>Ga0068876_10003260_pt1 | contig 11703 bp, 10 predicted proteins | sample NOAtaG_6_FD_66442 | JGI IMG/M metagenome (GOLD analysis project Ga0068876, IMG submission 66442) | Freshwater lake microbial communities from Lake Erie, under a cyanobacterial bloom - NOAA_Erie_Diel5S_2200h metaG | ecosystem: Environmental > Aquatic > Freshwater > Lake | place: USA: Ohio, Lake... | reverse complement strand
GGAAGGTCGATGGCGAGGGACGCCACGTCGGTTGAGCTGTCGGCGCTTCAATGGAGCCTCGCTTCAATGAGCGAGGAAGGGCGGCGGCCCGTGCGGCGGCCAGATCACGCTGAGACGCGCTTCAATGGAGCCTCGCTTCAATGAGCGAGGAAGGGCGGACAACATCACGCCGACCGCCTACGTCCATATGGAGCTTCAATGGAGCCTCGCTTCAATGAGCGAGGAAGGGCGTCGCACATGCGCGCGGCCGGACGACCTCGCCTCTTGCTTTAATGGAGCCTCGCTTCAATGAGCGAGGAAGGGCCGCGCTCGATGCGGTGGCGCGGGTGCGGGCGTTGCAGCTTCAATGGAGCCTCGCTTCAATGAGCGAGGAAGGCCCCTGCTACGGAACGGAACGGAACGGAACGGGACGGCTTCAATGGAGCCTCGCTTCAATGAGCGAGGAAGGGCCGTCCAGCGCCCAGCGCACAGCGCGGATGGTGTCGCTTCAATGGAGCCTCGCTTCAATGAGCGAGGAAGGGTGACGCTCGGGAGCGCTGCGCTGTTCATCCCCTAGCTTCAATGGAGCCTCGCTTCAATGAGCGAGGAAGGCGCTCAACCGCTGGCGCCGCGCCGGCTTCTACATGACCGAGCTTCAATGGAGCCTCGCTTCAATGAGCGAGGAAGGCCCGCCTCTCGCATCTCGCGCTAGAACAAGCGCTTGCAACGCCGTCTGCGAGCAGGTCAAGACAGGTTGCAGGGAAGCATAACGCGTTCCACCGCAGTTGGCAGCCGTAACGCGTTGCCGCATGGGTAGATAGGATGCGCGAGCGGCTACCCCGGCCGCCTCGTCACCTCGCTGCTCGCGCGATGCCCGCTTTTCACCAAGCCGCATCTCGCACCCAAAGGTCAGACGATGAACGCCCGGTAATCCTCTGGCATGACGTCGAGTTGCCGACCCAGCACCTCGAGTGCCGATGTGGAGCGCCCATCCGCCGGCCCGAGGTTTACGATCAGCACCCGATCCTCGCGCAGGTGCAGTAGCTGGGTTAGGCGCTGCTGCAACAACTCGCGTTCGGCATCGGCGAGGTCGCACAAGAAGACCGAGTACTGTACAGCGTCGCCGAAGCCGTTCATCGCGCGGAAGACGCGACGCAGCCGCTTCGGGTCCGACACGTCGTAGGCAACCAGATAGCGGCGGCGCATGTCAGCGGGTCGTGAATGCCCGATATGTCGTCGTTTCGCCAAGCAGCACCGCACGGACCAGCCGTGCCTGAAGTTCGATCGCCCGGCGGTAGCTGACGGGATAGCCGAACACTGGATGCACGATCGACTGCTGCAACCGCCGCTCGAACCCGGAGATGACCGTCTTGCGACCCTTCGAGGTCAACATCACGCCGCGCGCCCGCCGCACGAAATTGCCAATCGCAAGTTCGCCCTGGTTGAACATCGTCAGGACTGCCGAATCCGCGACCAGCGGACGGAACTCCTCGGCCAGATCGAGCGCCAGCGAGGGTCGCCCGAAGTGCGGCTGGTGCAGGAGACCGAGATAGGGATCGAATCCCACCAACAGCGAGGCGAGCACGCACTCCCGGGTCAGCAGCGCATAGCAGAATGACAGCGCGGCGTTCACCTCGTCGCGCGGCGGGCGGCGCGTACGCCCTTCCTCCGCAAAGCGAGCGGCGGCCCACGACCCGGCACCCTTGAGCAGTCCCGGTAGTGCGCCGAAGAAGCGGCGCGCCGCCATCCCCTCGATACCGAGGAGCGACTCCCGCGTCGCCGCCGCACGTGCCTGTCGTGCACCCAGCGCCAGCGCCGCCGTCACCGCCACGTCGCGAGTCGGTAGGTTCCGCCGTAGCAGCGTCCGCTGGTTGAGGATCTTCCCGCGCACCATCTCGCGCGCCAGGCTCAGAGCCACCGCGCCACTCGCGGCGGCGTATTGGGCGAGCCGGACGCCCACGTTGCGGTTCCCCACCCCGGCGTTGAGCACTCCGATCAACCAGCCGGTGGTCGTGTGAAGGGTAAGGGGAATCCCCTCGTCGCACAGCGCCCGCATCGCCTGCGTGGTGACCTGTACGTGTCCCATCAGCGAGACGCTCGAGACCTCGGCGAGCCGCACTGCCACGGGCGCCTCGCCCTTCACGGCCACGACGAGCCGTTCCCCGTCCTTCGAGACGGACCCGCCCTGCGCTTGCACGTACAGCGGCAAGGCATCCGGGCGGAGAGCCACCAGCCGTCGCGGCGGTGCCTCGAGGCGCCCCTGAAGGACGTTGGTCTCGTCCGGCAGACAGATACCGACGAGCGAACAGCGCGGACACTTGGGACTGTCCACCAGCGGCGGCGGGAGGCGCCCGGCCGCGGCCATCGTCCGCACGCCGTCGAGCGCTGACCGCGTCTGCGCTACGAGGGCCTCGTCGAAGACGACGTCCACGCGCGTCCTGGACGCCGCATAGTAGAGGACCCCCTGCGGAGTCTCGTATCCGTTGTCTCGGAGAATCAGGGCCTGGACGCATAGCTGCACGCGGTCCGCGTCCCACGCCCGCCATGGCATGTCCGGGACGGTCCCCTTCTTGTAGTCCACGGGGGTGGCGCGGCGCCCTTCGACTTCTACGAGATCCATCCGAGCCACGGCCCCGAGTGAGGGTGACGACAGCAGCACCGATCGGCCCGTGACCGGGCGATCGGGATCAGCGGCTCCCGAGTCGTCCCCGACCTCGGTAGCGGGCTCATCATCCACGCGACGGTGCACCCACCGCCCCTGGATCGTGTCGAGATTGTCGTCCCACTCGCCCTGCACCCACTCGAGGAAGGCGAGCCGAGGACAGTAGACGAACTCGTTGACCATGCGGGCAGGCACGAGGTCGGGAACGTTCGCGACCGCAGCCGCGGTGTCGGTTTTCATGGCGATGACGACGGGATGACGGGAATGCCGAATCATTGTGGCCTCGTCTGACACCCACTCCCGGGCCAACGTAGTTCTGTCCAGGTTACTCTGTCCTTCTTGTCGAGCCCCCGCCATGCCTACGCCCCGGCACACCGACCGCGCCGCCGTCACCGCCACCGACTTCAAGCAGCGATGCCTCGCGTTGGTCGATGAAGTCGAGCGCACCGGCTAGGCGTCCGTCGTGATGCGTCATTGCCGACCGGTCGCAAAGCTGGTGCCCATCACCGATAAGCTCCCCTCGGCGTTCGGTTGGATGGTGGGCACGGCCACGGCCGTCGAGCCGCTCGAGGCGCCGGAGCCGGGCTGGGATTTCGCCGCGCCGATCCTGCCCCCGCGAGCGCTGCCGGTCGTGCCCGACGCGCGCGGGAGATCGCCGCCCCCTACGGGCCAGAGACGACGGTCTTCCTGCTCGACACGCACGTGTGGCTGCGGCTGCTGCTGCCCGAACTCGGCCGGCTCCCGGCAGCGACGACCCGCATACTCCAAGAGGCCCAGCGCGCAGGCCAGCTGACCGTTTCCGACATCTCCATCTGGGGACTGGCGATGAGGGTCGGGCGGGGCTCGCTTCAGCTGGCGATGCCCCTGCGGGACTGGCTGGAGCGCGCGATGCAAGCGCCCGGCATCCGCCATGCCCCGATCAACAGAGCCGCCCTCCTGCGGGCGCATGAGACGGAGACCGGTGACATCGGTGATCCCTTCGATCGGGCACTCATCGCCACGGACCTCACGGGCGGGAGCACGCTGGTGACCGCCGACCAGGCGATCCTGCGTTGGGGCGCAACGAGCGGCGTCCCCATGCTCTCCGCCCGGTAGGTTGCGTCACGCCGGCTTCGACGGACTGAAGGACCCGTAGCCGCCCTGATCGGCTCGCAGGATACGGCTCACCTGCACCGCGAAGATGCCTCGGGCGCGACGCTCCGCCACCGTCAGACCACGCACATCGTACCGCGAAAGAGCCGCGATCGTCGCCATGCCGATCGCCCGATCCCATAGTGGCCAAGCGAAGGTGCCGGCTTTCCAGCCACCGCTGACGCCCGTGGTCTCGAGCCCGCGACCCACCATGTGCACCGGAAAGAACGGCAGCGCCCGATAGGCGAGCCAGTTTGCCCCGGCGATCGTCGGCCGCTTCTCGCCGCTCGGGTCGGTGGCGCGCAGCGCATACTGCCGTGCCGCCGTGGCGTCCCAGCTGAGCGATGGCACGTCGGCGCTGCCCACCCACGGGCCGACCAGAGCCTCCTGCACGTGCTCAGCCGTGAGCGCGTCGCGAAGTTCCGCGACCATCTTCAACCACTGCATCTTCCCGGCGGCAAAGTGCAGGGCGGTCGGCTTTATCCGGCCATCGCCTGCCGTCACTACGTCGCTGAAGTACGACGCTGCAATGGTCGCTACTTCAGGGTCGCCAGTGGCCGCGTCCTCCAGGAACCGTTTCGCGGTCTCCGGGCTCGGCTTGAGTTCGCGGTTCGGCCCGGTACCGTTAATGATCCATGTACCGTCGCTGTCGTAGCTCAGCGACAGGACGGACGTGCCGACCAACTGCGCGGCATCCTCCATCACGGCAGCCGTGATGTCGTCGAGCCCGCCAGCCCCGTGCAGGACCGGCACGTTTCCGACCGAGCGGTCAAACGAGAGCCGCGGCTGCAGCGTCGGCCGCCGCAGGGTGACCACGCGGAGTGCCCCGAGCGCCGTGAGGTAGGCGAGGGGGTTGCTCGGATCGAGCCCGGTGCACTGGACGGCATCACTGTCCATGGCCTTGTCGTTCATCCCGCCACCTCCTCGCTCGCACGGTGGTCCGCAAGCCGCAGCAACGCTTCGAACCAGGCAAGCCCCCATGTTCCGTATCGGCGCTGGAGGGCTTCGAAGCGCTCCGGCAGGCCGTCGCCGAGGACGCCGTATCCGTGTGCCACGGGCGCTTCCAGCGTCTCGCCCTGCAGGGTGACGACCGCCACGCGTTCATCACCGTCGGCGAGCGCGGGCGCGAACGGCCGTGCCCATCCATGATGCGAGGCGATCAGGTGCCGCACCAACTCGTGGTCGTGCGCCTCCGCCAGTAGTCTCGAGTGCTCCGCAAGACGAAGCGACAGCATCTCGTGCCGAGCCCCGGCGGGATACACCCGTGCCGTTGTCGGCCGCGCGGGGAACCCGCGGGAGGACTTGGCCAACGGGGCTTCGAGCAGTGCCGCCGCGTCCTCGTCGCCACCGAGGAGCATCGCCTGGAATCGCGGATCCGCTTTGCCGGCGTCGTGCAGCAGCGCCGCACGCGCTACGTCGTCCACGAGGGGTGCCGGCAGGGCGAGCGACTCCGCGAACTCACGCGCGAGCGCCGCGACACGCTCGACATGCGACGCGATCGTCACGCCGTCGGCGGCCGCGTTGCCGCGATCTTCCTCGGTCGCGGCCGGTGCCACCTCGCGGCTGATCCGCTGGGCTCGTGCCACCAGCATGGGCATGGGTGCCGAGAGCACCCGGGCCCGGCCGTCGCCCAGGGATCGTCGCCACTCCCGGTACTCCGAGGGGGCCAGTGGAAACGCCGCCGGGCAATCGTCGGGAAGTGTCGCCAGCCAGTCGCGCAGCGTGTCGCAAAACTCCTTGGGTGTGTCGTAGTCATCGACGTCCGTCGCGGGCATGGACGCGGCGACACCAGTCCACGCCAGCACCGGTCGGTCGAGGCGCAGGGCCGCGACTCGGCGGCTGCGCCAGTGCGCCGCCTCGGCGACGTCGGGCACCGGAACCGCGCTCGTGGGATCGAAGTGGCCGTCGTGCAGTCCCCCAATTGACGAAGGGACGACGAGCACGTCGCCCGGCCGGACGTCCCGTGCACGAACCCACGTCGAGTCATCGCCGCGCCACCGGAGGGCCGCAACCGCTTCGCCCGGTTCGCGCCGCGCGCGCGGCGCTTCGGGTTGCCGCATCGGCACGTCCGCCACGTCGCCTGCACCGTCCCTGTCCAACAAGGTGCGCGCTGCCCACACCGGCACGCTCACCGCTTCGAGGGTGCTCGGCGGGAGGGCGTCGAGGCGCGCGACGGTGTCCGCGACCTCGGCCCTCATGTCTGCCGGCAACACCAAGTCGGCCCGCCAGACGAGTTGCACGTCCGCCGGTCGTTCGTCCGGCCCGTGCAGGTAGGGGGCGATATCCGGGGCGAAATCGGCAACCGGCGCCGTCTGGGCCAGGGCGGCCACGTGCGCCGGCATCAGAACGGGAGCAGATGGCACGCGCGCCCGGAGTTCCGGGTCGTCCAGCAACGTCCTCGGACATTCGTCAATTCCGAACGGCACGATGCCGTTCGTGGCATGGGCCTGCAGCGCCCGCCATGTGGCGGCAAGAGCCGAACCGTACACGGGGTCGTCCTCGGCGGCGAGATCGTGTCGAATCACGATCTCGGCGACGGACGCGCCGCGAGCGCCGGCCCGGTCGAGCCGCCCGAAGCGCTGGCGCAGTGCGTCAATGCTCGCGCACTCGGTGACCAGAGCGTCGAAATCGAGATCCGCACCGGCTTCGATACACTGGGTGGCCACGACGATCGTGCGTCCATCGTGCGGTGCGCGCGCACTTCGGGGACCGACTCGCGGCATCAGGACGTCCTGCACGATCCGATCGCGCTCCAGTGGCCGCATCCGGCCGGTGAGGAGGACCGCCGTGACGTCCGGGAGGGCCTTCGCCCGAAGCGCTTTCGCCACGTCCTGCGCTAGCGCCACACGGTTAACGACGACGCCGAGCGTGCGCACGTCGCTACCGAGCAGCGCGAGCGCTCGCTCGGCGATAGACTCGGCATGGGACGCGCGGCGGGTCGGCTCGTCCGGTCCGGCCACCTTGATGGGTACCAGCCGCGCGGCCTTGCGCGCCCCGAGGCGCGCGGACAGCACCGGATTGGCGCGGTCCGTCTGGTCAAGCGTGAAGCGTGGCCCGCCGGCCTCATGCCCCGGGGTCGCCGAGAGCATGGCGACCTGGAACCGGTCCACGGTCGGCACGTCCGCGCGGCGCAGGCGCGAACGGATCGCCCCCAACGTCTCGGCGAATGGCACCGACAGGTGCACCTCGTCAAGCAGGATCAACGTGTCCTCGCCGATGAGCCCCGCGTGGAGCGACAGCGAGCGGTCCGCGATGCCGTAGCCCCGGAACAGCAGCCGCGATCCGACTTGATCGACGGTCGAGACCCCCAGCACCGGTTGATCCGGGCGCCGGGCCCAATCGTTGTCTCGCGGCATCCCGCCGCGCAGCACGGCGATCGCAAAGGGATCCTCGGCGTCGCTGGCGCGGAACGTGGCGCGCAGCGCATCGGTGACGGCGCGCACGGGCCCGTCGGAGGCGCGTCGCATCGCGTCGAGGAGCGCCCGGGCGGCGTCGGCCCCTTGGTCGACCACCACCCGCCGGTCCACGACGAGAATCGTACGCCGGGGCAGGCGCGTCGGCGCGACTGCCAGCGACCACAGGGCGATGTCCAGCGCGGTGGTCTTGCCCGCTCCGGTCGGCAGGTCAAGCAACGCGGGCCAGCCCGAGGCAACCACTATGTCCGCAAGTCGTACCTGCCATGGGAACGGTGCGACACCGCGGGCTGCCGTGAAGAACTCGGCGAACGTCGGCACGGCACTCATGGCGCCGCCTCGGCCGTGCGCTGCGGCAGCATCAGCCCGAGACCCGCGTGCCGCCCCGCGCCGATGAGCAGGGGCCCTTCGACCGGGGTGGCGAACTCGAGCAGCACGTGCACGAGCACGCGTGCCGGCCGCGCGGCGTTCTCCGGGTACCGCGGATGCCGAACCGGCTTCTCGTGTCCCGGAAGCAGCGCGGAGCGGTGCACCGTCACGCGCACGAGCTGGTCGGCCGCGGCCGGGGCGGCATGCCGAACGGCTTCGCGCACCACCAACTCTGCGGCGGCGAAGGCGGCGGCCCGACGCTCGACGTTCCCGTCGTGCAGGTCGCCAGGATTGCGGTCGAGGGCCACTGGGGTCGCGCTGACCCAGCGACGCGATGCGCTCGTCCACCGGGCGGGAGTCGTGGTCAGGCGGCCAGCCTCGCCGGGTACTTCGCGCCGCAGTTCCAGCACCCCTGCCGCTCCGAGCTGCAGGCGGATGATGCGGTCCTCCCCGTCCGGCTGTTCGAGAGCCGCGAGGGCACGCAGCACCGCGACGCGATCGTCGCCGCGGATGCCACGCGGGAGGCACAAGGCCACGCCCAGCAATGCACCGTCCGCGTAGGGCGTCGCGACGTTCGGCAGGGGGGCGTACGCGATGTGCGGCGTGGTGGCGGGGCGGCCGTCGGCGTCGTGACCGCTGATGATGCTCGGTACGGGCTCGGCCGCTGACGAGATCAGTGCGCGCCGCAGTTGGCGCGCAAGCCCCGGCGCCGCCGTTATGGGCAGTCTCGGCCCGCCCACGCGTCCGAGAACGATGAGGCGGGGATCGAAGGTCGTCGACACGTTCGGAGCACCGGGTTCGACCCGATGTCTGGTGTAGCGCTGGAAGCTGGCCGGCAGGACGCGGGGCTCAACGCCCTGATGACGCGCGTGCGCCGCCTCGAGCCGTGACAATTGGCCAGCGCCGACCCATCGCAGCAGGTGTTCGCCGTCGTCGTCCGGCAGATAGGCGCCGATCTCGGCCTCGAGCGCCGCGACTTCGGCGGCCTCGACCACTCGCGCCACGACGAGGGACGACGAGTGTCCAAGGCGCGTGACGCGCGAAGCGAGGTCAGCGAGCGCGGCGCGCACTTCTGCAGGAGGGTCGCCGGACCACGCGAAGACGATTGACATGGTCACGGGAACGACTACAGGGAATGTGCGCGCCTGCCGCTTGCGGCGTTCCGGGTGGTCTATGCCGGCCGCGACCCTGATGGCTGTCTGGTCGAAGCCCTTGGGATCGACGGCAGCAGCGTTTGCGGCCGCATCACGGTACCGCGCCACTTCGGTATCGAGTTTCTTGCGCGCCTTGATGGCCGCCTTCTCGTCCTTGGCCGATGCGAGCGCGGCCTCGGCTTCGTCGCGCTTGACCGGTGACGGCCATCGCACCACAGCGAGGTCATTGACAGGCACGAAGGCGTCTGCCACCGTGCGGTGGGAGACACGTTCGAGCGCGTCAGCCACGAGTCGCGGCGCGGGCTGGCGCTCAAGCCAGTCTAGGGCCGAACGCTCCGCCTCCGGGCGTTCGGATGGCTCATGTTCTCCCCATGTCGCCACGAGGGCGGAGAACAGGCGAGCGGGGTGGGGCGGCCACTCTGCCCGACGACGATCGTCGAAGGATGTCGCGGCGTAACGGCCGGTCAGGAGGTCGAGACGGAGGGCGAACACGTCAGCCCTCCTCGGTGTCCCCGTGGACGGCTTGCAGGTCTCGACTCTTCTGGATGAGCGCGACGAGCTTCGGTGTCGGGACCAGCTTCAGTGGCTCTCGGCTCCACGCCAGCCCCGCCGCTGCTGCCCGGTCGGCGGCCTCCCGCACGAGTGCCGTCGCCTGGGCCGTTTCGAGCGCGACCGCCGTAGCGGCGCCGTCTCCGGTTACGATCTCGATGGGCGCGGCCGCCTCGGGGACCAGTAGGCACCGCGAGCGGAGGTCGAAGCCGGCCATCCGGGCGGCGACGATGCCAGCGAGGCCCAGCGCGGCCAATGCCGTCCGCGCGGCGGCGCTCGTCGCGACGGGATCGTTGAGCGGCGAGCCGTCCGGTGCCGTTCGGAACTGCAGACGCCGCAGCGCCGCCAACGAGAACACGACGGTCTGCAGGGCGTAGTCCGCGGTGATTCCCCCCGACCACTCGTCCACGGACGGTGCGATGTTGCCGTGGTTGATGCCGGCCGGGCGCCCCTTCCGGTCACCCGATGCGCTCTTGCCGAAGAGCACAGGCTTGCCCTTGGCATCGTGCAGCGCCTCGTCGAGGTCGGGCGTCCACTCGTTCGGGTTGCCCTTGTGCGCATAGATGGTCGCACCGGAGGTGATCGCCAACGGATCGATCCGGCTGCCGACCTTCACGCCCTCGCGGCAACCGATCGCCACGACTTCCGCGGCAAGGGCTCGTTGGAACTTCGCACCGAGTCCACCCTTCGGGCCGGTGGAATCCCAGACGCCGAATACCAGGGCAGAGGGACACAGGACATAGAGCGCGCTCGCATTTCGCGGCGTCGCGTCAGTGAAGCCACGGCCGAGCGAGGTGTCCCGGAACGGCGTCCCCTCCGGTGTCATCGCGTCGCGCAGGATGGCATCCGCAACGCGGTGCGGCGCCTGTAGCGCGGTGATGGTCCCGAGGTCGGGAAGGTGGCCCGCGAAGTCCACGCCCACCACCGGGAAATCGAGTCTCCCTTCGCGCCACGCTGCGAGGAGCGCCTCTTCCATCCGATTCGCCTGCGACGCGACCGAGTCGAGCAGCACGCACCGCACATCTTGCCCATCAATGCGACGCGTCTCCACCGCGTACTTGAGCGTGCGCTCGTTCGTGGCGAAAGTGGACGGAAACATCTTGTCGCCGGGGCCGCCCGCCGGCTGCAGTCGCTGCCGAAGGCGGAAGGCGGCACCCGTGCGGTTGACCAGCTCGTGCAGGTACTCGATGGAGAGGGTCGTCATGCGTTCGAATCCAGTGGGGGGTGGACCACGGACGGATGCCGATGCGCGCCGAGCCGGTGGATGCACGCACCGACTCCTGCAACGTCCCAGCTCTCATCCGTGCTCGCGCGACCGCGTCGTCGGCGAGAGGGGGAACGACGCCCGAACATCGTGCCGGGTACGGGACGTCGCAACCCGGCGAACGATGCGGGGTGGGTCTGACAAAGGCCCGGGGACAATCGATGGGCGGTCAGGCGGCGTGGCGCCAGAAGGCGTCGCGCCACATTGTTTGGCGGACCCGGCGCCGCCGCCTCATGATGCGTCCTTTTCGCGTCTTTGCCACCGCACGCTGCACGCTGCTCACCACGCCGACCGGCACGAAGTGGCCCCAGACGGTCTTTCGACTCGTCCCCCTTGGTGACGCCCCGGCGATCGAGGGATCGTTGATCCGCTGGCGAGGCGACACCGGGATGGCGCTCGCGGGCGCCGACGCTATTCGCCACACCGACGGCGCGCTGCTCCGCCATGAGGTGCGCGTCGAACGCACCCGTGGCTCCGTCGTCAGGAGCACGGCGCTGGCGTAGGCGGTGTTCTGCTTCGTCGCGGGCCCATTGTTGCTCTGCGACGCCGTGGGCGACGACTCACGTGAGGCCGCCATGCTGTTCGCCCCCATCAGAGCACTCAGCGGCGAGGTGTGGGACTCCGCACTCGGTGCCGGCACTGGCTGCCTGAGCCCCCGCACGCGGTGGCGCGAGTCCTGCGCCGGAGCCTTGCCGTAACCGGGTGTCACGACGCGCGATGCCCTACCGCCGCGTCGCCGCCTCGCCGTCCACGTCCTTCTCCCACGCCTCGAGCGCCCGCCTCAGCACCCGCGCCGCCTCCGTCCGCTGGCGCACGAGATCGCGGCGCTCCCCCGGATCGCGGCGCACGTCGAAGACGAACAGGTGCCCATCGTCCACCACCACCTTGAGGTCGCCGCGTCGCACCGCGAGCATCGTCCCGCCCCGCCGCACGGAGCGCCAGAACAGCGTGCGCTCGGCCACCGGCGCAGCGCCGGAGAGCACCGGCAGCAGGTTCATCCCCTCGAGCCGCACCTCGGGCGGCACCGCCACGCCTGCGGCCGCGAGGATGGACGCCGTGAGGTCCATCGTGATTCCCACCTGTGGCGTCACGCGCCCCGCCGGGAGGCGCGCGGGCCAGCGGACGATCGCCGGCATGCGGATACCGCCCTCCCACGTCGTCCACTTCCGGTTGAAGAAGGGG
>Ga0068876_10003259_pt1 | contig 11703 bp, 19 predicted proteins | sample NOAtaG_6_FD_66442 | JGI IMG/M metagenome (GOLD analysis project Ga0068876, IMG submission 66442) | Freshwater lake microbial communities from Lake Erie, under a cyanobacterial bloom - NOAA_Erie_Diel5S_2200h metaG | ecosystem: Environmental > Aquatic > Freshwater > Lake | place: USA: Ohio, Lake... | reverse complement strand
TTAATGTATGCATATCTACCGAATCGGGATATAATCCAACCTGAGTTTCAAATTCCTGATTCACCAAACTTTTATTAATTTGTGATATTTCTTTTTCTGTAAACATTATCTTCCTTGTCCTCTATACTTTTTTGGTTTTTGTTCTTTAGGTCCAAATTTAATTTTTAATTTTCCGACCTTCTTTTTACCAAATGATAATTTTCTTGAATCATTTGAACCCCCTTTACCTTTTGACATTTTTTAAAATTTAATTACGTTTATTTATAATTCAAAATATAAAACATCTTTTTGTCCGTTTGTTTGATGCGTTTTATATCCCAATTTTTTCATTAACCCCTGAGATGAATTATTATTACACTTAACTATATTTGTTATATATTTATATCCATGGTCTTTTATTATATTATGACATTCTTTTTTTAATTTTTCACCCCAACCTTGACCTCTATAATTTTCATCAATAAATAGACTAAACTGATATACGGTATTATCCATACCAAAAGGTTCACTATGATTATTCATAAATTCTTTAAGATTAGGACTAAGAGATAATCCATTTTTAAAATCTATAATGTTAGTTTCACCGATATAAGAACCATCAGTTTTTATTATACTAACCTTCATACCATTTTCAGAATTAATGTCACCATATGTTCTGACATCATAATCTAAAATATTTTCGTACATAAGTGATTTAATTTTAGATATGGTTTCATGTAAGTTCATTAACTAGTATTATTTTTTTATGAACCAGTAATCATTAAAAGTTCATTATTGGTTTCGGCGGTATTTAATCTATCAATACTAACTTGCATATTTGGTCTTGTTTTAACTAATTCTGTAAGATTAAACCATTTTTTAGATTTTACATTTTGTGCCCACCAACAATCTCCTGATTTTGCATATTCATACATCTTATCGTCTTTGTATTTGTACAAAGGTTTTTGTGGCTGGTCACATGTAGTGGTATTTTGGTTATTATTATTACTATTATTATTTTCTGTCAATTCGTCTAATTCATTTGTAGATTTCCCGTCCAAGGTATCATCAACCCAATTTCCACTAAATTTAATTCCATGAATATTTGTATAAGTTCCATAACCATCATATTCACCGGCTTTAAAATTTCCAACATATTTACGACCATCAGAATAAGTATAAGTTCCATAACCATCCCTCAAACTACCTTTATAATTTCCAGCATATTTATGACCATTAGGCCACGTCATAGTTCCATAACCACTAAAGTCATCGTCTTTATGATTTCCAACATATTTAATACCATCAGGAAAAGTATAAGTTCCATAACCATTCTGTTTACCGTTTTTAAAATGTCCAACATATTTATCACCATCAGGAAAAGTATAAGTTCCATAACCATTTTTACAATCACCTTTAATACAACCAGTTTTTTTCTTTTTTTCTTTTTTTGTGTCATTATCATCATCTAATTCAGATTCATTATCAGATTCATTATCAGATTCATCACCACCAGCCAAGGGTTTATTTCCTTTACCCAAATTAATAAATTTAAATCCTTCTTTTTTACTTTTTACATCTTCCATCTCAACGCCAAGTCGATTAAATTCTTTTTTTAAAGTTTCAAAATCATCAGAATTATTTAAACCAAATATTTTAACATATTCAAACTCACCTTTAATCATCTCATTAAATGATTTATATCCCGTTTTATTATCTTTGAAAAGATAATTTAGCCTATAAAATTCTTCTTTGTTTTTTAATTTTTTAATTCCACTGATTATATATTTAGGATTTGTTCCTCTGCCCTCAGCTCCGTCTATCATTAATTGATATGATGCCTTAACCCTATTTTCCGGATTATCTTTTTTACCCTCAAGTAAAACCCTTTTAACTATATTTAAAAGGTCCGATTCGTTTAATCTAATTATTTGCGACATTTTATATTATAAATATTATTATATATTAAAAAAAGTATTATATTTGTATTGTAAACCTAAAACAAAATTAAAAAAATGAAAAATTACATTCTATCTATTTTTGTATTAATTTCAAATTACATGGTATCTCAAACATCTTACCCTTTATATTCTGATGTATGGAGATTTAATGCCGAACTAGATGTTAATGGTAATGGTAGTGTTGTTATTTTACCAAAAAAAGAAGATACGTTTAATTTTTCTTTAACATCATCTGAATATTACGATAAAAATATTAATTATGATGAGGTCATGTCTCATTTACTTACATCATTAAATGAGTTTAGATCTAACTATGGTTCTTATTCTGTTTCAGAAAACGAAGTTTTAAATGAATCATCATCTGAACACGCAAAAAAAATCAGTAACGAACAAGTTAGATACCACTCCGATTTAACTAAAAATCCAATGTATGGTCAGGGGCGTGTTTTATATGAAGTTGTTAACGGAATTAACAAACAATATTTTTATAACGTTGATTCGTCATATGGTGATTTTAATAAAATTGTTGCTGATTGCATTTTTGACAGTTTTGTGGTATCAAAAAAACATACAGAAATTTTATTAAATAATATGAAGAACTACCAAGTTGGTTTTGGTGTTGAATTTACCAAATGGGGTATTGTTGTCGTTATTCAATTTGTTGGTGATAGATAATTAATCATTAAAAAAACAATTTGTCCTTCTAACTGGTTTTTTAGTCTTGCCGGAGAATAATCTTTGGAAGAAACCATTAAACCATTTTTTAGGGATTCTTATAACTATTTGAGGTAACCAAAGTTTAAATCTATGAGATTTTCCAGGTAAAATAAATCTAACATTATACATTTCAACATTTACGTTTTCTGTGTATGAAGAATATTTAGGTTCTTTTGTGTCTGGATCTGGTTCTTGACCTTTAAAGGCCAAACCTAATTCCGCAATCAAATACTTATTTTTTTCTAAATCTTCCTCACCTACAGGCGTACCAAAAGCATTTCTTTGTCCTGCACAAGCTTTACCTTTTGTTGTTGCGTCACCACAATACCAATTACCAAGACCATCAGTATTAAATCTAAAAGGTTCTTTACCGTTTGGTCCTGAAGACCCGTCACCATTTGTACCTTTAGAATTAAAAACATATTCTGTCTTTAATAAAACACCATCTTGTTCATCTCTCATAACACCGGCTTCATCTAATTTTTGTAAAAGATAATTTTTAGCGGCGTCGGTTCTTTCTTGTGAAAGTTTTGTCCATGTTTTATCTACAGCCAAGCCTTGGTTTCTTAATCGAGAGCAAGATGTTTTAACGTGTAAATAACTCAAATAAACTTTAGGATTTTTCATCTGAGACATTTGACTTTTTATCGTCGCAATTAACGAGTCAACTTCAGTTATAAATAAATCTTCTATCTCACTACTATTATTCTTAAAGAAGTTAGCGTTAGGGCTGTTTTTAACGGGAAATGAAACAGTAACCTCAATATCTTGTGGTTTGTCTGCCGGAATCTCAATAGTTTTTTCTATTTCGTCAACAAAAGAGTCGTCACCTACTGCAATTTTTAATTTTTTCCTTGGTGTGCCACAATCTTTATCAGTATATTTATCAGCATATACATTTACGGCATCAAAAATAGCATCACCTAATAATGATTTTTTATCTGGTTCTGTTTGAAACTCTTGAATCAAAGATAACCATCTTTCTTTAGAATCGGGATCCATTGCTTTTTGCATTCCTTTTGAACAATATTGAAATCTCTCCCCTTTACTTATTTCAGCTGCGATTTTAGGGTTCATTTCACTATCTCCAATTTTCCATTCTTCATCTTCTTCAAAATCCATTCCTTCATCATCAGCACCAGTGTAAACTTTACCATCTTCATAATATCTTTCGTCTTCACCACCCGATTTACCCCAACTTTTGTCTATAATATTTCTAGTTCTTCCAGCATCAACGTCCCACTCAGACCCTCTTTCAAATCTGATTGGGGAATACTTATCAGTAAACCTTCTATATTTATTCCAAGCTTTTTTTAATCTTTGCTCATCAAGTAGTTCACTTGTTTGCTCATTAATTGTTGTACTGTTATCGTAATTAGTGATAAATTTAATCCTGTTTATCTCTTCTAGTAAATGTTTGTTCATGGTCTTTTTTTTAAAAAGTATTATCTTTTAGCAATCTTAAATTTTTGCATAATTTTAGTTATAATAGAATCATTATGACCTATTCTTTTTAGTTTTTTAGTCAAATTACGTCTATTACGTTTTGGTTTTCCTTCTTTTTTGGCTTTAGACATTTATAAATGTTTTATTATAAATATAACTAAGTCACAAAAAAATTACAACCTAGATAATCGAATAACAATTTCTTGTATTTTAGATTCAACTATTTTAATTCTTTGAATTTGGTCTTGATTTAAATCAATATTTTCTCCTTTAATTGATGAGATTTGATTTGATAATCTGATATGTTCAGACATTAACTGATTATACACTTGGGCTTTTTGTTCATTTGTCATAATTCTATAATAAACTATTATATAAAAAAGAAAACCCCCAATGAAGGGGGTTTAAAAATTTGTTATTTTTATTCGATATTAGCAATTTGCATCAGCAATTTTCATATCTTTTAATATGTCGTTCATAACACCCATTACCTCATTTGATAACATACCGTTCGCCATATTTAATAACATTTGGTTCATATCAACAATACCTCCTGTAACATATTCAATCTCCATACCAAGTGCATATACTAATTGAGTAAGTGCGTTTGAATCGTAGATATTAGTTGGTATTTCAATTGTTAATGAATCAACTTGTAAGTAGTATCCTGATTTATCACTTCCATCACAAACAATCGTTAACGTACCTTTAGCACTTCCTTTAACATTTGTAGCAACAACAGGTAAATCACCCTCAACCGCAGGAATCGGGTCTTGCCATAATTTGTAGTGAGAGTTAGCAATAACTTGTGGAACGTTTAAGTCCATAGAGACACTAAACACATTTAATTCATTTTCTTTAGGAACCATATCATAAACATTAGTTACTTGTATTGTACCAACACCTTTAATGTTTAATAATCTAAATGAATATCCGCCAGTAATTGTTAAATAACCACAAGCATCAACACATCCATTATACATGGAGTCAGCACCTGCTTTACAGTCAGATGACATCTTGTTACAACTATCTGTACAACTTTGATAAGGGAATGCCGAATTGCATCCTGACTTACAAGATGAAGACGCCGAGTCACATCCTTTAGAACAACAACCGCCACAAGTCCAGTCAACGGTAGAACATGCACCTTTACAAGCTTGTCTTGTCGTATCACAAGTACCAATACATGCATCATAACCAACTTTAACCGCATCACAACCTGTATTACATGTTGCTCTTGTTGCGTCACAAACATCTTTAGCCGCGTCTCTTGTTGCTTTACACGCATCAATACACGCATTATTTAATGTTTGTTCCTCGTAACTATCGTGAACATAAACCTCATCACAAAATTCGATGTCGTTAATTACTGAAGTTTTATCACATTTAGAAGACACTTTAAACTCCATGTCTTGAATTGCCGGCGATTGGATGATAGTGTTTAACGCAATTAACACTTTGGACTCAACTGAATCCGGATTTAATGTGACATTCTTTTTATTTTTGAATATCATGTTAATTAATTTTTTAAAAAGTTTTTTCATAATTTTAATGTTTTTTTTATAAATACTTTTTAAATGATAAAAAATTAATTATATGAATCGATTGCTATAATAGGTTGCAATCCAATCAGCCTTTAATAAAGGTTCTTGATTTAATATTGAGTCAATACTGACATAATATTTTTCAGTTTCGTAATAAGTCTCTTTATTATATAAATAATTGTCTATGTATTCTTCAACAGCATCTATAACATCAGTTTTTTCCCCATTTAAAGTTGCTGATGTTGGTTCTACTTTGCTATCAACATAGTAGGTTTCACCATCCTCCCAACCTAATTTCATGCCAACAGATTTTATGTTAATCACATACTTTTTATACCCAATAAATGGGGTTCCTGTTGTAAATTCAATTTTTCTTACAGAGTCGAAAACTTTTTGTATTTTGTTTTTTGTTTCGTTGTTGAGATAAAATTTAGGTGTATCATTCCATGAAACTTCAGCAGTAAATCTATAAGTTACATATTCTCCAAACTCTTGAACTATATCCATAAGTTCCTCTTCTACAATCGAATAGAAATAAGAAACATTATTTGGGTTTTCTATTTTAAATTCTATTGGGTAAAAAGGTTTGTTATGTTTTTTTGAAATTATTTCTTCGCCAACTTTAACTGGAACGCATTTCAACCCGTGAAGATTAATTTTATCCCCCGCAAATAGTTTAAATAATTCTAATAATTTTTCATTATCCATAATTATAAATATACAAAAAACCCCCAATTAAAAAAAGTGGGGGAGTTATTTAATGTTGTCTAAAATTTTTATCTAACTCTAATTATTTTGACTCTACCACATCCATGACCAGACGTTCTTGGAATCCAACTTGATAATGCAACAATTGCCTTTATAATTAAAATTAATAAGAAACCACCAATTATTAACCATATCCATAACTCTGCGGTTATACCAAAAATTACCACAGCGGCAGTCATAGAAACTTGCTCATTAACTTGTTTTTCTTGTGATGTTGAATCTTTTTTGGCGTTCTTTGCCATTCTTATTTCGTTAACTAATTTTTTGAATTCTTTTTTTAACCCGTTCCTATCTTTTTTTAAAATCATTTCTTTAATTTTATTTTTAACTTCGTTAAAAATTTTCATAGCCTTTGAATCTATGTTTGGTTCGGGTTTTATATCCTCAAATGAACAACCGCATACGGTTTTAGCTTCTTCTGGGCCAATCGGTTCCCCTAATTCTGAAGATAGTTCCATAACTTTGTCAATTGCCATTTGAAATTCCTGAGACTCCGCAATGACCCGTTTAACTAATTTTGTTATGTCCAATTCTGTAAGTGTAATTACTTTTTCCATATCATTTCTACATTTTCACATCCATCATCGGTCATTTCGTAATCAAGATTTTCTTTTCTAGTGACTTTACCATCCCAAGGTTCAAAATAATCTTCGGACCTCCAAACATCCATATCCTCTTTTTCTAAAACACAATAAGACTCAACGGTTTTTTCATAAATATATTCATTGGTTTCTATCGCAACTTCTCGCCATTCAACCATATACTTATCAAGTTTTGGTCTTTTTGGGAGTTCAACAATTTCTCCTTCATCAAATTCTTCACTAATATCCATAAATAACGCAAGAAGATATGTCATATCTGTTCTATCAATATTATTAATCCCAAAATAAGAACACTTTTTTTCAACAATATAAACATTCTCAAAAAAATCTTGAAAGTTAGATGGGTCCAACCCGTCTTCCAAAAATTCTTCCCTTATTTGATTTAAAAGAAGAATAAGACCTTTATCATTTAATTTATTGAATACTGACATATAAATTATTTTTTCGCCACCTGTGATTTACAAACACTGTCAATTTTTGTTTGGGTTTCAACAGGGTCTAACCCAAAGTCTTCCGCCTTATAAGTTTCAGGACCATCACCGACTCTCATTACTTTATCGGTACAATTATAAATAAAACCATTATTTCCATTAACTTTTTGGGCCAACATAAAAAAGTTTTCGTCAGGAGTACCCCCAAAGTTTTTCTGTATCTTAATAATAGAGTTAGTTGCCTCTTCAGATATTATTGGTTTTGCATCTCCAAGTTTAGTCTCAACTAATTTTCTAAATTTAGAAGTATCAATCTTAATACCTCCTGAGTGTTGTTCAAGAATTCTTTTTTTATCTTCTTTACTAATGTTATTAAATAAATGTTTCATATTATTTTTATTTTTTTAATCCCAACTAACATTGCAGTTAATTGGTTTATCGATAACTTTGTATCTTTCAGTTTCAATAGATTCCATTAAATCAATGTCAAACGGTTTTAATCTGTCTGTTAATATTTCAAAAGTCCTATCAATATTTTTACAAATAAAATCATTAACTTCCTCATATGTATTTTTAATTACAGGAAGTATAAAACCAATAGAGTCATTTTCTATGTCAACAGCAACCGCATGATATTTTTTTTCACCCATTTCAAAGGCCGGTTTAAACTCAGCAACATTAATAGAATACCTTTTATTAGTTTCAGGGTGAGTAAATATTAAATCAGACTCGGAGTATTTTTCTTCGTTAATTATTCTTCTAACAATACGAATCAAATCGGACTCCGTAAGTCTAATCACTTTTTGCATTATCTCCTTGTTGAACCTAATTTATCTTCAAGACCTCTTAATCTATCTCTATTACCTGTATAAATACCAAAACCTTTGTCATCTTCATCATGAGCACCATATCCTTTTTTAAGTCTACCATAAATTGAATTGGCGATGTTTTCAGCACCTGAGTCCGTCATTAAATAATCGGCAAACATAATTAACTCATCATTTCCTTTTTCAGAAAATTCAAAAGTTGACATAATTTTGTCCATAATATCTGACATAGATGGTCCTCCCATATCATCACTTTCATTAACAACGCGGTTTACAATACGTGTTAAATCTCTTTCTGTTAATCTTACTACTTTTTTCATAAAAACTATTTTATTATAAATATATAATATATACGAAATGTTACGTTTCTAAATATTAATAACACCGTTTTTTTTATTATAAAACAAAAACCCCCACTTGATGAGGTGGGGTTATAATGTATAGTTCTTTATTTTTTTAATTATTAAAGTCCGACATATGAACGAAAATCATTTATGAGTTCATCATAAATCATATACACTTCGTCAATATTTTCACACTCCATTTCTTCAGCCATATCTAGGAACCCTCCAAGTTCTGATTGTATGTCATCGTACATATCTTCGGGACTTTGTTCTTCAGGTGAAGCTTTAACAAACGACATAAAATCATTAAAAACGTATTCCATATTTGAAATAATTACTTCACAGTCATCCATTTCTTTAAACTTATTTTCTTTAATCACTCGTTTAACAATACGAGTTAATTCTGATTCTGTAAGTCTAACTATTCTTTTCATAATACAATTCTTTTATTTATAAATACTCCTTAAAATAAAAAACACCACTTGATGAGGTGGGGGATAACTTTGAAATTTAATTTTTAAAAAGTTTTGATAATGGTATTTTTACGCCAACATCAAAATTAGAATGAGGGACACTTAATGGTGTATGATTATGACTAACGTCTTCATGGTGACCACTTAAGGATACACCTAAATCTAATTCCAAATTATGGGATTTACCCAAACCAGGGAATTCAAAATTCATATGTTTTGTGTTTGGGTCAAAGTGTGTGTGTATTTTATGCGATATGTCGTCTATAAAATTGTGTTCTGTATGGTCGTCAGTAATATGTAATTCGTGTTTTAATTCTGGGTTTTTATTAATATTTGACCATAAAAAAGATTTTACCTTTGTTTGTAATTTAGGTGCTAACTTTAGTTCGTTTGTTTTTGTTATTGGTAGACGCTCTATTGGGTCACCCCCAACCTCATTTAATATTTTTTTAATTACCCCAACCAATTCTGATTCTGTTAGTCTTATAATTTTTTTCATAATAATCTTTTTTATATAAATATGCTTTAATTAAAACTTTTTAATTTTTCTACACTTACAATTGTGTCATCTCTACTTTCAGTTTCATCAGTAGATTCATTAATCAGAGTACCTTCATAATAATAGTATAAATCATTAGACCCCATAGAGTAAACGTTATTCCTATTTAATGGTATGTAAGAATTTATTCTAGTTGCATAATTGTATGTTTTATATTCAACCACCTCTTCTTCATGTATTACCTCATAAGTTTCAAGTTTTGGTCTAATAATTTTTCCTTCAGGATTTTTGTTTAATCTGCAAAGACCAATAAAGTAGGTATAGTCTTCTTCATTATATAACTCAATTCCAAAATATTTTAAAACAGAATCAAAAGAACTTAAAACACCAGGTTCAAAAATATCATTATCATAATCAATATCAATATTTTCATCTTCAAATACATTTTGAAGATTTGTTAGTATTATTCTAAGTTGCTTATCCGTTAAGTTTTTATAATTCAACATATTTTTTAATCCCATTTAAAGATTTAAGTGAAAAAAGTTGTCCTTCTGTAATTATTATTTTCATACCTCATCTTCTTCACTAAAATAAAAGTCAATAATATCAGAAAATTTTAAACCCATTACATCAATACCAAGTCTTTCGGGGATTTCATTTTCAATAAAGATATTTCCTTTCTCATCAATAAACTTCTCATGATCCCCCATATCTAAATAAAGATATTCGTACCCGTCAAGTTCAAAAAGATACATAGGTCCATAATTGTTTAAATAACGATTAATCATTCCTTTAGCAAAATGTCTATCAAATTCCATTGGAACATCGTAAGTTGAGGTTATTTGTTCGATTTTACCTGTGAAATCAATACCCATAACATTGGATAAAAACTTTTTGTTTTTATCAGTTGATTCTTTAATTTTCTTTTTCTTTTTAACGTTATACTTTCTTGTATTAGACTTTTTATATTCATATTCTTCACCATCGTCGTCAACTTCCACCTCACGTTCAAAATCATAATCATATTGGACACAATCACATTTAATACCCAATTCATCATAGACATAATCAATAAGAACTTTAGAAAATATTTTATGTCGAAAATAAGGGACATATCCCTCAAGTCTTTCTGTGGCATCCATTGATAATGTCAAATCTTTTTTGCAACCCTTATTTCCAAATCCCCCCAAATAGATGTCAGCAATATCTTCACCATTTTGGTCAAATATGATATGTTTATATAACTTACCTTCTTCTCTAATATCCTCAATAGAAAGTTTTCCAAACAAAGTTTTCAAAAGACCCAACACCAATTTTTTGTATTGTTCTTTTTTAATATCCTCCATAATAGTGATATATTGTGATTCACTTAAAACGACCTTCATAAACATAAATATAATAAGGAGGGGGTTTGGGGGAGGTTTTCAGTAAAAAAATTTTTCCAGAAAAAACCTCCACTAATTAAAAGTAATTGTACCCTCTAGACATTTCTCTTTTTATACTGTCCGACAAAAAATATTGTCTCCAACATTCAAAAGAAGGGATGTCCATCAGGTTCATCGAAAAATCATTACAACGAACAAAAGTTATTAAAAGATGTTTATTAATATCAGGAATATATGAATCAATATCATAATATAATTTATCACCACTAATATACTCCTGACAATGTGGGGTTCGATACGAAGGTTCAAATGTATTAGGATTATAAACGGGGCTTGCAATTATATCAAATATAATAAGTTCCATGTATGTATGACCATACCAATCAGGTTTACGTTCTTTATGGTCTCTATTTCTAATATGAATATCAAATTTTAAACCAGGATACATCGTTTCAATAAAATGACCCAATAATCTTAAATACTTTCTATGAATCATGTATCTAAGATCCGATTCCTCACGAATAAACTTATATTCGTTGTATGTGGAATATGTCTGAGGGAACGTATACTCTTCATACATACCCCTATGGTCCATACTAATCATTTAACTTTTTATTAATAAATTCACCAATCCATGAACCAATCTGATAACAACCAATAAGGTATATTACAAACTGGGGGAGAATACTAATTAAAAAAATACATAATACAATACCAAATACAAATA
>Ga0068876_10003258_pt1 | contig 11711 bp, 7 predicted proteins | sample NOAtaG_6_FD_66442 | JGI IMG/M metagenome (GOLD analysis project Ga0068876, IMG submission 66442) | Freshwater lake microbial communities from Lake Erie, under a cyanobacterial bloom - NOAA_Erie_Diel5S_2200h metaG | ecosystem: Environmental > Aquatic > Freshwater > Lake | place: USA: Ohio, Lake... | reverse complement strand
AACCACCGCCATCCGGGAGCTGTGTGAAAAAGAGGGCGTGCTGCTGATCGAAGATTGCGCCCAGGCGGTCGGCACCAAGCTCGACAGCAAGAGCCTGCTCGGCGGCGCGAAGTACGCCACCACCAGCTACTACCCTGCCAAAGTGCTGGGCGCCAGCGGCGACGCCGGCGGCATTTTCACCACTGACGCCGCGGTCGCCAAGAACTGCCAGACCCTCATCAACCACGGTCGCATCAGCCACTACGAGCACGGCATGATCGGGTGGAACTCGCGCCTAGGCGCCTACGAAGCCAGCTTCATGATAGAGGCGCTCAAACACCTCGACGCCCGCCTGGAGAGCCGTCGGGCAGTCTGCGCGCGCTACCGCGCCGAGATCAAGAACCCCGCGCTGAAGTTCGTCGCACCCGCCAGCAACGTGTGGGAGAACGGCTATCTTTCCGTGGCACTGATGTCGCCTGAGTCGCGGCCGGCTTTCATCGATTACCTCAAAGGCAAAGACATCGGTTACGGCACCGTCTATCCCGGCGCCATGAGCGAACAACCTGGGGCCCACGGCCACATCGGTGGAAAAATCTCCCACGGCCACGCGGACTGGATCGCGAAGTCGGTCATCAACCTGCCGGGCTTCGCGTACATGCGCGAAGACGAAGTTGACTACGTGATTGAAACGGTCAACCACTACCAGGGCTAGCCTCCTACCTTCCAGCACTTCCGAATTCCCGACAAAAAAACTCGCCTGAAACCGAAAAACTTTTCTCGGGTTCAGGCAAATTTTTCCTCAGGTTCACGCAAGGTGAACCGAAATGCCTCAGTAAGAACCCCACCATGGTGGTGGGTCAAAAACATGATCATAGGGCATGGAGCCCACGCGGCCTGAACAACCGTGGATCAGCAAGGAGGATTCGATGGTTTTAACTGGAGGTTAGGTATATGGGTTTCAGGATTAACACGAACGTTGCTTCAATGACCGCTCAGCGTGCCGTAGGCCAAGTGAACCGAGAACAGCAGGACAGCTTGCAGAAGCTCTCCTCTGGCTCACGGATCAACAAAGCTTCAGACGACGCCGCAGGCCTGGCGATCAGCGAGAAGATGAAATCGGAAATCCGCTCGGCTCGCCAAGCGGATCGAAACGCCAACGACGGTATTTCTATGGTGCAAGTAGCAGAGGGTGGATTGAACGAAGTGCAGAGCATTCTGACTCGTCTCCGCGAACTCGCAGTTCAGTCCGCTTCCGACACGGTCGGCGACACTGAGCGCGGCTTCACCAACATGGAATACCAGAACTTGGTGCAGGAACTTGATCGTATTTCTGAGGTCACCGAATTCAACGGTCAAAAGCTGTTGAATGGCGAAGGCGATAAGCTGGACTTCCAAATCGGCACCAAGGCCGATGCGAAAGGTAACCAGATTTCTTACGAAGTCAGCGCGGTGAACTCTTCGTCGAACTCGCTCGGGATCGAAGGTGTGGAAGTCGCCTCTAAACAGGGGGCCCTCGAAAGCCTCGGTTCGGTCGACAAGGCGATCGAGAAAGTATCTGGCCAGCGCGCCTTCCTGGGTGCCATGCAGAACCGCTTGGTCTCCACCAGCAACAACTTGCAGGTGGGAATTGAGAACTTGAGCGCCGCCAACAGCCGTATCCGCGATGTGGATTACGCTGAGGAGACCGCCAAGTCCACTAAGAACGGGATCCTGCAGGCCGCTGGTACCTCAGTGCTGTCTCAGGCCAACATGAACGGCCAGAGCGCTCTGAAACTGATCGGTTAATCGCTTCTCCAAAGAGGGGGCCCCGCAAGGGGCCCCTTTTTTTTATTGGGGCGTGCCTGGCCAAACATCATGCCGCTCTGCTAGATCAACCCTCCTATGTCAGAAGAACGCCCCAAAGCGGTCTCCCCCATGCGGGAGAACCACACCTACCGACCGGACTTCAAAGAATACAGTCACGACAACCCCTACCACGGGCGATTGGGCGTGTTCGATTCGTTCGTCCTGCGCGATGAGGAAGCCGAGAAGCACAAAGGCGCTTGGCGATCGGTTTTTGGTAACGAAAACCAGCTAAGCGTAGAGATCGGCACCGGCTACGGCGACTTCATGATGGAGTGGTGCCGCAACAACCCGACCGCCAGCTTCGTGGGGCTCGACCACCGCTTCAAGCGCAGCTTCACCCTCGCCAAGCATCTCGACAAAATTGAGAACAAAAACTTCCGCTACCTGCGCGCGCGCGGCGAGCGTCTCGAGTTCATCTTCGGCGAGAACGAAGTACAGAACATTTTCTACTTCTTCCCCGACCCCTGGCCCAAAAAACGCCACCACAAGAAGCGCCTCTTCCAAAGGCCCTTCCTGGACGCGGTCCACAAGGTGCTGGCCCCCGGCGGCACACTGTGGGTGAAGACGGACCACGACGGCTATTACGAGTGGATGCTGGCCCAGATGGAAGAGGAAACGCGTTTCGAGGTGTTGGCGCAGAGCTGCGATACGCGTAAGGAAATGCCGGATCATTTCCTCTCGCAATACACCACCAAGTTCGAAAAGATCTTCCTTTCCCAGGGCACCCTCATCAAGTCCCTGGTCCTGCGCAAACCTCTCTAAGGACGCCATGGCCGGCCAGCTCCGCGAGCTCATCAAGCAGTCGCCGATCTCGCAGATCGTGGGCACGTTCATTCCGCTGCAGCGGAAGGGCCGCAACCTCATGGCCCTCTGCCCGTTCCACGGGGACACGAACCCGTCGATGACGGTCAACGACGAGCGCGGCACCTTTCGCTGCTGGTCCTGTCAGACGGGAGGCGACGCCATCACCTTCGTGATGGAGTTCAAGAAGCTCGACTTCATCGAGGCGATGCGCGAGTGCGCGCGGATTTTGGGCCTGCCCGACGAGGAGCTCAACCGCGACAAGAAAAAGAACCCTAAGCTCGAGCTCGCCTTCCGCGTCTTGAACTACGCCAACAAAATTTACGTTAAGGTCGCTTCGACCGCACCGATGCATTTCCAGAAGTACGTCGAGGAGCGCCAGCTCTCACCGGAATCAATCACACGCTTCCAAATCGGTTACGCGCCCGGGAACAACCTGCTCACCCAGCAGTTTCTCGCGTTGCCGGATAAAACCGGCGAGGACGCGCGTGCCATGGCAGGCGAGATTGACCTCGTACGCGTCTCGGAGAAGTCCGAGCGCCCCTATGATTTCTATCGCGACCGTATCGTCTTTCCGATCCACGATCACGCGGGCCAGGTGCGCGGCTTCAGCTGCCGCAAAGTGATGCCGGAGCAGGAACCCAAATTTCTCAACTCGCGCGACTCCTTCGTCTTCAACAAGGGCTCCATCCTCTACGGCTACTTCCTGGCCAAGGCCGCTATCCGCACACAGGACATGGCGATCCTGGTGGAAGGCAACATGGACGTGGTCATGATGCACCAGTATGGGTTCACCAACACGGTGGGCACCATGGGCGTCGCGCTCAGCGAGAGCTCCCTGCGCATCCTCGGCGGGCTCACCAAGAACGTCATCCTCGCGATGGACTCCGACAAGGCGGGCCTCAACGCCATGACCGGCATAAACGCCGCGTTCATGGCCACCGGCGTGCTGCCGAAGTTTCTGTCGTTCGAACCCGCCAAGGATCCGGATGAATTCTTGCGCGCGCACGGGCGGCTGGCACTCATCGAGCGCATCGAAAAAGCTCCGCGCTACATCGACCGGTTGATCGAGGGAATGGTCCCCACTCCCCTACCCGAGACCATCGACCAGAAGCTGAAAGTGATGAAACAGGTCTTTGCCGCACTCGCTCCGCTGAAAGAGCACCTGGAAGCGACGGAACGCGTCGTAGCGACCGCCAAGCGACTTGGACTGCGCTCTGACGAGGCCAGCATCCTCGAGGAGTACAAACTCAATCTGAAAGGTCAGGAGCGCCCCGCCCCCATCGTGAGAGCTCAACCGGCCGAAACCAAAGAAGAAAAGGTCCTCATCGAGGCCGTGGATTCTCAGGAAGACGCTCTGCACGTTCCACTCAGTCGCGCCGAGAGTGCGCCCCTCTTGAACGCAGAGCGAAACTTAGTCAAGACGCTGCTCACTCACCCCGAGTGTGTAACTCGTCCGCAACTCCATGACATTCTTGCGTATATCGGCCACCCCGAGGTAAAAGAGTTAGTTCTTTGGCTCGCCAAAATCTATTTGGAAATTGATGAGCTAGAATACATCCCCATCTTAAGTGATGAGGTGTTCTCGGGTCGCTACGGCCGGGAGATCAAGAACCTGGCCTCCGAGGCCCTGGAGCAGTTCAAGCAAGAGCCCCTCAACGAGAAGGTGGTCGAGCGGCTGCTAAAGGACCTCAAGACGCGGATGCAGTTTGAGCAGCTCCGCCAGAAACGCAAAGAGTACTCGATGCTGCAGCAGCAGTGTGAGTCGCAGGATGAAGTGAACTACTACCTCGGCCAAATCGGCGAGATCGACCGCGAACTACAGCAACTGAAGAGCTAAAAACCGTCCAGGAGTCCCCCATGTCCGTCGTCGTCGCGTTCCTGAACTCCAAAGAATTCTCCCGCATGCTGATGAAGGGTAAGGACCAGACGTTCCTGACCGCCGAAGAGATCAACGATTCCATCCCCGCCTCCATCGTCGACAACCACTCCATCGACATGATCATGGAGAAGATCGACGAGGCCCGCATCCAGGTCAAACTGCCCGAGGCCGAGGAAGAGGGCGATGAGAAGCCCGCCGCGGAGGTCGCCGAGGACCGCGCCGCCGCCGACGACGAAGACGAGCTCCGCTCCTCTTCCAGCGACCCCGTGAAGCTCTACCTTAAGAAGATGGGATCCGTGGCGCTTCTCACCCGCGAGGGCGAGGTCAAGATCGCCAAGGAGATCGAAGAGGGCGAGAAGGAAATCGTGCTCTCCTGCATGAAGTCCAAGCACGCCCTGGAAGAGATCACCAAGCTCAAGGGCCGCATCCAGGCCGCCGAAGAACAAAACGAGTTCGTGAAGGACCTCGTGCGCGGCCTCGACGACGAGTCCGCCGAGAAAGACATCCACGACGTGCGCGACCGGATCTTCAAGGTCGTCGACCACGTCCACGACCTCCTCGGCGTCATCGTCAACGAGGACGGTACGCTCAAGAAGCTCGGCGACGCCGACCAGGCGACGCTCACGAAGGTGGGCCTCGAGCTCGTCGACCTGACCTTCAACCGCAAGATCATCAACAGCTTCACCGAGCCGGTGAAGAGCTACTACCTCCAGTTCCGCGAGCTCTACGAGCAGCAGGAGCGCATCTACAAGTTCCTCGAGGTGAACACCGACGTCGAGTACAAGGTCATGTACGAGCGCGTGCTTGAGGACGATAACTACAAGCGCGAACTCGCCCGCAAGCTCTTCACCACCGACGCCAAGATCGAGCAGATGATCCGCACGCAGGAGGATATCCTCCGCAAGCTCCGCCGCCTGGTCATCGATGCGGGCATGGCCTTCGACGACATCGAGCGCGTCTACAACATCATCATCACCGGTGAGGAGAAGGCGGACAAGGCCAAGGCCCAGCTGGTTGAGGCCAACCTCCGCCTCGTGGTGTCCATCTCTAAGAAGTACACCAACCGCGGTCTGCAGTTCCTCGACCTCATCCAGGAAGGCAACATCGGTCTCATGAAGGCGGTCGACAAGTTCGAGTACCGCCGCGGCTACAAGTTCTCCACCTACGCCACCTGGTGGATCCGTCAGGCAATCACCCGCGCGATCGCCGACCAGGGCCGCACTATCCGCATCCCCGTGCACATGATCGAGACGATCAACAAGCTCGCGCGGACCAGCCGCCAGCTGGTGCAGGAGCTCGGCCGCGAGCCCACGCCCGAGGAGATCGCCGAGCGCATGGAGCTCTCCGTGGACAAGGTGAAGAAGGTCTTCAAGATCTCTAAGGAACCCATCTCGCTCGAGACCCCCATCGGCGAAGAAGAAGACTCGTCGCTCGGCGACTTCATCGAAGACAAGAAGATCATCAGCCCCGCGGAAGCGGTCATGTCCATCACGCTGTCCGAGCAGACCCGCTCGGTGCTCTCCACGCTCACCCCGCGGGAAGAGAAGGTGCTGCGCATGCGCTTCGGCATCGGCGAGAAATCGGACCATACCCTTGAGGAGGTCGGTCAGGATTTCTTCGTCACCCGGGAACGGATTCGTCAGATCGAGGCCAAGGCATTGCGCAAACTGCGCCACCCCAGCCGGGCCAAGCTGCTGAAGTCCTACTTGGACAATTGAATACGAAGGGCCCTCCGGGGCCCTTTTTTTTTGGCGCTGGTTTTTTGCCGGCTGGACGACGACCCGGTATAATCCCCCTTTGGTCCACGAACCACCGCTGAGGTCCCCCTGGAAGACATCGTCCAGCAAGCCGAAACACTCGTCCTAGGAAGCTACCAGGAGTCCGTGGTCTACCAAGCGCGCCGCCTGGTAGAGCTCGGCCGCGTGGCGCTCTCCTTCATGAAGGGCAGCCTCGGACAGCACCAGGTGGTGTCCGGCATTGTTGCGGAAAACAACACCTCCTATGAGGCGCGTTTCACCTACAAGCCCGGCATCTATAAGGCCCACTGCAACTGCAAGCTCTTCGCCCAGGAGCAGACCTGCGTGCACGGCGTGGCCCTGTGGATCCGCTGGCGCCAGTTCGCCGTAGCGGGCGAAGAACAAAAAATAAGCAGCGGCCCGAACTTCTTCGGTGAGGGCGTCACCCCCGCCTCCTGGGGCACGCTGGTGCGCTACGCCTCCCAGTTGCAGGGTGCCAAGCCCAACGCGGTTTTCGGGGCCCTCTCCTATCAACTCACTAATCGCCAGGTCGTGACGTGGCCCGCGCCCGTGCGCTGGGAAGGGCAGCTCGTCATCGACCTAAGGCCCGCTAGCGAGTTCGAAGACTTCAAGGCGCTGCCGCACACCGCGGGCAAACACGCGGCGGTCTTCTCCTGGCGGGACGCCAACGGAGAGGTCACGTCCGAGGTGTCGCTCTTCGACGTGTTCTCACTCTTCAACTGGCGCACCGGTGTCTCGTTTGAACTGCCGCAGGAACTCTCCGAGGCACTCAAGCGCACAAAGCTCCTTGACCCTTGGCTACCGGTCAACGAATGGCTGCGCGTCTTCCGCGAAGTGCGCCAGAAGACCCACACCGACCTGCGCGTGGAGGGCCAGCGCTGGGACGATATCATCCCGACGCCGGTGCAATGGCGCCTCTCGGTCAAGCCCTCGGCCCGCAAGAGCTTCCTCAATCTGCACGTGGAGCTGGTGGACGAGCAGGATCGCCTCCTAGAGCTCCCCGAGCCGTTCCGCGTCTTCACCACGGAAGGCGGCTGGGCGGGCAGTTTCCGTGCCAAGCTCGACGCCACCAACTTCCTCAAGCACCTGGTCGAAGACTTCGGCCGCGAGACGACGCTGCACCGTAAACACCTCCACGGTGCCTCCCTCAAGCACAAGATCGGAGACTGGATCGACTACCTGGCCATCGAACCCGAGATCCCCTTCCGCGACCCCGGAACGGGCGGCTACCACGTGCTGTCCTCTACGATGTTTCGGCGAGTGATGCTCGCGCTGCTCGACTGCTTTCAGGATGGCGCTTGGAAGAGCACCTACCTACCCATAGACGAGCGCCGCTGGACCATGCAGCTCCCGAAGAACACGCTCCTCGACGGCATCGCCGCACTCCACGGACGTCTGACCGTGCTGGGTGTTCCACTGCTCTACGACGACGTGCCGGTGCGCACCTGGAAGTCCGCCATCCGCTTCGAGCGCCATCAGCGCCGGCTGGACTGGTTCGAGCTCGACCTGCTGGTGAACGAGGCCGATCTGGAAATCATTCGCCAGGCGGAGGTCGGCGACAACTACATCCTCACCGACAAGGGCCTGGTACTGCTGACCGATCAGGAGAAGGACCTGCTGCGCTTCATGAAGCGCTACACCAAGCTCGAGGGCGAGAAGAAGGCGGAGGCTACGCCCGGCTTGCGCCGCTTCGGGCTCACGCTCAACCGCGCGCGCGTGTTCGAGCTCTTCGAGCTCAAGCGCCTCGGCGTCGACGGGGCGCTCACTCCCGAGGAAGAAGAGTTCTGCCTGCGCATCCTCAACCTCGACCGCATGCCCACCTACGAGATCCCCGAACGCTATCGCGAGATCGCCCGGCCCTACCAGCTGCAGGGGTTCCAGTGGCTGCGATTCCTGTGGGAGAACCGCTTCGGCGCCTGTCTCGCCGACGACATGGGTCTGGGTAAGACGCTCCAGGCGATCATGCTGCTGCAGTCGCTCGTCGAGGAGGGCAAGATCAAGCGCGCGCTGGTGATCTGCCCCGTCTCCATCCTCTATAACTGGCGCAACGAGCTCGAGAAGTTCTCCACTCTCAAGTGGGGCATTTTCTACGGCGAGGAGCGCGAGATCCCCGAGGAGACACAGGTCGTGCTCACCAGCTACGGCCTGATGAAGAAGGAATCCCTGGGGGCGTTTGCAGACGAAGACTTCGACGTCATCGTCATGGACGAGGTCCAGCACCTCAAGAACGTCCGCAGCCTCGGTGCCAACGCCGCCCGCCAGCTCAAGGGCAAGTTTCGCATCTGCCTCACCGGTACGCCGGTGGAGAACGATCTCGCCGAGTTCTACAACATTATGGACCTGTGCGTGCCCGGCGTGTGGGGCGACATGAGTCTGGTGCGCTCCAGCTCGAAGGCGAAGAACCGCCTGCTCGCCCGCCGCACCGTCAAGCCCTTCATCCTCCGCCGTACCAAGGAGCAGGTGCTCAAGGAACTGCCCGAGAAGATCGAAAACCACGTGTTCCTTGATTTCTCCGAACAGGAGCGGGCCCACTACCAGTCACGGCTCGACGCCGTTCGCGCCCAGATGGCCAACCCTGCATTTACCAAGCGCTACGGCGAAGTCCTCAAGTCGCTGTTGGAGCTGCGCCAGCTCTGCCTGTGGCAGAAGCAGGGCCCGGGCCTCGAATCCACCAAGATCGATTTTCTGGCGGAGAACCTCGAGCAGCTGGTGGAGGAGAACCACAAGGTGCTGGTGTTCTCGCAGTTCACCACTTACCTCGACCTCATTCAGAACCGCATCCGCGAGCGCGGCTGGAAGCATGCCCGCATCGACGGGTCACAGTCGGTGAACAAACGCGCCGAACAGGTGGAGCTCTTCCAGAACGGCGACGCCCAGGTCTTTCTCATCAGCCTCAAGGCCGGTGGCGTGGGTCTCAACTTGACTGCGGCTTCCTACATCTTCCTCATGGATCCCTGGTGGAACCCCGCCGTCGAACGGCAAGCGGTGGACCGGGCGCACCGGATCGGGCAGGAGAACAAGCTTACCGTTTACCGGCCCATCATCAAGGGCTCCGTGGAGGAGAAGGTGCTACTGCTCCAGCAGGCCAAGCGCGAACTGTTCCGCGACCTCATGGCGGAGGACGACGACGAGTTCTTCAGCGGTAAACTCACCAAGGACGACTTCCAGTCGCTGCTGACCTAGGACTTGTCGAGGGTTCCCAGCGCCATGGCGACGGTGACGTTTTTGGCACAGAGAAAATGGCCGGCGGGGCAGCTGGTGCCACCGTGCAGGCCACAGGGTCGACAGTCGAGTTTCTCCGGCGTTTCAAGCACCACCGCCCCCACCGCCAGGGGGCCGTAGCCGAACTGGGGGATGGTGGCGCAGAAGAAGGCGGTGGTGGGTGCATCCACGGCGCTCGCCAAGTGCAGCGGGCCTGAGTCGTTGACGAAAACGCGGGCGGCGCCTTCCATCAGCGCCGCCGAGGCGAGCAGCGGGAGTTCGCCGGCGAGGTTGAAAGCCGCCGTGTCTCCCTTCACGCGCTCGCAGAGGGCGCGGTCATCGGGCCCCCCGATGAGGAAGACGCGCCAGCGCGTGGCGAGCTCCGCCACCAGCTCGCGGTAACTGGACTCCTCCCACTGCTTGGTGAACCACACCGAGGCGGGGGCGAGCACCACAAAGGGTTGGTCCTTATAGGCGGCGACCTGGCGACGGTGCTCGTCAGTCACGGGCAGCACCGGCCGGTGGTCGCGCAGATCGGTGGGTACCGTAAGTTCGGGTCGTGCCGCTTGAAGCAATTGGTAGTTGCGCTGCACTTCGTGCCATGCCACTCCACTGACTTCATGCGGGATCCGGTGAACCACGCGCCGGTGGTAGAACCACGACAGTGGGTTCTGCCGAAATCCGATCTTTTGGCCCGCGCGCATAAGCGCCGTCACGAGGCCCGAGTTAAAGTGACGGTGGATGTTGAAGACGAACTGGAATTCGTACTTCCGCAGCTCACGGATGAGGCGCCAGAGCGCACGCACTTTGCCCTGTTTTTTGTCCCACACCCAGGTGTGAGCGACGAAGGGCAGGCCGCGAATGACGGACTCATTGCCCTTGCGCAGAAGAAAATGCAGGGGGGCGTCAGGGAAGGCGCGATGGACGTCGCGCGCGAATGAAGATGCCAAAATCGTATCGCCAATGAAGGCGGTCTGGATGATGAGAATCGGTTTGGCTAAGGGCAGAGTCATTAGCTAGGATCATAGACGTTCCCATGGAAAAAATCACTGCCATCATCCCCACCTTCAACGAAGAACGGCACATAGCTGACGCGATCGCTTCCGTGCGCTGGGCCGATGAGGTTTTGGTGGTGGATTCGCTCAGCACCGACCGCACGCTGGAACTGGCCCGCGGCCTGGGCGCGCGGGTGATTCAACGCGAGTACGGGTACTCCGCCTCGCAAAAGAATTGGGCGATACCTCAGGCCTCGCACCCGTGGGTCTTCCTGTTGGATGCCGACGAGCGCTGCACCCCCGAGCTCGAGAGCGAGATCAAAGGCGTGCTGTCGCAGGGCACGGCCCACGACGCGTTCTGGATCCACCGGGTAAATCACTTCATGGGCAAGCGGATCGATTACTCCGGCTGGCAGTCCGACAAGGTGGTGCGCCTCTTCAAGCGCGACTCCTGTCGCTACCAGGATCTCAAGGTGCACGCCGAGATCGAGTCCTCCGGCAGCATCTCCAAGCTGCGCCAGAAGATCCTGCACTACACCTACACCGACCTCGCCAACTACCTCCGCAAGGCCGACCGCTACACCACCTGGGGAGCACTCGATCGGTTCGAGAAGTTCCAAAAGCAGGGCCGGCGCATTGGCTGGCCATACCTGATCTTTCGGCCCTTCGGTCGCTTCCTGCGGCACTATGTGTGGCGGCTTGGGGTGCTGGATGGAACCCACGGGCTGGTGGTGTCGCTATTGTCAGCGCACAACATCTTCATCAGAGCGGTCAAGATTTGGCGGCTACAGAACGGGGAAGACCTTCGAGACCCGTTTAAGGGTTGAAGAGCCAGTTGATAAAGACGCCCACCGTCGCCAGCTTGCAGGCGTAGTAGACCAGGGAGAATGCGGAAACCCACTGTTGCATGCCCCTATGCTAGCGCTCCGCCTCCTAGAAGTCGGTAAAATGGTAAATTTTCCACACTCCTCCCCGGACCTGGATAACATAAAGGCTGGAGGTTCCCATGTCCCTGTCTGAAGCCTTGAAAACTACCGACCTGGCCATGGACGCTCAAGACGTCGAGGCCTTCTTCTTGGGTGCCCTGAGTGCGGACGACCCCATGCCCTACAGACGGGCACTGAAGGAACTCTTCCTCGAAGACTCCAAGACTCCGGCCAAGCACGACTCGCCGGAATCTCGCGCCAAGCTCGAGGCCGCCCTCGCCTCGCTGTGGAAGGACCTGGAGAAGGGTACCGAAAAGCGCCGCAA
>Ga0068876_10003251_pt1 | contig 11739 bp, 9 predicted proteins | sample NOAtaG_6_FD_66442 | JGI IMG/M metagenome (GOLD analysis project Ga0068876, IMG submission 66442) | Freshwater lake microbial communities from Lake Erie, under a cyanobacterial bloom - NOAA_Erie_Diel5S_2200h metaG | ecosystem: Environmental > Aquatic > Freshwater > Lake | place: USA: Ohio, Lake... | reverse complement strand
CACAGATAGTACCTGTTATGGGGGGTGGTGGCAGTGGGACTGCACCCGAGAATCAGAGTCTCTTGAGTGGAGGAAATGACGCGGTCATTCATCCTGTAAGCGGAGGAGCGAGGGGAGCGATGAAAAAACGGAGTCAAAGGGTGGCTGCCTCTTCCGCTCGAGCGTCCCCTAGATCTGCTGCGTCTCCTCCTCCCGTTTCAGCATTACCACCTCGACCACCCTCTGGACCTCCTGCTGTAGATGCCCCTACACAGCCCACTGTAGATGCCCCTACACAGCCCCCTGAAGCTGCCCCTACACAGCCCCCTGAAGCTGCCCCTACACAGCCCACTGTAGATGACAATATGGAGTTTGAACAGCTGATTGCAAACCCCACTGGAGATTCTGAGGCAAACCCCAAGCCAGCAACCAAGCTAAAAAAATCCCCAATGTTTGATATTACGGGACCAACCACACAACCCCTTCCAGCTACACGCATATCGCCTAGATCACTTCCTTCCCAGATATCCAAGTCTCTTAAAAACGCATATATCACTCGCCAGAAAACTCTGTGGAATCGTCTTACAGGAGGTGCAGCAGCCCAATACCTTACTCTCGCCACTTGCCCAGACAACCAGAAACTTCAAAAGGACAATGATCTCAATGCCGATGAAATAGGTTACGATCGTCTCGTGGTATTTATCCCTACAACCACACGTCGTATCGTTGTCCTACCGCCTGTAAGGGGAGACACGGCCGTCTTCGTGAAATGCCTCGAGGCAATACAGCCCCTCACGAACTCCAAGAACACGGTCTGTATATTCTCTGCCCCCTTTCTTGGCTACGATCCCGCGGCAAACAAGGGAATCTTCGCCAAGTTCCTCGAAATGAAGACGACACCGCAGTTCGCCGGCAGAATCTTCGCCGTTCCAGACCACAGATTCTCCAACTATGTAGCCGGCTGTACGATTGATCCAGCCTATGAGAATGGAGAAGAAAACAGCTCCCCTCTGCTAAATATGTTGGAACCCACATATCTTATCCTCTACAGCCCTGATGCCGATTTTCAAGGTAAAAGTGGCATTCTCTTCTCAGGAGGTGCAGTCATAGGACTTCCGATGGGTAAGCCAGGTACAACATCTGTCTCAGAGATTCTCGCTACACCCGATGAACGCCCCCCTCCTTCTCTTGCCATAAGCCCTGCTGACCCCCTCCAAGAGGACACCGCAGCCACAACTCAACTCTCCCTCTTTAAAGTGCGCGGTGTGAGCGAAACAATGAGTATATTCACTATTAAGCCCATAGGAGAAAAGTATTCACAGACCATTCTGAGCGCTCTCCCTGATAACTTTATCGAAGCAACTGATCTCAAGGACCTGCCAGATACTATAGCGACAGTGCCACTTACAGTAGGGAACGGATATTATCGCATACGAGATCCCGGTGCCCCAGGTGTATATGATGACTGGCTGCAACAACGATTTACTCCGGACGAGGCCACCCTTTTGAATGATATGCACCTGCGCCCATCACTTGTTGCCGGCCTCTTTAAAGATGAGATTGACCCCTACGATGGCAGTAAAAAGGCGTGGCAAGAGACGCTCGCCGATTTCCTGCGGAATATCATCGACTCCAAGTGTTTTACTGATTCTACTCTTCTTACGAAGCGTGAGTGTGAGCAGGGGAGGAACTTCTTGAATCGTATTTATGAATACATACTGCTGAATACTGCGTCTATTCTTGAAATGTCCGAGCTCGACCAGGAGCAGTTGAATGATCAGCTTACGGATGCGGCAGATACGGCACAAGCGCTACTGCGTATAGCTGAGTTGAAGGCGGCAAGGGCTGCAGAGCAAGCAAGGTCGGCAGCAGTGGCAGTGCAGAAGAAGGATGATATTGAAAAATCATCTAGATCTGCTGTACGGGATGGCAAAATCGAAAAGCCTAATGATAATAACTTAAATGCAACTGGGGGGATATACGACCTTAATATTTATTATCCGGATCCTATCAAATATACAGAAGATAGTACCCTTGGTACTTTTACACCAAACGCACGTATCCGCATACAATATGATGATGCTGGAAATAAGTTGGATATAGATGCTGTGATCGAGACACTAAAGAAAGAGTATCAAAATGAGGATTTTGAAAAGATGCCAAGCCAAGGAATCTAAAATATGGGCTGTATTAATAGAATGCCATCAACTCGGCGGGCCAGACATATGATAGAATGGCGGCGGCGCCGCAGGGGAATGAGATCCCGAACACAGAAAGGCGGTCAGTTCGCTAAGAAGCCAGTTTCTAAGGGGAAAACTGCGAAGTTGCCCAAGCGTGGTACGGTCAAGCCTGCCACAGTGAGACCTGGTACGGTCAAGCCTGCCACAGTGAGACCTGGTACGGCGAGGCCTGGCACGACAAGACCTGGTACGGCGAGGCCTGGCACGACAAGACCTGGTACGGCGAGGCCTGGCACGACAAGACCTGGTACGACAAGACCTGGTACGGCGAGGCCTGGCACGGTGAAACCTGGAACACAGCGGCCTGCCACGGTGAAACCTGGAACACAGCGGCCTGCCACACCAGCAGGTAGGACATTTGTAGGTCTAAAAGACGCGACGGGGAAAGATATAACGGCAGGACAAACCTACGGTTGCAAAAATAGGGTTGGTCTTACTACTACACTGACTGTCGATGCGAATCTTGTAAATTTAGCAACGAAGAAAGTGGGTGGTAAAGATGCAAAGGGGAAAGACCAGAAAGATTTTATTGCGTCAAAATGCACACCGGCAGGACCGGCAAGCTCTGTACTAGATAAAGCAGGGCAGTCTATCAAGCTTAATAATCAATACAGATGTACCAACAGGGCTGGAATACCCACTATACTTTTTGTTCGGTCAATAGATCCTGTAAAGAAAACCGTGGATGGAGAGGATACTAAGGGGAAAGCCCAGAGAGACTTTGTTGCGGCGAAATGCACATTTACAGGTCAGACCTCTACGCCATCCAATCTTGCGGATGCGGGCGTCTTGATCAAGATTGAAAAGAATGACCTGAATGCGGCCATTCCTATTCTTGAGCGCACTACTGGAAAGAAGGTTATGGGTGTCTTCGAGTGGAGTACGATTAACAAGAGGGTCGGTACAAAGCTTCGTGGTGGTGCAGCTGGATATACAACCACCTATAAAGTCATTTTCTTCAACTCTTCTATTGATCGTGTCAGCTTGCAGAATCAGCTGAAGGTTCTCCCAGATACTACACAGAGGAAGCTCTTTGGTGCGGTAGATACAAAGACAAAGCCCAGTCCGTTGGGACTCACTCTCACTACACCAGTGATCCCTGGACCTCCTGGCGGCCAAGCTGGCACGCCTCGTACGCCTAGCACGCCTCGTACGCCTGGCGCTACCGACGTGGAGCCTCCAGTCGAAGGCGAGTTGCCTGAGGGTACAGAAATATCACCCGACGAAGGTTTTACTGTAGCACCCCGTCCTGGAACTACTCTTGCCCCCCCTCTAACGCCCACGCCTGCTGGCCTCTCAACAGACGACATTATACTTCCACCTGGAACTCCTATGAGACTCTCCCCCGGTGACTATAAAGGTATGCTAAGCACGGGCAAGTTCTCAGTCTATCGCGACGCTATGCGCGACGGTCTTCCCACAGCCAACTTTATGGTGAAGATGACACCCGAGGGCGACTACGGTTTCTTCCGCGTGAAGGGACGTGATGAGAATGAGTTAATGAAGGCTATTAAAAGTCTGCGTGGTAAGGCACAGGCCTCTGCCTTTAAGGATATCATCAACAAGGTCAAGTCTGAACTGGTGGATCTCGAGTCTCTAAAGAATAAGTACGACATCAGCATACAGGAATTTACAACCAAGAAGTCATTTAGTGACTTGCCAGGAGATAAAGCTGCCCTACAAAGACAGTTGGAAGACACACAGCAGGATTTGCGCGAGATTCAGGGAAAGATACAGCGCAAGAAACAATCACTTGCTGATTCTGAACTGCAGTATGCAAAGCAGATGGAAGCGGCCCAGCAGCCCGTGGAATAAAGATCCGCGACAGAAACCCCAGACAGAAACCCCATTTTTAAAAGGCAGATTGCCCTTTGAAAATGGATGTAATGCACTAGCGCAGCGGGCTAGCGCAGTGGGCTAGCGCAGTGGGCTAGCGCAGTGGGCTAGCACCGTGCGGCCAAGTTGAAGGAGGCCAAGAGAAAGAGCCCCGTCCCTACAAAGAGAAGCAACTCATTCTGGTTATTTCCCTTGTGCCTCTTCTCGAGGGCATCGAGCCTATTCATCAAGCCATCGATACGTGCCAACATTGCCTCTCTCTCTTTTGCGGCCGAGCTCGCGGGCGGCGTAGAGGGCACAGGGGGAAGACCGAGATCCTCAGGCACACTTGCCCCACTAGGTCCCTTGATCTCCGCGCCAGACAACCCAGGCGCCGGCTTCTGCCACCTCTCAAGATATCTCTTCTCTTCAGCCGCTGCGGCGTCTCCTCGCAGTGAATCGGCGGACCAGTCTGGTATCTCGGGAAGCTTCAGATTAATCTTGGGTTTCGTGAAGAATGCGGTATAGGTGGCTCCAGACTCCATCGGCTTCCACTGGTCATTCAGCTCCGGAGGTATGCTTCCCCCTCCAGCCGCCTTCTCCAGACCCTTGAAATCAAAGACCTTCGTAAAGTCGGGAACCAGGCGATATGTCGCATCATCGCCAGATGCCTGTGCAAAGTCGGCGAATCCCTCACCCTCCTCTACAGGATCCTCTTCACCGCGCCCGAAATAGGCGGGGACATCATCATCATCGCAAGATGTGAGTAGCGACGTGCTCTTCGGAAGAGTTCCAATGGGCTGCTGTCCTACGGGGGGGGAATAGAGGCGGGCTTGTCCTCCATTGATTGCCTCCACAGGATCAAGTCGCTTTACCGCCGGCCGGTCCGGGTCGGTACTGGCAAATCCTTCGGCTGGCGGTGCGGTCGCGATTTGCCCTTTGCAGCGCTTCGCCTTCTTTCGAGCTGCCCGTCGCTCCTCGCGCGTGGGCCGGTTGTCCGTGCATCCTACAAAGGGAGTGCCGCTGCCGCTGCCGCTGCCGCTGCCGCTGCCCTCAGCTTCTTTCTTGTGTATTGAACCTGTGCCTATATTTGGAAATGCATCCTCTAGGGAACAGAGGTCCATCCCTACTCTGTTGTCATTCTTAGAAAATGCACTAAGAGAAGAATGAACGGGTCTCCTCCTGCACCAAGTTCTCTACCTGTAATGAAAGGCGGGGCAAAAGAAAGTCTGATCGATATCGCCAAAAAGTATGCAGCCCCTCTGAATGTATATCTTGGTATCGCCCTTGTCTTGGCAATCTCCTATGTAGGGAAAATCCCCGATTCGACACTTCGCTTTCTCGATTCTTTCCTCGGTCGCGCTGTTCTCTTCGCAGGCACCCTCTTTGTGGCCTCTCTCTATTCTTGGGTCTATGCCGTGTTACTCGGCATCTTTGCTGTTCTCGTGCTCTCTATGGCACCCCGGAGCACTGTTGAGAACTTTCGGAACGCAGGCGCCGATGACGAGGTTGGCGGACTAGCTGCTCTAGACAAGGACGTCGATGTGAAGCTCGTGAGCCAGAAGAAGAGGTGGTGGATTGAAGAGGTGATGGGCGAGAATCCCATAGGCATTGAAGAGGAGAAGGTACGGACATCGGCTATCCAAGACAATACCAACTCGAGTTCATCGGCCGGTGGGCGCTAAGGATGGCGCAGCCTAGAACTTTAGAGGGATAGGTTAGGATGATACGGGCGGCCAACCTCTTTTCAGAAGATACTCTCAAACTCCTTGTGGCGCTGCTGCTTATCGGCTGGAATACTATAGAGGGGGCCGTGCTCGAGAATGAATATCCAAGCATCTTTGTTCGCCTCTATCCGCTCGCCATTTGGCGCGTGTGTCTTGTTCTGGCCGTGCTCGCCGGTGCGCTCTGGTGCCCCACGGTCGGCATACTCCTCGCCTATGCAATCTTCTTTTACGTAATGGATATGGAAATCACGATGGACAAGTGGAAGTAGGGCGTGGCCCAGTGCGATATTTTCATCGCTTGCGATAGAGATGAGCCTTCCACCACCACCGGCTCCGATGCCCACGATGGGGCCAGTAAATCCGATAGAATCGCTCATAATGGGGCTGAATACGAACACATACCTGATCGGTATGAGTATGATTCTCTTGAATCTGGGCGGTCGGCACCTGGCCCTCGGCCTCACACCGGAGCAGGATCGCTTCTTCCAGAACACGTGGATGCGCCGTGCTATGCTCTTTGTAGTAATATTCGTGGCTACGCGCAATGTATTTACGGCTCTCTGGCTATCGGTCGCCCTTATTCTCGTGATCGGCTATCTTTTCAATGAGCACAGTGATCTGTATCTCTTTGGAGATCCTGTGCCGCTGCCAGCCCCTCCGCCAGCTCCCGCTCCCCCTCGAGGGCTAACGGGCGAAGAGCAGGAGATCCTGAAAAGGCTGCAGGACAAGTCGAGCAAGATGCAGGCTGCAGAGGCGTTGGCCAATGAATCTGAAAAGAAAGTGCCACTTTCTCAACAGCTTCAGCAATGGTACAAGGAAAATATGGGAGTCCTACGGACTTATATTAGCTAGGGTGCCCTCCTTTACCTCCGCAGCTCTCTAAAGATTCAGACTGATTGTGTTCCCCACTGGAGCCCGACGACGTCCCCCACGGCGTCCGGTTCGAGTGGATTCAGTCGCGCTGATCCCGTCGTCTCCAGAAATCATCGACTGAATATCGATGGCCGCCGCAGTGGCGGGCTGGTTGTGTGGAGAGGGAGGCGCCATCATACCAGGAAAGGCGGAGCCGTCCATCGACTCATTACGCCTGGCCTCTTCGAAGGTCTGGAGAATATCTTCGACGCCCGCCGGTCCGCGCATCTCGCGACGTGCCGTTGTACGAGGAGGCTCCATAGAGGCAACGGCCTGGGGCACGGCGCTGAGGGGGGTCCCGCCGCCTCCAGCAGCCGCGCTCGCTGCCTCGCGACGTGCCTGCGCCTCTGCAGCTGCCTGAGCCGCCGCCTGGGCCGAGGAGCCGAAGAAGGAGCCGGCTGCACTGCCGATAGGAGCCGCCGCCATTGCAGGATTGGCTCCCTGTCCAGCACCCCCCATCGCCATATTCATAAAGTTGCCGAATCCGGGCCCAGCCTGCTGCGCCGCCGCGGCGGCGAACTGACGCGCGAGCTCAGGGTTCTGCTTGAGAACATCGTCGGCTGAAAAGGAGGACATCTTCGACTTGAGGAACGTATTGCTCACGTGGCACATGAACCCTGAGCCGGCGAGGGCCATCACCAGGCGGGCCTCAGGCGCCATCTTGGCGCGGTCCTTGTACTTGTCATAGAGCTCCTCGAAGATCTCGTCAAAGTCCTCCACGTTCTCATGGACTGCCTCGGACCAGCCGTCGAGCTTGAGATCGAAGGGGTCGAAGCGGCCGTTTGCCCACTCGAGACCCGTCACCACGGACATCAGTGCCTGACGCTGGAAACGAATGGACGCCTCCAGATTGCGGGCATCCACTAGGCGAGTGTATTCCTGCTTCATCTCGTCGAGCGAGTTGTCCATGGTGAAGCGCTTGGCCACAGGGAAACCCTTCTGTTCGAGGCGCTGCAGCTTGTTCAGGTACTCGACCTTCTCCTTCTTTTCAGTTTCAGGATCCATCCTGTGCGGCGCTGCACTCGCCAGACTGAATCCAGGGCCCGTTGCAGTCTGGGCATTTGAGAACAGCCCGCCACCGTCTGCTTCCGCTTTTGAGAACTGTATTTGTGCCGGTGCTGGAATGGCGGATCCGGAACCGAGATTGAGTGATATAGGCTCCAAGGTGTCGAGGTTTCCAATTTCAATCTCCGCGAGCCCACCACTACTGCTGCCACCGCCGCCACCGATATCAATCACGGGGCCGCCACCGCCACCGCTGCTGCCACCACCGCCTCCAGACCGCCCCATATTTGCAAGCATACCCAGCCCAAGAGTATCATTGCTGTTCGAGATTTCCACAATATTCGCGATGTCATTCCCTATAGAGAAGTCAGGGCCATCGATCCCTCCTGCTAGGTTTTCCATCTCGTGGATGGTTATAGGGCGATCCATCTTCTTCGCCTTCCTTCGTTCTTTTTAGACCGCTACTATACGCGCTGCGTGGGCGCAGTCGGCCGGACAAGCCCCAGCGCGTCACAGCACATACAAAAGGCGTCCGCCAAATCGGACCGCTTCGCCTGTGCTTCAAAGTGTGTAAGCCATCGCGCGGCGTCCCGAATCTTGCCCTCCTTCAGTATCGCTATCACCGCCTCCTCTGAAGCATCCTTTCGCGACTTGTAGCCGGCATCCCCCGTGGCTTTGCCCTTCACCTTCTTTCCAGCATGCACGAGCTTTAAAGGAGGAGGGGCAGGCTGCAGCACGTCACGAAGTGTGGCAAAAAGAAGAATCTGCACCGTCTTCATTGTGGGGTTTTTGAGAACTGGTTGATTCTCCAAGAGAATCTGGGTGGCTTCGCGGAAACTTTCGTGGCGGGAGAGGAGGAACGTCCGAATCGCGTCGTGTAGGAGGGCAATATCGTGCTCCACCGCTTTTTTCACTTTCACTTTCTCGAGAGGGAGTGAATGCCGGGCGGCCAGGGCTTCAAGGACAGCAGTCTTGGACGCCGATTTCTTGAGAGGAGGAGAGCTGGGGCCTGCAGTGGCGGCGAGGAGTTCTTTGAGAACTTGGAGTTTGGGAAGGCGCTTGTAGGGTGTGGCGGCGGTGGCGGCGGTGGCGCCCTCAGCTCCAACCACCGCTGTCGCCACTTCCTTTAAAGGAGGACGAGCCACAGGACAATGGCGCAGACACGTTGGCGCCTCGATTCCGTCCAGCGTATTCCAGAAGGCCGCCCCAACAGAGCAGCGGCAGCACTTTACCTTTCCAGCCTTCGCCGTCTCGTGTCCTTGCCCACTCAAGAGATCATAGTTCTGCCAGCCAAGGATTTCTAGCTCGCCGGCCTGTTCTCCTGTTCCCCGTCTCAAAAGGCACCATGCCAGATTTCGAATACCAATATCAAATGCCAGAACAGTCTGTTGCGCTGACATTTAATACTACGTTGCACCGCTATCTTAGGCCATCTCTGCAGCCGCTCCGCCACGAGGAGTATTGCGTCCTCCCTCGTACATCCTCGTAAGAGAGGTCTGTGACGGGAATATGCTCGTCGCCACGCCTCGCAGGCCCGCGGCGTCCCACGTGCCAAAGAGAGGAGGCGCCGCCGCCCCCGCCCGCTCCATTCCAATCCCCCCAGATTGTCCCGTCTCCATCCGCTCACACCCCTCTGAAGAACACTCGACTACGAGAGCAGGAGGTGGCACCACGCTACTATCGAAACCGAGATAGGCTCCCGTCAGCTCCGCGTAACGATTGCGACTGAGGCGAATCAGCTCCGCCGCGTTCTTCGTCATCCACTCCTTTGTAGCGTACTGGGAGCCTGCAGGAACGTTGCGCGAGCAGTGGTTCTGGTAACTGGTTACCAAACGACCGTCCGCCATTTGCGCTGCCCACCCTGGGTATCGTGAGTCAGGGGCAGGCGCCTGGGTGCGCTTCTGTCGCTCATTGACATCAAATGGGGAGGCATTGGATATTGCGGCATAAAAGTTAGGCTTTGTAGGGAGTCGAAACAGCTTTGAGTCCATACCTTCTGTTGTAGAAAGAGGTTTAGAGCCCATTGCTTAAGCGGAGCTGCTGTCGCCTCCCACCTGTTCAGACTGTCCGAGATCCACAGGGAAACCGCTGTCCATAGGACCACTGCTCGGGAAAAGAGATCCTGCAGGCTCAGAGGCATTCTCCGTTCCTGCTGTAGTCTCATCATTCTGAGGGGCCTCCGTTCGGCGCAGTACCGAGATCACCTCGTTGCGGCTGGCACTCCGCTTCACCCTGACTCCCCTCTTTTCAGCAAGGGCCATCAACTCACTCCGCGTGAGATTGTCATAGTTGGTCGCTTGAGAGTTAGCGACACTAGCTCCAGCGCCGGCCATACCGCTGATACCTGTAGAGTTTATGGACTCGAGTGCCTGCTCGATACTCTGTGAGTTGCCCTCAGCGCTCTCAGCGCCCTCAGCGCCCTCTTCAGCCGCCTCGTGAGCCTCCTCCAGAACGGAGGAGTAGAACTTCTCTTCAGGAATCGGCTCGGCCTCAGACGGCTCAATCGGCTCGGGCAGTGTGAATACTGTAGAGGGGGGCATCGCGGGAAGCATTGCCGAGCTGAGGGGGACAGCCGGTGCGCCCCCCTCCTGCCGATCCTCCAACAAGAGAGAATCGAGCGTCATCCGGACATCGACCAGAATCGACTCCATCATTCCCAGCTTCTTTTCGGCATACATCAGCCGGTAATACAAATACACGAATGCAGCACCCAGTAATATCGCAATCACCACGCTAATAATGAAGCCTTCGTTCAGCATTTGTTCTCTTTCACGGAAAGGTTTTGCTGGCACTCAGCTGGCCGCGCCCTGAGCCGGTGCGCCCTGAAGCCCGAACTTCTCCCAGACCTTCTTCACACTCGATACGCGACAGATACCTGGCTGTACTCCATAAGAGTATTCGACGTCTCCTCCCTTTTCAGTCGCAGGGCAGCAGATGGCTTTCACGGACTGCGCGGGCGCCCGTTCCACTAGGGGGAATACGTGCGTGCTCACAATACTAAATGTGGCATCGCATTTCCAGAGGGAGGAGAGGAAGAGTTGGGCTGTGCGTGCGCCATCTGGGGGATTCGTACTATGAAACAGCTCATCGAAGAGAACGAGGCCGGGCGCTGCACCTGAGGTGGCCTGCTTGAGACACCGTGCTGCATAGCTGACTTCCGTCTCGAACATTGACATTTTTCCCGGAGTGTCACGGAGTTGCAGACCTGATGCTATCCAGAGGAAACGGGGCATTACTGATCTCTCGGCGGGTACATATCCACAGGTGTGGCCAAAAAGGACTGCCTGCAGAACGGCGCGCAGGAAGGACGACTTTCCTCCGCCATTTGGCCCCGTGATCACCGCGTGCGACTGTTTTCCGAACTCGAGCTCGAGGCCAGAGCGGACCACAACGTCCGACTCGATGGAAATATCCATCAAGTTCCGGAACTTGAACTCTGTTCTCTTGAAGATGGTCGGCTGGAGCTCCCGCTTCAGCGCAATCCTCCAGAGGATTTCCAGATTTGCCATATCCTTTAAAGTGATGAAGAGGCGTTGCGGTTGCTCCTTTACCAAGATAAAGGCGCGCCTGTAGTCGAGCGGGTCGAGTTCGTCGAGCCCTGCACAGATCTTCAGAGGAGGCAACTTCGCAGCAGCAATATCGGCCTGGAATGCCTTGATGAGGGCGCGGAGTTCGAGGAGCTGCTCCCCCGCCTTCCAGAAAAGGCGATCTGTCTTGTGCAAGTGCATCGCCGTCTGAATGGGCTGTATGAGACTCTGGGCAAAACTGAAGCCGAAGAGGGCCATCTGCAGAAGGGATTTCGAGTTCCAGAAGGAGGGCAGCTGTGGAAGTCCGTCGGCCCCGAGCTCAATGGAGGAGCCAAGGGTTCCTGACCAGAGAGATTTGAGGATTCCGAAATACTGCTCTTGTGAAATGGGGAGCGTATAGACGAACTTCAAGAGAAGATATGGGAGAATCCAGGCCAGCAGGGGAAAGAATACAGTCATTGCAGGGACCATCCACACTTTGAAGATGGCGATGGCCGCGAGCAACCAGGGAATGTGATTGAGCGGTTTCAAGAG
>Ga0068876_10003249_pt1 | contig 11744 bp, 8 predicted proteins | sample NOAtaG_6_FD_66442 | JGI IMG/M metagenome (GOLD analysis project Ga0068876, IMG submission 66442) | Freshwater lake microbial communities from Lake Erie, under a cyanobacterial bloom - NOAA_Erie_Diel5S_2200h metaG | ecosystem: Environmental > Aquatic > Freshwater > Lake | place: USA: Ohio, Lake... | reverse complement strand
TTGGGCCTCTGATTTTTGATTCTCTGTACCCGATTTTGACTAAATTAGGTCACACATTCAGGTTTGCGATTAAATTTCATTCTGGCATGCAAAAATCTTTGAAAGCCCTGTTGGTCATTGCGGTATTGTGGTGCACCCAAGTATCTGCCCAAAATCCTGCCCGTCCCGTTGTGGAAAAAATGCTGACATCCATGGACAGGATTTTGTCCTTTTCAGGTCGCATCAAACGTACAGAACGAATCAATGGCAAGCTTGAAGAGGGCGAACTCAGGTTCAAAGTCATGTATCAGCCCACCTTCAAGGCCTATGTCTACAACATCAAGCCGGACGAAGGGGCGGAGGTGTTGTATGTGAAAGGTTGGAACAGCGACAACGCCTATGTGCATCCAAATCGGTTTCCGTGGGTGAACGTGAGTTTGGATCCCGAAGGCAGCACCATGGCCGGCAACCAACACCACAGCCTGTTTTCACTCGGACCTGATTATTTCAGGAAAATCATCCGTCACTATTTGGACCAATACAAAGACGAATTCGACGACCATGTGATTTATCAGGGTACTCAAAAATGGAACAACAAAACCTGCCATGTGGTCAAAATTGTCTACAAGGATTACCACACAGTCAATTACACCGTCAAAGCGGGTGAGAGCTTGTTTGACATCGACCGCAAGCTGTTTGTGCCTGCTGCCAAAATCTTGGAATTGAATCCAAATATCTCCGACTATCAAGGTGTTAAGGCAGGTCAAACCATCAAAATCCCCAACGTCTACGGCAAGGAAACCACCTTGTACATCGACACTGAAACCAATTTGCCAGTGGTTCAGATCATTCACGACGACAAAGGATTGTTCGAGAAATACGAGTACTACGACGTGAAGGTGAATCCGCGTTTTACGACCACCGAGTTCAGTACCGATTTTCCAGATTACGGCTTTTGATCAAGCACCGAATAGTTCCGTCAAATAGGGGTTCAAAAACACACCATCCGGGTCCATTTGCCTCCTGATTTCCTGAAACTTATCCCACATGGGATAAACCTTTTTGAGTTGGTTGGAACGCATGGTATGCATTTTTCCCCAATGCGGCCTTCCTCCATAGCTTTGAAGGATTTCCTCCATGGCCTCGAAATATTCTTGGTGGGGCATGCCTTTGTACATGTGCACGGCGATGTAGGCACTTTCTCGCTGATAGGCTGGACTCAAATAGATGTTGTCAGGTGCAACCCAACGGCATTCCATCGGGAAATGAACTTTGAATTTCCGTTGACGGATGACAGCATCCAAGCGCCGGATGGCCTCTGAAAAGTGCTCCTGCGGGATGTTGTATTCCATTTCCTGGAATTTGACCAAACGGGGCGTGGCATAAACCCGGTGGCTCCAATTGATGTCCTTTCCCGATGAGACGCCGGCAGCAGACAATTTGGACATAGCGGCGGAAGTGCCGGGGATGTTTTTGGAAATGCCGCTCAGCACGGAAAATACACCATTCTCCAACACGATGTCATTTAGCCATTTGCCTACACCCCGTGGGGTGGGGTTTTCAGAGGTTTCATTGCTCTCCTTGGTTTGGACCGTTTGGGTGTAGGGAAACCAATAAAACTCGAAGTTGCGATTTTGGGACTTGTAGGACTCCAAGTTCGCCAACACATGATCCAAGGTTGATTTTTTGGCTACATACTGCAATTTGTAGGCAGGGACCGTCTGAATTTCCAGGCGTGTGATGATGCCACAGCTTCCCAAGGATATTTGAAGGGCCGGGAATAAATCGGCATCACTTTCGGCCTTGAGGGTTCTGAGTTCACCCGTGCCATCTACAAACGTAATTCCTCGCAACTGTGTAGCCAAGGTTCCGAAACGGGTTCCCGTGCCATGGGTGCCCGTTGACATGGCCCCTGCGATGGCTTGCACATCGATGTCGCCCAGATTTTCCATGGCCATCCCCTCTGCGTGGAGGATTTCTCCCAAAGCCTTCAGGCGGGTACCTGCCCAAACGGTGGCCCTCATGCTGCTTTTGTCAGCCGAAATCAAGCCCTGCATCTTGTCCAATGACACCAAAATGTCGGTGGGTTGTGCCAACGGTGTGAAGGAGTGGCCTGCACCCACCATGCGGATTTTCCTTCCGCTCATCCTGGCAAGCTTCACCAAAGCGCAAATTTCCTCTTCCGTGATGGGGTAGGAGTAGTTTTGGGGTTGGAACTTTACCGAACCCGACCAATTTTCCCGGATATCGTTCATGTTGTTGAAATTAAAGAATCCTTTCGGTCATTGAAACCCTTCATCCAGGTTGTTTGCCTACTTCCCGGGTGGTCGTGTGGGCTTTCAAGATTTTACCTCCTATTTGAATCTTCTCGGGGAAAAGCACTACATTTGCATTCCCAAATCGGCGCCTTAGTACAATGGATAGTACGCGAGCCTCCGGAGCTTGAGGTACAGGTTCGATTCCTGTAGGCGCTACACACGGACGTTCATCCTGGACGTCCGTTTTTTTGTTAAACTCTTCTGATTTTATTAGAGAGCACTTCCAATTAGCTCTGGGGAAAATCAATCCGAAATGGTTCTAGTTTCCTCGAATTTTATAGCCGTTTTTTCAAACCCTGAGGGAAATGACAGGATGTCTGCAGGCAATTCCATTAGCTCCCAGTCTTCCACATCGAATAAAATAGTTTGTTTTTGGACTACCCTTTGAGTCCAAATAGGAGTATCGTCCTTGTATGATGCTTTGGCGTAATAAACCGGGCTCTGCATGCCATCCGATTCATATCTGATTTGACCTGAAAGCCTTCCTAATTTGTCATAATCGTTTTTGAAAAAGGATATGCTGAAAGTCTTTGAGGGGGATGAATCATCTAATTTCTCCCATGAAAGGAGCCTGCCATTGTCGTCATATTCAATTTTATGAAGTTTGCCGGATGCATCGCGTCCCTCTCCACGCAAACCGGTATACTTAAACTCCAATTCACTTACATTACCATTAAATTCTTCCCGTAATCTGATGATTTTACCGTCTTGTCCAATCCAATGCGTCAAATTCCAGTTTTTATCTCCTATTTCATATGTCTTCGTCTGCTTTTGATTGCTTACGATTTCAGAAATTTGGGTTTCCCCCTCAAGATAGGTGACGCTTATTCCCATGAAAAGGTCGGGAAATCTGTTCCATTTTATTTGCATTTCTGTTTGATTGGAAGATTTTGTGTTGTCGAGAACCTCGTAGTTGTTCGCGCCCGAAATCCTTGAGTCAACTGTTGAATCTAATTGATTCTTCGAAGGGGAAGTGTCGCAGCCAAGCAATAAAGCCATCAAAATAATGCTAAAAAGCTGGTTATGAATCAATTCAAATGCCTTCCTCATTGTTGACTCGTATTTGGGACAGATTGTATTTGTCGTTGGATGCTGATTGGTATTGTGCACCTATGTACAACTTGTTGTTTTTCGAGGTTCCATTTGCCTTTGAGGTGGAACCGGGATCAAAATATCGGAAAAACCATCCTGTGGAATCCTTGCCTTTTCCCATGATGACAATGTAGTGGTCGGTGACACCTTCATTGTGGTTTTTATTGTCCCCCGATATTTTATCAACTCCAACAAATACTGCCTTACCACCCTTGAGTTGTCCATCAATGTATTGGAAACCCAAAGCTGCCTGTTGGGTAAATTGACCTCCTTGGTGCCCCTTTTCTACAAAAGTTTGGATTTTTTCATTTTCTCCTTTGGGGTCAGCCCCGGTGTATTTTAGCATTTTCAGTGCGGTGTCAAAACAACAAATCCAATTGGGCTTTGATTCCCTTAGTTTGTCACCTTTCCTTATGCCATGGATTTTGAGGTCCTCATTGTCACTCCATTTTGAATCTGACCAACGGGAATCTGCCGCTCTTATTTTTTGAATTTGCTCAGTGGTGGCTTTATAAATATCAGCTGGGTCATCAATTCCTGCAATCTCCTTCACCTTGGACATATAGGCAATTTCAGTAGCGTCTTGGCCATCTTTGAAATTATATCCAAATCTTGCCTGTGAATGCCATTGGGATTCTGACAGGAGATTTACGGTTTCCTCCAAGGGTTGGGTTCCCCCGTATTTATCGTGTACATTGGACGCAACCTTCATGTGGGTAGATTCCCTCCCATTTTTCAAGATTTGACCATTTTGAGATTCAAGTCTTGATTTGTCGGTTGCACCATTTTTTTGAAATGACTTGATGGCGTTGATTGTGGCTGACAAATCAGCTTCAGCAATTTTTTGGTCAGGGTTGATTTTGGCTTGGCTATTAACGGCGGAGATTTCGGAACTATTCGAATCCAAATATTTGAATGCAACCAAAAACGTTTGCACCGTTTTGACATCAACTGCAAAATTAGGTGATGAATTATTTTTGGTACTGGCCCCGACGTTGCCTTTCAGAGATGAGAAATTGATGGTGGAGGCAGGCGGCGAAGCAGCAGGAGCCGATTTGGGATCGGATACGGAAGGACTTTTAGAATCCTTGTTTGTGGACCCTCCGTCAACAATTGGACCAGAATTGGTGCTCGAATTGTTTGGACCAGCCTTCGCATTCAAATACCCCAACGCTTGGTCCAATTGATTGCCAAACACCATGGAATTGCTGAATTCTGACCTGATGTCCGATACCACATCCGTTCCGTAAGTCTTACGGTAAAGGGTCTTGAATTCATCAATCAATTTGGCATCTCGGTTCAGTTTGCCCAAGTTGGAATACACGGCATCTTCATCCGTGCCCATTCCGGTATAGCCACCAAACATCGCTTCCCAAACGTTTTTCACGATTTCAGCCACGTTTGGACCTGCATTGGCCTTGGGTGCTTCCCCAGCCGAATTGCTCGAAGAGATGAAATCTTTGGAGACCCACTCGCCTTGCCCAATGCACACCCAACCACCGGATTCGCCATAAATGTTCACGGTGTTGCCTTTGGCCAACTTTTTACCCGTTTTGTCATATTGGGTGCCAGGTCCTTTCCTTACGTTCACCCCATCGCCGGTGGAAGTTCCTGTGCCAGTCGGAGCCCCGATTTGAAATTCATGGGTGGAAGATTCGGGTGAGGTGGCAGGGGCTTCGGTAGTCGGGGTGCTGCCGGCCAACGCCCGCAATGCAGCCTGGAAGTCCTGGACCCTGACGGGAGTTTGTGCGTACCATGCGCTGTCTTGGGCTTCCAAAGCGGCCTTTTCCCACTCTTTGGCCACCATGTAACTCCATGTCTTTTTGAATTTGGTGTTCCAGCCCGTTCCCAATTGGAAATTGACGGATGCCAAAGCGTTGGTGAAGGATTGGGAGGCTACACCCAGTGTGGCCACCTGGCTTGTTGCCGCATCGTAGGCTTTTTTTGCGTCCTTCACCGCCCACCCATTGAGAATGTCATTCGGCACCGTGTCGCCAACTTTGTATTGCTTGTTTTCCTCGGCGGTGAGCAGGTGACCCAATCCCACTGTAGGCAGGTTGCGAGTGTCCAAATAGACCTCAGTCCTCCAGCCCTCACGCAACTTGAGGTGTTCGATGAACTCGGCGGGGACTCCGTCTGCAGTGATGCCCGGTGCGCCTGAAGCGGCTGCGTCCTTCTTTTGGACCACATTGTTCGGTTGGTTGGTGCCCGATTCGGATGCATCCGCAAACATCTGCACGGTTTCTGCCGATGCTGAAACGACCTCTTCCTCTTCCGATTCCTTCATTTGAATCGGATTGGCTTTCAATTGGAATGGGGGCGGGGAGAGTTTCCGGACGTTGGAATCCGAACCTTCAGGGGATTGCTTTTGGGCAACCTGTTGTTGACGTTGGCTTTGTTCAAACATGAAAATTGGGCTTAGACGGCATAAATCTCGGCAAATTTTCACCAAAGGACAAAAGGATTCAACCATTTTGCAGGTTTTGAGGTCAACCCCTTAAGCCTCTGCTGCTCAACAATCAGGAGCCCAAGGAGGAGGCTCCGCCTTCGAGGGTATAGAACTCCGCTTTGCACCCCGCATCCAGAAATTTCCGAATGGCCAAAACACTGCGCTTCCCTCGTTGGCACATCACGACCACAGGTATGGTTTGGGAAATGTTTGACATGTGGACTTCCCACATCGAAAGGGGCATGGATTCGGCAGGAAACGGAGAGGATTCTTGTTCTTCCTGCTCCCTCACATCAATCCATTGGAATTCAAACCCGTCCTGCATCCATTTTTTTAGATCATTGCCTTTCAATGTTTTATAATCAGTGTCTTCAATCATTTTTGCAGGCTCAAGGCCGCAAAAAACATCGTAGTCAATCAATTCGAATTGCGTCGGATTCAACCCTGTGAGGGGATTTTGAGGGTCCTTGGGAATGGCAAAAATCCTCGATTCGAACTTCAAGGCATCCAAGACGAAAAGCCTTCCTGCCAGTGATTGGCCCAAGCCCGTGATGACCTTGATGGCTTCGTTGGCCTGTATGCATCCCAACAATCCCGGCAAAACACCCAAAACACCACCTTCCGCACAATCCGGCACCATGCCGAGAGGCGGTGGCTCTGGGAACAAATCGCGGTAGTTGGGCCCGACTTCCCCGTGTTCGTTGGTGAGGTTGAAAACGCTGGCTTGACCCTCAAACCGAAAAATAGAGGCGTATACCAAGGGCTTGCCAGACAAAACACAAGCATCATTCACCAAGTACCTTGTCGTGAAATTGTCAGATCCATCGACCACCAAATCGAATTGACCTACTAAATCCATCGCATTTTCAATCGTGACCGCCTTGGAAATTGGCAACAATTCAACGTGAGGGTTCAGCGCTTTCAGTTTACGTGCAGCAACCTCCACTTTGGGTTTACCCAAGTCGGAGGTATCGTATAGCACCTGTCTTTGAAGGTTGGTGATTTCGACCTGGTCGGCATCGGCAATTCCGATGAAACCCACGCCAACAGCCACAAGATATTGCAAAACAGGAACCCCCAAACCTCCTGCACCCACCACCAAAACTTTGGCTTTCTTCAATTTCATCTGACCTTCCATCCCAAATTCCGGGAGAATGAGGTGGCGGCTATACCGTTCTTTCTCTTCTAGGGACAGGAAATCCATGGGTTTCAAAGGAGGTCAAATCAGAATCCTGTTGGTTCAGCGTCAATCATTTATGGAATCCAAGCTTTTCTTAGCGGCGTTGAGGAAATGATCCAGTTCCGCAGGACCCACACAAGCACTTACAAACAAAGCCTCGAATTGACTGGGCGCCAAATAGACTCCGTGGTCCAACATTGCACGGAAAAAGGCTCCGAATTTGACTGTGTCGGATTTTTTGGCTTCATGGAAATTCCTGACAGGACCTTCAGCGAAAAAGAAGGTAATCATGGATCCAACTCGGTTGATGCAAAGAGGCTCTCCTTTTTGTTGGAAGAGAGTTTGCATTTCTAATTCTAAGGTGCGTGTGGTTTGGTCCAGCCGTTGGTAGAGTGTTTTGTCTTCTCTCAACAAAGTGAGCATTTTCATGCCCGCAGCCATTGCGATTGGATTGCCAGATAAAGTTCCAGCTTGGTAAATAGGGCCCACAGGAGACACAAAATCCATGATTTCAGCTTTCCCACCGTAGGCGCCTACCGGCAATCCACCACCAATGATTTTTCCCAAGGTTGTGAGGTCGGGTGTGATGCCAAAAAGTTCTTGGGCACCACCTAATGACAAACGGAAGCCGGTCATTACCTCATCGAAGATCAGAAGGATACCCTCGCGGGTGCAAAGCTCACGGATGGAATTAAGGAAGCCGTTTTGGGGTATCACAACCCCCATGTTGCCCACGACAGGCTCTAAGATGATGGCCGCAATTTCACCGGGATTTGCTTTTACCAAGGCTTGAACTGCCTCAAAATCATTGTATGGGGCGGTCAGCGTATCGGATGCCACCCCTTTGGTCACCCCTGCACTGTCTGGAATGCCTTGGGTCATGAGTCCGCTGCCCGCGGCAATCAGGAAACTGTCTCCATGACCGTGGTAGCAACCTTCAAACTTGATGATTTTTTCACGACCGGTGTATCCCCGTGCCAGCCTGATGGCACTCATGGTGGCTTCAGTACCGGAATTGACCATCCTGACTTTTTCAATTCCAGGCACAGTTTGGCAAACCAACTCGGCCATATCGACCTCCCTCCGGGTAGGTGCCCCGAAACTGGAAGAGTGATGGAGTGCTTCAGCCGCTGCTGCCATGATTTCAGGATGTGCGTGCCCCAAAATCATTGGACCCCACGAATTGATGAAATCCAAATAGGTGTTACCGTCCTCATCCCTGAGCCATGCACCTTGGGCGGATGAAATGAATCTCGGATTGCCTCCTACGCTTCTGAATGCCCTTGCAGGGCTGTTTACCCCACCCGGGATGACCTTGCAGGCTGATTCAAAAAGTTGTTTGCTGATTTCAATTCCCATTTACCTTCTCCAACTTGCCTTTAGCGTAACGGACAATGTTCACAGCTTGGTTGTCTTGGGCATTCCCGAAGAAAAAGTCTTGATGGATGCCCCGAAAGACAGCAGCTTCTTGAACAACCTTCAAGGGGTCGGTTTGGTTTGGAGATTGCTTGAAGGCCTGCAACAGCCAAGACATGATGTCATAGCCAATCACCGTGTTTTGGGTTGGTTCGTAGGCAAACCGATCCATACATTTTTCAACCAATTTCGCTCCTGAGAGGCTGTCGTTGCCCTCCCAATAAAGAGTGGTGTATTTGAGGTCAAACCCTGTTTTCAGTTCCGAATCGATGACGTTGAACATCTCCCAATCCGGACCACCAGCAACTGTTGGTTTGGCCCGGTGATAATTGAGGTAGGAAAGAATCATTCCCGCACTCTCCTCGTTGGAAATGGGCACATAGACGGCTTCCGTTTGGGCATTTTTGATGTTTTGTGCTTCGATACTAGCCTCACTCCGCACCTTGCCGGGTTCTTTGGATATCGTTTTTTCCGAAACTGTCGCTCCGGCTTCTTGCCCTGATTTCAAGAAAGCTTTCGAAAAACGCTCAGAATAATAACTCTTGTCGTTGAATATCGCGATGGAACGTTTGCCCTCCTTTTTGACCAGATATTCGGCCATCTTCGCGCCCATGGTGTTCACAGATGGATGTAGAAGGAAGGTGTAGGATTTTCCTGCGATGAGTTCGTTCAAAGTGTTTCGGGGCACAAGCAATAAAACCTTCCGTTTTTCTGCCCAATCGCTCAGTATTTTACAGATGTATGTCTTGATGTCGCTGAAGATCACGTCTGGACCAAATGCGGCCAAACTGTCCAATTGCATTCGAGTGTAGGCCGTGTCGCCCCGGGTATCAAATACCTTCAGGTTGATTTGTTTGTCCATTTCCGGTCCCCGCTCGTCCAAGGCAAGCATCATGCCCTCCAGCATTTCCAACGCGGAGATTCCTTTGGTTGGCATTATCGTGGCCGTATCCGCACGGTCCCCATGGGTGGAAGCAAAAACGGCGATATTCAGGCGGCGGCGGCTGATCGTTCGGCCTGATTCATATTTGGTCTTCAGTGCGTTAAGATAAGGTGTGTTGACACCCCCTTGGTCGTTGAAAGCCTTGATTTCAGCCAACACCTTGCTGCCGTCACCCTTGGAATTGTGATGATGGCAGATGGCCTCTGTGAACAAAGGTCGGTCGGCGGCAGAAACGAACTTGCTGTAGATGGAAAGATAGTTGGCATCCAGCCGGTTGAATAAATAAAAACGGAGCGATTGTTCGGCGGATTGTTTGATTCCGGCTTGCGTTCCGGCATGGGACAAGCTCAAAAGTTGATCCAAACCGCGGTCGCGGTCGTTGTTGTGTTTGCTTTCCAACAACAAAAGTGCCCGGTTGTATTTCACATCTTCCCCGTATCGGGTACCGGGGTAGGCTCGCAGCAAACGGGTGAAGTGCTCTTCCGCCTTTTCCGGACTGCCCATGTTGAGGTAGGAGAGTCCGGTCATGTACAACGCGAATGAACTGAGCTCGTTTTCCGGTCTTTGGGTAGCCAATTCAAAACTGTTGGCCGCATCTTTCCAATTGCCGTTGACGAACATTTTCTTACCCAGAGACACCAATTCCCGTGCCTTTTCGTCGCTTGAAGGCTGGGCAACGGCCAAGGTCGCCCAAAAGAAGGCGCCCAATAAAATGGCCAATTTCAGTCGCATCATTCCCATTCGATGGTTGCCGGTGGTTTGGAGCTGATATCGTAAACCACACGATTGACTCCTTTCACCGTGTTGATGATTTTATTGGAGACCTCAGCCAAAAAAGAATAGGGCAAGTGGGCCCAGTCGGCTGTCATACCATCCACGGAAGTGACGGCGCGTAAAGCAACGACATTTTCGTAGGTGCGTTCATCGCCCATCACGCCCACGCTAGAGACGGGGAGCAGAACTGCAAAAGCCTGCCATGTTTTGTCGTACAATCCGTGGTTGCGCAGCTCGCTGATGAAGATATGGTCGACCTCTTTGAGCACACGGAGCTTTTCTTCGGTGATGTCGGAAATCACGCGGATGGCAAGGCCCGGACCTGGAAAAGGGTGCCTTCCTATGAATTGTTGCTCAAGACCCATGTCCAACCCAACTTTCCTCACCTCATCCTTGAACAAAAACCTCAGCGGCTCGACTACCTTCAAGTGCAAGGTATCGGGCAATCCTCCCACATTGTGGTGGGATTTGATAGTAGCCGATGGGCCTTTGACTGAAACGCTTTCGATCACGTCCGGATAAATGGTTCCTTGCGCCAGGAAATCGACTCCGGGCAACTGCCGGGCTTCTTCCTGAAACACCTCTACAAAAACCCTGCCGATAATTTTTCGCTTGGTTTCAGGGTCGCTCACGCCGGCCAATTCATCCAAGAACCTTCGCCGTGCATCCACACCCTTCACATTCAGACCCAATGTTTTGTATTGCTCCAAAACCTGCTCGAATTCCCCTTTGCGAAGAAGGCCGTTGTCAACGAAAATACAATACAAGTCATCCCCGATGGCCCGGTCAATCAGGACAGCTGCCACGGTGGAATCGACACCACCACTTAGGCCACAAACCACCTTAGAGCTAGCGAGTTGTTTTTTGAGGTCAGCCACGGTCGATTGCACGAAGTGGGAGGGGGTCCAATCGCCTTTCAACCCGCAAATGCTGTAGAGGAAATTCCGGATGATTTGGCCACCAGGTACGGAATGGGTCACCTCAGGGTGGAATTGTAGTGCGTAAGCCCCCAAGGATTCGTTTTGGAATGCGGCAACCCGGACGCTTTCCGTGCTGGCAATCCTTTCAAATCCCTCCGGAAGTTTGGTGATGGTGTCCCCATGGCTCATCCAAACCTGTGATGAAGCGTGCACGCCTTGCAACAATTTGGAAGGCGCCAAGTCCTGTAAATGGGCACGCCCATATTCTCTTGTCGGACTGTTTTCGACCTTTCCTTGATGTTGGTGGGAAATCAATTGGGCACCGTAACAAATCCCCAGCACGGGCAGTCTGCCCAACAAATCACCGAGGTGGATGGAAGGTGCGTCTTCCGCGTAAACCGAAGATGGACCACCTGAAAGGATCACGCCTTTGAGGTCTTCCCCGAATTCGATGGGATTGTAAAAGGGCTGGATTTCGCAGTATACGTTTTGCTCGCGGACTCTACGGGCAATCAACTGAGTGTATTGCGATCCGAAGTCGATGATGAGCACTTTCTCGATCATGATGCGAAATTAGCCAAATTGGAGGTGAATGCCGAAATCTTTTGGAAATAAAACCCTGACACCAAGCCGATTTTCGAAAAGCAAGTCAATCCCACCGAATCGTATATTT
>Ga0068876_10003229_pt1 | contig 11776 bp, 11 predicted proteins | sample NOAtaG_6_FD_66442 | JGI IMG/M metagenome (GOLD analysis project Ga0068876, IMG submission 66442) | Freshwater lake microbial communities from Lake Erie, under a cyanobacterial bloom - NOAA_Erie_Diel5S_2200h metaG | ecosystem: Environmental > Aquatic > Freshwater > Lake | place: USA: Ohio, Lake... | reverse complement strand
CTATTACCATCACATCATCTGTTTGCTCTTGATCTTGTTTCCAATTGTTCAAGGCATAGTCTAAAAATCCCTCTTGTTCATCCATACACATTCCTGCCAAAGTCCTTAAGAGTTCTTTGAATTGGCGTGAATTGAACTTGCGGTTCTCTTCTCCTCCAAATTGATCTGAGTACCCATCAGAAAATAAATAAATGTGATCACGTGGTTGTAAAATGATCACTTGTTCTTGAAAAACTTTATTCACGTCCTTATAAAACCCCAATGGATATCTGTTTGCTCTCATCTCTATGAGATTTTGGTCGCGAACGATAATGATACTTCTTAATGCGCCGGAATAATGCATCCTGCCGGTAGCTTTATGAATACAAATAACAGCAGCATCCATTCCATCATTACTGATCTCGTTGTGATATGTGTTTATGCTTTTATAAAGCTCTCTGTCCATTTCATATAAGATTTGAGATGGCGACGATAATTTTTTATTCAATAATACTTCCTTAATGATAGAGTTAGCTACCATGCTCATCATTGCTCCGGGCACACCATGGCCGGTGCAATCTACTGCGATCACGTATTTATAGGCGCTATCTTCATGAAAGAAATAGTAATCTCCACTCACCATATCCTTTGGTTTGTAGTAAACAAAATGTTCGGCAAACATCTTGTTTATAAAGTCTTTCGACTGAAGAATACTTTTCTGAATTCTTTTTGCATAACGAATGCTGTCTGTTATCTCCAAGTGTTTCTCATGTAGCAAGGCATTTTTCTGATCCAATTCTTTTTCTTTTTTCTTTTTATCGGTAACATCCATGCCAATTCCAACCAACTGCCAATCGCTTAAGTATGAAACATTCCAACTGAACCATTTTTCGTTGCCATATGAAGTTTTTAATAGATGCTCAAAGTGATGCACACTGTTTGATCTGTTCACAAACAACTGCATTAATTTTGATTTCACTTTTTCGCCTTCCGGCATAGAGAACCTGGTTGCCTCCCACCAATTATTTCCTAAAAGTTCGGACGGTTGGTAGCCAAGAATAGTTTGCGCTGAGCGACTTACATATTCAATGTGACCTTGGTTGTTCAATACAACAACTAAAGTGTTCAACTTGTTTAGGACTATGTCCTGTAATTCCATTGTTTCCATGGAGATTTTGGTGTTTTAAGAGAAAATTGTTTAGAAAATTAAAATACTAATGAGTGCACAAAGGGTATTAGCAGACAATAAAATTGCTAATAATAAATCGCGTAGGATTCAGATAATTAATATGTGCGGAGTATTTCAACGGAGCAAATGTAACAAGAGTTTTTTGATTTGCAAGTTAATAGCAAAAAAAAAGCGAAGAGGTTCACTCTTCGCTTTTCCTAAAACAATTTATGGTCAGTCTTTTAAGATGATCTTTTTACTTAATACACTATTACCGGACTCGATCTTTACAAAATAGATCCCAGGTGAGTGGTTTAGAGTTATACGTTGATTCAAATTTCCATTTTCAATATTTCCATTGGCTTCATAAACAAGATCTCCGGTCACATTATACACTTTAATGCGTGCTTCTTTTTCGTTGAAGCCTACCAGGCTAATTTCAAATTTACCATTCGATGGATTTGGATATACGATCAAGTTGCTGTTAGTTAAGATCACTTTTTGCTCTTCAATGCCAGTTATGGTAATAGCTTGAGGAGGAATTACATTAACATAGGCCATGCTAATTGGAGAAGCAGACCTGTTATGCTCGCCTGAACCTGATGGTTGTGGTGGACTTGTGATGGTATATGTAATGCAAGTTGAAGAAGTGGCACCGCAAGACACACTTACAGTTAAACAAATGTTATATACACCAATTGGAGAATACGTATGTGAAGTGTATAGTTGGTTGTCGAACGTATTATCTCCCCAAGCCCAAGTTGCTAAAACAACATTCCATGGGTAAGATGGGATAGCATTCCACCAACCTGAGGTGATCATACTCATGCTAAAGCTTGAGTTAGCAACACATGGCACGGTATTAATATTTATTGGAACTGTTATACTGTCTTTGCAAATCGGATTATTCGGATCTTGTATAACTAATAATGCATTGTGAATTCCGGCATTAGAATATGTGTGTGATGTAAGTGGTCCACCAATTGTATTAAATCCATCTCCAAAATCCCAAGCGTAGGTCATGCCCGGTATGGTTCCTGTAGAAGTGGATGCAAAGTTAACTAAACCTCCTGCGCTTTGCGTAAAGTTAAACGCAGCGTTAAGGTTACAGGTGTTTGATGTAACAGTTATTATTTGAATTACAGTACTTGTGCAAACAGTAGGAGTGAAGCCATTTACCGCAACAAATGTAATAGTATATGTTCCATTACTAAATGTAGTTGTACTAGGGTTTGTTTGTGGAAAGCTACTTATTGGACTTGGATTTGGCCACCACATATATTGAGTAAGCGCAGTTGTACCTGTTGATGTACTAACAAATTGTACATTACCGTTGCCTAATTGATTTGCGACAAAACTTGCGTTTAAGTTACATGGCACATTAATAGAAACAATATTTGAAATACTATCAACACATCCCCCTCCATTATTTACAACTAAGTAACACATGTAATTACCGGGTGAATTTGCATAGGTGTGTGTTGTTGGATTACCTGATCCTTGCGTTGCATCTCCATAATGCCATGTGTAAGTACTACCCACAACTGTTCCTGCACTTGTACTTGCTAAACTAACAGAGTTGGCAACCACAGTTTGTACAAAACTCGCTACAAGATTACACGTGTTAGAAGTTACTGTTATGACTTGCGTTGAAGTGCTGGCACAAAACGAGGAGTTATTACTTGCGTACAAGGTAACAGTATAAGTTCCATTGATAAAATTTGTTGTAATAGGATCGGTAGAACCAAAGTAAGTAGGTTTATACCAATTGTATGTTGTTTGCCCAGTGGTTCCGGTTGACGTGCTTACAAATTGAACGTTACCATTTCCTAATTGGTTCGCAGTAAAACTAGCATTTAAATTACATGGTCCGTTCACAAATACAGAATTTGTAACACTGTCAATACATCCACTGCCATTATTAACTACGAGTTTACAATTATAAAATCCAGGACTTGCATACGTATGAGTTGTTGGATCACCAGACCCTTGTGTAGCATCTCCATAATACCAGGTATAGGTACTTCCAACAACGGTTCCTGTACTATTACTTGCAAGGGTTACTGAATTTGCAGAGGTAGTTTGCGTAAAACTTGCATTTAGTAAACACGTTGGGTTTGGAGCAGTTGTTACGTTTATAGTTTGACAAATACTTGCACTACATGTTGGCGCAGCAGTTGGCGTCCAAATAGACAAGCAAACAGTATAAACTCCGTTTGCAGTATAAGTTATATTTGGATTTTGTAGTGAGGACGTTTGGCTGTTCCCAAAATTCCAAAAGTGTCCTGAACCCGGAGTCGGGGTAGAGGTAGATAAAAATTGTACATTACCATTCGCATTCATTGATGCAATGAAATTGGCAGAACACTGAGAGTTTATTTTTTGAACTGAAACTAGAAGTAGTACAGCAATAAATAAATGCTTTAATTTTTTAGTAAATAATGTTCTCATAAGGTTTTGTTTTTAATAAGTAATAAATTCTCAAAATGGCTTAAGGTTTATATCAACAAGACAAAAGAATTTATTATTCGTTGCCTAGGCTACTTTAAACACGGGTTAAGATGTTGATTATCAGTGTAGTAAAATACAACCCATTAGTTCTATTTTTCTGCAATTACCGATATCTCCACATGCGCACCCTTAGGTAGAGCGCTCACCTGAACGGTTTCGCGTGCAGGAGGGTCAGCAACAAAGTATGTTTTATACACCTCGTTTATTTGAGAGAATTTTTTAAGATCAGTGGTGTAAATAGTTGCCTTAACAATGTTACTCATCTTTAAACCTGAAGCCTCCATAATGGCTTTTACATTCTCCATTACTTGTTTGCATTCAACTTCAATACTTGTACTATCTAATTTTCCTTCTGAATTCAAACCAATTTGTCCGGATACATACAGCATATGATCCGTTTTAATGGCTTGACTGTATGGACCAATAGGCGAAGGTGCAAATTTTGTAAATATCACTTCACGTTTGCTCTTGGTAACAAAAGCAACAAGCATGAGCGATAAGCAAATACCTAATCCAATATTTTTTATTTTATTTTCCAGTAGTTGGAGGTTTTAATTCAGATATATCCGTTAATCCTTTTACTAATAAATTAAGATCGTACATATTTGTATACACACTTGGTGTAACGCGAATTCCGTTTATCTTCTCAAGAATAATTGAGGTGACGTGGATCTTTTGCTTTTCGTATAATTTACCTTCAATATCATTTGCTTTCCATCCTTCAAAACCAATATTTCCAATAGCACATGAATATTGCGGTTTCATAGAAGTGCAAACAACAGCCCCTTTTAATTTTGATGCTTTTTCTAGCCAATGATTCTTCAAATACCTTAATCGGGCTTCTTTTCTTTTTATACCTATGACATTATGAAAATCAACTGCTGCACCAATAGCCATTTCTGCAGCCATGTTGCGCGTGCCTAAATTTTCGAATTTGCGAATATCATCACTCTCGGGATTTGGAGCAGAAAGTAATGGCCAAATATTTTTGATCTTATCTTTTTTAATAAATAATAAACCGCTTCCTAAAGGCGCATGTAACCATTTGTGTAAAGACACCGCTAAATAATCAGCGCCTGTGTCAGATAATTTAAAATCTATTTGTCCGAACGAATGTGCAGCATCACAAATAACTTCAGCGCCTTTTGCATGCGCCATATCTGCAATTGCTTTAACTGGATAAATATTACCACTCCAATTTACCATGTGTGTAACATGAACCACTTTTGTTTTAGCGGTCATGGCTTTGGCGTAAATGTCTACTATGGTTTTGTCATCTTCGGTTGGCTGAGGTACTTCTACCCAAACTAATTTAATACCATCACGTTTCTCGCGTTGCTTCCAGGCATTCATCATGTTTGGATAATCGTATTTATTTAATACAACTTCATCGCCTGCTTTTAAATTCAAACCAAAAATAACAGTGTTCAAACCTTCCGTTGAGTTGCGATTGATGCAGATCTCTTCGGCGCTTACGCCGCAAATATCTGCGAGCTTTAAACGCAAACCTTCACGCCCCGCATCTAAAATACGCCACATATAATAAGACGGCGCTTCATTGCAATATTGATAATAACGGATATGCGCATCTTGTACAACTTTTGGCGAAGGACTTACACCGCCATTATTAAAGTTGATCATGTTTGGAGACACCGTAAAGCTTTCGCGCACCCAGCCCCAAAAATCTTCATCGCTTGCCGATTCATCTATGCTCATGTTCTCAACACGATTCACTTGGCTTTCTAATTCAGCAGCAAATGTTTTATTGATAGCGGATAGAAAACTTAAACTACCTAAAGTACCTGCGCCTGCAAGCATAAAACGTCGACGGTCCATAATGGTAAAAATTTTATTAAAGATAGTGAAATTAAGGGAAAGAAAAAACGAGCAGTTAGAGTCGAACTACGATAATGTTTTCTCTTTTTTTATTGACTTCATTTGACTTAACCGCCATATTTAGCTTAGAAATGTTTGCTCTAAGTGAGATCTTTTTACTCAAGTTCCAATCTTTGGTAAAATAAGTAATTCCTTTTGCAATACTTGCTTGCGGTACATTGCTTGTTTTGCCATCTGCCACAAACTTAATAGCTTTCATATACAATTCGTGCGCATGCTCCATCACCTTTAAATGAATTTGCTCTAAATTCTCAATACCGCTTAATTCGGTGAATTCGCTTGTGACGATGTTTCCTGAATCAATTCCACTATCGATCCACATGACGGTGTTTCCGATCAAATGAAATTGTTCGGTTGCAATGCACCAATTTGTACAATTAGGACCGCCTTTAATGTAAGGTGATAAGCCTGTGTGAAGATTTAGAATTCCTTTATATGGTTTTAAGGATAACATTTTTTCTTTGATCAATCGTGTACCCGAAACAATAATTAGATCAGGTGACAAGTTTTTTGAAAACTCATAAGCTTCATCCGAATTGATGTTCTCAACATCCAAAGTTTTCACTTGAGGATAGTTTGAATACGCGTTGTTGTAATGCGCTCTCATATTCCACCAGGCCCTGCCAATAGAAGGTAAAAAAAGTCGTTCTATTATTTTTGATAAAGTTATTTTCCGTTTATAAGGACGAGTTTCGGTAATTATTCCTGAAAGCGGGAAAAGCGAATGGATCTTATTCGCCAATGCCTTTTGATTAGGCTCATTTCCTATCCACAAAACAATTTTCATTTATATCCGATCAACGATTTAACGTTCTCTAATGTGTTTGTTATTCGCAAACGCGTTTTCCACCAAGGTTCGTTGTATAATTCTATTCGTGGTATTTCAAATATATCTGTTTTAGATGGATCGTAAAGTTTTTGCTTTACGGCTAAGCCAATTTTATAACCTGCTTCTTTTGCCAAGCGTTTTGTAGTTTCGTTAAAACTTCCTAACGGGTAAGAAATAGTTTGCGGAAAGTATCCCAAACGTTCTTTTATCATGTTTCCCGATTGCTGCAATTCATTATTAATTTCATCCTCATTAGTCATGGTTCCCAACATGGCATGAGTTACCGAATGCGAACCAATGTAATGCCCGGCATTTTTTAATTCACTCAAGTCTTTCCAATTCATCATTAATTTTGGCAGCTCAAAATCATTATACGTCTCAGTTATCTTATCAAGAACTTTATTTCTTTCTTCGTGTGATATTTTTTTAAGGAAAGGTTTAAGTTTAGAAACATAGGCAATTCGTTCTTCTTTGCTTTTGAGTTGGTCTACTTTTAACTCCAAGGGTAAAAAGTCGAAGCTAATACCAATATCAACTTTAGAAGTGAATTGAAAAAGGTGTTCAAGAACGTGTGTCCAGGTTGGGCTATTTTTTTCAATGCAATCTGTTACAACATAAAATGAAGCTTTACTCTTATATTTTTCAAGAATGGGAGCCGCGTACTCAATGTTGTCTTTGTAACCATCATCGAACATAATGGTTGCGAATTTATTTTTTGAGTAAAGCTTATCAGAAGAAACAAGATCTTCTATTAATACTACCTCATGTGTTTTAGAAATATAACTGATACATTTTTCAAAAAGCGCAACATCCATAGGATCCCAAAGTGGATCTCTTTTTGGATTTACTCTATGAAATAAGAAATTCTTTATCAAAACGATGGCGCTGAAATAGTTCTTGCTTTCTTTTTCAATTCAACGGCTTTGGCTTTTGGATATTTGATAGAGAACGATAAAATGATCTTCTTGGTCTCATCGGGAGCTAAACTCAATTTCCATTTTAATTTACCGGTGGCCTCATCTCTATCAGCCTTTGAAATTTCTTTTACATCCACAATAATTTCACTATTCTGCGAAATTGGTAATTGATCTTCTATTTCAATTTGAATGGGCGATTTATGATTGTTCTTCACCATAATTTCATAAGTATAAGATACCTTTTTTGTTGTTCCTGTAGTTTGTTCGCTGTTGTTCTCTTTTAATTTAGTTCGTGTAACTTGAATTTTTTTATCTCTTCCAAATGATAGATCTAAAGTGTCAGCCACACTGCGTGTGTTAATGTAACTTTGCCCTACATAAGTTCCGGCTAAATAAACATTCGCTTGGCCTTCTATCAGGTCAAGATCTTCCCAACCTGCAATACGTGCCAACATAAAGGCTTCTTTTTCAACTTTAGGCACACTATAATATTGAAACGAGGCATTTAAATTATAAGATGTAACATCAATCAAATATGGTTTTGCATCCGAAGGAATAGAGTAATTTTGCTTGATATCAAACTCAGCGCTTAGTTCTGATACTTGGATCTCTTCGGTTGCTTTTGGTAATTGTTTTATTTTACCTTTTTGTCCCTTTACTTGATTTTCCTCATCATACAAAGTTTGTTCTTGAGCAATTGATTTTTGCTGGTTATAAGCGGCAGCAGGCGCATTGTTTACCATGTTATCATTCTTGTAATAACCGGCATAATTGCTTTGGGTACTAAAATTCAAATACCAGGCTGCTAGATCCGGTTTTGAAGCATTCTTTAATGGGTCGGCACTCGAGATCTTCATCTTCACATCATTCCAATCTACCCCACTGTTATTATATACTTTTGCTTTGTACTTTAAAAGAACAGGCTTGTTAATGTCTTCACTTATCAGATCGTAACTTGGTACCCAACCACTTTCTTTCACTACATATTTAAGATCGATATCAACAAGTGTTTTTGAAGTACTCGAAATTAAAACGGCAATTTCTGCCGTTGGTAATTGTGCATCACCTATCACTTCATTCAATTGGCTGTTCATTTTATTAACGGCCTGTTGTGTTTTAACTTGCTTTTTATCAAGTTTAAATAATTCCGAATTAATATCTTTCAAACGCACACGGTAATAATCAGCTGCTAATTTCAAATCCACTATACTCAGACCTTTATCTTGCCCGCCTATAGATTCGTTTTTGGCCAACATGGTCTTCTCCTTATTGTATGCATCGTAATCGTAATTTATCTGAGCCAAAACATCGTTGTACATTTCAATCGAATCGCGCAATTGCTTTACGCGAGGACTTTGTTTCTGTCCCGCTAAAAAATTTATTTTATCTGAAACTGAAAGTACCGAAGCGCCATTATTTACGTTTACTTGTATACTTTTTGAAATTAACTTTGGCGATAATCCGGTAAAGATCACCATTGTTCTTCCAGCATTTACAGTTACATTTTTGGTTTGGCTCACTTCAGCGCCATCTAAATATAAGATCACCGATTTTACAGGAACATTTACACGAATATCTTCGGTTGACTGTGCACGGCTATTAAAAAATATGGTGCATACGGTTAAGGTTGTTAGGATCGATCTTTGCATGCGATGTTTTTAAAATTATTTCAGGTCAATATACTTAAATAGTTCTGCTCTTGTATTTTCTTGTTCAAATTTCCCACCGTAAAAAGAAGTTACAGTTGCCGAAGCATTGTCTTGCACACCTCTTGATGAAACACATAAATGTTTGGCATCAATGATCACAGCTACATCTTTTGTTTTTAAAACTTTTTGCAATTCTTTTGCAATTTGCATGGTCATGCGTTCTTGTACTTGAGGACGCTTACTAAAATATTGTACAATTCTATTTAATTTACTTAAACCGATCACACTTCCGTTAGAAATATAAGCCACATGTGCCTTTCCAAAAATAGGCACAAAGTGATGCTCGCAATTACTGTAAAATGTGATCTCTTTTTCAACCAACATTTGATCGTACTTATATTTATTCTCAAACAAGGCAACTTTTGGTTTATTAGCAGGATCTAAGCCGCTAAATATTTCTTTCACGTACATTTTAGCAACACGTTTTGGAGTTCCTTTTAAACTATCATCATTAAGGTCTAGTCCCAAAGTTTCCATGATGGCTTTAAAATGCGTTTCTATCTTAGCCATTTTTTCTTCGTCGCTTAATTTAAAAGCATCGGCACGTAATGGTGTTTCTACACCGGTACTTATATGTTGTTCGCCAATTTCCTCTTCACTTAAATGAGCAAGAGTTATCTTTTCATCTTTAAGCAGGGAATTCAACAAAATTTCTTTCTGTTTCATAAAGTCTCAAATTTAATTCATAGCGGTTATCAATTTTTTTACGAAGAATATTGTAGATAACCTGTACAATATTTTCAGCAGTTGGGTTTAAGTTTTTAAATTCAGGAACATCCAAATTCAAATTCTTATGATCAAAACGCTCAAGCACTTCATCTTTTATTAAATCACTCAAAACTTTCATGTCAAAAACATAACCGGTTTTAGGATCTACTTCTCCTACCAATTTTACAATGAGTTCATAATTGTGACCATGATAGTTTGGATAATTGCATTTTCCAAAATAATCAGCATTCTCAGCATCGCTCATAGATTCACTATGCAAACGATGAGCAGCATTAAAATGCTCTTTACGATAAACGGCAACTTTACTCATATTTTTAAATTGATCAGGATAGGGTGGTTAGGCTTATCGTGATGTTCACTTTTTTAAGAGCTGTGCCGAAAGTTTGCCGGACATTGGCTCTTGGTTTTTGTTAGATAAAATTAAGGAATTAATTACAATACAGAAAATGCTTTTTAATGGTGCTATTAGGTGGCAAAGCGGTGGTATAGAGTGACTGTATTTTTTGTAAATCCCCTGTATTTGTCCCTTGCTGCTTATAAAAGAGATAGTTAGCTACTCCCCTCCAAAATATTCTACACCAATACGCGGGGTTTCATACAATTTTACGCAGTGTAGCTTAACGTTTTTTGGGAGGTGTGGCGATAATTGCTCCCAAATTGCAATGGCAACATTTTCAGTACTCGGAAATTTATCTTTTAAAAATGGCACATCCATGTTCAAATTTTTATGATCAAGCTTTTCAGTCACATGTTCGGTGATCAGATCACTTAATCTTTTTACATCCATCACAAATCCGGTATCAGGATCCACATTTCCTTTTACAGTGATCATAAGATCATAGTTGTGACCATGCCAGTTATCATTGGCACATTTGCCAAAAACTTCAACGTTTTTTTCTTTGGTCCAATTAGGATTCGATAATTTATGCGCAGCATTAAAATGCTCGTGACGTGTTAAGTAAACCATGGTACAAATATAGTATTTATTGCCTTTTAAGCACAGAGAAGTGTTAAAGTGTTTTATTAAAACCACGGAGGCGCCAAGGCACGGTTTTTTTAATGACCAAAGAGAAACCGTGTCTTTGTGTCTTGGTGTTTAAACTTTTTAATGTAACTTAGTAGCACAAATGCCACACATCCTCATAGTAGCCGCAACACCTTTCGAAGTTCAGCCTTTGTTAGAGAAATATTCTATCATTTTAACCGGAGATGGTTTGGTAGATTCATATATTAGCGATACGTCGCAACTTTCGGTTTTAATTACCGGCGTTGGCATGGTTAATACTGCGTATCACATTGGAAGAAATTCGCACACTATTTACGATGCCATTATTAATGTAGGTATTTGTGGCGCCTTTGACAGGCATTTAAAATTAGGACAAGTGGTTAATGTAACTAAGGATGAATTGTGCGAGATGGGTGCCGAAGATGGAGATGATTTTATAAAATACAAGGATCTTGAATTGAGCGGAACAAATGTATATGCCAACAAATGGATCATGCGCTCCAAAGAAATAGCCGATCTTAAAACCGTTAAAGGAATCACCGTCAATAAAGTTCATGGTAACGACGAAAGTATTGAACGCGTAAAAAAATTATTCTCGCCCGAAGTAGAAAGCATGGAAGGCGCTGCGTTTTTTGCAGCATGTAAAGGCGTAAGTAATTATACACAAATTCGTGCGGTTTCAAATTATGTTGAGAAACGCGATAAAAGCAAATGGGAAATAAAATTAGCGGTTTCAAATCTCAACACTAAACTTCTGAATATCTTAACCGAATTATTTGAAACATATTAAGATCGGATATTCGCCCTGCCCAAACGATTGTTTTATTTTCGATGCCCTTGTACACAAAAAAATAGATACGGGGAATTATACCTTTGAGCCTATTTTGGAAGATGTAGAAACGCTCAACAAATGGGCCATGGAGGGTAAATTGCCTGTTACAAAACTGAGTTATCACGCTTTAGTGTATGTGTTGGATAAATACGCCTTATTAAAAAGTGGAAGTGCGCTTGGTTTTAATTGCGGACCACTAC
>Ga0068876_10003228_pt1 | contig 11777 bp, 9 predicted proteins | sample NOAtaG_6_FD_66442 | JGI IMG/M metagenome (GOLD analysis project Ga0068876, IMG submission 66442) | Freshwater lake microbial communities from Lake Erie, under a cyanobacterial bloom - NOAA_Erie_Diel5S_2200h metaG | ecosystem: Environmental > Aquatic > Freshwater > Lake | place: USA: Ohio, Lake... | reverse complement strand
CTGAACTGGACCCCCGCACTGGACAACGGCACCTACCAGGTGCAGGTGCGTGCCTTCAAGAACGGTGCATGGTGCGTGACCAGCCTGCCTTGGGGCGATGAGTGCAACGTGACGATCACGGGCAGTCCGAACGCGATGAGCGTGAACGGTGGCAGCACGGTGGCCACGGGTGATGCGAAACTGGCGATGTTCCCCAACCCGAACAACGGCGAGCAGCTCACGGTGAGCCTGAGCGCTGTGGAGGAAGGGGTGAACACCGTGAGCGTGGACATCTACGACCTGACCGGTGCCGTGGTAAGCAGCCGCACGATCGCGGTGAACGATGGCATGGTGTACCAAGTGCTGGAGCTGACCGGGATGGCCAGCGGCCTCTACATGGTGAACATCACTGCCGGTAGCAAGCGCTACACCGAGCGCTTGGTGGTGGCCCAGTGACCGCCTGACGAACGACCATAGGGAAGCGCCCTCGCAGCAATGCGTGGGCGCTTCTGCGTTCTGGGAGGTGCCGGTCCGCCAGCGATGCGCCTAGTTTTGTCCACCCATGCCCACTGGATCCCCAAGGCCTCATCCCATTGTCTTCTTCGACGGCGTTTGCGGGCTCTGCAACGCTTCCGTGGACCGCCTGTTGAGCTGGGACCGCAAGGGGGTGCTGCGTTTTGCTCCATTGCAGGGGCGCACGGCCGCTGAACTACTTCCTGCTGAGCGCATCAATGACCTCGACAGCTTCGTGCTGCTCGATGACCGTGGGATGCACCTGCGTTCCGATGCCGCACTGCGGGCGGTGGCGCACCTGGGTGGTGGCTGGAGGCTCGCGAACGTTTTACGCGTGGTGCCCGCCTTCCTGCGCGATGCGGTGTATGGCTGGATAGCACGGAACCGCTATCGGTGGTTCGGTCGGCGTGATGCCTGTCGCCTGCCTTCGCCGAACGAGCAGGAACGCTTTCTGCCGTGACGTCTATCCTGTCGTGCGCAGTGGCGTCACGGACGGCTTTTGCCTTGACGCTTCAGTTCCTTGGCCCTGGCCTTTTCCTGGTCCTCGAAGTACCCACGGAAGAACCAGTTGCTCTGCAGGGCCTTCAGGTCCTCATCGAGCGTGTAACTGCTCTTTTCGAGCTGTTGGATGGTGCGTCGCACGTTGCCGGCGGCCGCGGTATCCTGCGTTAGTGTGTGGCCCAGGGTGCCCGAAGTGTTTAGGCCCTTGGCGAAGCGGTCCACCTGGGCGCTCGCTTCAGCGAGACTGTCGGCCAGTTGCTGCATGGTCACCAACCATTGGCGCACTTGCTGCTCGGCCGCGGGGTCGCTCACCAGCATGCCCAGTGCGCCCTTTCCCGCACGCACATCGGCGAGCATGGCATCCACGTTCGCGGTGGCATTGCGCACATGGCTCACGGAACGCTCCAGGTCCACCAGGGAGTTGCGGACGTTGATGGCCAATGTGGTATCGCTCAGGACGTGGACGATCCCGCCCGGACGATTGATATTGCTGCTCAGTTCCCGAAGGTCGTCCGTGATGGCGGCCATGTTGGCGTTGGTGCGGTCCAGGGTGCGCATCATCAGGTCCGTATCCAAGGGTACACTGCTGGCGAGCACCGAGCCGGCCGCGATGGGGTTGCCCGTGCCATGGCCCGGTCCGATGTTCACGAGCTTGTTGCCCATGAGACCGTCAGAGCCCAGGTTGGCAATGGCATTGTCCAGGATATGAACGGCCTCGTCCTCGCGGATGGCCATGGTGATGCGTACCGAGGTGTCGTTGATGATGCTCACCTCCTCCACGGTGCCCACGTTGATGCCGGCATAGCGCACATTGTTGCCGGGTCGAAGGCCGGCCGCGTTCTGGAAGGTGGTGCTTACCTGTACCGTGCTGCGGAAGAGGTTGCGCTTGGAGCCCAGCATGTACAGCCCCACGATGAGCAGGAGGGAACCTGCCAGTACGAACAGGCCGAGACGGATGTGGTCACCGGGTTTGGAAGCCATGGCGAAGGCAAGGTATTGGAGTGATGGCTGTTCGAGGAATGTTCATCGGTCGTATTGGACAATGGGACCCATTGGAAGTGGCTGCATGCAGCATCTACCCTCTGTTCATTCACATGAAGATAAAGAACCTCTTCACCAGTTCGTCCTTGCTGGAAAGCAGGTCCTGGTAAGTACCTTCCAGGTAGTTGCGGCCTTCGTGCAGCAAGGCGATGCGGTTGGCGGCCAGCTTGGCCACATGGAGGTCGTGGGAGATGATGATGGACGAGGTGCCATACGTGCGTTGCAGCTCCAGGATGAGCTCCACGATCTCCTTGCCACTGATGGGGTCCAGGCCGGTGGTGGGCTCGTCGTAGAGCACGATCTCGGGCTTCAGGATCAAGGTGCGGGCCAGTCCGATGCGCCGTTTCATGCCCCCGCTGAGCTCGCTGGGATACATGTTCCGCGTATGTGGCAGGCCCACGGCAGTAAGCACTTCCTCCACGAGGGCCCCGGTATCCTGCGTGCCCTTTTCGATCCAATGGCGGCGCAGCGGGAACTCCAGGTTCTCCTGCACGGTCATGGAATCATACAGCGCACTGCTCTGGAAGAGGAATCCGATCTTCACACGGATACGGTCCAGGGCCTCCTGGTCCAGGGTGAGCACATCCTCGCCCAGCACGTCGATGCTGCCTGCGTCGGGGTCGAGCAGACGCACGATGCATTTGATCAGAACGCTTTTGCCGCTCCCGCTCTTACCAAGGACCATCAGGTTCTCACCCCGGAATACGTCCAGGTCGAAGCCCTTGAGCACCGCGTTGTCGCCGAAGGCCTTGCAGAGCCCGCGGATGCTGATCACCTTCTCGGCATGGACATCCGTAGGGACGGGGATGCTCGGCTTTGTCGCGGGCTGCTCCATCAGTTGATGCCCATGAAGTCGGTGATCTGAACGGCCACCAGGTCCAGGATGAAGATCAGCAGCGAGGCCACCACCACGGCGCTGTGGGCGGCCTGGCCCACGCCTTCGGTACCCTTCTCCGTGTTGTAGCCTTTGTAGCAGCCTACCACACCGATGGCGAGGCCGAAGAAGTAGCTCTTGATGAAGGCGGGAATGAAGTCGGAGAACACCAGCGATTCGAACACCTGGCGGTAGAAGAGGTCCCAGCTCACGGCATCCTTGATGTTCACGCCCACCCAGCTGGCCCAGATGGAGATGCCCATGGCCAGTACCGACAGGATCGGCAGGGTCAGGATGGTGCTCCAGATGCGCGTGACCACCAGGTAGCGGAAGGGATTGGTGCCGCTCACCTCCATGGCATCGATCTGCTCGGTCACTTTCATGCTGCCCAGTTCTGCGCCGATGCTGCTGCCGATCTTCCCCGCGCAGATGAGGGCCGTGATCACCGGGGCGATCTCGCGTACCATGCTGATCGCCACCATGCTGGGAAGCATGCTCTCGGCCCCGAACCGCGCCAGCGTCGGCCGGCTTTGCACGGTGAGCACCAGACCCATGATGAAGGCCGTGATGCCCACCAGCGGCAGGGAGCGGTACCCGTTCTCCGTACACTGGCGCAACAGCTCGTTCCACTCGAAACGCGGATAGAACGCGTTGCGGAAGAAGCGCCCGGTGAAGTGTGCGATGGAGCCCACCTCGTCCAGCGTAGCGCGAAGTGCGTTCTTATATGCCATGACCTTCCGAAAGCGAAAGATACCGGTATCAGGGGAGCTGTGAATTAAGAAACGACATTCCTGTGGCTGTTCCGATCACCGGGAGTACCGCATCTTCGCCGCCCGAATGACCGAGCATGATGCTTCGCCGCTCTCATAGGATCTGGATGGCCCTGCTGCTGGGCTGGCCAGCGGTCGTGTTCGCCCAGGAGATAGTGAGCTCCGGTTCGCGGCTGGACACCCTCCACGTCACTGCCACCCGCATCACCAGCCCGTTGCCGCGCACCGCACGCCACCTGCAGGTGCTGGATACCCTTCAGGTGCGCACCGCGCCGCGGCCCGAGGTCAGTGAACTGCTGCGCACCGCCACGCTGGTGGATGTGCGCCAGCGCGGACCCTTCGATGCCCAGACCGACCTTGGGATACGGGGCGGCACCTTCGATCAGGCACTGGTGCTGGTGGACGGCATTCCCATGACCGACCCGCAGACCGGCCACCACCTGATGAACCTGCCCCTGCTCGCGGATGCCTTGGAGCGCATCGAAGTGCTCTACGGCGGAGCGGCGCGCACCTTTGGTGCGGGGGCCATGACCGGGGCCATCAACCTGGTCACGCGCGAGCCGGTGGGCAGGCAAGGCAGTTTCCAGGTGGAGGGCGGACAGTACGGCTCTTACTTGCTGCGGGCCGTGCAGGATATCGGTGGTCCTCGCTGTGGCCTGCGGATCACCGCATTCCACGGCAGTAGCGATGGCTACGTGCCGAACAGCGACATGGACCGCACGGGTGGCCATTTGGTGGGCACGCATCGCATGGGCCGCGTCAAGCTGAAGGGCCAGCTCGGGGCAGTGCACCGCCGTTTCGGTGCGCAGAACTTTTATTCGTCCGTTTATCCCGATCAGCAGGAGATCATCGGCAGCTATTTCGGAGCGATCGAGCTCCGTAATGATGAGGCGCTTTGGGCCTGGAACGCGAAGGCCTATCACCGGCGCCACGATGATCGGTTCCAGCTGTTCCGCGAAAGCGATGGGTATTACCGCTACGCCGATGGGTACTTCATCCGCGGTGCGGCGGACACCGCCCGGTTCACGCCCACGTTCTTCTACACCTTCCACAATCGCCACCGCACCGATGTCACCGGGGCCGAGGCGAACGTGAAGCGTCGGTGGAAGGCGGGTACTACGGCCTTTGGTGCGCATGCCCGCAGGGAGCACATCCTGAGCAACGTGCTTGGCGAGCCCATGGATGAGCCGGTGGAGGCTACTGGTGCGCGCGAGGCCTTTACGCGCAGCGATGAGCGACACAATCTGGCCGTGCACCTCGACCATCGCGTGGAACTGGGTCGATGGGGCGTGGACGCCGGCCTCTTGCTGAACGTGAACGACCGGTTCGTACCCGAGTGGGTCCCCGGCGTGGACCTGCATTATCGTTGGGGACAGCGACATGTCACGTACGCCAGTTCGGGCCGTGCGTTCCGCTTTCCCACGTGGACCGACCTATACTACAACCGTGGTGGCGCCCAAGGCAGCAAGGACCTGCGTACCGAGCATGCCGTGCAGCTGGAACTGGGACATCGCTTCACCGTCGATGCGTGGGGCGTGGTCCTTTGCGTGTGGCGTCGCGAAGGCAGCGACCTCATTGATTGGGTGAGCCTGCCCGGCGGGTCGGTCACCCGTGCCACCAACCTCACCGAGGTGGACCTCAACGGTGTGGAGCTTCAGGTGGACCGCCGCACTGCCAATGGGAACGGCAGGGGAGGTGTGCTCTATGCCTACCAATGGTCCGATCAACAGGACTTCCCCTTCACTTCGCTCTACGTGCTCGATCACTTGGAGCACAACGCGGTGCTGTGGTGGCAACAGCGCGTGGCGGACCATTGGATGTTCCGCTCTGACCTGTCGTGGCGCACCCGTAATAGCACATATGTGAACTTCGCCGATGGCCAGCGTGTCGAGTATCCATCCCCCTTGCGCATCGATCTGCGCATCGACCGCACCTTCGGGACCGTTACCCTGCATGTGGGCTGCACCAACGTGCTCGATGCCGAACAGGTGGACCGCGGCAACGTACCCCTGCCAGGGCGTTGGTTCACCGGTGGCGTACGTGTGGAGTGGAGGACCAAGGGCAGGCAGGGGAACTGAAGGTCTGTGTGACCGCCGTTGTGTGACCACCGGCGACCATGGTCCATGCGCGGCCTGCCATGCCCGTTCCCGCCCGGCTATCTTCGCCCCGTTCCCATCGCACCTACCGCATGCTGCACCTCGAAGGCATCGTAAAACGCTACGGCACCCATACGGCGCTGGATGGCATCACCATGGATGTGCCACCGGGCCAGGTGTTCGGCCTGCTGGGCCCCAACGGCGCCGGCAAGACCACGCTCATCCGCATCATCACCCGCATCACCGGCCCCGATGAAGGCACTGTGACCCTTGATGGGCACCCCATGGGGCCCGAGGATGTGGCGCGCATGGGTTACCTCCCCGAGGAGCGCGGTCTGTACAAGAAGATGAAAGTGGGCGAGCAGGCCCTCTACCTCGCGCAGCTCAAGGGTATGTCCAAGGCCGAGGCCACCAAGCGCCTGAAGGCCTGGTTCGAGCGGTGGGAGATGGGTGGCTGGTGGAACAAGAAAGTGGAAGAGCTCAGCAAGGGCATGGCCCAGAAGGTGCAGTTCATCACCACGGTGCTGCACGAGCCCAAGCTCCTCATCCTCGATGAACCCTTCAGTGGCTTCGATCCGATCAATGCCGAACTGATCCGCGCCGAGATCCTGCGCCTGCGCGATGCCGGCGTTACCGTGATGCTCAGCACGCACAGCATGGCCAGTGTGGAGGAGCTCTGCGACAACATCGGCCTGATCGACCGTTCGCGCCTCATGCTGCACGGCAATGTGCGCGAGATCCGCAAACGCTATGGGGCGAACACCTATCGTATTGAGTACAAAGGCTCCCGGGTGGCCTTTGCCAATGCCCTCGGTTTCGCGGGCGAGCTGATCGATGTGCAGGAAGGCGGCGAGTATTCCGTGGCGAAGGTGAAGCTGGGCAAGGGCAGTACGGTGAACGATGTCCTCCGCGCCGTGATCACGGCCGTGGAGGTCCATGGTGTGCAGGAGGAGGTGCCGCGCATGCACGACATCTTCATCAAGGTGGTGGGAGAGACCGCGCCTGAGCACGTTACCGCTGGAATGACCGAGTGATGAGCACGAACGAACCAATAGTGCGTTTCATGTTGACGGGTTGCGTGTCACGCGTTGGCGAACACGCAACACGCAACCCTTCAACGCTCAACCTCTTCCCATGAACAAGATCAAGCTCATCATCTGGCGCGAGTTCATCACGCGCGTGCGCAAGCCCAGCTTCCTCATCATGACCCTGCTCGCTCCGGTGCTCATCGCCGCAGGGGTCACCGTCATGGTCTACCTCGGGCTGCAGGACAGCGACGACCACCGGGTGCTCGTGGTGGACGAGGCACACATCATAGCCGGCAAGTTGAAGGACAGCGACAAGGTGAGCTTCTATGTGGACCAGCGCCCGTGGAGCGATTCAGCCTTCAAGGCGAGCCCCTACACGGTGATGGTGGAGGTGAACGACGACATCCTCAATACCAACACGGTGCTGTTCTACTACAAGCAGCTGCCCAGCCTCGGTGTGCAACGGCTCATCAGCAACGAGTTGGAGAAGACCATTGAGCTGGCCAAGCTGAATGGAGAGAACATCGATGCCGAGGCCTACCAGCGCGTGCGGAAATCGCTGGTGATGAAGTTGTTCGACATCGAGAAGATGGGCGAGGAGTCGTTGGAGCAGGAACGTGCAGGCATCGGCTTCTTCTTCGGCTACTTCATGTTCATCTTCATCTTCATGTACGGTGTACAGGTGATGCGCGGTGTGATGGAGGAGAAACAGAACCGTATCGTGGAAGTGCTGATCAGCAGCGTGAAGCCGTTCCAGCTCATGATGGGCAAGATCGTGGGCATTGCGCTCGTGGGCTTCGTGCAGTTCATTCTCTGGATCACCATCACGGCCACCCTGGTCACCGCCGGCTCCGCGCTGTTGCTCAAGGACAAGTTCGACCCCAAGACACTCGCCGAAACACCCATGACCGCCCAGGTGCAGGAGCAACTGGGGCAGCAGGCCGCCATGCCCGACATGGAGGATGTGAAGTTCCTGAAGGCCCTGCAGAAGATCGACTGGCCGCTCACGCTCGGCATGTTCCTGTTCTTCTTCGTGGGCGGTTACCTGCTCTATAGTTCGCTGTTGGCCGCCATCGGTTCGGCGGTGGATAGTGAGACGGACACCCAGCAGTTCATGTTCCCGGTCACGCTGCCCATGATCATTGCCATTGTGGTCGCCCAGGCCGCGGTGTACAACCCGAACAGTGCCATGGTGCTGTGGTGCAGCCTCATTCCGTTCACCAGCCCCATTGTGATGATGGTGCGCGTGGCCATGGGCAGTGCGCCGGCCTGGCAGTTGCTGCTCAGCATGGTGCTGCTCATCGGGGCCTTCGTGTTCACCACCTGGCTCGCCGGCCGCATCTACCGCACGGGCATCCTGATGTACGGCAAGAAGGTGAGCTGGAAGGAGCTCGGCAAGTGGCTGTTCTATAAAGGCTGAGGCATCGGTCCCATGAACGTGGTGTCGTCGACCACAGCGCCGCTTGGACACCTCTCATCACTGGCTTCTGCGCTTAGCCGGTAGCCGCTACGTGAACGGTGTTTCGTATTCCCTCTGCGTTCTCCGCGTTCTCCCGAGGCCTCGGGAGCATGAGCCGCACGTTGCTTGCCCTCTGCGCCCTTTGCGTCCCTGCCTACCGTCAGGCATGTTTGCGGTGAACCAGCATTCCCCTTAGCGCTCTTTGCGTCTTGGCGGTGAACCAGCATTCCCCCCGAACCACTTCCCCCTTTCCCTGTTAGCTTTGCATCGTCGCACACTGGGGTGCCCTCCGATAGGCGGGCTGAGATCACACCCATCGAACCTGCGCAGGTAATGCTGCGAAGGGAGCAGACCAAGGCCACCACTGCGGTGCACCTCCGTGACGCGACCAACGAACACGGAGCCACATGGTCTATCGTTCTGCGCTTTTCCTCGGCCTTCTGCTGCCGACCGTTCTTTTTGCACAGGTCCGCCTCACCGGCACCGTTACCTCCGCCGATGCCGGTCCGCTGGACGCCGTAAGCGTGGTGGCCGGCGAGGATCAGCGCTTCGGCACGTGGACCGATCGCGATGGTCGCTTTGCGCTTAACGGCCTGCGTCAAGGTCCGCTGCGATTGCGCTTGTCGCACGTTGGCTATCATCCGGTGGACACGCTTTTGGAGCTCAAAACCGATCAGGTGGACGTGCGCCTGGTCATGCGTCCACAGGCGGTGCTGATGCGCGAGGCCGAGGTGAGCGCCCTGCGTGCCGGTGAGCGTGCGCCCTTCGCCCAGAGCAAGGTGACGCGGGAGGAGCTCCAGCGCATCAATACCGGCGTGGACCTGCCCATCCTGCTCGACCTGCAGCCCAGCGTGGTCACCACCACTGATGCGGGAACGGGCATCGGCTACACCGGGTTGCGCATCCGTGGCAGCGATGCCACGCGGATCAACGTCACGCTCAATGGTGTGCCCATCAACGACCCCGAGAGCCAGGCCGTTTTCTGGGTGAACATGCCCGACCTGGCCAGCGGGTTGGAGGACATTGAGGTACAACGCGGCGTGGGCACCAGCACCAATGGGCCGGGAGCCTTCGGGGCCAGCATCAATATGCGCAGCAGCACCATTCGCGAGAAGGCGTTCGGCGAGCTTGGCGTCTTCATGGGATCCTATGGTACACAGCGCCAGTACGTGCGTTTCGGTACAGGGCTCATGGGTCTGGGTGAAGAGGGCAAGGCGGGCAGCTTCAGCATCGACGGACGCCTCAGCAACATCACCAGCGATGGCTACATCGACCGCGCTACAGCGGACCTGAAGAGCTATCAGTTGCAGGCCGCATGGCTGGGACGCACGCGGTCGCTCCGCTTCTTTACCATGAGCGGGCACGAGGTCACTTACCAGGCCTGGGAAGGTGTGCCGCGCGAGGTCATCGACACCAACCGCACCTACAATCCGTACACCTATGACAACCAAGTTGATGACTATCGCCAGACCCATTACCAGTTGCTCTTCGATCAGCAGGTCGGCGCGCATGGTACGTTCAACCTGACGTTGTTCCGCGTGCTGGGCAGCGGCTTCTTTGAGCAGTTCCGCGAGCAGGATGATCTGGGTCGCTATGGCATCGGTCCCATTGCGGTGGGCGATACCGTCATCACCGAGGGTGATATCATCCGCCGGCGTTGGCTCGACAATACCATGGATGGTGTGAACGCCACGTATGAGCAACGGTTCGGGTCCCACCGGCTGGCCATCGGTGGAAGCTACAGCACGTACGATGGCGACCACTTCGGCGAGGTCATTTGGGCGCAGTGGGCGGGCGATAGCGACATCCGTCAACGCTACTACGACAACAACGGCACCAAGACGGACGCCAACGCCTTCGCCAAGTTCACCTATGTGATCAACGAGCACATCGACCTCTTCGGCGATGCGCAGGTGCGGTCCGTGGCGCACGAGTTCCTCGGCTTCAACAATGCCTTGGAGAACGTGACGCAGGAGGCCTCCTGGACCTTCTTCAACCCCAAGGCAGGTGCGCAATGGAAGGTGCATGAAGGTGGCCGCCTGTACGCCAGCGTGGCCATCGCCAACCGCGAGCCCAACCGCAGCGACCTCATCGAGAGCAGTCCGCAGAGCCGCCCGCGACCCGAGCGCATGATCGACTACGAAGTGGGCTACGAGCGGCGCAGTGGTCGACTGGCCTTGGGCATCAATGGTTATTACATGGACTACACGGACCAGCTGGTGCTCACCGGCGAACTGAACGATGTGGGCTATGCACTGCGCACCAACGTGGCCACCAGTTATCGGGCAGGGGTGGAGCTTACCGGTGCCGTGCAGTTCGCGCGCCGCTTCACCTGGCGGCCCAATGCCACCTTCAGCAGCAATCGCATCACCGCCTTCACAGAGTACGTGGACGACTGGGACAACGGCGGGCAGCAGGCCAATGCACTGGGCACCACCGACATCGCCTTCTCGCCGAACATCATTGCCGGTAGCGAACTGATCTGTCGCTTCTGGGAACGCGCCGAACAAGGACATGCCGAGGTGGCCTTGGTGACCAAGTATGTGGGCGAGCAATACCTCGACAACACATCGAGCACCGACCGCATGCTCGACGCCTATGTGGTGAACGATCTGCGCTTGAATGTGACCCTGCTGGGCAAGGGAGCTCGTTCGTTGGGCCTCAACCTCACCGTGCGCAACCTCTTCAGTGAGCTGTACGAGAACAACGGCTGGGTGTACAGCTTCGTGGCCGATGGTCGCCGCCAGGACCTGGTCGCGTTGTTCCCGCAGGCGCCGTTGAACGTGCTGGGCGGTGTGGTGCTGCGGTTCTGAGGGGACTCGGACATCTTCGACCTGAGCGGTGCTCGCGTGAGCAGCCGCACGATCGCGGTGAACGACGGCATGGTGTACCAAGTGCTGAGCCTCGGCGAGATGGCCGACGGTCTGTACATGGTGAACATCACCGCCGGAAGCAAGCGGTATACCGAGCGGTTGGTGATCGGCTAAGCGATAATGTACCGGAGGGTAGCGCCCCGCTCCCGAAGCAGTTCGGGCCGGGGCGTTGCGCTATGCATTGGTGCCGTCCGGGGGAGGTTCCGGCGATGGCCGGCCGGCCGCACGTCGGGTCACTAACGGCTCGTCCGGATCCGGCGGCACCTGGTACGTTGAAGGCGAACTGAGTTGTTCAGACGAATGAGTTGATAAGGGGTTGCCTATGTCTATGAAAAATACATTTTAGATGATGGGATGTAGATTTCCGTCCATGGATTTCCCTTGACAGAGCCCCGCGCTCCGATTAGCTTGCGATCACACTCAACGGCACAATAAGTTCATTAAGCGAACGGAATGTGCATTCTGTCGACAAAATACCCCCCCGGCATGAACACTCAATATCCACTCTGCACGTTCCTGAGCGCACCATCCTGGAAAAAGCCATGGAACCTGGCCTGTGGCCTGCTTCTGGCCATGGTCTGTTGGCTCCCCATGCACGCCCAGATCTCCTACACTCAGGCCTGGAACACGGCCGGCAACCTGG
>Ga0068876_10003226_pt1 | contig 11781 bp, 9 predicted proteins | sample NOAtaG_6_FD_66442 | JGI IMG/M metagenome (GOLD analysis project Ga0068876, IMG submission 66442) | Freshwater lake microbial communities from Lake Erie, under a cyanobacterial bloom - NOAA_Erie_Diel5S_2200h metaG | ecosystem: Environmental > Aquatic > Freshwater > Lake | place: USA: Ohio, Lake... | reverse complement strand
CGCTTTGGTATAAGAATAGCGACGCACCCAACTACAATGACTACGTGCTGAACAATGCTGATGCGCATACGGCTGTCAAACCTTGGTATAACAATCAATTTGCAGGAGCGCCTATTAAATTCAAGCGCAGAGATACGTTAGGAATGTTGGGCAAAAAGGAATTGTACGATGCAGATACTTTGTTGGTGTACGAACCCGGTAAAATTTACACTTTACTATTGCAGGAGCGGGGAAAATTAAACGTTCGACCTGTCTATAGCGCTCTCGCCGGTGTTAATCAGCGCGGAACTACATTGCAAGAGTTTATGTTGGGAGCCCAATTTCAGGGGCAACTGAATCATAAGTTTGGTTATAATTTAAATGTTGCTGCAGGTTCTGCGGTTTTTCCAACGCATCAGGATTCCATTGCCAAACAAGCACGTGTATTGCCCGGATGGGGAGACCGCGTGTATCGTACCGCAGATGGCAAATTAAACTGGCAACACATCAGTGGTTCCGTTACATGGCAACCTTCAAAAGTTTTTTATCTGAGTGCCGGTCGGGATAAACATTTTTGGGGCGAAGGTCATCGCTCGCTCTTTATTTCGGATGTGAGTGCACCGATGACCTACTTGAAGCAAACTACTACCATTTGGAAGTTGCAGTACACTTCATTGTTCACGGCATTAAAGGATTATAGTGTTTCCCCCGACTTCAAAAACGGATTTCGGAATAAGTGGGCCGCTATGCATTACATTAGCTTTAATCCGACACGTTGGTTGAATTTGAGTGTATTCGAATCCGTAATCTGGCAAGGAACGGACAATAATCGTTTTCGTGGATTTGATCCGAATTATTTAAATCCTCTCGTGTTTTATCGTCCGGTTGAGTACAGCTTAGGGTCGTCAGATAACGTGTTTCTAGGCTTCGCAGCGAAATTGCGCATCAACCGTAATAATGTGTTGTATGGGCAAATTTTGCTGGATGAGTTTTTTTTGAAAGAGATTCGAGCCAAAGCAGGTTGGTGGGCGAATAAATACGGTATTCAGATCGGATTCAAGTCTTACAATGTGTTTTTTGTGCAGAACCTGCACATGCAAGGCGAGTTTAATATGATCCGTCCTTTCACTTATTCGCACGGAAGTGTGCAGCAGAGTTATTCGCATGCCGGTTTGCCGATCGCGCATCCGTCAGGAAGCAATTTTGCCGAGGTTGTGGGGATTTTGGCATATGATAATAAAGGTTTTCATGTACAAGGCAAATTGGTGGTCAATGTCGGGGGGCGTGACACATCCGGTTTGAATTACGGCAACAATGTATTGTTAAGTTACACCACGCGTGAGTTTGAATATGGCAACGAATTGTTTCAGGGATTAACCACTACCACCATTTACATGGAATCGCGCTTGTCGTACACCATTCCTAAATTTCGCATGGTACGCTTTGAGTTAACGGCAGCCGCTCGTCGTGAGGCTAACGACCACTACGCGAAAAATCAGGTCTTTGTTATTGGCGGATTGCATCTTCCATTATGGCATTCATCCCGCGATTTTTAACATTTAGGGGCAGTTTATTTAGAAGTAATCTAAATTCTACCCACTATTAAAAGCGCGGATGCTACTAATAGTTAAATTTGCCCACCTAAGCGCAGAGCTGTGTACGCATCTGACTCACATACCGAAATTAAGCGCGTCAGCATTGGCAGTAAAATTGCCGATTATGCTGCGTTTGCAAAGCTGCGTCTGGCTTCTTTGGTGGTTTTCTCGGCTGCGATCTCCTATTTCATCGGTGTTCGAAATTTAGGTGTTGAAACCAATTGGATCACATTTGTAGCATTGCTCGTTGGGGGATTCTTAGTTACCGGTTCTTCCAACGGATTTAATCAGGTTATCGAAAAGGATTGGGATAAGTTAATGAACCGAACGATGAATCGTCCAATTCCTGCCATGCGCATGAGTGTAGTGGAAGGTTTGTTGGTTGCGGGAATAATGGGCGTTTCAGGAATTATTATTCTTTGGGTTTGGACAAATACAACAGCCGCCATTCTTGGTGCGTTGGCCTTGTTGTTATATGTTGCCGTTTATACACCGATGAAGCGCATCACTCCATTTGCAACGTTTGTAGGTGCATTTCCGGGGGCAATTCCAACCATGTTAGGGTGGGTTGCGGCTACAGAAGGATTCGGACATATTGGAGCACCGGCGTTGTTTTTATTTGCAACGCAGTTTATGTGGCAATTCCCGCATTTTTGGGCTATTGCGTGGGTAATGGATGATGATTATAAAAAGGCCGGCTTCAATTTGTTGCCTTCAGGCAATCGCGATAAATCCAGTGCTTTTCAAACCTTGGTGTACACGCTGATGTTATTACCGGTGAGTCTGTTGCCTGTTGCATTCCAGATTTGTAATCCGTGGAGCGGCATTGTGATTTTGGTTACCGGAAGTGTTTTCCTGTGGCAAGCGTGGCAGTTGTACAACGATTGCGAGATTAAGTCGGCACGAAAGTTAATGTTCGGTTCATTTTTTTATTTACCGATCGTTCAAATCGCATATTTAATAGGCTAAACAATGGCAGTAGCAGTAATGGAGAAGAGTGAAGAACAGCTGAGAAAAGAGAAGGGCAGCCGCAATATGCTTTTGCTGGGTATTTTCAGCATGACCATGGTTTTTGGCGGATTAACTTCGGCCTATGTGGTGCGTCAAAAAGCCGGCGATTGGTTTTCAATTGAATTGCCGCCGGTGTTTACTGCAAGTACAGCAGTGATCATCTTAAGCAGTGTCAGTATTATACTTGCAGGACTATTCTACAAGCGCGGAAATTCGGGGTTAGGAACAACTTTAGTAGGTGTTACATTTCTGTTTGGCATGGCGTTTACCTACTTCCAATTTGAAGGATGGGGCGAACTGGTTAAAAATGGCATTTTCTTGTCTCCCGATTCCAAGCAAGTTTCTCTCATTTCCGGCTCATTTATTTACGTTTTAACCGGGCTGCATTTAGTCCACTTGGGTGGCGGCTTATTGGTGCTTTTATTCACATTTATCAAGGGTTTGCTGGGGAAATACAGTGCAGATAATTATCATGGAGTGAAGCTGGCAGGAATTTACTGGCATTTCCTCGATGCATTATGGATATATTTGTTCCTGTTTTTAACGATTTTTAAGTAAACTTGCACCGCACACAAAAAAGCGAAATCACTAACTAATCATATTTGAATTATGGCAGGCGCTACTGCAAACCTCGAAAAAATTGAAGGCTGGGACGGCCAAACCTCTCCCATGCGCGCGAGCTACGGAAAGCTATTCATGTGGTTTTTCTTAGTATCCGATGCACTGACTTTCTCCGGATTTCTTTGTGCGTACGGATTCTTCCGTCACCGTTTCGCCGGTGAATGGCCTGATCCCCAAGAAGTATTCCACCACTTCCCATTCTTGCACGGGAAGCACTTGCCGTTGATGTACGTTGGTTTGATGACGTTCATCCTCATCATGAGTTCTGTAACCATGGTGTTGGCTGTGGAAGCAGGTCATAGAAAGAACAGAAGACAAGTTTTAATTTGGATGTTCGCTACGATTATCGGCGGTTTCATGTTCGTTGGCTCTCAGGCGTGGGAGTGGTACAACTTCATTAAAGGAACAGATACAGGAGCTGTGTTGTATGAAAATAAAATGTATTTGTACAATGTAGATCATACCACTCATGCTGTAGATACCACTACATTACGTTTTAAAGGTAGTGTGCTTTCTAAGGAAGAATCAGCTCGCATTATTGCAAGTGGTGAAAAATTCTACGGTGCGAATTTGAAGCATAATGAATACGGTCACATTGCATTCGCCGATTTCTTCTTCTTTATTACAGGTTTCCACGGTTTCCACGTATTCTCCGGTGTTATCATTAACATCGTGATATTCATTATGGCCTTACAAGGTTATATGGATCGCGTCGGTCACTACGAAATGGTGGAGAAGGTTGGACTGTATTGGCACTTCGTAGATTTGGTTTGGGTATTCGTATTTACCTTCTTCTACCTGCTCTAATTTTTGAACTTACACATTAACTGAAATCATACATCTTATGTCAGAATTTCACGATCCGTTTCCAAGCTATGAAACCATGTCTCAGCATGATGAGGCATATGGTAAAAAAGCACGTCGCACGCTTTGGAATGTGTTTTGGTTGTTACTCGTTGTAACTATCGTAGAAGTTATCGTTGGTTTGTACGCGGTAGACTGGAACCTGAGTAAAACCTTTTTGAAGATTTTCTTCATCGGATTTACGTTGGTTAAAGCGTTCTACATCGTGTACACATTTATGCACTTAGGACACGAGAGCAAATGGACCAAGTGGGTGATCATCGGACCATTCACCGGATTCATTTTGTATTTGATTTTTATGATGGTGATCGGTGAGGGGAATTATTCCATGACTAAGCGTTTGGACGAGCCTGCCGCTAAAGTGGAACATGTGGATGGCGGAGGTCACTAATTCATGAAAAAGGCAGTACTGCTCTTCGGCATATTATTATTACCAACGCTGATTTATATTTATTTCGCGCTGGGTGTTCCGCAAGTTAGACGTGCTGCGTTTTATGGTCCTCGTACTATCGGTCCGGTAAAAAATCCCAAAACCGGCGCAATTACTCAAGATACAGTTTATCATTCCATAAAACCCTTCGTGTGTAAAACGCATGAAGGGTTTGACTTTTCCAGCAGCAAGCTTGATGGTCGTTCTTACTTGGCGGTGTTCATGCATCCCGATTCCATTCGTGCTGTGTTGCCTATTCTGGCGCAAGATTTGAAAGTAAACAAACGCACACATACGTATAGTCGCTTTGTTTTTTTCTGGCCGGAAGATACGCTGGAAGCTACACCGGATTTGGCCGGACAATTGGGCTTAGGAACGGATACCGGATATACTTTGGTTTTGCCACCTGCTGAATATCAGGCCATGCGTGACGGACAATATTTTTTACCCAACCCGACGCAAAGTAAAAAGCCGTACGCTACATTTAGCGATGCGGTGTTGATTGATCGCATGGGAAGAATTCGAGGATACTACAATATTCGTTACGCAGCGGATATCAAGAAGATGAAAGAAGATTTGCGACATGTGTTGTTCCGTGACGAGTCGGTGAAGACGATAGAAGAAACTAAAGTTGAACAGAGACGCTAATTTCGCATGAAGCTTCGTTTATTATGTGCTGCCGCTATCTCGATCTTCTTGATCTCATGTGGATCAGAAAATCCTGACAATCCCGGTGTTGTTACGAATAAAGGCGGTGTTGAACGTTTGATGAAATATTATCCTCTGCCGGATCATACTCCTGAGAAACCGCATTATCATGCTATTCCGGTAGATACATTCCAAGCGCACACGGGAAGCGTTTTCGTAACTGATCGTTTGAAAGGTGTTGTAACGGTCAGCGATTTTTTCTTTGCAGAATGTGGTGGTATTTGCCCTAAAATGTCCTCACAATTGGAGCGTGTTCAAGCTGCTTTCAAAAACAATAAAGGCTTTCGAATTGTTTCATATACCGTAGATCCGGAAAGCGATTCCGTTGCAGCGTTGCAGGAATATGCATTCGGATATCAAGCAGATACTGCTATGTGGACGTTTGTTACCGGCAAGAAAAAGAATTTGTACGACCTCGCACGGCACGGATATTTCCTTCCTGTGGAGCCCGGCAATGGCGATTCAGAAGATTTTATTCATAGCGATCAATTTGTGTTAACTGATCGTAACGGAATTATCCGTGGTTATTATACGGGAACAGACAGCACTGCAGTGGATAGCCTGATTCAAGATATTCGAATCCTGTTAAACGAGAAGTAATATGTTACAACCAACCTTATCCAAAAACGACCCTAAAGCAAAGCTTTTAATTTGGGTGTTCAGTTTCGTAGTATTTGCTGCTGTTGTGGTACTGGGCAAAGTAAAACTGGAAGTGGATCTTGGCTTTGATGTCCACATCTTTGCGAAGATCAACGCAGTTTTGAATTCTGCTGTTGCGGTTTTGTTGGTTTGGGCATTAGTTGCTGTTAAAGGCAAGAATTATGAGCTCCACAAAAAGATAATGTTGAGCGCTATGGTATTGTCCATCTTGTTTTTGGTCTCTTACATTGCGCATCATTTGTTAAGCGGCGACACACGTTTCGGTGATGTGAATCATGATGATATTGTAGATGATGCAGAATTGGCCGCAGTCAGCGCGGTTCGTATGTTTTATTACATCATCTTGATTACACATATTTTCCTGGCTGCGATCATTCTACCGTTCATTCTTTTTACTGCATATCGCGGATTAACGGGAGAGTATGCCGCGCACAAAAAATTATCGAAAATTACTTGGCCGATCTGGCTTTATGTTTCTTTAACGGGGCCGGTAGTGTATTGGATGATTTCACCTTATTACGGTTAAATAAACGTCGTAACTTTGTAGTGTTATGAAACGCTTTATTCTTGCTTTCACTTTTGTTGTTCTTGCCATATCCGCGCAAGCGCAATGTTCTATGTGTAAGGCAACTGTAACCAACAATAATGGCGGTTTGAATATGGGTGCAGGTATCAATGACGGCATCATTTACCTCATGATCATTCCTTACATCATTCTCATGATTTTCTTCCGTAAGCGAATCGTGAGCGGATTTCGTCAATTGCTGGCACTCTGGAAATAACAGATTCACTTTATTATTATCTTTGTCCTGTTCTTTCACATTGCTTATCAAGAAAGGCTGAGGGATAGCGCCCGTTGAAGCCTTGGCAACCCCTTAGGGAAGGTGCCAACTCGCACTCCACGTTTGGAGATAGATAAGTCATGAGTAATCGATTTGATTCGCGATCCCTCTTGACTTTGCAAGCGGGATTTTTTGTTTTATCACAATGTGCGAACATAGTTTATGAACGACATCAAATCGCAACTCGAAAAACGAGTACTGATCATTGACGGTGCAATGGGCACCATGATTCAACGTTATAATTTAACGGAAGCCGACTATCGTGGCGAGCGTTTCAAAGAGTGGCCGCACGATCTGAAAGGCAATAACGATTTACTCGTGCTCACGCAGCCCGGCATCATTGAAGAAATTCACCGCCAATATCTTGATGCAGGTGCTGATATCATTGAGACAAATACGTTCAATGCGCAACGCATTTCTATGGCCGACTATCACATGGAAAGTTTGTCGTATGAAATGAATGTTGCTGCTGCACAAATTGCACGACGCGCTGCAGATGCATTTAACGCGAAAACCCCGCAACAGCCGCGTTACGTGGCAGGAGCTATAGGGCCGACAAACAGAACGGCATCTTTATCGCCTGATGTAAATGATCCCGGCTTTCGTGCGATTTCGTTTGATGATTTAGTTGGAGCGTATCTTGAACAAGCCAAAGGATTGGTTGAAGGTGGTGTTGATCTCTTTCTGATTGAAACGATTTTCGATACGCTCAATGCAAAAGCCGCTTTGTTTGCCGTGCAGACGTTGTGTGAAGAATTGGGAAGAAAAATTCCCGTGATGGTTTCCGGTACAATTACCGATGCCAGCGGAAGAACATTGTCGGGACAAACTACGGAAGCATTTTTGAATTCTGTTGCGCACGTCGATTTGTTGAGTGTGGGATTGAACTGCGCGTTGGGCGCTCCGCAGATGCGTCCGTTTTTGGAAGAGTTGGCGAATAAGGCTCCATTTTATGTGAGTTGTTATCCGAATGCAGGATTGCCGAATCAGTTTGGTGAATACGATGAATCGCCGGAGCAGATGGGCGAACACATTCGTGATTTCGTGAAAAGTAATTTTGTGAATATCATCGGAGGCTGTTGTGGAACTACGCCGGATCATATTCGTCGTATCGCTGAGGTGGCGCGCGGTGAACGCCCTCGCAGCGTTCCTTACTTGGAGCCGTACATGAAGTTGTCGGGCCTTGAGCCTGTGACGTTACGGCCAGAAAGTAATTTCATGAACGTAGGCGAACGCACCAATGTAACAGGTTCGAAAAAATTCGCGCGATTAATTAAGGAAGAACAATACGACGAAGCATTAGCTATTGCACGCGATCAAGTTGAAGGAGGAGCACAAGTCATTGACATCAACATGGATGAAGGCATGTTGGATGCTGTTGCTGCTATGACACGGTTTTTGAATTTGATCGCAGCAGAACCTGACATCGCTCGTGTACCGATCATGCTTGACTCTTCCAAGTTTTATGTTATTGAAGCAGGACTAAAGTGTGTGCAAGGCAAGGCCATCGTCAATTCAATTTCATTGAAAGAAGGTGAAGCGGAATTTATTCGCCAGGCGAAGTTGATCAAGAAATATGGTGCGGCGGTAATTGTGATGGCATTTGACGAAAAGGGACAAGCCGATACGTACGAACGTCGCATAGAAATTTGTAAGCGCGCTTACGATGTGTTGGTGAATGAAGTTCATTTCCCGGCAACGGATATTATTTTCGACCCGAATATTTTCCCGGTTGCAACGGGTATGGACGAACATCGCCGCAATGCGCTTGATTTTTTCTTAGCGACAAAGTGGATTAAAGAAAACCTTCCTCATGCTAAAGTGAGCGGCGGTGTAAGTAATGTAAGCTTCTCTTTCCGTGGTAATGATCATGTGCGCGAAGCTATTCATGCGGCATTCTTGTATCACGGCATTCAACACGGCATGGATATGGGAATTGTTAATCCTTCCCAGTTGATCGTGTATGATGAGATTCCGAAGGAATTGTTGGAATTGGTAGAAGACGTATTGTTGGATCGTCGTGAGGATGCCACAGAGCGCTTGATTACTTATGCGGAGAAAGTAAAAGGCGAAGGAGCTTCAGTAAAAAATGTGAAGGATGAAGAATGGCGCAAGTTGCCGGTGAAAGAGCGCATAACACATTCATTGGTGAAAGGTATTACCGACTTCATCGATGAAGACATGGAGGAGTGCAGAAACTTGTACGCGCGCTCATTGGAAGTTATTGAAGGTCCGTTGATGGATGGAATGAATGTGGTAGGAGATTTATTCGGTGCCGGAAAAATGTTTTTGCCACAAGTTGTGAAGAGTGCTCGTGTGATGAAAAAGGCAGTAGCCTACTTAACACCGTTTTTGGAAGCAGAAAAAGTGCAAGGTGAAAGTAAGGCAGCCGGAAGAGTACTAATGGCAACCGTTAAAGGCGATGTACACGATATCGGTAAAAATATTGTGGGTGTGGTTTTAGCGTGTAATAATTATGAAATTATCGACATGGGCGTGATGGTGCCGGCCGATAAGATTTTAGAAACAGCGCGAAAAGAAAATGTAGACGTCATCGGATTAAGCGGATTGATTACGCCGTCTTTGGATGAAATGGTTCACGTTGCCAAGGAAATGGAGCGACAAGGATTTACCATTCCTTTGTTAATTGGAGGTGCTACAACTTCTAAAGTACACACCGCAGTGAAAATAGAACCGCACTATTCGCATCCTGTGGTGCATGTGAATGATGCATCGCGCAGTGTGCCGGTGGTAGGCTCGTTAATTTCCAAAGATCAGCGTGATAGTTTTGTAGCCGGTGTTAAAGATGAGTATGCGAAAGTACGTGAACACAATGCCCGTGCACAAGGGCAGAATAAGTTCATCAGTATGCAGCAAGCCCGTGCCAATAAGTTTCCGATAGATTGGGATGCTTCGCAGTTCACAACGCCTTCATTTACGGGAACAAAAGTATTTGAAGATTATCCGTTGGAGGAATTGGTTCCATATATCGACTGGACTCCGTTTTTCCACAGTTGGGAAATGAAAGGCAGTTATCCGAAAATTCTGGACGATCCGGAACGCGGCATTGAAGCACGTAAGTTGTTTGATGATGCACAACGCATGCTATCTGCACTTGTGAAAGACCGTTGGTTAAGTGCAAAAGCGGTGATCGGATTCTGGCCGGCGAACACGGTGAACGATGACGACATGGAAGTGTATGCGAACGATGATCGCAACAATTTAATTGCGAAGTTTCATGCTATTCGTCAGCAAACACAAAAGCCGGAAGGTTATTATAACCTGGCGATTTCAGATTTTCTGGCTCCAAAAAGTAAGCGCGATTACATTGGTGGTTTCGCAGTATGTACCGGATATGGCGTGGATGAGAAGGTTGCTGAGTTCGAAAAAAATCACGACGATTACAATGCAATCTTATTAAAAGCATTAGCCGATCGTTTAGCTGAAGCATTGGCAGAACGTATGCACGAGCGTGTGCGTAAAGAGTTTTGGGGTTATGCTAAAGAGGAGCATTTCAATAACGAAGAGTTGATTAAGGAAATGTATCATGGCATTCGCCCCGCTCCGGGATATCCTGCTCAGCCCGATCACACGGAGAAAGACACGCTGTTCCGTTTGTTAGATGCTGAAAATAAAATCGGTTTGCATTTAACCGAGAGTAAAGCCATGGTGCCAACAGCAGCGGTGAGCGGGTTGTATTTCGCGCACAAGGACGCACATTATTTCGGTGTCGGGAAAATTAATACCGAACAAGTACACGACTACGCGCAGCGCAAGGGCATGAGCAATGAAGATGCGGAGAAGTGGTTGGGGCCGGTGATGGGGTAGCGGGTACTGAAGCGAATTAGTTTCTTATCATATCATATTATGCAACACTGTTTGAGCTGCGTTTTCAAATAGTTGTTGCATTTCTCAATTGTCTTTTCTTCCTTTGTCTTTCATTACTCATTATGAGCAACGTAAATACATACATGTATTGGTCTAACCGCAGCGTCATTATTGGCCGCTGGGGCTGTTGCTTTATGATGGCCGGTAATCGTTCGTAATCGGACACCCGGCACGCTTTCCAAATTCCATTTTCTTTTTCAACCGATTCGCAAGAATCATTATTTGGCGTAGTAATGAAACCAATAAGTGAACATATACTCGAACAAACAGGCACACTGGTAGTGGTGCTGGATGAAGCTTTGCATGCTGATTATGTAAGTCCTTCGGTGATGGAAATCCTCGGCTTCACCCCGGAACAATTATTGGGCGCAGGTTGGTTGGAAAAAACACGATCGCATGATTTCGAACGCGCTGCTGTGCGGGAGCATTTGAATACCATAAATGCAGGTGATACATTGGCGACAGGTTTTGAAAGAAGTTTAAGCACTGCTTATGGCGGACGCAAACATATTTTGTGGAGTGCCAATAAAACGAAAGATGGAAAGCTCATCGGTATTGGTTACGACATTACAGATCGTAAACATCAAGAAGAAGAGTTATTGCAGAAAACTCAAGAGCTTGACTCACGCAATAAAGAAGTAGAAGCGAGTTTACGTTATGCGCAGCGTATACAGTCGGCGATATTGCCTGATGCAGAACGACTAACCCGTTTATTCGACGATGCATTTGTGTATTACAAACCGAAGGATATCGTGAGTGGTGACTTTTGGTGGTTGCATGAAGTTGGGGACGTGACATACATAGCTGCTATAGATTGTACTGGACACGGCGTTCCCGGTGCATTGATGTCGGTTATTGCGCATTCTATTTTCAGAGAAGTTTTTCTGAATAAAAAATTGACAGATCCTGCAGCTATAGTTTATGCATTGGATGCAGAATTGATGGACGCCTTGAATAAAGAACACGGTCACCAACAATATCCTGACGGTATGGATGTGGGTTTGTGTGCAGTCAACCGAGTAACAGGAGAAGTGCGCTTTACCGGTGCGTTACGTCCCTTGTGGTTGTTGCGTGATGGACAGTTGTATGAAACTGCAGCGTGCAAATATCCGTTGGGATTTTATAACGATACCCGAAAGCTTTTTACAACAACTGTTTTGCAGGCACAGCCGGGTGATTGGTT
>Ga0068876_10003224_pt1 | contig 11785 bp, 11 predicted proteins | sample NOAtaG_6_FD_66442 | JGI IMG/M metagenome (GOLD analysis project Ga0068876, IMG submission 66442) | Freshwater lake microbial communities from Lake Erie, under a cyanobacterial bloom - NOAA_Erie_Diel5S_2200h metaG | ecosystem: Environmental > Aquatic > Freshwater > Lake | place: USA: Ohio, Lake... | reverse complement strand
TATAAAAATTATTATATTGTAGACGATGATATATTAATTACAACACAAGAAATTAATGAATTATTTACATTATTAAATAATTTAAATGTGTGGATGCTACAACCTTCATTTGATATTATTAAATCTCAAATAAGTCATGGAATTACAAAGCAAAATAAAGATTCAAGATATAGATATACAAATTTTATAGAAATCAATACACCTTTCTTTTCAAATTATGCTATAACTGAATGTATGAAAGTATATGATCCTATTTTGACAGGATACGGTATAGATATATTATTTATGTGGACTTTAGGTACAGATGAAGAAAATAAATATGTAATCGTTGATTATATATCATGCATAAATCCCATAAGAATTAAAAGGGAAATAGATAAACTAGAAATAGTATCTACACGAATTAGTAACTGGTATAAAATACAAAATAAATTAAAAATTCCAAATATAAAACATAAAAATTTTTCTATTATAAGATAAAAATGAGAATACTTCTTTTATATAAAGGATACCCTAGAATATCACATAGTTATCAAATTGTAGAAGCTATTGAATTAAATAAAAACCATGAAGTAATGATAATTTCATTTGAATGGGAATTGTTTACTAAATCTGAAAATCATTTACCTTATGTAATTACTTCTTCACCATTAAAGGAAATTGCAAAAATTGTTAAATTTAAACCTGATATAATACACAGTCATTATTTAGATACAATTGATATATGTACACAGTTAAGTAAACAATTAAAAATACCATTTACAATAAAAAGTCATTCATTTGATATATTATCAAGCGATTGTAAACAATACATTAAACTCATAAATGAAAACATGTATTGTTTAAAAATTATAGTATTTTCTGAATTTGTAGATAGATTGCTAAAGATTGGAATCAAAGAATCTAAATTATTACCAATGTACCCGACATTAGATATAAATTTATTTATAAATCGAGAAATTGAAAACGGATATCATATTATGAGTGGAGGTGCATTTTTACCAAAGAAGAATATTAAAGGTTTTATATTACTTTCTAAAAAAATAAAGCAAATATATCCAGAAAAACAAATCACATATTATAGTGTTATGGAAAATAAAAGTTATTATAATGAAATTTTACAATTTAATAGAATACATGATAATCCTGTGAATTTTCTAACTGTTCAACCAGATAAAATGCCTATGGAATATAAAAAACATCAATGGTTGATTTATACAGCTTGTCCAAAATTAAAAACAGTTGGTAATCCTCTAATGGTAGCAGAAGCACAAGCAAGTGGTGTTGGTGTAATTATGTACAAGTTAAGAGACACTTTAATTGATTATGTAACAGAAAATGGGTATTTATATAATACAGATGAAGAAGTCTTAGAAATAATATCACAAAATTTTGATGAGGATAAAAGAAATAAAGCAATTGAAATAAGCAAACGATATGATATGAAAGAAAAAATTAAGGATATCGAGAACGTCTGGACTTCCTAACTTTACGCGACTTCCTTTTAGATTTCTTCCTTCGTGACTTACGAGATTTTCCATCATTTTGATTACGACGATTTCGATTACGAAGACTATTAAAAATAACAGAAATATTATTATTATTACGATTTTGATTAAGATTACGTGAACTACGTTGTTGTTGTTGCTGTTGTGGTAATACAGCAGGGGGTGGTAAATTCATAGATGGTGGTGAAATAGGATTTGGTTGTACACTCATTTATATATAATTATAAAAAAATAATTAATTATATTTTATAATAATAAAAAATGTTACGAACGAGAAGAACTAGATCAATGTCAAGATTAAGATTAAGATCTAGATCATCTTCATCTAAATATGATTTTATAATGTCTGAAAATAAAAATTATTTAGTTGATATGAATAATAATACAAACGTGTATATACGTGATACATTACAAGTTCCTAGTTTTTTAGAAATAATAAAGCGTGTTAGAATTAATAAAATAACATATAATTTATGTAAATTTAATATGTATATCGAGTTTCAAAACGATTGTTTAAAATTTTCTGAATGTATAACACTTAAAGAAAATCACAGTAGTTATAAATATGATTACGATATTAAAGAAAGTTTCTTGAAAGAAAAAATTACTAATAAGGTATTTGGTGATTCGGATATTAAAAACATAAAAATCGCAAAATTAGTTAAAAAATACTATACAGATAATAATATTAACAATAATTATGTAAATCCAAATATTGGTGAATCATATGCTATAGTTAGACATGAAATAAAAGAAAATAAAATGCCTTATCATATTGCATATGTTTTTAGTAAAGATGGTAATTCTAACATTACCGTTGAAGGTGATGCAGGAAGTAGTTATTTATCTATACCTAAATTTTGCATTTATGATGTAAAACAACGTAGAGGGTTAGGAAATAAGAATGAAACATTTCATGAATATTATACCACATATTTTAAACCATGTACAACATTGGTTTTGTTATATAAAAATTAAATATGATTTTTTATTTTATTTTAAATAAAAAAATCAAAATGTATATTAAATTTAAAAATTTTAGATGTTATGATGATAAAACTTTTGAATTTGATGATATTGGTATGAGTTTAATATCTGCTCCGTCTGGACAAGGTAAGAGTACTATATTAATGGGAATCAACTTTGCACTATATGGTTCTAGTATAAAAGACAAAGTTATTAAACACGGTGAAAAAACATGTTTGGTTGAATTTATGTTTCAAGGTATGAAAATTATAAGAACTCGTAAACCTACTAGATTAATTGTGAATGATATATATGAAGATGATGCCGCTCAAAATATTATTAATGAAAAGTTTGGAAGTACTTTTCACATCACTGGTTATATTTCGCAAAATCAGAGAGATTCATTTATAATTATGAATTCGAATGAGAAAATACAATTTCTTGAAAAGTATGCATTTAATGATGTTAATTTATCTGAAATTAAAGAAAGATGCAAAAATATAATTAAAAAAAGGAAAGATGAATTGAATAAAACATTAACACAAATAGAAAGCACTAATGAGTTTATTAAAGATTTAAAAGTCCCCGAAGAAATTAAATTCCCTCTACCAGGTAAAAATCGCGATCTTTTAATATCGAACGAGGAAAAAAGATATAAAAACTGTGAGACGCGTATTAAAAAACATAAACGACTTTTAAATGATACACAAAAAGAATTGAATGACTTGGAAATTTTCTTAACATATAGTAAAAGTAAAGATGAAAATATTGATAATCTAATATCAAAACTAAATGCACTATCTTTAGAAGATTATAGTAATTACGTAGGTGATGAAATGCTCGAAGAATATCAAAATAGACTTATTAATATATTAAATCGAAAAGAATTAATTTATCTTGAGAATACACTTCAAACCGATAAAGAAAAATTGGAACGAAGAAAACAAAAAGAATTAATTGAGAACGCTGAAAAGATAAACAAGATTGAAAATGAATTATGGAAAGATTATTCAAAAGATGAAACAATTGAAAATATTAATGATCTTAAAAACACATTAAAAGATGCAAGACAAATATCCTTTTATAAAACACAATTGCAAGATGTTGATGAAGACAACGTTGGGTTAGATGTAGAATTAGAAAACTTGGTGAAAGAGAATAATGAACAAAAAGATTTACACGATAAATTAAAAAAACAGGGAATTGTTTATAATTGTCCATCGTGTTCTGAAAAATTGCATTTTATAAATGACAGTCTATGTATAAGTAATATCGTCGTTCCTGATGATGTTGATATAAATGATGTTAAGAAAAAAATAAATTTATTAACTTCTAAAATTAAATCATTGGAACAACATATATTATCTACACGTAATAAGATAGAACATAATAAAAAGATAAATAAACAAATAAATGATATAGTAGAACAGTATGAAGAAGAATTAAATGAAGAAAACCTTAAGGAAGATTTAGATGTTATGGAAAACTATTACAAATATAATATGAGACAAGATAAAGAAATCATTGAATTAAGGAAATCTAAATTTTCATCAAATATCATCGACGACGAGAAAGATATAATATCTCAAGAATTACACATTGATCAACTTAAAGAAAAATGTGGTGAAAGAGAAGATACTGATAATATTACCGAAGATGAATTAAGAGAAATGATTAAGATTGAACAAAATAAAAAAGATTCTATCACCAGATTAAAAAATACGAAGAATAATATTGAGAAAGAAAAGCAAGAACAACACTTACAAATAGAAAACAAAAAAAATGAGTATATAGCAAAGTATAAAGAAATAAGAACACCTGAGGAATTATTAGAGATAATAAACACAACGAATAGTTCAATCATTGGAGAAGAAAATGATAAAGAAAAGCATTTTAATAATCTACAGGAAATCAAAGAATACCAGAGATACATAGAAGATAAAAAAGTATATGATAAATATATAAATACTTTATCTGAATTGAAAGAAAAAGAAATTGAAGATAATAAAAAATATGTTGCATCTGTATTACTTAGAGATAAAATATTAGAATCTGAATCTATAGCAATGATGAACATTATTGATTCTATTAACACACATGCACAATTATATCTTGAACATTTTTTCCCTGAGAATCCTATGACAATATATTTAAGAACATTTAAAGAAGATTCTAAGAAAAATGACAAACCACAAATCAACTTTGAGATATTCTATAAAAATATGGAATGTGATTTAAATAATTTATCCGGTGGTGAGATTTCTAGAGTTGTATTAGCTTTTACACTTGCATTATCTGATATGTTTAATACACCGATTCTGATGTTAGACGAATGTACAGCAAGTTTAGATCAAGAATCATCTGAGATTGTGTTTAATACAATCAAAGAAAATTTTAGGAACAAACCAGTATTAATAATTGCTCATCAAGTTTCTCATGGTGTTTTTGATAAAGTTATTAATATATAATTTTATTATTTTTTTATATTATTATAATATAAAAATATGTATAGGTTTAAACGTTCAAGTTCATCAAGTTCTTCTAATAAAAGAAGAAAAAAAAGGATAAGTAGTAATAAATCGAAATCTCCTAAAAAACGTGAACGTTCACGTTCACGCTCTAGGTCTCGATCATCTGCTGTAATTATATCTAGTACTAGTGTTCCTAGTAGAAATTTATATATATCTAAGAAAAATCTGAAAAATATATATAATAACAAATTAACCTTGGATTATGAAGTGTGTGGGTTTATAGAAAAACATAAATTGAATTCTTTAAAAGTGAATCAAAAAGAAAATATATCAACAGATACTGTTCGTAGGAATTGTCAAACACGTGAGTATAGTCAAGTTATATATCATACACATCCTAATACTTCTAAATTTTACCCATCTGTTGAGGATATAATGAAACTAGTAAAAGTAAAAAATAAAAAGATAATGTGTTCTATAATATTTACAAAATATGGTATATGGGAAATTATAAGAAAAAATTTTGAAGAAAGTATAGACGAAAAAAATGATGATGATGAAGAAGAATTAAGAAAAATATTAAATAATATATATCATGAAAATGAAAATGGTAGAAAAATAAAAAATTTAAAAGGTATATATGAAAGTATTGAACTTATAAAAGAAATCATTGATATAGATATTCATTTTACTTTGTGGACAAATTCAAATTATATTTTACACTTTCAAGATTTTGAATAAAATTATATACATATATATTAAAATGAACTCAAATCTTCTTATTATTGAGACAATATACTTAATATATATGTTTTTTATTTTCAAGACTAAATATAGTTTTAATTCTGCATTTTTTGATAAAGAAACTGAAAATCTCGGTTCTTTATTTGTTCATAATACAGAAAATAAAATATGCGTCTTTGGAAAATTTATGGCGGTTGTGTCAATTATTTTAGCATTATTTCGTTTTCAATTATTAAAACAAAAACCTGATAGTTATGAAATAATATTATACATTTCTATTATATATTACATTGTATGTATAATATTAGCGTTATTGATGAATTTGAATGCATTTGTATATATAATACCGTTAATAGTCATGGAATTTATACAATTTCAGCAAGTTTAGCAAAGTTCTTGCTTATTTCATGTATCATTATAGAATTATCAAATAGAATCTTGTCCATTTTTAATGTGATATTGTCGTATTTACTTCTTGTTAGTAGAATATTATTAATAGTTTCTTTTTTAATTTTATTGATTTTACTTAACTCTTCATCGTACTTGCTTAAAATATGAGAACGTTTAATATCATCTTGTAATCCTCTTATACCATATTCTGTATTTGTATATTTTATTTCATTAATTTTATTTAGAAATTCTTGTTCAGACTGATTTAATGTTTCTAATAATTTTTCGAATTCTTTAATATATAAAATATAAGTTTCTTTCTTATTGTAAACAATGTCAGAATATTGTATAATCGCAACTCTTTGTTCTAACATTTCATTTAAAATCTTTGAGTGCTTCAATTGATTCTGATTCAATAAACGATATATACCATCTTTAATTGATTTTATATCACAAGATATATCTGTGTCTAATTTTGTATATAAGGTTTTCAAATCAATGTAGATATATAATTTCCTTTCACTAGTCGAAGGATAATGTTTGATTATAAAACAATCAAGTTCGTCATCTTTTGTAATTGAACATAAATAGTTTTTATAAAAGATTGATAATTTAAATTTTATATTCTTCACACAAAACATAAATCTACTTAACTGTCTAAATATATCTTTTATATTATCTCTATCTTCCTTACTCAAATCTTTTAATGTTAATTCACGATCGTAATTTTCTTTTAATTGTTGTTCTAAATCATCTACTTTCTCATTATTCAAATCCACGTTCAATTCATTGTAAAAATCCTCTACTTCTACTTTGTCAGGTTCTGCAGCATAATTAGATGCTATAGTTTCTTCCGTTTTCATTTCCATATATTGCATGTCATATATGTTTTCTCTATCTTTTACTATCAATTCATATCTACTTGATACGTATAACATGAATGAATCAGCGTTCTGCACTGAATATACTTCTAAGTATATACAGTATTCCTCTAACGTATAGAAACTTTTTATAATGAAACCTTTCGATGCTAACATATTTTCCAATTTTGATATAGATAATGTCATTTTGTTTTAATTATTTTGATTTTTTATATTAAATTTAAAAAGACAATACACATTTAAAAAAAATGAATATACAACAAATCAAAAATCACGATTTAATTAGCGGACTACCTACAGACGAATCAGAAGTTGTAGAAAATGAATTACAAATACTTAATATGATATTTAAAGAAAATCCTAGTAGTTTTAAAGCAATTTTTAAAGAATTTTACGAATTGCTTATCATAGGAATATTATTTATTCTATTCTCTTTACCATATATTGATAATATTGTCCAATCTGTCTTACCTATTACTAATAATTATTATTTTTTAGTAGTAATAAAAGCTATATTTGTAATGTTCCTATTCTGGGTCAGTAAATATTTTAATTATTCAAGAAGATATGCAATATAATATATAATTAGACACAATATGATGTAAATCACTAACGTGTACAAATATAAAAATAAATAACTAATTTCCTTCTTCATAAAATATGAATTCTCTTGTTGTATTTCATACATAATAAAATCTGGTTCTGCATTTAATAATGAATAATATATTATGAAAGGTAATACGATATAAAGAACTACAACTATAGATGTTTTTGGTAATTCTTGTATTTTACTTTCGGTTCCTTTTTGGTTTTCATTATTATTTTTTATACCATCTACTTGTGATCGCAAATATTTTAATTTTTCAATAATATCATTATCTGTCATTTAATTTATAAAATTTTTTTTTATAAATTATAAAAAAATTTTATTAAATTGCTCCATAACTTTTTCTGGACTATATTCTTTATAGAAATTTAAATCTTTGTTCATATACAAATTCTTATCAAAGGTTGAAAATATATTCATCAATTCTTCCTGATTATTATAATACAATGCATTATTACCTAATATCTTCTTATAATTGTCATTCATTACATATCCTCCATAAGTTATAATTGGTTTGTTATTTACACTGAATTCTCCTAAACTTAGTCCAAAACTTTGCCCATATCTTTGTGCTTCGATGCATGCATCACATGTAGATATAAATTTATTCTTTTCATCGGCATCAGTTATCTTTTCTAGAAAAAATATATTTGGATGATTATCAAATTTTGGTATATTGATAAACACGAACCATATATTATCTAGAACTCGAACTGCTCTTTTTACACTTTCTATTGCAAATAATATATTAAAACTATCATTTCCTCCATGATATCCAAATACTTTTCCATTTAAAGGAATCCCTAACTTTGAACGAAGGTTTTCACCTGTCTTACTTGGTTCTAAACCAATCATATGAGGAACATATAACGTTTTTCCGAATTTTTCAGCAATTTGTTGTGATACTCCAGCATATACATCACCATGTTCTTCTGACATACTAAACACGCAATGAACACACGTTTTTATTTTTCGCGAAAATACACCATCATTTGTACCGTATTTTATAACATAAAATACATCACATTTTTCATCTTCTAATATTTGTTCAAAGTTATCGTAAAAGAATAATCTAAATCTTTTCTTGAATTTATTTATTGCTATTTGATCATTTTTTCTTTCTTTTATACTTGATTTTGGTATTAAAATAATACTCTTATTACCTAGCATTGTTTCATTATAATGAGCATAATCGTATAAAGATACAGATGAACCACGAATGTTTAAGGAATTTTCATGGAAAGCTACTATTCGCATTTATATTCTTTTAATTAATTCTTTATATTATACAATACATGGTATATCAGTCATATTAGTATAAGTAAAATCATTAGTACAATTAAATAAAGCATTTCCGCCTTGAAATTTTTGGTCTACACCACCTGGTCGAGTAACATGTACTGAATTTACTGGTAATAAATAAGTCCATGCTCCATCATGTCTACGACTTCTACGACGTTTTACACTTCTACGTTTACTCTTACGACTACGTCTACCACGTCTACTCTTGTGACTGCGTTTAATCTTGCGTAGACTTCGTTTCAAACTTTTGCTAAGTTTTTTACACTTTTTACTTTTACTGTTTTTACATTCTTTTAAGAATTTATTATAAGCTATTTTATATTTCTTTAGTTTATCTGACAACATTTTTATTTTATACAAAATAAAAATTAAAAAAAAAATAAAAATTTAAATCAATGAATCTGGTCTATCATAATCAACTAAATCATCATCTTCTAAAAGAACTGCATCACCATTATCTATATCATCTTGTAAAGTTTTCAATCTATACCCTTTCCATTTCATCCCTATCATAGGTTCTCCCCATATCTTTGTAAAGTATTCAGAAATTTCATTCTTATTAGGAATTTGACGTCCTGGGAATCCTTCCTTATACCAATCTTTAAAGGATGAATATAACTCTATCAAAGTAATATATTTATCTGAATCAGATTTAATACATTCTTCAATATATTGTCTATATGAATCATTCTGTTTCTGATACATCGCTGTAGCCATACGAACTTTCTCTGGTTCAATACGAACTTTGATATTTTGTCTATGTTGTAATAATACCCATGCAAATGCTTGTAATAAATCAGGAATTTTCTTACTAAATTCTCTGTCCATTGGGAATCTCTTTTGTAATAATTGTTCCTCGTATGTTTCAGGACACTCATCACCTGGTCGAACAAATGTAGATTCGAATGGTATAACACGAACACGATTCCATGTAGCTTTATCGGCGTGTTTGAGATTGGGCAACTTATTGCAATTATGTGTTACAATTCCTTCAGCTATAAAATTACTATAAGGTTCATCAACATTCAAATCATAAACTTGTTTTTCACCAACATTTTGCGAATGAATAACTTCCATTTCATAACAAGGTAAAAATGAATTTTCAAAATTAACAGAATAATGATGTTTACCATCTTTTCCATTTCCTTGGTTACAAAATTGAAACATATTAGTATCTTTTAAAAATTCTTTGATACTAATAGAAGGCATTTTGTATTGAATATTTTCTCTAATATATCTTATGACTTGAGTATATGTTATAATATAATTTTTATTTATAATTCCAAATTTATCAGTTATTTCTTTAACAGATTGTTTACAAGCATCTTTTAAAGTTTTAACTCCAGATTCAGATAAAATTTCTTTCTTTTGTTCTAAAAATCTCCATTTAAATCCACCAGAACAACCAAATCTTAAACATGCAGTTCTAATTAAAGAATGATTAATTCCTGTCGCATGTTGTGCTTGTTGAGTAGTTTTGTAAATATGTATTTGTTTATTTGTTTTTTTGTCTAATTGTATAATTAAACTATTTGGGTTTTGTTTATAAAATGTTTCATACAGTTCTTTAGTTCTATCAATAATCATTTTATTCTGTTGAATTATTAAATTTTTATATTTCAGAAAACTTTTAACTGCTGTATTTCTATAAGATTTATGACAACAATATCTGAAACCAATTTTTTCACAAAATATTAAAATACTATTATTTTTATTTATGTTTAGAAAAATATGATATTTTTCATCATCGTATTTAATTTTATGAATTAAGGATTCAATATTAAATCTTTCTTTTAATACTATAGAAAGTTTGTTATACAATTCAATAAAATTATCAACAAAATTAATTGATTTTGACCCAACTAATTGTATATTATTAAATTTATTTTTAACTAATGATGGTATAATTCCATCTCCACCGAATAAACCTGCTATAAATTCTCTAATTACAAAATCAGGACAGTTTTTATCAAAAAGAAAACTAGGATATCTTGAATCATTATTAATCCTTTTTCCAATTTCTATTGAACATAATGTAGAAAAAGAACGACTTAAATTTGATGGAACATTTGTTTGATATACATTATTATTTCTAAAAACACATGGTTTTTTACCAGTAAGTAGAAAAATATCATTTATAATACTTTCACAATCAATTTTGTGTCCAATGTATAATGTTTTATTTTTACTTCCATCTGTTAACATATATCCCAATAATCTAGAAAATGCACAAACTTTAATTCGGTCATCTAACTTTTTCATATCAAAAACAAATTCTCCTGCATCTAATATATATTCATAATCTTCAAAAATATCATCACAACTAGGGAAATTTACACCCATTTTTAATTTTGTATGATTAAGTTTAATATCCTTTGCTTCTATCCATTTATTCTCATTTGTTAAAAATCTATGATTTGGTGTACATGTGATTTGTCTTCCATCTAACAAAGTTAAAGTAATACAATCCTGAATCCCTTTATCTATAAAAGCATTTTGATTTATATTAACTAAACCATCATTCTCTGAATCCCACGACAACAGTTTTTGTTTATTTTTAATCATTTTTTCCAATGATACTGAACATCCTGATGATAATGAAACTTTTGTTTCACCAGCTAAACAAATAAAAACCAGCTTAAATTGGGGTTTAATCTCTCGGGTCTGTTTACCCTTCTCAAACAAATCACGAGTAAAATAACTATCATCTCCTGAAAGAGTCTTTAAATACCCTATATTAATTTCCTCATCACCATCAGGTTCTTCTAAAACTGCCCAACGAACTCCACCACCTGCTCTTGCAAGTTCAGGATTCGCCGCACCATTTGCAACTTTTTTACCAGTTAATAGAGTAGTACTAAATTTAATAGCATATTCTCCCAACATTTTCTCAAAAATATTTTGAGTTACTGATTT
>Ga0068876_10003221_pt1 | contig 11790 bp, 11 predicted proteins | sample NOAtaG_6_FD_66442 | JGI IMG/M metagenome (GOLD analysis project Ga0068876, IMG submission 66442) | Freshwater lake microbial communities from Lake Erie, under a cyanobacterial bloom - NOAA_Erie_Diel5S_2200h metaG | ecosystem: Environmental > Aquatic > Freshwater > Lake | place: USA: Ohio, Lake... | reverse complement strand
CCGGTTCGCAGCCTGTGCCCTCTTCGCCCCGACGACAAGCGGGGGCGGGGTCCGGGCGGTTACGGAGGAGGGCGGAATCTCAGGGCGGACCGGATCCTCTCCGCCCCCCCTTTCCCCGGCCGCAAGCGGCGTGCGACACTTGCGCGCTCACAATCGAGGAGGCCCCCATGACGCTCACCGTGCAGAGGCGGTTCGTGACGCCTGAGCCGGACGAGACCCTGGAGGCGCTGGCGGCGCGGGCCCTGCCGGACCTGCCGCTCCAGGAGGCCATGGACCGGATCCGCGGCTGGAACCTGCACATCTTCGCCATGCGCAAGCCGCGCGGCCTTTTGCTGGGCGGGGATGTGGTCTTTGTGGAGCCGCCGCGGTCTTGAGCCAGGCGGGTCCAGGAGCCGGGGCGGACGGCGAGGCCGTGGTGGTGGCGGTGGAGGTCTCGGCCGGGCATGACGGCGCGGCCGAGCTGACCCTCAGCGTGCGGTTCGAGAACGGCGTCGTGGCGCCCGTGGTGCTGGACGCCGAGGCCGGCTTCGACATTCTGGCCGGCTGCGGGGCGGCGGGGGCGGGCGACCTGGTCGGCCGGCCCTGGCGTCAGGTGCTGCAGGGCCTCTACGGAGACCTGAACCGTTGAGCCGCCGCCTTCCGCCCCTCGTCGCCTTTTTCCGACGCCTCGGTCCTGGCCTGATCACCGGTGCGGCGGACGACGATCCCAGCGGAATCGCCACCTATTCCCAGGCCGGCGCCCGGTTCGGCACGGAGCTCCTGTGGACGGTGGTGCTGACCCTGCCGCTGATGACGGCCATCCAGTCGATCTGCGCGCGGATCGGCAGGGTGACGGGACAGGGGCTGGCCGCCAACATGCGCCGGGTCCTGCCCGGCTGGGCCGCATACGGCATCGTCCTTCTGCTGTTCATCGCCAATACGGTGAACATCGGGGCGAACATCGCCGCCATGGGCGCGGCGGTGCGGCTGGTTACGGGCGGGAACGCGGCGGTCTTCGCCATCGGCCTGGCGGCAGGCTCGCTGCTGTTGCAGGTGTTCACCCCCTACCACCGCTATGTCGACGTCCTGAAGTGGCTGACCCTGTCCCTCTTCGCCTATGTGGGCGTGGTCTTCACCGTGCAGATCGACTGGGCGGCGGCGGCCCGGGACGCCCTGTGGCCGCAGCTGGACTGGAGCCGGGAGGCTGTCATCACCGTGGTCGCCGTGTTCGGAACCACCATCAGTCCCTACCTGTTCTTCTGGCAGAGCGCCCAGGAGGTGGAGGAGGAGACCCTGGCGGGGGCTGCGCCCCTGAAGAAGGATCCGCGCCCGGCGCGCAGGGAACTGGATCGAATTGCCTTCGACACCTATGTCGGCATGGGGTTCTCGAACCTGATCGCCTTCTTCATCATGCTGACCACGGCCTCCACCCTCCATGTGGCGGGGATCACGGAGATCTCCACGTCCGCTCAGGCGGCCGAGGCCCTCCGGCCCATCGCCGGGGACTTCGCCTTCCTCCTGTTCAGCCTGGGCATAGTGGGGGCGGGCCTCCTGGCCCTGCCGGTGCTGGCGGGATCGGCGGCCTACGCCCTGGGCGAGCTGCGCGGCTGGCGGGTGGGGCTGGAGCGTAAACCGCAGAACGCCCCGGCCTTCTATGGGGTGATCGCCCTGGCCTACGGCCTGGGGCTGTTGATGCTGTTTTCGCCTCTTGATCCGATCCAAGCCCTGTTCTGGAGCGCTGTCCTGAACGGGGTGATCGCCGTGCCCCTGATGGCGGCGACCTTGATCGTCGCCTCCAGCCGGCGACGGATGGGCGATTTCACCGCCCCGTTGGGCCTTCGCCTGCTGGGCTGGGTGGCCACAGGGGTGATGGCCACCGCCGTCGTCCTGATGTTCGTGTTTCAGACCCCGGCCTGAGGGGACTTGCCCGCCCGGGCCAAGCTGGCGGAGAATGCGGAAAAGGGCGGAGGGCGCGTCATGTTCGATCTGGTGATCCGCAATGCGCGGGTGGTGGACGGCACGGGGGCCCCGGCCTTCCTGGGCGAGGTGGCCGTGAAGGCCGGGCGCATCGCGGCGGTGGGGCCGAAGGTGGCCGGCCCGGCCCGCGCCGAGCTGGACGCCGGCGGCAAGGCCGTGGCGCCGGGCTTCATCGACCCGCATACCCACTTCGACGTGCAGCTCCTCTGGGACGGGGCGGCCAGGCCCTGCCTGGAGCACGGCGTGACCTCGATCATTCCGGGCAACTGCTCCCTGTCCATGGCGCCCCTCCGGGCCGGTGACCGCAAGGCGGTGATCGGCATGTTCCAGCAGATCGAGGAACTGCCCCCCGAGGCCTTTACCATCGCCTTCGACTGGACCTGGGAGGATTGGGAGGGTTATCGCCGGGCGCTGGAGAAGGGCCTGGCCATCAATGTCGCGCCCCTGGTCGGCCACAGCGTCATCCGCCTGTGGGTGATGGGGCCGGACGCCAACCAGCGCGCGGCCCGGCCCGACGAGATCGCCGCCATGCAGGACGTGCTGCGCCAGTGCCTGGCGGCCGGGGCCATCGGCCTGTCCACCAGCTTCGTCGACGTGGACGAGACCGCGCGCCCGGTGCCCAGCCGCTTCGCCCAGTTCGCCGAGCTGGACGGCCTTTGCGCCGTGCTGGGCGAATTCGGCCGCATGCTGCAGATCGTGCCGGAGTTCTATGACGCCGACATCACCATCGCCCGGATCGATCAGCTGGCCGAGCTGAGCCTGAAGCACGGAATCCCCACCACCTTCTCGCCGGTGTTCGACAACCGCCAGACGCCGCAGAGCGTGGACCGAATCCTGGATCGGGCCGAGGAGCAGTTCGCCCGCGGCGCCCGGGTCTGGCCGCAGATGCAGACCCGGCCCATCGACATCAGCTTCTCCCTCCTGCGGCCCAGCCTGTTCTTCGCCCGCCTGCCCAGCTGGGTGCGCGTCCTTCGCCTGCCTGTGGAGGAACGCATCGCCGCCCTGAAGGACCCCGAGACGCGCGCCCGCCTGCTGCGCGACGCCGGCGAGGATGGCGGAGAGCGGATCATGGGCCGGCTGGTGGCCCGGGCCGGAGAGGCGCCGACGGACCTGGCCGGCAAGACCCTGAAAGAGATTGCCGACGCCCGCGGGCAGGGCTGCGCCCTGGCCCTGATCGAGGTGTCCCTGGAGCACGGCCTGGACGTCGCCTTCCTGGCGGCCAACGGCGGCCATGACAACTCCGACCGGATCGGCCCCCTGCTGGCCCGGCCGCACGTGCACGTCGGCGCCGGCGACGGCGGGGCGCACCTGGCCTCCTTCTCCACTTACGGCGATACCGGCTATCTGTTCAGCGAGTTCGTCCGCGGGACCGGGGCGCTGAGCCTGGAGCAGGCGGTGGCCAAGATCACCGGCGAGACCGCCGACATCTGGGGCCTGAAGGACCGCGGCCGCCTCGCGCCCGGTCAGGCCGCCGACATCGTGGTCTTCGACCCCGACCGGATCGGCCGGGGCGAGGAGCGCCCGGTCTTCGACATGCCGGGCGAGGGCATGCGCTATACCCGCGACTCCGTGGGCGTGGAGGCGGTGCTGGTGAACGGCGAACTCGCCTGGACCCCGGCCGGCTACACGCAAGCCAAGGCCGGACGGATCTGCGAGATGGCCTGAGGACCCGCCTCCGTCTCCCTCTGACGTCAGTGCGCCCCCTCTCTCCAAGACGTGGGGGCCTTGGGCGTGGGTGACCTCCGCCTCACTCAGGCCGAGGGACGATGCTCACGAGCGCTGTAGGGCCCCCTCTGCCTCGCCCCTCGCCGCCAGCCAGTAGAGCACGGGCGTAGCGATGCGGCTCAGCAGGGTGGAGGAAACCAGGCCGCCGATGATGGCGATGGCCAGTGGCGAGTAGAGGCCCGACCGCTCCAGAGCCAGGGGAATGAGGCCGCCGATGGCGGTCACGCTGGTCAGCAGGACGGGCAGGAAGCGCACCTCGCCGGCGCGTTCGATCGCCTCGCGCAGGGGGACGCCCTCGCGCCTCAGCTGCTCGGTGAAGTCGACCAGCAGGATCGAATTTTTGATCTCGATCCCGATCAGGGCGATAATCCCGATGATGGCTGTGAAGGACAGGGAGTTACCGGTCAGGGCCAGGGCCGAGACCGCGCCGAACAGGCCCAGCGGGATGATGCCGGCGACGACCAGGGCGCTCTTGAACCGGCCGAACTCCAGGACCAGCACGGCCAGGATGCCGAAGATGGCGATGGTGATGGCCGCGCCCAGGCCCGAGAAGCTCTCCGACTGGGCCTCCGCCTGGCCGCCGTAGCTCAACTTGTAGCCCGGGGGCAGGGCGAGATCCGCCAGCCGGCGCTCGACCTCGGTCGTGACCGTCGAAGCCAGGGCGCCCGGTTCGAGGAAGGCCGAGATAGTCACCGTTCTCTCCCGTTCGAAGCGGTCGATCCGGGCCGGCCCGGTCACGGGCGTCGGCGCGGAGAGGGTCGAAAGGGGCGTCGCCCCGCCGTTGGCGGTGGGCACATAGACAGAGCCCAGGGCGTCGAGTTCATTCCGGTCTCCGACGCCGGTCTGTTCCATGGGCAGGCGCACCTTGACCGAGTAGTCGTCGCCATCGGCGTCCCGGAAACGGGCGGCTTCCTCGCCGCTCAGAGCCAGCCGGACGGTACGCCGGGCCGCCCCCGGGGCGACGCCGAGGGTCGCGGCCTTGGCCTCGTCCAGGCCCAGGTCGAGGTCGGTGCGCTCCACCCGCAGGGGATTGCTGATGTCACGCGCCCCGGGGGTGGCCTTGAGGATCTGCTCGATCCGGTCTGCGCCCGCCTTCAGCACCTCCAGCCGCTCGCCGGTCAGGCGGACCTCGATGGGCGCCTCGACGGGGGGGCCGTTCTCGAACAGGACCAGGGTGATCCGGGCTCCGGGGTACTCGGCGAAACCCTTGCGCAGGCGGGCGACGACGTCCTCGCTCTTGCCGGGCTTCCAGGCCTTGAGGCCGACGAAGACCTCCGCATAGGCCGTGCTGCTCTCCCGCTGCTGCTGGTTGTAGAAGATCTGCGGATTTCCTCGGCCGAGATTGGCCGCTCGCCAGGCGACTTCGGGTTCGCGGGCGAGGACGCCGTCGACATAGCGCAGGGCCTGTTCGGTCCGCGTCAGGGCGGTCCCGTCAGGGAGCTCGATCCGGACCAGGAACTGAGGCGTTTCGGCTGGCGGGAAGAGACTGGTTCCGATCGCCCGGACAATGGGGACGGCGGTCAGGCACAACCCCAGGATGAGCGCCGTTGTCAGGAGCGGCCGGGCGAGTCCGGCGTGAAGGACGGGCGCATAAAACCTCTGGATGCCGCCGCTGATCGTGCGCAGCAGGGCGTTGCCCTCCGGGTCCTCGTGGCGCGACAGAATGCGGCTGGCCAGGAAGGGAATGATGGTCAGGGCGACGACCAGGGAGGCCCCGACGGTCGCAAGAACCGTGACGGGCAGGGACCGGATATAGGCGCCCGAGCCGCCCGGCAGGGCCATCAGCGGCAGGAAGGCCAGCATCAGGGCGGCGGTGCAGCCCACCACCGCCAGGCCGATCTGCCGGGTTCCGTTGATCGCCGCAGTGATCCGGTCCTCACCTTCGCGCATGCGGCGCGCGATATTCTCGACCACCACGATGCTGTCGTCGACCAGGAGGCCGAGGGCCAGGACGAAGCCGGCGATGGACAACTGGTTGAGGGTGAAACCGAAAGCCTGGACCAGGGCGAGTCCGATCAACAGGGACAAGGGGATGGACATCATCACCACAAAACCCGCCCGGATACCCAGCGGCAGGAGGGTGAGAAGGACGAGACCGACGGCGATACCGAAGTCGCGGAACAGTTTCCCCAGACGGTGATCGACATTCTCCGACTGGAAGAAGGCCCGCTCCAGCTTCACGCCCGCCGGCAGGGTCTTCTCGTGCGCGTCCAGCGCCTGCCGGACCTGGGCTGTGATCCGGCCGACATCCTCGCCATCCTTCTGGGTGACGGTGACGAACACCGCCCGCTTGCCATTGAACCGGGCCAGATGGCCGGGCTCGTCCTGGGCCCAGGCCACCTCGGCGACGTCGCGCACCCGGACGACGCGCCCCTCAAGGCTGCGCACTGGTGTGTCCGCCACAGACTCTAGCGTCTCGAAGGCGCCGCCCGTCTTGACGTTGAACCGGCGATCGCCCGCCTGCAGGGCGCCCACCGGGGCTTCGGCGCCTCGCGCCCTGAGGGCGTCGGTGACCGCGGTGGCGGGGAGCTGGAGCGCCGCAAGCCTGGCCAGGTCAAGGGAGACCCGCACCTCCGAGGCTGGCGCACCCCAGTAGCGGGCCTGTCGGACGCCAGGCGTCCGGGCGAGGTCCTCGCGAAGGCGCTCCGCAGCCTTTTCAAGCCGACGCATGGGCAGGGTGTCGCTGACCAGGGCCACCTGGACAATGGCCACCTCAGTGGTCCGCGCTCGGCGGACCTCCAGGCGGACGATCCCGTCCGGCAGGGTCGGGCGCAGGGCGTTCACCTCGCGCACCACCTCATCGTACTTCCGTTCGGGATCGACGTCGTAGGTGAACTCGACGTCCACGACGCCGACGCCATCCTGGCTGGTGGAGCGCAATTGGGCGACCGAATCGAGGCCATCGATGGCCTCTTCGATGGGATCGACGATCAGTTGCTCCACCTCGGCCGGCTCGGCGCCGGGCAGGACCGCCTGGACGATGACGATCGGCAGGGGGAAGTGCGGGTCTTCCGACCGCGGTGTCGAGAGGAAGGCGTTGATCCCCAGGGCCGCCAGCAGGGCGAAGGCGACGAGGGTGAACTGCCAGCGGCGAACCGCGAAGCCGGCGATATCCAGGTTCATTTGAGAGCGCCCGACAGGGCGCTGGCGTCAGCGATCCGCACGCGCTCGCCGTCGCTGAGGAAGCCGCCGCCGGCGGTGACCACCCGGTCGCCGGGAGCAAGACCGCGCAGGCGCGCATGGTCGCCGTCGAAGCCGAGGAAGACGACCTGGGTGCGGGTCACCCGGTCGCCCTTGAGGCGGAAGACATAGGCGCTCTGGCCGCTGGCCTCGATCACGGCTTCGGCGGGCGCCCGGACGACGTCCTGAACCCCGCCAGAGGCTGGGAAGACCGCCTTGGCGGTCAGACCGCTGCGCAGATCCGGCCGGCCCGGCACCTCGATCTCCACCGCCACGGCGCCGGTACGGGGGTCCGCGCCCTGGCCGACCCTCACCACCCGTCCCGCGAGCGCTTCGCCGGGCAGGGAGTCGATCACCGCCCTCACCTCCTGACCGATGGCGACCCGCGAGATGTCGCGATCGGCGACCGGAACGCGCAGAACGAGGGGGCTGGAGAGATCGGCGATCCGCAGGACGGTCTGACCCGGCTGGACCACCTCGCCGGCCTGGGCCAGCCGTTCGAGAACCACGCCGCCGGCGGGTGCGATCAGACGCGACCATCTGCCGTCGAAGGCGGCGGCGTCGTAGGCCGCCTGGGCGGCCGTCACGGCCGTCCGGCGATCCTCAAGCCGCTGCGTGCTGATGTAGCCCTGGTTGAAGAGGGTCTCGTCGCGGCGCAGATCGCGACGGGCCCGCTCCAGGTCCGCCGACGCCTGGGTGACCCGGGCGTTCACCGCCGCTGGATCGATACGGGCGAGCACTTGACCGGAGGACACCGGGTCTCCGGCGTCGACGGTGAGGGCCGTCATGACCCCTCCGACTCGGAAGGACAGGTTCATCTCCCGTTGCCGCTCAAGGGCGCCGCTGACGGTCAGGCCGCCGCCCGACCCGTCCGGCTCAACGAGGGCGGTCTCGACCGCCGGTGGCGGGGGAGGGGCCGGATCACCGGCAGGGCTGCAGGCCCCGAGGACCAGAAGACCGGAGGCCAGCAACGCCGAAAGGGCGGTGGGAGACCGCAGACGTCGGAGGGGCGGGGCCATGGCGATACACCAGTAAAGCTATCAATCTTCGCTTATCACTGATAAGGAAAGCTTCCTTGTCAAGCTGGACCCGGCTTTAGGTGAGGTGAATTCGACGTCATGATTCCCGTGGAAGGTCGGTCGACCCGGAAGCCGAGAGGGCGCGGACCTGAACGCCGCGAGGAGATCCTCAACGCCGCCCTGCGTCTGTTCTCGCAGTCCGGAGTGATGGCCGTCTCGACGCGGGATATCGCCGGGGCGGTCGGGATCTCGCAGCCTGCGCTCTACGCCCATTTCCGCAACCGGGAGGACCTGTTGACGGAGCTGTCCGAGCGGGCCTTCAGCGAACTCGAACAGCGCATGAGCGCCCTTTCCGCAGACGCGATGACGGGTCGCGCCGCCTTCCTTCGGTTCTGCCGGATCTATATCGACTTTGGACTGGAACAGCCGGACGCCTATCGCATGGCCTTCATGCTGGAGAAGCGCAGATCCCGCTTTGAGACCCTGGATCCACGCATCCTGGCGGCGGGACTGAAGACCTTCCAGTGCTTCGAGGAGCGCCTGGCGCGCCTGGTCTCCAGGAGCCTGACCCGGCCCGGCGAGGCGCGGCTGCTGGCCCAGACGCTCTGGGCGGGACTGCACGGCCTGGTCTCGCTGTGGCTCGCCCGGCGGGAGTTTCCCTGGGCAGATCGCGAAACCCTCATCACCCGGTACCTCGACATGCTGGCGGATGGTCTCTTTCAGCCTGAAGGCGTCACCCCCCGCCGTTGATGTTGACCTTCTGCCCGTTGGCGTAGGGATTGGCGGACGAGACCAGCCAGGTCACCGCGGCGGCCACGTCCTCAGGAGTCGAGACCCGGCCGAAGGGTGAGCGGGCGTCGAGCTCGTGGATGTCGGCGAGGCCGGTGGTGGCCTTGGTCAGGCGCTTGCCCATCTCGGTGACCGTCAGGGACGGGGCGACGATGTTGCAGCGGATGCCATGGGCCCGTTCCTCCTTGGCGATGGTCAGGGCCAGGGCCTCCATGGCCGCCTTGCCCATGTTGTAGGGCCCGCCGCGGGCCGCCATGCCCATCGTGGCCACCGAGGAGATCATGATGATGTCGCCCCGGCCGCGGGTCCGCATCTGCGGAATCAGCAGCTTGCAGAGATAGTGCGGACCGAAGGCGTGGACGCGGACGACCCGTTCCATCTCGGCCGGGTCTGTGTCGGCCACCGACTGGCCGCGGCTGGCGATTCCGGCGTTGTTCACCAGGATGTCGACCCCCCCAAAGTCGCGCACCACGGCCTCGGCCATGGCGGCGTCCTGGTCGAAATCCTCGACCGCGGCGGCGTAGGTGCGGGCGGTGCGGCCCAGGGCCCGGATCTCGGCGGCGGTCTCCTCGGCGGCGTCGGCGTCGGATCGGTAGTTGACGGCGATGTCGGCGCCGGCTTCGGCCAGGAAGAGGGAGATGGCGCGACCGATGCCCCGGCCTCCGCCGGTGACAAGGGCGACGCGCCCGGAAAGATCGATCTGCATGGCCCTGGTCTCCTCCGCCGGTGGTTTGACCCTTCCTAGCCGAGGCGTGCGGACCGGTCAGGGGGATTCTCGCGGCCCCTCGCTTGACAGCGGCGGTCGGTGTGCGACGAGCCATTTCCGCTGAAATGGAGAAGGGGCGGGCCGGGCAGGGGGCCGGACCCGGAGAGACGGGATGTCAGGAGTCGAGGCGACGGGGACCGGGAGGACGGGCGCCGGGCGGCCGTGCGCGCTGCGCAGGGCCTTCACTGCGGGTCTCACCGTCCTGTGCCTGGGCGGCCTGGGACCGGCTGCGATCGGCCCGGATCCCGTCTTCCGCTACACCGTCGCCGGGGCCGGGCCGCTGGTGCTGCTGGAGAGCCCTCATGCCGACTCGCCTGCGGCCGGGACCCTGGCCCCCGGCGCCCGCAGCCTCGTCGTGACGGGGCGGTGGGCGCAGGGCGAAGCGGGCGATCTCTGGGAGGTCCTGTCCGCCGGACCCAACGCCCGTCCGGCCTGGGCCGCCGCCGCGCGGCTGACGCCCGGCGCATCCGACCCGGAACCCTTTGCCCTTCAATGCGCGGGGACAGAGCCCTTCTGGGGCCTCAGGCTGACGGCGGGCAGCGCGCGAATGAGCCGCCCGGGACAGGCGGACAGCCTCCTGCGGGCCGGCGTGCGACAGAGCGCCTCGGGTGATCCGCGGGTCTTTGTCCAGAGCCTGACCGGGATGGGGCGGACTTCCGGCCAGGTGGTGGTGATCCGCCGCCCGGAAGGCTGCTCGGACGGCATGTCCGACCTGTCCTCTCCCTACGAGACGGTGCTCACAATGCCGTCGGGCGAGGTCCTGGCCGGCTGCTGCCGCCGCGCTGGGGGCTGAAGGGAGTTTGACGGCGGCCTGCCAAGGGGATCAGCTAGCCCCCTGACCTTCGCCGGAGACCTCCCGACCATGCCCACCCCCGCCAACACCGAGTTCGACATCCGCGGCGTCAACCACATCGCCCTGGTCTGCCGGGACATGGCCCGCACGGTGGAATTCTACCGAGACATTCTGGGCATGCCCCTGGTCAAGACGATCGAGCTGCCCATGAAGTCTGGCCAGCACTTCTTCTTCGACATCGGGAACGGGGACTGCCTGGCCTTCTTCTGGTTCCCGGACGCCCCGGCGAACGCCCCCGGCGTGTCCTCGCCGCGCACCCTGCCGCACGAGGGCGGGCTGGTCACCGCCCACGGTTCCATGAACCACCTGGCCTTCAACGTGCCGGTCGAGAAGTTCGACGCCTATGTCGAGCGGCTCAGGTCCAAGGGGATCGAGGTCTCGCCGGTCTTCAACCACGACAACTCGGCCTTCCAGATCAGCGCCGAGGTGACCGACGAGGTCTTCGTGCGTTCGGTCTATTTCTTCGACCCCGACGGGGTCTGCCTGGAGTTCGCCGCCTGGACCCGGCCCATGGGGCCCGCGGACGTCGAGCACGAGGCGGCGACGGCCGATGGAGGCCGCAGCCAGGGTCTGGTGCTGGACGCCGCCGGCGCCCCCATCCAGACCGCCCGGACAGGGGGCTGAGCCATGCCCGTCCTGCGCCAGGTTCCCCGGGCCGAGGTCAGCTCTGACCTGATCCACCGCTATTACGACCTGCTGTTCGGCCCGGGCCGGGACCCGGTGGCCGAGCCTGGCACCGCCACCGGGACGCCCGGCGACTGGTGGACGGTCTTCGCCCTCGCCCCGGACATCTTCCGCCATGCCGTGGAGGGCTTCGCGGTCTACAGGCATCCGGACCGGAAGATCGACCCGGTCCTGCGCGAGCTGGGCCAGACCCGGGCGGGCTGGGCCCACGGCAGCCAGTTCGTCTTCTCCCAGCACTGCAAGTCCCTGCGGGGCCTGGGCGTACCGGAGGACAAGATCGCCGCGATCCCCGCCTGGACCGTCTCGGACGTCTTTGATGCAAAGGAGCGGGCGGTCCTGGCCTACGCCGACTGCCTCACGACCGGCTCGGGCCGGACGCCGCCCGAGGTGTTCGAGGCCCTGCGCGCCTTCTGGGGCGATGAGGAGATCCTGGAGTTCACCTACATCACCGCCCTCTACGGCATGCACGCCGTCATGACCCGCGCCCTCCGGCTGGAGTTTGACGACCGCGACGATCCCATCACTGAGGTCGCGGCTCCGGAAGGGTTCTCCGCGGCCGACTTTCTGAGCGCGCGCCCAGGGTCCCGCTGAGCCGGTCGGCAAGGCCGCCGCCCTGGCCCGGGCGCTGGCCCCCTGCGAGCGCGCAAGGGCTTCCGGCCTTCCGGCGATGACGCTACCCTGCCGCTTCATCCCCGCAGGAGGGGTCAGCAGGGAGACGCAAGATGACGGAGCGCAAGGCGGTCGTGGCGGGCAAGGCCCCCATTCCGGTCGAGGTCGAGGCCGGCAAGGCCTATTTCTGGTGCACCTGCGGCCTGTCG
>Ga0068876_10003220_pt1 | contig 11793 bp, 5 predicted proteins | sample NOAtaG_6_FD_66442 | JGI IMG/M metagenome (GOLD analysis project Ga0068876, IMG submission 66442) | Freshwater lake microbial communities from Lake Erie, under a cyanobacterial bloom - NOAA_Erie_Diel5S_2200h metaG | ecosystem: Environmental > Aquatic > Freshwater > Lake | place: USA: Ohio, Lake... | reverse complement strand
GACGGGCAACGATCGGGTGACCCCGTTTTTGGGCATTACTTCCAGATGAATCTACTAGGATCCAATCACCAAGCAAAGGCAATCGTAGAGAAGCCATTGGATGGATATAGTAACTATTTTCTTGGCAGCGACTCTTGTCGATGGGCTACGAACGTAAAGGCTTATGCATCGATTATTTATCAAAATGTGTATGCTGGAATTGATTTTCGCGTAACATCCAGTGGGAGTAACCTCAAATATGACTTCATCGTAAAGCCACAAGCCGACCCTTCACTAATCAGAATTGAATACTGTGGCGCAGATGGCGTAGAGAAAATAGATGGCGCATTGAAAATCGGAACGAAGGTAGGTTCGCTTACGGAAGTGATACCATTTTCTTACCAAGTCGATGATGACAATAACAAGCAAACAGTTGCAAGCAAATACGATTTACAGAACAATACCGTTTCGTTCTCGTTCCCGTCTGCCTACGATGAATGCCGCATGCTGGTCATTGATCCACTCCTGATTTTCTCAACCTACTCTGGATCGACAGCCGATAATTGGGGTAGTACTGCAACGCCTGGCGAACATGGAACACTTTACTCAGCAGGTGTAACACATCAAAGTCTTGGTGGGTTTTTTCCTGCCACCACGGGTGCTTTTCAAACCAACAATCGAGGAAGCTTTGATATGGCCGTCATTAAATATGATTCGGCTGGAATGCGGTTTTTGTATGCCACACACCTGGGCGGTGCTGGCAACGACTCTCCCGAGAGTTTGGTGGTAGATAAAGCATCAGGTGATTTGGTTGTACTGGGTATCTCTGGTTCACCAGATTACCCTACTGGCGCTGGTTCTTTTGACAGAACCTTCAATCTGGGCACAACTGTTTTTAATCGCGTGCTGAATACAAACGACCAATGGGATTTAGTAGTCACTCGCCTTTCACCACAGGGAGATAGGTTGATTGGGTCTACGTTTCTTGGAGGATCGGGCAATGATGGGTTGAATTTACCAAAGCAATCGGGAGGCCCATTGGTAGTGAACTACGGAGACGAAATGCGAGGGGATGTAATTACAGATGACATAGGGAATGTGTATATCAGTTCAGTTACCGGGTCTGCTAATTTCCCCATCGTGAACGGATTTGACAATTCTTTTAATGGTGGCACTACTGACGGTGTGGTAGTCAAAATGACTTCCGATTTAAACCTTTAATGGCATCGTTGACGGCTGGATTGCACGGGTGGCAGCTGATGGAAACGCAATATTGAATGCCACATTCACCGGAACGATATCATTCGATCAGGTTTACTTTATAGATCTGAATTCGAACGGGAATATATTTTGCTATGGGCAGACGGCCGGACAGATGCCGGTAACGCCCGGTGTTTATCATAATCCAAACAGCGGACAATTTCTTCAAAAATTTTCTCCCGACTTAAGCACATTGCAATTCTCAACTATTTTTGGCTCGGGGTCTGGTACCGGACTGATCATTCCTAACATCTCCCCTACTGCTTTTTTAGTGAACGACTGCGACAACATCTACATGGCCGGTTGGGGAGGTTTTGTGAACTCAAGCCCAAACACGGGCTTCTGGCAAAGCACGACATTTGGGATGCCCATCACCAACGATGCTTATCAGAAAACGACATCAGGGTCAGATTTCTACTTTATGGTACTGAATGGCAATGCAACGCAGCTGGTTTATTCTACTTACTTGGGTGGGGGCTCTTCTAAAACGCATGTCGATGGTGGCACTTCACGTTTCGATAAGTTTGGCATTGTCTATCATTCAGTCTGTTCGGGTTGTGAGTTTGGAAATACAGCTGGCTGCTCAACCTCGGATTTTCCAACCACACCCAATGCTAAATCCCGACTGAACGGCAGTCCCAATTGCAACAATGCCGCATTCAAATTCGATCTGTCTTCCCTCAGAGCAAACTTCGATACCAATAACCTAGCGTTAACAAAGCCAGGTTTTAACAATGTTTGTTACCCTGATTCGATTGTATTTCAAAACCAGAGTACGGGTGGAAGAAACATTGTTTGGGACTTTGGTGACGGTACGATTATCAGTCAACTACCTGAAGATCCAAGATCGCTGATTCATGCCTATAAACAAGCTGGGCAATACCGAGTCAAACTTAAAATCACTGATTTGAGTACGTGCAGCCAAACCGATTCGATAACGAAAGTGATTAATTACTTTAGACCTAATATTATAGTGGGGCAAGATGCTATTGTTTGTGAAGGTAAAAGTTTCCAGCTAACGGCAAGCGGTGGCATCAGTTATAAGTGGAGCAACAGTGAAGGCACATTCTCTTCATTGGAACAATCTCCCATTATTTGGCCACAGAATGGTGCTCTTTATTGTGTCACGGTAGTAGACGCAAATGGCTGCACTAAAAAAGATACCCTGGCCATTGCAGTTAACAAAAATGTCCGGGCTCTTTTTCAAACTTATGATGTGAACTTTTCGAAACCCGGCTACAACAATGTCTGCTATCCAGACGGCATTCGATTTAAAAACCTCAGCACAAAGGGTGATAACTTTACCTGGAGTTTTGGTGACGGTACTATCGTGTCGAAACCAAAAAGTGACACTGCCTCTATTATTCATAAATTCAAACAAGAAGGTATCTATAGAGTTGTGTTGAAAGCTTTTAATTTCAACACGTGTAACAAGGTTGATTCAGTTGTGAAGACGATCTTCTATTATAAAAATAGAATTAAAGTGGGCGATGATGCTGAAATCTGTGAAGGAACTACCTATCAGTTGACAGCCCCTGGCGGAAGTGTCTACGCTTGGTCGACAGCGGATCGCAGCTTTAGTTCGACCAGCCCTTCGCCTGTAGTGCAACCCACCAAAACAACCCAATATTTTATTACTGTCACCGATGCGAATGGTTGTACAAAAAAAGATACAGTGCAGGTAAGCGTGGTGAGCAAGGTTGATTTAGAATGGCAGCATCGCATAAAAGCAAATTGTGTTGACCGCCCAACAGTGCTTGTCAAGAATCTGACGTCAACGATGGAAGGCATTACTTTTCGTTTCGACTTTGGTGATGGAACAAGTTCCGGAGAGAACGAATTGGAATACGTCTATAAAAAAGACAGTTTGTATTCACTAAAATTTACAGCGCAAAACAAATTTTGTACTTACGAAGAGAAAGTGCAGCTGCCGATCTTTAAGTTATTTGTCCCCAATGTGTTTACACCTGAGTCCTCTCCTGGATTCAATGATACATTTAAGGTGGGGCTCGGACCAAACGTGATTGATCCAAACACGGCTGGGCTTACCCTGCAATTGACAGTGGTTGACCGCTGGGGAAAAAATGTTTTTGAGTCTGCTAACTACAAAAACGATTGGACTGCACGTGATATAGAAGGTGGTGTGTATTACTTTAACCTAAAAGTGGGCGATCTCACTACGTGCAAAAGCTGGTTGCATATCATTAAATAGAAATAGACAAGTGCAAATCATTTTCCTTAATAAATCCAACGCAAACTCCTTATTTTAGGCATAGATGTACAGAAGAATCTTGCTCATTGTCTTTACTATTTTTTCTGCTGGTTGTGCCCTAGCACAGCAGAGTTTTGGAGTTGTCTCTAAATCCATCAGTTCAGTTAGTACGGAGACTGGCAAGCTTTACTATGGCAACTTAAACGAACCGCCACGTGCGATTGAGTTTAGCGAAGGCACGGTAACTTCCTCATTCTTTCTTGCTAACATCAATGGATACTTTGGGATACCAGCCGAACACACTTTTACTGAAATAGAAACCAACATCGATAAGCTGGGAATGCGACATCGCCTATTGCAGCAAAACTACAAAGGCATCCCTGTAGAAGGCATAATGTATAGAGTTCATGAGAAAAATGGTTTTGTCACGTCCGCCAATGGAAAGTCGGTAAGAAGTATAAATGTAGATCCACGCACTACTCTCAGCGAACAACAAACATTTCATTTGGCTAAACAATACCTGCAAACAAAAGATACTACAGTTCGGCAAGGTAAAAAAATGATCGTCTCTAAGAACTTCACCTTCACGCCTGAAAGTTTTTCTATTGCTTTTCAATTCGATATTGATGTATCACTTATCGAAAGATGGAGGGTTTCTGTTGATGCGCGCAACGGGGAGTTAATCAATAAAGTAAGCTTGGTAAACAGTTGCTTTGCAGAAAAAGAGTCGCCTCCCCTACCCTTTGGCACTGGAACGGGATTGACAAACTATTATGGAAATCAGACAATAAGGGTTGAAAAATATGATGGCGGTTCTTCAAGGTTAGTAGGACAAACAGAAAATGGTGGGAACATCGGCACTTATGACTATCATAATGCCAGCGTCTTAGCATGGCTTTTTGGTTTTAGTGTTCCTGTTTATGATTTCTATTCCTCCACTACTACGTTCAATGATCCTTACCAGCAAACTGCTGTGTCGGTTCAATGGGCGGCCGAGCAAGCTTATGAATATTTCAAAAAGCATAATCGCAATAGCTTTGATAACAATGGTAGTAGCATCAATTCATATGTGCATGTAGATAACGGTTTGAATAATGCCTTTTGGTCTCGTAACACATTATTGTTTGGAGATGGAAATAATAACAATCCGTTGGTCGAATTGGATGTGGTGGGTCATGAACTCACGCATGGCGTAACACAGTATGAAGCGCAGCTTCAATACTATTATGAATCGGGAGCACTCAATGAATCGTTCTCAGACATTTTTGGAAAAGCTATTGAGTTCAATGCATTCGGTGATACCGCTACCTGGCAACTGGCTAAACATTATCGTGATGGCGGTCTGCGCGATTTCAGTAACCCCAATCTTAAAAATCAACCAGACACCTGGCTAGGTGATATGTGGTATAAAGGTTATGAAGACAACGGAGGTGTTCACTACAATTCTGGCGTACAAAACTTTTGGTTTTATCTTTTATGCAAAGGTGGCAGCGGAGTAAATGACCAACTGGCAAGTTATTCAATAAATGCGATCGGCATGGATGCGGCAGCCAATATTGCCTACCGAAATTTAACGGAGTACTTGAGTTACTCCTCGGATTATCTCGATAGCCGTATCGGATCATTATTAGCCACGGCTGATTTGTACGGAAAAAATTCCATTACCTACCAAGAAGTGGCCAATGCTTGGGATGCTGTTGGTGTGATTGATGAGCCCATCATCACTAGCTTTGAGCTTTTTGATTTAACAGCGACCACCGTAAAAATTAAAGGTAGCCTTCTTCCTAGAGGAGATACTGTTACCTATCATTTTGAATATGGAACGACACCGGTTTTCGGTAGGTCGTCTATCATTTATAAATTCAATGATAAAGTGGAGGGTATTGTATCAGGGCTTCAAAGTAATACTAAATACTATTTAAGGTTGGTAGCAACCAACGAGAATGGGAGTACTTATTCTGCCACAGCAGAGTTCACCACTATTCACTGGCGCCATTGGTGAAGTTAAAACAGACGGTTGACGTAACAGAAACCACAGCTGCATTGTATGGCGAAATAAATCCCAATAGTTTGGCAACTTCATTTTATTTTGAGTACGGACTAACGCCAGGGTTTGGTTCGCTCACACCAACGTTCTCGCTTACCGACACCACAGAGTTTCTAAATGTTTCAGCATCGATTTCAAATCTACAACCTCGACAGACCTACTATTATAGATTAGTTGCCACCAATGGTTTTTCTTCATCATCTACCGAGTCAGCTAGTTTTTTTACTGCGGTGAAGCCAGTCATTTTATCTTACAGTCCCACAACAGCTCCAGTTGGTGCTGATTTAACCATTACTGGACAGAATTTTAATAGTTCACGAGAAAAGAATTTGGTAAGTTTTGGCGCGACACGAGCCACTGTTCTCTCAGTGAATTCAACCCAAATCAAAGTAAAAGTACCTGTAGGTGCATCATTCGGGCCGATATCCTTATTGGATAGTGAATCTGGACTCGAAGCTCGATCATCCCTTGATTTTGTACCAACGTATACGGGTGGGTTTGCAAAAGGTGATCTTCAGCTTAGGATGGGTATTGATGATGTCTTTATCTACCAAACCTTAATACAAGATATGGATGGTGATAACAAACCCGATATTGTTGCCCTCCACTACCAGGGTTTTTCAGTTTATCTAAATGTAAATCAGGGTGGCGATATTACAAATGAGTCGTTCCTTAGAAACACTTTTAATTCAGAATTTACGCCCCACATTCTAAGAGCAATAGATTTTGATGGCAATGGCCTTAAAGACATTGTTGGATACTACCAGGGCAAAATTAGGATATGGCCGAATTTATCAGTGCCTGGTTTTGTTTTTTTCGGCCCGGCTGTGGACGTGTCTATTGGTAATTTCTGGGATTTTACCTTTGATGACTTCGATCAGGATGGGCATACAGATATTGCAACCACCAAGTTTCTGAAAGGGGATAGCAGTGTCGTTACCATATTCCGGAACCAGAACCCAAGAGGATTTATTTCGGGTGACAACTTCGTAAAAAAATACGCAATTGAACTTCCGCAATATTATGGTTTTTATATTCAGAGCAGTGATATGAATAATGATGGCAAACCCGAGTTATTGGCTAGTGCTCTTGATAAGGATTTTATGCTGGTACTTAATAATAGTAGTCAAGCCGACTCTTTTTATTTTGAGAAAAATAAAGTAAAAGACGCAGAAATTGGAAGAGGGCTTCTATATGCATTTAAAGACCTCAATCAGGACGGCTGGAGGGACATCATGTCGTATTCTAGGTATGACCAAGGAAGCATTGCCCTTACTGAAAACGCACGGACATCACCCAACATAACCATGGGAACGCCAGTGATCACTTTTAAAGAGAAAGGTTTTTCTGAAATCGCTTCTGGCGATATCAATGGTGACGGAAAAGTAGACCTGTTGACGGGTGTTGACAATAGAACTTTTATTTTTCTTAAAAACATCGTTGCGCCCGGTGAAAGCCTATCCAGCTCTTCTTTCGAGCAATTCGCCACATATGGTCTGCGCATAGGAGATCCTGGTTCAAACTCTATATATCCTCGAATGACAATTGGCGATTTGAACGGTGATGGACGACCCGAAGTTATTACTGCTCATTCGTATTATTACTGGCCTCATGATGGCTACAATATGGAAATTTGGCAAAATTCCCCAGCTCATTGTTTAGACCCTTCACAGATAAGCCTTAATGTTTCAAGTTCCTCAGCAACTGTGGTGCTGCCGCCTAATACAACTTTTGATCAATTTGTGATTGAATATACTATCGGGGGGCAAAACAATTGGTATCAGATTAACTCACCAACTTTTTATCTTTCCCAAGGTCACATTTATCAGCTTAGAGTCCGAGCCAAGTGCTATCTCGGTTTTACTGATTATTACAACATAAACTTCGCAACAGATTGTCAGGATACAAACAATTTTTCCATTGCCAGCATTGGAGTTAATTCTGTTACAGTAAATGCATGGAATCTAAGTTATCTTGAAGTACAATACTCACAGGCTGGTAAAAATCTGTGGGAAACACTAGCTCAAAACGTAAATCAAATTTCAAATCTATTACCGGGAACTCTATACGATTTACGTTTCAGAGGGCGATGCAACACAACTACTCTGTTTAATTATAAGCAATTTACCACTCTGTGCCCTAAATTAAACACACTTACTATCACCAGCTTGCTATACAACAAAGCAGTAGCTGCTTGGACAAGCACCTATCCGGGTAACGCTATTCTTGAGTACAGCACAGATAACACGAACTGGATTCTAATCCCTGATTCAAGAGAGATGTTTCCTCTCCTCCCGGCAAAACAATATTTTGTTAGAGGAAGAAAGAGTTGCACAAATATAATTTCTGATTTCATTTACGCTTCCTTTACCACACCCTGCCCCAAAATTTCATCAATTAAAGTTGATGCGATCACACCTTTCAGTGCAAGAATAAATTGGAAAGATGATACCCATACAGGCAATTACACATTAACTTATTCATTGACTGCGAGCGGAACAGTAACTACTATTCAGACTGGTTCAACTTCATTTACGTTGAATGGATTGAAACCCGGAGCTAAGTATACAGTAAACGTTGCCCCTCAGTGTATTTCCTCCAAAGATTTTACCAGCGCAGCTTTTAGTACTGTTTGTTTCGCGCCATTTAATCTATCGGTTAGCAATATAACCCATACAAAAGCCGAGCTATCGTGGAACGATACATTCGGTGGGGTTCCGTATTTTGTTGATTATTCCATTGTGGGTAGCAACGTGTGGCAAACTGCCGAGACATCAGTCACTACATTTTCTTTGGCCGGGCTTAGACCTGCCAGTAAATATGAAGCAAGAGTTCAAATCAACTGCCTCAGCGAAGTAGCTCCCTACACTTCGCAGTTTTTTGAGACAAACGTGTATGAGGAAACTACACTTGCTCCCAATCCAACCGACAAGAGCATTACGATATACCCCTCAAAAAATTTAATAGGAAGACGTTTTAGCATTTACGATAACGCAGGTAAACAAGTTGCTTATGGTGAACTTTTAGATTATACGATCGATTTGTCTATTCTTCCAACAGGAATTTACACATTAAAAATAGATGGCGAAAAAACAATGAAAATTGTCAAATACTAAAAACAGGTACAGCGGCCCCTGGACGAAATTTCTAGCAGCAGGGTCTATCTAGCCCTCACTTCACTTTAACGCTATAGCTGTAAGCAGGTTTTCCATCTACCAGTATGTGCAAGGCTGCATAGCCGCGAGTGGAAAATGTATGTGTTAGCGTGTAAACAGATTCTACTGAGTTAGTTGGATCCAGTTGCTGAATGACAACTTCGCTATCGTTTACCTTCAGCGACAATTTTTGAAAAGGTTTACCACTTTCCTGCTTTACAGTAATGGTCAATGGCTTTTCCTTCATGATGGTTAGGAAGAATTGACTGGGGGCAACCATGCTAAGTGAGTATTCATAGCTGGGAGCATAGGCCAACGGGGCGCTCAGAAAATCAGAAAGTGTAGGCTTATCACGCAATAGCAATTGAGCTGTGTCAAGCGGGAAGTGGCTGTGCACAAACAACGCTGGTGGTACCAAGAAATGAGACTCGTTAAAATATGGAATGAAAATACCCATTGGCTCGTATGTAGTTCCACTTGCCCAAGTGGGATCGCTCAAGTACCACTGTTTGTCGATTCGAATAGCATTCCAACTGTGGTTGGGGTAGCCGTTGCCTCCTAAATTTGTAGTAGCCGTGCGGGCATACCCATCTACGATACGACAATTCAGACCCGCATGTTGTGCCAAACTGTTTAGTAAGTAAGCATACCCAGTACAGATCGTGGATCGCTTTTCGCGTAGATGCGTGAATACCTGTTTATTTATTTTTTGACTCGAGATGGCGAGTGAAACAGGGTCTGACTGATAGCGCTTACGAATCTGCTTGACCTTGCAATATAACTTGTAATCACTGCGAATGTTATCACACACCCATCGAAAAATTGCGCGGTATTTGTCGCGTTCTTTGGTAAAAGGTCTGGTTAACTTTAGCGACAAGTCGCGAACATCTGCAAGCGGATAGTCTGCATAAGCGGCCGCTACACTATCTGCTCTTTGGTAGTCATCGCTTTTCCCGGCAAAGGGTTGAGCAGAAAGGCCTGCCGTAAGGCAGGCCATCCCCATCATCCCCATCCAGCTAAACCACCAGTTCATTAAAAGATGCTTTTGATTCTACTCCACAATTTCTGCAAGCCATTAGTTCGAGTCGCATAGACCCTGCCCACTACAATCTCTCCCATCATCATCGTATCAATGTCGAGTTTCATTACAATTTCTAGTGAAGAGTTTAAGGAGGCTGGGACAACGTATTCTTGTGTTTTAAGTCCGATGAAACTAAATACAAGTATATCGCCTTGTTTCAAGTCATGATCAAACTTAAACTTCCCTTTCTCATCAGTTACCGTGCCTATCATCGTTCCTTTCAGTACGATATTTACCCCCGGTAGAGGAGCACCATCTTCTTCGGATTTCACTGTTCCTGTAATCTCAAGAAATGGCATTGAGCTATGTTTTTTTGCTTCCACTGAACTTTGTCCATGGAAATTTTGCTGTAGCTCCATTGTCCTGATTGGCAAAGCGGGTGAAGGCTTTGGCGCAAAAGCAAGAAATAAACCGAGCAGCCCAGCCTTCAAGAAATTCCATCCGGGCTCAACTGTTGGAAGGCTTTCATTAGGATAGACTTTTAACTGACTAGCCTGAAACCGACCACACGTGTTGCCCGCTGTCTTGCTGAAGTAGTCAATGATTTGTTTTTCGCTCATAGGTGTAAAATCCACTACTTCTTTACGACAAGAATTACACCATCCACCCTGGGTAGTTGGTGTAAAGTTGCTCCACTGCTCAGAACAAGCTTTGGGGAGCGAGAGAGTAATAACTTTTTTCATACGTTTAGGAGTTTATTTACTACACAGATGCGGACACTAGCAGGTTTCCATAACTCGGATGAAATATTTTTTGAAAAAGTTGATCTATGCCTAGCGTCCTTCGGGAAATAACTATCAGCCAGAACCCGATACACCAACTAACCACCAACTGAATGAATTCGGCATTTTAGCACTGGATTTATTGTATTCAATACATATAAAAATGAAAAGCCTGTCCATCTCCTTACTTCTAGCATTAGCTATGCTACTTCCAATTGTATGCCATGCCGTTAAATAACTCAGGATTTTCTATCTTTCCCCCACATAAAATCATAAATATGCCGAGTACATCTTTTGAATTATTTGATTTAAGGGTAGAAGTCATTGAAGGCGAAAAACCATTTGTGTGCAGCCATCAATTAGGGGATGCTTTTGAAGTACGAGGCGAAAATCTTTACTTTAAGAGTGACCGCCCATTTTCGTTATATGCGTTATCAGCGCTTCTTCCGCTACTACCTGCGAAGCAACGGCCATTAAATCCTGTGGATTGGATGGCAACCGATCATATTATTGCATGCCCCGATCCCCATTGTGGTGCTCGCTTCAAAATAAGCCGGATAGGGAAAAGAGTATTTCAAAGATCTGACACTACAATTGTTCCGCTTCCAGAAATAAATGACTGGGCATAACTACCATGCTCGAAAAATTTAAACTAGCACCCGATTTTCATATATCCCGAATCGTCAAAGGCGGATGGCAATTATCTCATGGTCACAGTGCAGATGCAACCGAAGATCCAATCGAAAGCATGTTTGCATTTGCTGACAAAGGTATCACCACTTTTGATTGCGCGGATATCTATACTGGTGTTGAAGAACTCATCGGAAGATTTCTAGCGGTTCGTAAGCAAAGGCTTGGCCATAATCATGACATTCAAGTGCTAACCAAGTTTGTTCCCGACTATGATGTACTCACAACGATTACAAAAGACCATGTAGAGAAAATTATTGATCGCTCACTGCGAAGACTCGGGAAAGAACGTCTGGATATGGTACAATTTAGCTGGTGGAGTTATGACGTACCGAGATATGTAGAAACCGCTCATTGGCTGCAAGAAATCCAACAGGCTGGCAAAATCAATTTACTATCGGGCACCAACTTCAATACACACGCCACCGAACAGATGGTTAATGCCGGAATACCCCTCACCACTTTACAAATACAATACTCTTTACTGGACCATCGCCCTGAAAGTAGTCTTGCAAATTTGTGCTCTGAAAATGACATTCACTTTCTCTGTTATGGTACGGTGGCAGGTGGGTTCATTTCTGAGAAATGGTTGGGACTAGCAGAACCAACCCCACCATTCGAAAATCGATCGCTAATCAAATATAAAT
>Ga0068876_10003219_pt1 | contig 11794 bp, 11 predicted proteins | sample NOAtaG_6_FD_66442 | JGI IMG/M metagenome (GOLD analysis project Ga0068876, IMG submission 66442) | Freshwater lake microbial communities from Lake Erie, under a cyanobacterial bloom - NOAA_Erie_Diel5S_2200h metaG | ecosystem: Environmental > Aquatic > Freshwater > Lake | place: USA: Ohio, Lake... | reverse complement strand
CAATGAAATTAGTTTAAGTCCTGTGCCTGCAAACGATATGTTGGTGATACGACAAAATAAGTTTAACGCTAATACACCTTTTGAAATTTATGATTTACAAGGTCGCGTTGTGCAGACCGGAATTATTACCGGAACATCTACAGAAATTTCGATCGCTCAGCTGTCGTCCGGAATTTACACGCTACGTGTAAATGGTTCCGCACCGTTAAAGTGGATCAAATCTACTAACTAATAGTGTGGGTGTTTGTTGCAGCCTGATCGGGAGAACCGATCAGGCTATTCTTTTGCTAATAATTGATTCTACTGATCGTATTAACTGTAACGGAGCAAGTGTTCTCCAAGGAATCTCATCGAGTTCACCTCCCCATTGCACAAACCAGTCTATTCGGGCACGCTTCATTTCAGTCAATACATGTGGTCTGAAGTTGATAAATGCAATCCATCCGTCTTCCACATCTTCAAACCATTCTTCATAGTAACTGTCATCGCTGTAATGAAAGTTGAGAATATTTTCTCCTATCAAAATAAATTTCTGAACGCCTTCATGAATCAGTTCATCGATGATGTCACGCTTTAAAATCATGATATCGTTGTACAACGCATCGTTCCATTCTCCCAATAATTCAATGATAGCCACACCTTCTTCATAATTCACAAATAGAATTTTGATGTAAAGAGTAGGAGAGCCAATATCATCCCATTGTGGATGAATGTAATAGTTGTAAATGGTATTCGTGAATTCGAATTCGCTGTACTCGCGCTCAAAGAAAGGCGACCGTGGATCTTCCTCTGCCATATACAAATGGCGCCAGTTGTAATGCGGTTCCAGCGTATGCATATGATCGATTACTTCTTGGAATGAAATGCATCAATAGCCTTTCGCACAGAACCTTGTTCAGATAGCAAACGATTAGCAGCTTCATAGTCCAATCCTGTGTGCTCCATTACCATTTTAGTTCCTCGATCGATCAACTTATTATTGCTGAGTTGCATGTCCACCATACGGTTACCTTTAACGCGTCCTAGTTGGATCATCACCGTGGTGGAAATCATATTCAGCACTAACTTCTGAGCTGTTCCGGATTTCATGCGTGTACTTCCGGTAACGTATTCCGGACCTACATTCACTGCAACAGGAAATTGAGCAACTTGTGTAATCGCACTCCCGGGATTCATCGTGATGCAGCCTGTTGTTATTCCTTTATCATTACAAGTTTTTAATGCTTCAATAACATATGGTGTTCTTCCCGAAGCTGCAATTCCAATCACCACATCCAGTTCGTTAATGGAATGTTCTTGTAAATCTTTCCAACCTTGTTGCTTGTCATCTTCAGCAAATTCGACGGCTTTGCGTATAGCGGCATCACCACCGGCTATAATTCCCACCACCATTCCATGAGGAACACCATACGTAGGAGGACATTCGCTGGCATCAACAATTCCTAATCTACCACTTGTGCCCGCACCCATGTAAAAGAGTCGTCCGCCAAGTTTCATCTTGCTCACAATAGCCTGAACCAACTTTTCAATATCAGGAATGACTTGCGCAATGGCTGCAGGTACTTTGTGATCTTCGCGATTGATATCCTGAAGTAACTCGATTACCGATTTATTTTCAAGGTGATTATAGTGCGATTCGGATTCAGTTATGCTGCTCACGATTATGATTTATGGTGCACAACAAATTTCCGTAATTAAATCAATAAAAAAACCGATCATGTGATCGGTTTTTAAAGAGGTATTAGTTTTTAATTACTTGATGTGATGAACTTCGTTTAGAACCTACATATTGTATGATATACGTGCCTGTTGGAAGTTGACTGAAATCAAGCGGCGTGGAGGTTTGCATTATCTCTTTGCGGAATAACAGTTGTCCTGCAGCATTAAAGACAATAATAGTTCCTTCAGCTTCTTCTGTTTATACAGTTACTTGGTCAACGGCAGGATTCGGATATATTTTGAGAACAGCATCGGATGTCATATTTTCGGATTCACCGAGTGTCCCGTTGGTGGAGTATAACCATTGTACTTCGGTTACAATGTTCGTGGTTAGATCGAAGCGAACGCTGGCTACAGGCATTCCGATGTTTTCTGCCCAGAATTGGTGTGTGTCGTAAGAATAGTTGACCGGTGCACCAAATGGAACCCATTGTCCGGAAATGTAAAACTCTGTTATTTCTGTTACATCAGAATATGTGGATACGCGCAGTACCTGAAAGGTATTTAATGTACTAGTTAAAGTTCCTTCTCCGTCAGCAATATTGTAATCTTGTTTAGTTGATGTCACACGAATAGAATCTACAACTTGACCAATGCCGGGATCGTAACCAAAATAAAATTGCATTTGTGTTTGTGATAAATCAGCCCAAAAAGAACCATAGGTGATATTGTACTTAAGCAACGTATCCGGGATAGTATGTTTAAAGCTGATCATAGAACTTGCGGTCATATCTTTTTCGCCCCAAAGTACCAGTGCACCGGGAGTATTGCTGATGGCTGCGGCAATTCCGTTTTGATTTTGATGAACATGTGTAGCGTTTTGATACAAATTCGAAATGGGATGATTAGCAATATCCACCGTTTGAATCAGGTCCACGCTGTGCGTTTGTAAATTGGTAAAGTCCCAGGTTTGATTCATGCCGGGTGCACCGATGGGAAAGTTGGGTTGCAATGAGTCGGTCATGTACCCGTACATAGTGCCGGCGTATGCAGCATCATTTGAAGAAATGATAAGCTGTGATTGACTTTGTTGAGCAGATGCATATCCGGTCAAAACTAAAAGTGCTGAAGTAATTATTGTCTTCATAAGTGATTTCTTTAGCATGAGACCTGCTTCGTTCGCGTTTAGTTACAGTATTCTGCGGTTCAATCGATAAGTGGTGGATTGTTGTCGATGGATGGTAGAGCCGAGTTATGATCGCACGTTCCGGTCGATTTGAATAAAAAAAAGCTACTCACAAGGAGTAGCTTTTGAAAAATGCGATCAAAATTCTTAGTGACTAATAATCAGTTTTGCAATGCCGGTAGTAAAGTTATTGCTATCAATTGTGCGAACCATGTACGTTCCGTTGGATAAGTGACCGGTGGCAATTGCATTGTTCCATGAGTTATACTGCTGTGTGTGAACAACACGACCATTGATATCAGTAATTTCAACAACAGCTGTATTCTGATCTGCAGTTACATAAATAAAATCGTTTGCAGGATTCGGGTAAAACTGCAAAGGTGTTGCTGATTGTTCGTTAATACCAACACCTTGTTGAACCGCCACAGGCATCCAGGTTGCACGGGTTACAGTTCCCAGATCTTGCGCAATGGTTAAGTCTGCCAATGGGAATCCCAAACCATTTGCCCAGAAGGTAAACGTGCGTGCACTATCTGACTGAATAAAAAATTCAGTTGCCCACTGTCCCAGAATATAAACATCAATAGTGTCAATTTGAGTACGCATTACATTTTGACGAATACAATTGTACGTGCCAAAAGGAGTGGTTACAGAACCCCAACCATCAACCAATGATGTTTTGTTCACTGTTGTATGGATACGCACAGAATCAATTACAAATCCAATGCCCGGATCGATACCAAAATAAAACTGCGTGTAACCCTTCGCTACGTCCGTAAATGCGGTGTTGTAAGTAGAAGGAAATGTTGTCAAGACCTCAGAGTTACTAAAAGGTAGTGATACCACACCTGAGCCGAAAGGATCTACAGCTTGACCCACTACAGCTAACTCAGTAGGCTGATTATTGAGGTATTGAAACGCCGTACCGGAATTCACGTTTGTTGCGAAGTTGCAGTTGGTGAAATTCATGCCATATGGCGTGAATTGCGGCAAAGTAAAGAGCAAGGAATCTGTAAGATGCTGATTAAGTGCAGACAGATTGTAGGTTTGGTTAGCTCCGGCAGCACCTTCGTTAACTACAGGCATTGTGTCTTGTGCCTGATACACTTGTGCGTAAATAGGAGCGAGGTCGCTTTGGGTAATTGTAATTTGTGCATCTACCGCACATCCAACAAGTACACCTGCAATAAGTAATGTTTGTTTCATGAGGATTGAGTTTTGTATAAAGTTAAACAACACACGCGATACAAGAAAGCCTTATATCGCGTGTTTTATCAGATGCAGAATCGATTTAGTATAACGAAGGGAAGCGATGAGGATCAACCTCGTTCATCATTTCGTAAACACATTCCACGATATCTTCAGTGGATGGTTTGCTGAAATAATCACCATCGGAACCGTAAGCGGGACGATGTTCCTGAGCAGCCAATGTGCGAGGCTCAGAATCCAGATGACGGAAACCGCCTTGCACTTCCACAATTTGTTGCATAATAAATGCACTTGCACCGCCCGGTACATCTTCATCCACTACCAGCAAACGATTGGTTTTCTTCACCGATTCAACGATGCTGTGGTGAATGTCGAATGGTAACAAGGTCTGAACATCAATCACCTCAATCGAAATTCCGAGCTCACTCAGTTGCTTAGCCGCATCCATTGCCAAGCGCAATGTTGATCCGTAACTAACAACTGTAATATCGGTTCCTTCAATCATTAATTCAGGAATGCCTAATGGCGTGCAGAACTCGCCCCAGTTTTCCGGCTGTCGCTCCTTTAAGCGATAGCTATTTAATGGTTCAATGACCAACGCAGGTTCATCTGCTTTTAATAACGTATTGTAAAAGCCGGCTGCTTGAGTCATATTGCGCGGAACACAAACGTTGATGCCACGCACGGAATGAATGATCATTCCCATAGGCGAACCGGAATGCCAAACACCTTCCAAGCGATGTCCGCGTGTACGAATAATCACTGGAGCTTTTTGTCCGCCCATGGTTCTCCATTGCACGGTTGCCAAATCATCACTCATTAATTGCAATGCGTACAGCAAGTAGTCCAGGTATTGGATTTCGGCAATCGGACGTAATCCGCGCATCGCCATACCAATTGCTTGTCCCATGATGGTTGCTTCGCGAATGCCGGTATCAAATACGCGTATTTCCCCGTACTTCTTTTGTAAGCCTTCCAATCCTTGGTTTACACCGCCGATAAAACCACTGTCCTCACCGAAAATGCATACTTCAGGATATTTGCTCAGTATAGCGTCGAAATTGTCACGCAACACTTCACGTCCGTCACACTGTTGAACTTCAGGGTTGTAGTGTACGGGCACCGGCGCAACTTGCAATGCAGTTCCGCTTTGCAGCATAGCGCTGTAGCGATTATAGTTGGCAATTTTATTCAAACGCAACCAATCAATGATCGCCTGACGCTCTGCAATTTTCTCATTTCGCACGTAACGCAATGCTGTGCGCAACGCAACCAAAATATCTTTGCGAATAGGATCCATTGCGCTAGCCAAATCATTTTTGATTTTGCCAATGAATGCACCGTTATCACTTTTAGCGGCGAGATTTTCCAATAATTGCAAAGCTTCACGCAGTTCACTTTTGATTGGTTGCAAGTAAGCTTCCCACGCTGCACGACGTTCAGTTTTAACTGTTTCTTTCGCCTGCTTCTCTATTTCTTCAACTTCTTCCGGTGTTGCCAACTTGGTTGCTAAAATCCATTCTTTGAATTTCTTGACACAGTCAAAATCCAGCTCCCACTGCAAACGCTCCTTGGTTTTGTAACGTTCATGTGAACCTGAAGTTGAGTGGCCTTGTGGTTGATTGACTTCTTCAACGTGCACCAAAACAGGAGTATGTTCGTCGCGACATACTTTTGCAGCTTTCTCGTAAGTCTCAACCAAATGCGGATAATCCCAGCCTTTAGTTTTGAAGATCACGAATCCGGGTTTATCGGCTGTACGCTGAAAGCCCGCCAGTGCTTCGGAAATACTCTCTTTAGTAGTTTGATATTTTTTGGGAACTGAAATGCCGTAGCCATCATCCCACACAGATACCAACATCGGAATTTGCATAACAGAAGCAGCGTTCATAGATTCCCAGAACAATCCTTCTGAAGTAGAAGCATCGCCAATAGTTCCAAACGCAATTTCATTTCCTTTATTCGAAAAGATGGAAAATTGCGAATCGTGTAATTGCGGATTTTGACGATAATGCTTTGATGCAAGTGCAAGCCCAACCAATCGTGGCATTTGTGAACCCGTAGGTGAAATGTCTGATGAAGAATTTTTCATTTCCATCAGATTTTTCCAGCTACCGTCAGGATTCAGACTACGTGTGGAGAAGTGTCCATTCATTTGACGACCACCCGATGAGGGCTCTGCGTCTATATCAGTGTGCGCATATAATCCAGCAAACCATTCGCGGATGGATAAATTGCCTGTCGCGAACATGAATGTTTGATCCCGATAATATCCGGAACGAAAATCGCCATTACGAAAAACCTTCGCCATGGCCACCTGCGCCAATTCTTTACCATCACCGAATATTCCAAATTTCGCTTTGCCGGTAAGCACTTCTTTTCTGCCTGTTAAACTCGCTTCACGACTTTCATTCACGATGCGAAAATCATTCAGCACTGCATTGCGAAATTCAGCCCACTTCTCACTGCTGATTCCTGTTGGTTTTGCGGCCACGTTACTCATAAGTTGTGTGTGTTATTCTATTGCTGCTAAAAATACGCATTTTAACACTTTGGTGCCCCCGAATAGGGTAGAAATAAAGAAAGCCATCCTTGCGGGATGGCTTCATTTTTATTCTTAAGCAACTAGTGTTTTTCTTCGGTCTTTACGCTATCTGTTTTTGCAGAGTCAGCAGCAGGTTGTACAGCCACAGAATCAGTGTGTTGGCCTTCTGCCTTTTTTTCCTCAGCAGGTTTGCTGTGTCCGTGCCCGTCATGATTGTCATGCCCATGCGCATCACCGTGTCCGTGAACAACAGCGTGATCGTCATGTTTCCCCCATTTGTCAGATCCGGAAATGTTAAGAATCCAGCCTGCCAATAAAGCAAATGCCAGGGCAATAACAACTAATCCAACTAATGGAAGGTGCCATCCTTGCGGATAATATTGGCGGTTGCCTTCAGTGTCGTGTCCGTGAGAGTCGTGCTCGTGATGTGCCATAATAGTAGCGCTTGAAATGATACGGATGCAAGTATACAGGTTTTCTGAAAAATACGAACGTCTTGAAATGAAATTCCGCCGGAAAAATAAAATGAAAAGGGCTGATTCGTAGAGATGAATCAGCCCAGTTCTGCACACCAATTGCAAGAAACAGAACCTCCCGTTAACCTGACCTGACCCTGTCGGGAGGCGCTTCTAAGTGTAAGACGGAAGAATGGATCAAATGTTACCTTGAATTTTGTTTTTTTTCAAATTTTAACGTTTGCCCTACACCATCGAGCCTGCTTCTGCTGAAAATGCACGGAAAGATGCACCTTCTTCGGTAGTTAAAAAGCGGAATCCTTCGAAACTAAATCCCGGAGCTACATTGCAACCACACAGCGACCAGTCGCCGGAACTGCGCGCCGCCTGATACCAATTTCTTGGAATGACATAAGTAGCTTCGTAACCATCTGTCACCGGCCCGAGAATTATTTTATTATACACAGATTGGTCCGGAGATGCCACGAATAACTCTAACGGAGCGCCATCGTAGTAGTGCCAAACTTCATCTGCATCTACCACATGCCATCTGCTGTGTTCATTTCGACGCAGCAAAAAATATATGCCGGTAAGCACAGATCGGTGATGACCTTCATAGTTGCAACCCGATTCCGAGCGGTAAATTTCCTTGTAAAATCCGCCTTCCGGATGCGGCAACAGTTGTAAACGGTTGATGAGATCTTCTGCATTCATGTAAAAAATATCTTTTTTCAAAAATGCATAAAAAAAGAAACCCGGGGCTGCGATCCCGGGTTTCATCGCACGAAACAGAACTTAAACCTAACCTGTAATAGCAGCTCTGTTTACCTATGACGCAAAGGTGGATGATTATGTTACAGCCTTGCGTTACTTTTTGATGAAGTTTTTATTAAACGGATTAACGGTCTTTGCCGGGTTCTACTGGCGGTACGGGAGGAACCGGAGGAATTGGTGCCGGATAATCTGCTGCCCGAGTTCCTTCACGCGCTTCTAATCCTGCACAATCAATACATGCTAAACCGCGTTCGGTCATTTTCCAGCGACGATCAGCCATGTCTTCATCGTATGTATTCGTTAAGTTATCCACGTCATCTAACACTTCCGACGTATTTGGTTTCAAATAAATGACTTTGTTTTTTGGGACACGTAATTCCGCAATCACACGCTGTCCGCGCCATTTCTTCTCGCTTCCGATGGTGAAATAGGAACTTAGGAGTAGCAGAGAATCCTGAGTTGTCACTTGATATTTGATTTCCTTGGAACGTTGTAGCGCTACACGTTCATTTTCACCGCGAGAATATTGGTAAATCACTAATTCGAAACTGTCGGTGGTTGATGGAACAATCTTCAATGCCGGATAACCGAAATAAGGTTGATTGTCTTTAAAGTGAATGCCTTTCCAACGACGTTCTAACCGGTGACGTTTATTCCAATTACTATCATAGTCGTCGTTCATCATTTCAGGATCAATCTGAACATCAACGATCAGCGTATCACCATGCGGCTGATCCAATGCAATGATTTCTTTGACACGAGATTCTTCTTTATAGTCTGAAGCTGTTTTTGCAATAACATATCCGCCAAGAACCAAGCCGGTTATCCATAAAACCAAGGCTGCGATGCCAACAAAACGCTGACGATTTTTTATCCTGAAAATCATTTTAATTCCCCAATAAATCATCATCAGAATTGGTATGCCGAAACTCAGTAATAATGCAGTAACAGCCAGATGATACACCGTCGAGTTCGGAAAGAAACTTTCTATACCATCGCCCAATTCCACGGGACCGAATTCGTTTATGGTAAATGTGGATGTCAGTAGTCCAATCAATAGAGCGATGCCAACGAAGACTAATGCGAAGGCTAATAATCGCCCCATCACCTCGAATATACTTGCGAGGATACGTTCTGCAGTAGTACTGCTTCGTTTTACATTACCCTTAAAGTCGCGTCCGAAACGATCGGCTTCTTTTCCGAAGTTTTTCATTCGATTGCCAAACGAATCAAACTCTTCTTTTATCGTTCTGTGAATATTATTCACGTCAGCCGGTTCACCGCGCATTTCCAGCTTGTCTGCTGTAGTTTCTGCACGAGGAATGATAATCATCAGCAATAGGTAAAATAGAAATCCTGTTCCGAATGCAAAGAAAATCAGCACAAATCCTAAACGAATCCAAAGCGGATCAATGTCAAAATAATGACCTAATCCTGAGCAAACACCTCCAACCACCGCATCGTCAGGGTCACGGAAAAATCTGCGTCGCGATTTACGATTCTCTGTTGCATTATAATCGCGGTTATGATTGGTTTGTTCGGTTGTGCCGGCATCTCCCATTTCTTGAGGTTCGCCCATAACGCTAATGACGTGATTAACATCGCTTATGGTCACCACTTGTTTGGATGTACCATTACGTTGTGTAAGTAATTCCGCAATGCGCGATTCGATATCGGTCATGATTTCGTCGCGACCTTCTTCCTGACTAAAGCGCATACGGAGCGCTTCCAGATAGTATTTCAATTTATCAAACGCATCTTCATCAATGTGAAAAACGATGCCGCTAATATTTATTGTTAATGTCTTTTTCATGACGTGGAGATTAAGCGTTAGAATTAGTGCGTTTAGTAACCGTATTTACCGACTGGACAAGTTCGTCCCAGGTATTTTCCAATTCCCGAAGGAATTCGGTTCCTGTTTCTGTGAGGCGATAGTACTTACGAGGTGGCCCGCCGGTACTTTCTTCCCAACGATACGCCAATAACCCCATGTTCTTGAGTCGCGTTAATAATGGATACAATGTACCTTCCACAACTACTAGTTGTGCCTGTTTCATGCGCTCTATAATTTCTGTCGGGTATGCATCACCGTCGGCTAAAATGGAGAGAATGCAAAATTCCAGAACGCCCTTACGCATTTGCGCTTTCGTGTTTTCTATACTCATAGTTGTGAAGTATTGATGCTGATGTGATAATTACCTGATTGGATAATCAGGTGATGAGTGGCAAGTCGTGAACCTGACATTTGAATTCCAACAACACGGAATCCATTGTCGTTGTCAATCAGAACCGAAAGCTGTCGTTCGTATCCCGTCCACGACCAAATTTTTTGACGCGGCTGATCAATATGCGGAGACTCCGCAGTTAATTGTATCAGTAATAGCGCTGTTGCGATCATATTTACTAGGTTTTACATTTAACCTTATGACGCAAAGATATATGTATATGTTACTACTATGTAAGGCAAGGTACTAAATAAAATTACAAGTAATTGAAAATCAGATTATTTATTTTTTTCTTGATCCTCAGAATACTCCTTACCTTTGCACCCAAATAAAACCAACTATGGATTTTGCATCTCAATTTCACCACTTATTTACGATAGACGGCTTAATTAGTTTGCTGACTTTGGCGGTATTGGAAATTGTATTGGGGATAGATAACATCATCTTCATTTCTATTATTGCATCTCGCCTCGAACACAAAAAGGAACAGAAAAAAGCACGTTTTACAGGACTTGTTCTTGCGTTATTAATGCGTGTTGCATTGCTGTTTGCGATCACCTGGATTATTGGATTGAAGGAACCGTTGATTGAACTATTCAACTTCCAGTTTAGTGGGCGCGATATTATTCTTTTGGCAGGTGGTATTTTCTTGTTAGTCAAAACAACTTCTGAAATTCACCACAAGATGGAAGGCGTAGACGATACTCCTGACGAAAAGAAAGGTAAATATCCGACGATCATGAATGTAGTGACGCAGATCGTATTCATTGACATTGTGTTTTCATTCGATTCAATTTTAACGGCTGTTGGAATTGTGAATGAGGTTATAATTATGATAGTCGCTGTTATTATTTCAATGGTAATCATGCTCATTTTCAGTGAAGCCGTAAGTGAATTCATTAACCGCAATCCTACAGTAAAGATGCTGGCATTGGCATTCCTTTTAATGATCGGCATTTTATTGGTAATGGAATCATTCCACGTCGATGTTCCGAAGCAGTATGTGTATAGTTCTATGGCGTTCGCATTCCTGGTTGAATTGCTGAACATGCGTATGCGCAAGAAGGTGGAGAAGAAGAAAATCGAAAAGAAAGAGGAATAAGCCGCTACTTACTCAGAATCTTAAACTCTACTCGGCGATTTAATTGCATATTAGCTTCGGTTGTGTTTGGTGCAATCGGCTGCTCAAAGCCGTAACCGGCATAACGAAGTCGTGTATCAGAAATTCCTTGTCCGATCAGATAATCAACGACAGCTTTTGCTCGCGCTTCCGATAAACGCTTGTTATATTCTGCAGTACCGCGATTATCCGTATGCCCTGAAATTTCTATAGTCATACTTGGATTTTGACGAAGCAGCTGCAATAAGTTGTTGAGTTCCGTATATGATTCGGGACGCAATGTTGCTTTGTTGTAATCGAAGAAAATATTGTTCAGAATTATCTTGCTGCCTACTTCTAATTTCTGAAGTTCAATTTCCTTATATACTTCTTGATATCGCGCGGTGTCAGGAATGTTGAAGTTTTCGGAGTGAAACAAATAGCCTGCGCTGGTTGCGGTGATATTATAATTTTTACCTGCCGGTAATGACACCAAAAAATTACCCGTGGCACTGTTCGCCATGACTGAAGTAATCAACTCATTTTTTTCATTGTCATAAATATCTATTCTGCCTCCAATCGGCTTACGACTGGCCGAATCCAGCAATATACCTTTCAATAATGTTAGTCGCGGTCCTGTCT
>Ga0068876_10003215_pt1 | contig 11800 bp, 9 predicted proteins | sample NOAtaG_6_FD_66442 | JGI IMG/M metagenome (GOLD analysis project Ga0068876, IMG submission 66442) | Freshwater lake microbial communities from Lake Erie, under a cyanobacterial bloom - NOAA_Erie_Diel5S_2200h metaG | ecosystem: Environmental > Aquatic > Freshwater > Lake | place: USA: Ohio, Lake... | reverse complement strand
ATGCGCGGCAGAACCCCACTCTGCGGATCTCCCGGAATCACATAGGGGCTGATCTTCTCTCTCAGGACCCCGAAATGATGACGGTGGTGGAGAACTCCCGTCTGAATACCTGCCCACTCTTCGCCATAGACGCTCTTCGCCTCGCGACCAACGTGGTAACGAATGCCAGCTGCCGCCAGCAGATCCCCCTCGTAGGTGGCGTCGATAAACATCCGTCCGGTGAAGGTCTTCCCGCTGAGCGTCCGGATCGAGAGGATCTGCGCCCCGATCTTCCGCACCCCGTTCTGGCGATCGAGCCACTCGTCGCGGAGCACCGGGATCTTGTACTCACGGATGAGATCCTCGAAGACCTGCGCGGCGACGTGCGGCTCGAAGATCCACATCGTCCGGTTCGCCCCGTCCATGGCCGGCGTTCCCTGCCCCTTGTTGCCAAAGGCCTCCCGCTTCTCCCAGGTCCAGGCCCCGGGCCGGCTGTAGTGGAGCCAGACGCGATGGTAGAACTCACGCGCCAATCCCCCGATCACCGCCTTGTTTCCCGTATCGGTGAAGCCCAGCCCGCCGCTCGAGAGCCCTCCAAGATGGCGGTCGGGTGAGACGATGACCACGGAGCGGTTCATCTGGCGCGCCTGCACCGCGGCAGTGACGGCCGCCGCCGTTCCCCCGTAAATAACGATCTCGTAATCGGCCACCTGCTGCCCGCGGACAACGGGGGCTGTCATCAATATCAGAATAATCAGTAATCTATATCTCATCACCACTCCGGTATCTCTCTCGAAATCTGCCCTTGACCCTCAAAAGACCTCTCAACAACCCGGCTCCCCCCAGGCCTTGGTGAGCGCACTACTTCGCCGGCGGATTCCAGGTGAAGACGGCGCCCAGGGTACGCAGCCGCTCAGTCAGGGCCGCCGTGTCGATCTCCTGCACTGGCTTCCGGCTCGCGATGGCCATCCGCGCCGCCACCCCGGCCGCCTGGCCAATGATCATATACTGCGGTTCCATCCGCAGCGTCGAATAGGTGACATGGCTCGCCGAGAAACAGACCGGGACGAGCAGGTTGGTCGACTGTGATCGCTTCGGAAGCAGCACGCGGTAGGGAATCTGGTATGGCTTGACCCCAACCTCCATATTGCCCTCGTTCTGCGCCATCCCGTCCTCCTGCACGTAACGCTGCACGTTGTGCGAGTCGCTGTTGTATGACCCCATCCCGATCACATCCACCTTGGTCAATTCCGTCTGGATATCTTTTTGAGTCACGACATAATCGCCAACCAGGCGTCGCGCTTCACGAACATAGAGCTGATAGGGCCAGTACTGCCCGTGCGGGTTGTCGACAAACTCATCCTTCGCCAAACCGAAACGAGCGATCTCGGCCTGGGTCTCGCGCGGGACGCGCGGATCGGTCGTCAGAAAATAGAAGAGCTCGGCCGTGTACCGCTGGTGATCCTTCCAGATCTCGGCGCGGCGTGCATAGCTCGCGTTCGGATACTCCCAGCTCTTGCCAATATAGTCGGTCGAGAAGGCGCCGCGATTATTGAAATCCCACTTGCGATCACCGGCAATCTGCGCCGGCAGCAGAATCTCATTCATTCGCGGCGCCCGGCCATGATGCCTGACGAATCCCTGCAACCAGCGGGCAGCCAGCTCGAAACGCTGCGGATCATAGGTGGCCGGTTTCGCAAACGGCTGGCGATTGGCGGGATTATCAGTGAGGATCATCCGAAAGTTGTAGGCCTGCACCTTCCGATCAGCCGCGCCGATCTCGCCGCGCGGCTCGGTCTGGATCTCCGGCAGGAGCTTCCGCTCCGCCCCCTCGCCGACATAGGCGGAGACGGGAAAGTCGAACTGGTGGTTCCGGTCCTTGGGGCGCACCCCGGCGAGCGACTCGCCATACTGTGCCGTCCCCTCGCGCCCCCACGTAAAGTCGACGCCGGCCTGGGCGAGCAGATCGCCCTCATAGCTCGCATCAGCAAAGATCTTGCCGGAGAATCGGCTCCCCTTCTCTGTCGTCAGGGAGAGAATTGTCGTCCCCCGCCGGTTCACCCCGTTCTTCTGCCGCAGTCGCTCGCCGAGAAAGACCGACACCGTGCGCGCCTCGCGGATCATCTCATTGAGGACCTGCTCGGCGATGCGCGGTTCCGGCATCCACTCGATCTCGCGTCCATACTTCTTCCCGGCCCGCTGGTAGAACTCGACAGCCAGCCCGCCCAGCACTTCCCGTTTGCCAAAATCGGTCCGGCTGAGCCCCCCGGTGACCATTCCACCAAGGTGCCTGCCCGGCTCGACAATGGCGACCTGCAGCCCCTCGCGCGCCGCCGCCACTGCGGTCATGACTCCGCCCGCCGTTCCACCATAGATCACCAGATCGAAATTACGATCCACCCTCTTCGACTGCGCACTGACCGACCAGACCAGCAGCGCAATCAATAACATTGGTCGCAGTATCTTCAAGCATCCTCCTGTAAACTTCAGCTGGTAATGTAAAAATGCTTAAGTGACGAGGCTCTAATCACACCCTCCCCGCGCAGACGAGCAGTCATCATATATGAACAGAAATGATCGACAGATAAGAACTCGCGGCGGCGCCATGTCCTGAGCAGGCACAAGATTGCCCCTCCTCACCGCGAGATGCAAGACGCCTTACACCGGTTTAATTGGAACCAACCGGGAGATCGAATCCCCCGTCTCTCCGCCAACCTTAACCGAGCTTGACAGCCGGACGAATGACAGTTAGCGTTTACAATTGAGTTTTCGAAATACACTTCCTTATTCGTATGCCCCCTGCCACCCGAATGGCAGCGAGCCAGATCTCCGTGAGGAACAAGCTGAGATATGTCTAAAACAGATCTGACAGGCAGAGTCGCCATCGTGACCGGGGGAGGTCGGGGGATCGGTCGCGCCATCACCACCCGTCTGGTGGAAGCAGGCGCGAGGGTCGTCATCGCCAGTCGGAAGCTCGAGAATCTGCAGGCGACGGCCGATGAACTGAACGCCCTCGGACGTGGTCGTGTCCATCCGGTCGTCTGTCATGTCGGTCGATCAGCGGACCTCGAGAATCTGGTCGCGACAACCGAGCAGGTCTTCGGTCCGGTCGATATTCTGGTCAACAACAGTGCAACCAACATTGGGCAGGGCCCGGCCCTCGAGGTGACCGATGAGATGCTGGCGAAGATGTTCGAGGTCAATGTTCTGGCCGCCCTCCGTCTGATTCGCCTCACGGTGCCGAAGATGATCGAGCGGGGTCAGGGTGGCTCGATCATCAACATCGCCTCGATTGCCGGTATCCGCCCCCAGCCCGGGGGAATACTCTACAGCGCGACCAAGGCGGCGCTGATCATGATGACCCGCAACTGGGCGATGGAGTTCGGCCGCCACCGCATTCGCGTCAACGCGATTGCCCCCGGACTGATCGAGACCGACTTCAGCGAGTACTTCTGGAAGAATGAGGAATACCTCAAGTCGCTCGAAGCGGCCCAGCCAATTCCGCGGGTTGGCCAGGCGGACGAGCTTGGCGGTATGGCCTTGTACCTCGCTTCGGACGATTCTTCATTTGTGACCGGGCAACTCTTTGTCGTCGACGGAGGAGCTACGGCTATATAATTTGCGCTACTACTATCTACACTGAATATACCCAGGAATTATAAAAAGTATGTTTGACAAGTTTCGCGAAGAGTGTGGAGTCTTCGGCATCTACGGCCATGAGGATGCAGCTCGCCTCGCCTATCTTGGACTCTACGCCTTGCAGCATCGCGGCCAGGAATCGGCGGGGATCGTCTCCTCGAATGGGGAGAAGCTCTTTGCCGAGCGGGGGATGGGGCAGGTCAACGACGTCTTTACCGAGCCCGTGCTCACTCGACTGCCGGGACAGCTGGCGATTGGCCACGTGCGCTATTCGACGGCTGGCAAGGTGAGCATCAACGAGGCGCAGCCCTTCGCGGTCAAGTGCAGTCTGGGCCAGATCGCGCTCTGCCATAACGGCAATCTGCCGGATGCGGCCGAGGCGCGGGCGCAGCTCGAGGCAGATGGCGCAATCTTCTCTTCGACCTCCGACACGGAGGTCGTTCTGCACCGGATCGCCCGCTCAAAGAGCGGCGACATCGTCGCGGCGATCGCCGAGGCGCTGGCGGGGGATGAAGGGGCATTCTCGATGCTCTTTGCGACTCCGAATCGGCTCATCGCCGTCCGTGACGCGCGCGGATTCCGTCCGCTCTGCATGGGGCGGCTGAATGGCGCGACCGTCTTCGCTTCGGAGACGTGCGCGTTCGACCTGATCGGCGCAGAGTATATCCGTGACGTCGCGCCCGGGGAGATCGTCGTGGTCGATGAGCAGGGGATCCGCTCGGTTGAGCCATTCGGCAAGCGACCGACTACCCACTGCGTCTTCGAGCACGTCTACTTTTCACGACCGGATTCACTCGTCTTTGGACGGAGCGTCAACAAGAGCCGCCACCTGCTGGGTCGGCACCTCGCGCAGGAGTGTCCGGCCGATGCCGACATCGTTGTCCCGGTGCCCGACTCCGGCGTCGCCGCGGCGATTGGTTTTGCCGCCGAATCGGGGCTGAAGTTCCGCTTCGGCCTCATGCGCAACCATTACGTCGGCCGGACCTTCATCGAGCCGCGATCGCAGATTCGCCACTTTGGGGTGAAGATCAAACTCAACCCGGTCCGCGACCTGATCGAGGGGCGACGGGTGGTGCTGATCGACGACTCGATCGTCCGCGGCACGACCTCACAGAAACTGGTCAAGATGATGCGTGACGCCGGGGCGCGCGAAGTCCACATGCGCATCAGTTGTCCACCAACGATTGCCCCCTGCTACTATGGGGTCGACACTCCGACTCGTGAGGAGCTGATCGCCGCCCACCAATCGGTCGAGGAGATCCGCGCCTATCTCGGCGCCGACTCGCTCGGCTACCTGAGTCTGAAGGGGCTGCTCAATGCGGTCGGCGATCAGCATCAGGAGCGCTACTGCACGTCCTGCTACACCGGAGCCTACCCGACGCGGGTCCCGGAACTGGTCAAACTGGCCGGCAGCAGCGGCAAGACCAACGGCTCGCGTGAGGGCTGATTCGGAGAGGGTCCAGAAGAAACTTATGACTGAAAGAATCACTTACAAAGATGCCGGCGTCGATATCGATGCCGCCAATGTTGCCACATCGCGAATCAGGCGGCTGGCCCAGACGACCTTCAGCGCCAATGTGCTCTCGGACATCGGCAGTTTTGGCGGCATGTTCAACGGCCTCTTCCCGCAGATGCGCGAGCCGGTGCTGGTGGCGAGCTGCGATGGCGTTGGAACGAAACTGAAGATTGCCTTTGCCAGTGGCATCCACAATTCGGTCGGTTACGACCTGGTCTCGCACTGTATCTCGGACATTCTGGTTCAGGGAGCGCGCCCGCTCTTCTTTCTCGACTACATTGCGACCGGAAAGCTCGACCCCGCCATTGTCGAACAGGTGATCGAGGGGATGGCCCGCGGGTGCCGCGAGGGTGGGCTGGCGCTGCTCGGCGGCGAGACCGCCGAGATGCCGGAGTTCTATCCGGAGGGCGAGTATGACATCGCCGGCTTCATCGTTGGCGTGGTCGATCGTCACCGCATCATCAATGGTTCACGAATCACGAGCGGGGATGTCGTCCTCGGCCTTCCGTCACTCGGACTCCACACGAATGGGTACAGCCTGGCCCGCAAGCTGCTGCTCGATGTCGCCGGGTACCAGGTCGGGAGTGAAGTCCCCGAACTGGGCGGCACCGTCGCGAGCGAACTGCTCAAACCGCACAAGAACTATCTGCCGCTGCTCGATGGTCTGATCGATCACGATGGGCTGATCAAGGGGCTGGCGCACATCACCGGCGGAGGACTGGTCGACAATATCCCGCGGATTCTGCCCGGGAATGTCGACGTCCTGATCGAGGATGGCAGCTGGCCGGTGCTGCCGGTCTATCGATTGATGCAGCGAATTGGCAACGTCCCGGTCGAGGACATGCGCCGCACCTTCAATCTCGGGATCGGAATGGTCATCGTCACGGCAGCAGAGAATCAGCCGCTGATCGAGAACCATCTGGCCGGACTCGGTGAGGCCTGCTACCGGATCGGCGCCGTAGTCGATGGTCACGGAAAGGTACGTTTCGCATGAAACGGCTCGGGATCATCATCTCCGGACGGGGTTCGAACATGGTCGCGCTTGCCGATGCCGTCGCGAAGGGGACCATTCCGGACGCCGAGGTGGCGGTGGTCATCAGCAACCTCCCCGAGGCCGGTGGTCTGGATCACGCGCACGAGCGCGGAATTCCAACCTTTGTCCACAGCCACCGCGGAGTTTCGCGAGAGGAGCATGACCGCCAGATGGCGGCGGAGCTGCACCGGCGCAAAGTCGACCTGGTCTGCCTCGCCGGCTACATGCGCTTACTCTCACCATGGTTTATTGGCGAATTCGAGAACCGGATCCTGAACATCCATCCGTCCCTTCTGCCAGCGTTCACCGGACTCGACGCACAGCGTCAGGCCTTCGAGTATGGAGTCAGGTACACCGGCTGCACGGTCCACCTCGTCGACCGTGAACTCGATCATGGCCCGATCATCCGCCAGGCGGTCGTTCCGGTGCTGCCGGACGACAGCGTCGGAAGTCTCGCTGCCAGAATTCTCGCGGCAGAGCATCAACTCTATCCTGAGGCCGTCGCCCTGATCCTGAGTGGAAAGTACCGGATCGAGGGGCGGCGCATCCTCGAAACCGCATGTAATCCCTAACCCAGCAAAGGAAATCGAATCCATGTTCGTCCATTCCGTATTCTTCTGGCTCCGCCCGGACCTGACCGAAGATGAGTCGAAGCAGTTCTGGGAGCAGGTGCGCGCCCTGCTCACCATTCCGAGCGTCAAGATCGGCCACGTCGGCACGCCGGCCAACACCGATCGCCCGGTGATCGATCGATCATACTCTTGTGCGCTCCTGACCGTCTTCGAAGACGAGGCGGGCCATGACGCCTATCAGGTTCATCCCATCCACGACAAGTTCCGCATCGAGTGCGCCCCTCTCTGGTCGAAGGTCATCATCTACGATGCCCAGTAAACGATGAAGTCAACTCTTCTTCTCATCGCGGCGCTGGTGCTGCTCACCCCCCAGCGTGGGCAGGAACGGCTCCAGTCTCTGACGGGTGCGGAGGTCCCGCTCGCGGACCTGCGCGGGAGAGTCGTCGTGCTCGCCTTTGGCGGAAAGTCGATTCCGCTCTTCGCCCGCGAGCTCGCCTCACTCCAACGGCTCGCGACGCGTTATGAGTCGCGCCGGGTCGCCGTCTACTGGGTCAGTATCGACAGCAACCGGCCTGATGGCCGGAACTATGCGTCGAATGCGCAGCTGCAGGCCTTCCTCAGGCAATCAAACCTGAAGATCGAGGTGTTACGGGATCCGGAGATGGAGGTCTACAAATCTTTCGGACTCGACGCCGTACCGACCATTGTCCTGATCGACCAATCCGGCAAAATCGTGCGTCGCTATGTAGGAATCGGGACCGACCAGGGTGAGGTTCACGCAGAGCTGATCGAAGAGATCGAGAAGTTGATCAATTAGTTGAAAGACCGGCTTCACGCGACGGGAAGAGCGCCCGCCGCGTGAAGCTGAACCCTGACCGGCCTACTGGCCGGCGATGATCAGATCGACGCGGCGACTGACCTCCTTCAGGTAGCTGGCGTCTCCCCCGCCCAACTCGACGGTCATATACCCTTCATAGCCGATCTCACCTATCGCCTTGCGCACTTCGGGCCAGTCGATGCTGCCCTCTCGCAGCGGGACAAACTGGCGATTGTCGGTCTTGAAATCCTTGAGATGGAACTTGGCGATCCGTTTGCCAAGAACCCGGATCCACTCCTGTGGATATCCGTACATAACAATATTTCCAACATCGAAATATGCCTTGACCCACGGGCTCTTGAACTCGTCGACATACTTGACGTGATCATAAGGCGTGAGAAGAAACTTGTTCCAGACCTCTTCGATGGCGATCACGACCCCGAGCTCCTTGGCGAGGGGGATCAGTTTTTTGATGACCGCCTGTGAACGCTGCCAGGCGACGGGAATCGTCACCTTGCCGGTAACGACGGCAGGGACGAGCAGCACGGTGTCGGCGCCCCAGAGCTTGGCGTTCCGGAGGGAGGTCTCCATGCCGGTGACGCTCTTCTGAACGACCGCCGGATCAGGATCGGAGAGCGGAAACTTCCAGTGATCCGAGTTCATGACCGAGTGAACCTTGAAGCCTGTCTTGAGCGAAGCCTCCTTGATCGCCTCGGCCTCCTTCGGATCGTAGACGGTATTGGCCTCGACGCCTTCAAAGCCGCAATCGATCGCCAACTTGAAACGATCGACGTAGCTCAGATCCTTGGGCAGCATATTGATGATGAGCCCTTTCTTCAGCGCGGACTTCTGGCCGGACGTCTGGGCCGTGGGAACGGCAATCGTCGGGAGGGTGGGGAGGGCCGCCGCGGTCAGGCCCAGGGCCGTCCGACGCGCAAATTCTCTTCTGCTGATCATGGGTCGAATCTCCTGTTGAATAAAAGTTGATCGAGAACTTTGATGGGTAGAGTATAACCGGAGTCCGACGGATGTCCAGTTTCAGCCGACAGCCGGGGACGGCGCGACCGGTCGCAGCAGTCCGCCCTGCTTGTCAAGCGAGTTCATCATGCGCTTGCCCGGGGATACGACCTCTTTTCGACGAGCCATTTTGTCATCGCCGATGGCTCTCCGCCCCTTCGATCGGTTATGATGAGTATTTGAGACCTCAGTCTGACAGCGACTTCCGCAAGTGAAAGGAGAAGTGATGAATCAAGAGTTTTCGACCACCGTTTCGACAACCATGGTGACGCAGCCCCTGACAGTCCTCTCCGAAGAGGAGTCCCTCTTTGCCGCGAGTGTCCGTGAATTTGCCGAAGCCGAGATCAAACCGTACGTTCGCGAAATGGATGAAGCGCAGAAGTTACGTCCGGAAATCCTCGCGAAGTGTTTTGAACTGGGATTGATGGGCATCGAACCGGGAGAAGAGTACGGAGGATCAGGTGGAACATTTTTCATGGCCTGCCTGGCGATCGAGGAGCTGGCGCGGGTCGATCCGGCGGTCAGCGTCTGTGTCGATGTAAACAACACGCTGGTGATCAACGCCTTCGTCAACTATGCCAGTGCGGGGCTGCGCGAGCGTTACCTGCCGCGGCTCTGTCAGGAGACGATCGGCGCATACTGCCTGAGTGAGGCGGGTTCGGGTTCGGACGCCTTCGCCCTCCAGACGCGGGCCGAGGATCTTGGCGCCCACTACCGCCTGAATGGACGGAAGATGTGGATCACCAACGGGAACGAGGCGGGCATCTTCATCGTCTTTGCCAACCTCGATCCGGCCAAAGGCTATAAGGGCATCACCGCGTTTGTGGTCGAAAAGGGTTTTCCAGGGTTCAGCGTCGGCAAGAAAGAGGACAAGCTCGGGATTCGCGCCTCCTCGACGACCGAGCTGCTCTTTGATGACTGTCTCGTCCCGAAAGAGAATGTCCTTGGCGAGGTTGGGAAGGGATACAAGATTGCGATCGAGACGCTCAATGAAGGGCGGATCGGGATCGGCGCCCAGATGCTTGGACTGGCGCAGGGCGCCTTCGAGAGCGCGCTGGCCTACACGAAGGAGCGGAAGCAGTTCGGGCAAGCGATCGCCGATTTTCAGGGAGTCCAGTTCCAGCTCGCCGACATGGCGGTCAAGGTCGAGGCGGCACGACTGATGGTCTACAATGCCGCCCGTCTCAAGGATGCCAGGCAGCCATTCATCAAGGAGGCGGCCATGGCCAAACTGTTCACCTCCGAAGTGGCCGAAGAGGTCGCCTCGCTGGCGGTCAATCTCTATGGTGGTTACGGGTACGTCCGGGATTACCCGGTCGAGAAATACTTCCGTGACTGCAAGATTGGCCAGATCTACGAGGGCACCTCGAACATGCAGCGACAGACGATTGCGAAGATGCTCATCTAGCCCTTCTTTGGACAATAAATGAATCACCCACTTTTCGAAAAATTACAGGCGCTGAGCGAGGGGAAGCTGAAGGAGACGGAGGAGGCGGCCGAGCCGGCGCCTCCTCCGCCGATTACGCCGCGGGCAAAGAGCGAGACGGTGGCGACGCCTCCGCCTCCCCGGGCGACCGAGCCACCGAAGAGGCCGCGACTCGAATCGAGGCCAGGACCGCCCGCCCTGCCGTCAACCAGGCTGGCGCCTCCTCCGGTGACGGCGACCCGGCCGAGCGGAGCCCGGCCGAGTGGAGACCGATTAGCCGGCCTCAATCCGGCGCAGCGTGAAGCGACGACGACCGTCGAAGGGCCGGTGCTGATCCTGGCTGGCGCGGGCAGCGGCAAGACGCGGGTCATCACCTTTCGGATTGCCCACCTGATCGAAGAGACCGGCGTCCGGCCGGAACAGATCCTCGCGGTGACCTTCACCAACAAGGCGGCCGGGGAGATGAAGGAGCGGGTCGAAAAACTGCTCGGTGATGAGCCGCGATCAGGCTCGCCGCTCATCGCGACCTTCCATTCGCTCTGTGTCCGGATTCTGCGACGGGATATCGAGAAGCTCGGGCGCGGCTTCACCCGCAGTTTCACGATCTATGACGCCGATGAGCAGCAGCGACTGATCCGCCAGTGTATCCGTGATTGCGGATTCGACGACAAGCAGCTCACGCCGCGGGTGGTTCAGAGTGCGATCAGCAACGCCAAGAACCGCGGGGAGAGTCCGGAGAGCTACGCCGCGCGGGCCGATTATGGAGTGGCCCGGAAGCAGGAGATCGCCCGAATCTATCCGCTCTATGAACAGCGACTCCACAACTCGAACGCGCTCGACTTTGACGATCTCCTGCTGATGACGGTGCAGCTGCTGCGCCATTCGGCGGAGACACGCCACTACTACCACCAGCGTTTTCGCCACGTCCTCGTCGATGAGTTTCAGGACACCAATGGAATCCAGTATTCGCTGACGCGCATGCTGGTGGAAGGCGACCTGGCGCTCAACATCGGCAAGCGACCGGCCGATTTCTGGCAGAACCGCAGTCTCTGCGTCGTTGGTGACGAATCGCAGGCGATCTATGGCTGGCGCGGTTCCGACTTCCAGATCATTCTTGGCTTTGAGAAAGACTTTCCGAATGTGAAGGTGATCAAGCTCGAGGACAACTACCGTTCGACGGCGCGGATCCTGCAGGCGGCCAATCACGTCATTGCCCACAACACGGAGCGCTTTGACAAGGTGCTCCGGGCCAACAACAACGAGGGTGAGAAGATCCGCTATGCCCAGCTCTACGATGGCGAAGAGGAGTCGCGCTGGATCATCTCGCGGATCGAGGAGCACCGGCGACAGGAGCCGCAGCTGCGGGCAGCGGTGCTCTACCGGACCAATGCCCAGTCGCGTCTCTTCGAAGAGGCCTGTCGGCGGGCCGGTATGCGCTACAATCTCGTCGGCGGGTTCAGCTTCTATGAGCGGGCGGAAGTAAAGGACATCATTGCCTACCTGAAGCTGGCGCTCAATCCATCCGATGGGATCGCGCTGCTGCGGGTCATCAATACTCCGGCCCGCGGACTGGGCAAATCATCCCTCGAGGAGCTGGACCGGCTGGCCCGCCAGTGGGATCTGACCATGTGGGAGGCGATCCGTCGCGTGGTGACGGAGCAGCTGTTGCCGGCCCGGGTCGTCAATTCACTCAAGCCTTTTTTCGATCTGGTCAGCTCGCTTGCGGCCCAGGCGGTCGATCCCTCCAATCCGCTCAGTGAGGTCATCAAATCGGCGATCATCGAGAGCGGCTATGAGCGGA
>Ga0068876_10003210_pt1 | contig 11808 bp, 11 predicted proteins | sample NOAtaG_6_FD_66442 | JGI IMG/M metagenome (GOLD analysis project Ga0068876, IMG submission 66442) | Freshwater lake microbial communities from Lake Erie, under a cyanobacterial bloom - NOAA_Erie_Diel5S_2200h metaG | ecosystem: Environmental > Aquatic > Freshwater > Lake | place: USA: Ohio, Lake... | reverse complement strand
ACCGAGTTTCTTGATGATGTTGGTCTGCGCGGCACCACCAACCCGGGATACCGAGAGACCGGCGTTCATGGCCGGACGGACACCGGAGTTGAAGAGGCTGCTCTCGAGGAAGATCTGGCCGTCGGTGATGGAGATCACGTTCGTCGGTACGAAGGCCGACACGTCACCGGCTTGCGTCTCGATGATCGGGAGCGCGGTGAGCGAACCGGTCTGGCCTTTCACTTCACCGTTGGTGAACTTCTCGACGTAGTCGGCGTTCACGCGGGCGGCGCGCTCGAGCAGGCGCGAGTGGAGATAGAAGACGTCGCCCGGGTAGGCTTCGCGGCCCGGCGGGCGGCGCAGCAGCAGCGAGATCTGGCGATACGCCCAGGCCTGCTTGGTGAGATCGTCATAAATGATCAGGGCGTCCTGACCGCGGTCGCGGTAGTACTCGCCCATGGTGCAGCCCGAGAAGGGCGCGATGTACTGCATGGCGGCCGGGTTGGAGGCGCTAGCCACCACCACGGTGGTGTGGTCCATGGCGCCGTGCTCTTCGAGCTTGCGCACCACGGCGGCGATCGAGGACTGCTTCTGGCCGATGGCCACGTAGATGCACTTAACCCCGGTGCCCTTCTGGTTGATGATCGCGTCGATCGCGATCGCGGTCTTGCCGATCTGGCGGTCGCCGATGATCAGTTCGCGCTGGCCGCGACCTACCGGCACCATCGCGTCGATGGCTTTCAGACCGGTCTGTACCGGCTGCGAAACGGACTGGCGGGTGATAACACCGGGCGCCACTTTTTCGATGGGCTCGAACAGATCGGACGTGATCGGGCCTTTACCGTCGATCGGGTTGCCCAGCGAGTCGACCACACGGCCAAGCAGCGCGGGGCCGATCGGCACCTCGAGTACGCGACCGGTGCAGCGGCAGGTCTGGCCTTCTTGCAGGCCTTTGTACTCGCCGAGTACCACGGCACCCACGGAGTCACGCTCGAGGTTGAGCGCGAGGCCGTAGACGCCACCTTGGAACTCGATCATCTCGCCGTACATCACTTCGGCCAGGCCGTGGATGCGGACGATGCCGTCCGAGACGCTGACGACCGTGCCTTCGTTGCGCGCCTGCACGCTGACGTCGAGGCGCTCGATGCGGCTCTTGATGATTTCGCTGATTTCGGCGGGGTTGAGTTGCTGCATCTCGGGGTTCCTTGGATAGGGTCCGTCAGGAATTCATGGCTTCGGAGAGCTTGGCGAGGCGTCCGCGCACAGAGCCGTCGATCACGAGGTCGTCGGTGCGGATGATCACGCCACCAATCAAAGAGGCATCGACCTCGGTGCTCAGCCGGACTTCGCGCTGGAGTTTGCGACCGAGAGCTTCAGCGATGCGTGCGCCCTGCGCCTCGTCGATATCGAAGGCACTGGTGAGGCGCAGATCAACCGCACGCTCCTGCTGTGCCTTCAGCGCCATGAACAGCGCATGTACCTGCGGCAGCAGGGGCAGGCGGCGGTTCTCGGCGAGGACGCGGACGAAGTTCTGCACGGGCTCGGGCAGGGAATCGCCGCACACGCCCATCAGGGTGTCGGCTTTCTGGGCGGCGGTATAGGAGGGCGAGCCGAGCAGCAGCGCTGCGCGATCGTCACTCACCACCGCGGCGGCCGTGGCCAGGGCATCGGCCCAGGCCCCGAGCGCGCTGCCGGCGAGCGCGTGCTCGAAGGCAGCCCGCGCGTAGGGTCGGGCCAGAGTGGTCAGTTCTGCCATGGGGGCTGGCCTCAGAGTTCCGCGGCGAGCTGGTCGACCAGCTCGCGGTGGGCACCGGCGTCGACAACCTTGCCGAGGATACGGGAGGCACCGGCAACCGCCAGTGCGCCGACCTGCGCGCGCAATTGCTCGCGGGCGCGGTTCATCTCCTGTTCGACTTCGGCCTGTGCAGCCAGCTTGATGCGGTCAGCTTCTTCGCGCGCCTTGGTCTTGGCTTCGTCGACGATTTGTGCCGCGCGGCGGTTGGCCTGCTCGACAATCCCGGCGGCTTCGGTCTTGGCATCGCGCAGCTGCTGCGCGGCCTTGTCCTGGGCCAGCGTGAGGTCTTTCTGGGCGCGTTCGGCAGCCGACAAACCATCGGTGATGCGCTGTGTGCGCTCATCCATGGCCTTGCGGATCACGGGCCAGACGAACTGCATGCAGAACCAGACGAACACCAGAAAGGTGATCGACTGGCCGATGAGCGTCATATTGATGTTCATGCCATCACTCCTGCGGTCGATGGGCTCGACCGGCCCGCGCACCCGCAAGAGGCGCGCATGGCCGGGATTCGCGACTCGGTATCAGGCCGCGAAGATCAGGTACATGGCGATACCGACGCCGATCATCGGCACGGCATCCAGCAGACCGGCAATCAGGAACATCTTGGCCTGCAGCATCGGCGCAATCTCGGGCTGGCGTGCCGAGCTCTCGAGCAGTTTGCCGCCGAGGATGCCGAAGCCTAGCGCGGTGCCTATGGAGCCGAAGCCGATCATGATGGCGGCGGCGATGAATTTCAGACTTTCAGCGACTTCCATTGCATTCTCCCGATTAGAGATGGACTGAGTGAGCAAGGCAAAACAAAAGGTTCAGTGTTCTTCCTGTACATCGTGGGCCATCGCCATATAGACGACGGTGAGCACGGTGAACACGAAGGCCTGCAGCGAGATCACGAGGATGTGGAACACCGCCCACGCCCACTGCAACACGCCGGCGAATACGCCCATGACGAGCCCCGAGCCGAACATGATGGCGATAAGGATGAAGATCACTTCGCCGGCATACATGTTCCCGAAGAGTCGCAGACCCAGCGAAATGGGCTTGGCGATCAGCGCCACGGCCTCCAGGAACAGGTTGATCGGGATCAGGACGAGCATCACCAGGGGATTGGAGGAATGGAACGGATGGAGCGTCAGTTCCTTTACGAAGCCGAGGACGCCCTTCTCGCGCATCGAGAAAAAGATCATCAGACCGAAGACGGTGAATGACATGCCCAGCGTGACGTTCGGATCGGTGGTGGGAACCACCTTCAGGTACAGGTGCTCGTTGCCGCTGATCGTGGCGGCCGCGTGCGGCAGCCAGTCGACCGGGAAGAGATCCATCAGATTCATCAGGAAGATCCAGGTGAAGATGGTGAGCGCCATGGGGGCGATCATCTTGTTCCTGTGATGGAAAATATCGTTCACGGTACTGTCGATGAACTCGACAATCATTTCGACCAGATTCTGCCAGCCGTTGGGTGCGCCAGGGTTGGCAGCCGCTTTGCGCGCCATGCGGCTGAAGAGAAAGCTGAAAAGAAGCCCCAGCGAAATGGCCCAGCCCATGCTGTCCAAGTGGACCGCCTCAAAACCCATGGCATCGATCTGCTCGTCGCAGTGCGCGAGCGTCCAGCCGTCCTGGGCCAGAACGGCCTCGCCATCGCAATAGCTGCCCGCCGGCAGCTTGCCGTAGGTCATGTTGGTCAGGTGGTGCTTGATGTACCCCTGACTGGTCTGGGCTTCGGCGGACATCCAGCCTCCCCTTGTTCGACGTTCTCAGACTGCGCCCGACCGGGCAAGCAGCACGCTGTTCAGCAAAAGCATCAGCACATACGCACCAAATAGCCAAGGCGCATCAACCGGACCCGCTGCCGTGAAGGCAAGAGCGAACCCTGTTGCCACCAGCAGAAACTTCCCGGCCTCGGCCCGGTAGAAGCCCTGCGCCACCTCACGGGCCGCAACAGCACCCCTGACGCGGAACGCGCGCCAAGAAAACCAGGCCTGCGGAAGCAGGAAGATCAACCCCCCGAGGAGGATGGACCAAGCAGTGGCGGTGTCGAGGCACCAGGCGACAGTGACCGCGAGCAAGAGCAAGGAGCCCTCGACCAGAAGCACCTTGCCAAGTGGCGGGCGCTGCAGGCCATTGTTGCCGGCGGTTGCATTCATCCTGTTATATCGGGCCGTGTGCGGCAGAAACACCACCGCCCGAAGACGGGGCGGGATTATAGGGGGCAGTTTGCAGCGGCGGCAACCCGGGCAACTGGCTGATTCAGCGGCGGAAATAGCTTAGCAAGCCGTCAAGTTGTTCGAGGCTGGCGTAGTCGATCACCAGCCGGCCCTTGCCCCCGCGCTTGTGTTCGATGAGGACGGCGGCACCGATGGTCTCGGAGAGCTCGCGCTCAAGCTGCCGGACATCCGCCCCCGGATCGGCCGGCGCGATCTTGCGGGGCTTGGCACCCAGCAACCGGCGGACCAATGCTTCGGTCTCTCGCACCGACAAGCCCTTCGCAACCACCTCACGTGCCACCTCGGACTGCCGCTCCGGTGGCAGGCCCAGCAATGCACGTCCATGGCCCATTTCGAGGTCCTTGCGCTCCAGATGCTGGCGTACGTCTGCCGGCAGGCTGAGAAGCCGCATGATGTTGGTCACCGTGGTACGCGACTTGCCGACGGCCCCGGCAATGCTCTCGTGTGTGAGGCCGAACTCCTGCTGCAGCCGCTGCAGGGCTGCAGCCTCCTCCATCGCGTTCAGGTCGGCGCGCTGGATGTTTTCGATCAGAGACATCGCAATCGCTGCTTCATCAGGCACATCCCGCACGATCGCCGGAATGTCCTGCATGCCCGCCATCTGGGCTGCTCGCCAGCGACGTTCACCGGCAATGATTTCGTAGCGGCCACCCGCCACCGGCCGAACCACCACGGGCTGGATCAAGCCTTGGGCCCGGATGGAGCTGGCGAGCTCTTCCAGTGCCTCCGGATTGAAGTCCTTCCGCGGCTGATAGCGCCCACGCTGGAGCAGGTCCACGGGCAGGGTGCTGACATCCGAAGGGCCCGAGCCTGCGTTGGCCGTCTGTGCCTCTTCCTGGCGACCGAGGCCGGCCGCTCCGATCAGGGCATCGAGTCCGCGTCCCAGGCCGCGCTTCTTGATCGACATTGCGTTCTCCGGAGGGCGCTCGGGCGGCTCAGTCACTGGCCGGCTGCGTGGAAGCGGGAATCGGTGCTATGGGATTGCGCCCGTGGCGACGCAGCATCTCCGATGCCGCGGCCAGATACGCGATCGCGCCTCGTGAACCAGCATCGTAGAGGAGGGCCGGCTTGCCATGCGATGGCGCCTCGGCGAGGCGTACGTTGCGGGGAATCAGTGTCGAGTACACACGCGCGCCGAAGTGTCCTATCAGCTGCATGGAGACTTCGTTACTCAGGCTGTTACGCGCGTCGTACATCGTGCGCAGCAGCCCTTCGATCTCGAGCGCAGGATTCATCACCTTCTGTACCCGCGCCACGGTGTTAAGCAGCGAAGACAGACCTTCCAGCGCGTAATACTCGCACTGCACGGGAATGAGCACGCTGTCTGAGGCCACCAGTGCGTTCACTGTCAGCATGTTGAGCGATGGGGGGCAGTCGATCAGCACGTAGTCATACTCGTGCTTTACCCGCGCAAGCGCATAGCGCAGCCGGCTTTCTTTCGATGTTGCCGTGATCAGTTCGACCTCTGCGGCGGTGAGATCGGCATTGGCAGGCAGCACATCAAAGCCGGCGTCTCCTGCTCCCTGACGCACATCTTCAACGCGGGCGTTGTGCATGAGGACGTCATACACGGAATTCTCGAGCGCGTGCTTGTCGACGCCGCAGCCCATGGTCGCATTGCCTTGAGGATCAAGGTCGACCAGCATCACGCGCTGGCGGTTTGCCGCGAGCGAGGCCGCGATGTTCACGCAGGTGGTGGTCTTGCCGACCCCGCCTTTCTGGTTGGTGATGGCGATGATGGTCACGCGGTGTTCCCGTCCTGTCCGGGGGTCCGAGCGATGCATACCAGGTGCCTGGGCGTGGTTGCACCGGGAACAAATAGCTCGGTGATCGATTGCACAGTATAGGGTGGCTTCACTTCCGCCAACTCGCTTGCCGCAGGAGCACTTTTCATGGCAAGCAGCACGCCGTCGCGGGTCAACAGGGGCCCTCCGAGCCTAACCAGCTCGCCCAGGGAGCCAACGGCGCGAGAGACGACCGTATCGAAGGCGGGCTGGACTGCACAGTCCTCGGCACGTTCATGATGCAACAAGACATTTGCAAGCTGGAGCTGCGACTTCACCTGGAAGAGAAAGCGCATTTTCTTGCCATTGCTGTCGAGCAGATGGAACTCATGACCCGGAAGACACACTGCGAGTGGAATACCGGGCAAGCCTGCACCGGTGCCTATATCGAGCACACGCGTTCCGTTCAGGAAAGGGAGAATGCTCAGACTGTCTTCGATATGACGATGGAGCATCTCCGTCGGATCAGTGATACCACTCAGGTTATAGGCAGCGTTCCAGGTGACCAGCAGATCGACGTACTGCAGAAGCGTGTCGACGCTCTCATCGGAGAAAGCGAGTCCCAGCGTATCAATACCTCTGCGCAACAGCGGGCGCAGATCATCCATGCGCGCAGACGCGACACGGTTCACGCGCGAAGGCGCTCCAGCCGACCGATCTTCTTCAGGTGTATGAGCAACAGGGAAATCGCTGCAGGTGTCACACCCGGAATACGGCCGGCTTGGGCCAGAGTTTCAGGTTTCATTGCTATCAGTTTGTGGCGAACCTCGTTCGACAAACCATCCACACCCGCATAGTCGAAATCCTCCGGAAGTACGGTGTTCTCGTAACGCTTGAGACGGTCGACTTCTTCGTGCTGGCGATCGATGTAGCCTGCATATTTGGCTTCGATCTCGACCTGCTCGGCGACATCCATGCCCACGACGGGGAGTGCGCAGACACGACTGAGCGTTGCGTGATCGAGTTCCGGCCGCTTGAGAAGTTCCGACAGCCGGTACTCGCGTGAGAGTGGCTTGCCGACATGCGTGCTGATGGCCTCCGCCTCCGGTGTTCCGGGATGGACAAAACGCATCTCGAGTTCCGCAGAGCACGCGGCGATAGCCTCTTGTTTGGCAGAAAAACGTGACCAGCGGTGTTCGTCGATCAACCCGAGTGCACGCGCGGCAGGTGTCAGGCGACGATCTGCGTTGTCTTCGCGCAAGAGGAGCCGGTGCTCCGCGCGGCTCGTGAACATGCGGTAGGGTTCTCCGGTACCCAGGGTGACCAGATCATCGACCATGACGCCGATATAGGCTTCATGACGCAGTGGATACCAGGGTTCCTCGCCCGTCGCCCTGCGGGCTGCATTGATACCGGCCAACAGGCCTTGGGCAGCAGCCTCTTCGTAGCCGGTGGTGCCGTTGATCTGTCCGGCGAAAAACAAACCCTCCAGATAACGCGTTTCCAGACTGTGGCGAAGCCCACGCGGATCAAAAAAATCGTACTCGATGGCATAACCCGGACGGGTGATGTGTGCGTTTTCGAAGCCCTTGATGCTCTGGACAAGCGCAATCTGCACATCAAACGGCAGGCTCGTGGAAATGCCGTTGGGGTAGAGCTCGATGGAATCCAGCCCCTCAGGCTCGATGAAGACCTGATGGGAATGCTTGTCCGCGAAGCGTACGACCTTGTCTTCCACCGACGGGCAATACCGTGGTCCGACCCCTTCAATCACGCCTGCATACATCGGTGAACGGTGCAAGGCACCACGGATGATCTCGTGGGTCCGTTCATTGGTATGGGTGATATGGCACGGTATCTGCCGGGGATGCTCAGAGGCATCTCCCATGAAACTCATTACCGGGACGGGGCTGTCACCATCCTGGACAGCCAGCCCCTCGAAGTTGACCGAGCGGGCATCGATGCGTGGCGGAGTGCCGGTCTTCAGTCGGCCTACACCAAACGGCATTTCACGCAGTCGGGCGGCAAGTGCATTGGCGGGAGGATCACCTGCGCGTCCACCGCCGTAGTGCTCCATGCCCACGTGTATCAGTCCACCGAGAAAAGTGCCAGTGGCCAGCACTACAGCCTCGGCGCGGAAATCGACGCCCATCTGGGTGCGTACACCCACAACCCGTTCACCTTCTACAACGAGATCAACGACAGGTTGCTGGAAGACATCAAGTCCGGTCTGTTGCTCGATGATCGCGCGAATCGCTGCGCGGTAAAGCACACGATCGGCCTGTGCACGCGTGGCGCGTACCGCGGGGCCTTTACGCGAGTTCAGCACCCGGAACTGTATGCCTGCTTTGTCGGTAGCACGGGCCATGGCGCCGCCCAAAGCGTCTATCTCCTTCACCAGATGACTTTTGCCGATGCCGCCGATGGCCGGGTTGCACGACATCTGACCGAGCTGCTCGATGCTTTGGGTCAACAGCAAGGTCGGTACGCCCATGCGTGCAGCGGCAAGCGCGGCCTCGGTACCGGCATGGCCGCCACCTACCACGATCACGCCGTAACGCCGGGGGTAGTCCACGTCGCTGCTCCAGAAAAAGGGCCGGGCAGTATATCCGTCGCATCTGCCGGTGTTCAAAATTCAACCACAGGGAATTTTGGGCGGTCTCCGTGGATATTCCAGTCTTAAATAAGATTTCTCTCTCTGAGAGGGAGGGGATACCAGTATGTTGTTACTTAAGAGAGCGGCCCAAGCTGTGGGGAAGCCACTTTAAGCGTTGCGTGTCAGTGACTTGGACGTGGGTGAACTCTGTGTGGATAGGGCGTCCATCTTCTTGGTTGTCGGTGGACGTGCTGTGGACCGTTTAAAGCCTGGGCAGTGCGGCTGGGTCTTGATACGTCTCATGCACAGGAAGTGGAAGGGCTGACCCACAGCTTGTGCACGGCTTATTTGCCGATACAAAAGCTCGAGAAAATCCTGCCGAGCAGCTGATCCGAGCTGAGCTGGCCCGTGATTTCTCCCAAGTGTTGTTGCACCAGCCTCAAATCTTCTGCCACCAGTTCGGAGCCGGTGCGTCCGAGCAGGTTCTCTTGCGCTGTGAGCAGCGACTCGCGGGCACGCTCCAATGCATCCAGATGGCGCCGCCTTGCGCTGAAACCGCCACCCTCTGCGGGTGCGAGACCTGCAGCGCTGCTCAGCACCTTCCTGATCGTATCCATTCCGTGCCCTGTGAGTGCCGATACGGCTACTCGTCGAAGGCCTTCGTCCTGGATTGTGCCGGGCGTCATTCCGCTCACATCGCATTTGTTCATCACGATGCAGACAGGTGGTAGCTCGGCGCCAAGGGTGGAGAAGTGGTCTCTCAGCACGGTGTCCGGATCATCCGGTCCTGAACTGTCTATCACGAGCAGCAACAGGTCTGTGCTCTCGGCCTCTGCGAGCGCCCGTCGAATACCTTCGCGTTCGATTTCGTCAGGGCTATCTCGAAGTCCGGCCGTGTCCGTGATGTGGATCGGCATGCCATCTACCAGTATTCGTTCTCGTATCAGGTCACGCGTGGTGCCGGCGATGGCACTTACGATTGCCGTATTGCTGCCTGAAAGAGCATTGAGGAGGCTCGATTTTCCAGCATTGGGTTTGCCGGCGAGCAGTACGTTGATCCCGTCACGTAACAGGCGCCCCGAGCGGGCAATCGCTTCGATGTGCGCGATACGTGAGATCAGCTCCTCTATGCGTGTCTGTGCATCGGAGTCAGCGAGAAGATCGATGTCTTCTTCCGGAAAATCAATGCAGGCCTCGACGAAAATCCGAAGTCTGGTGACGTCTTCAACCAACGCGTGGATGTGTGTAGAGAACTCGCCGTTCATGCTTCGCGCAGCGCCGCGAGCAGCTTCACGGCTCGCGCTGTCTATGAGGTCTGCAATAGCCTCTGCCTGTGCGAGATCGATCTTTCCGTTGAGGTAAGCACGCTCACTGAATTCTCCGGGTCTCGCCATGCGGGCGCCCAGCGCCAGGACGCGTTCGAGAAGCATGTCGAGGACGACCGGCCCTCCATGTCCCTGAAGCTCGATCACATCATCGCCGGTGAAACTGCCAGGGCCTGCGAAATAAATCACGATGCCGGAATCGATTATCTGACCGTCGATATCGCGGAAAGCAGCCAGTTTCGCGACTCTCGGCGGCGGTTCCGTGAGCGTCACGGCCCGAGCAATGTGCAGCGCCTCGGGCCCCGCGATCCTGACGATTCCTATCCCCCCACGGCCGGGCGCGGTAGCGATCGCTGCGATCGTCTCCGGCCGCCCGAGGGACATGGCTCAGCTTTCGCGCTCGATCTGGCGGGTGATGACCCACTGTTGGCTGATGGATAGAACGTTGTTCACCAGCCAGTAGAGCACCAGGCCCGCGGGGAAGAACAGGAAGAACACAGTGAAGATGATGGGCATGAACTGCATCACTTTCGCCTGCATGGGATCTGGCGGAGGAGGGTTCAGCGTCTGCTGGTAGTACATCGAGGCGCCCATCAGCAGCGGTAGCACGAAGTAAGGATCCATCACCGAAAGATCCCTGATCCAGCCTGCGAGCGGTGCCTGGCGGAGCTCGACGCTCTCGAGGAGCACCCAGTAGAGTGCGAGGAACACCGGCATCTGGATGAGGATCGGCAGACATCCTCCCAGCGGGTTCACTTTTTCGCGACGATAAAGCTCCATCGTTTCCTGAGAAAGTTTCTGGCGGTCGTCACCGTGTCGTTCACGCAGTTCCAGCATCTTCGGCTGGAGTTTTCGCATCTTCGCCATCGACCGGTAGCTGGCAGCCGACAAGTGGAAAAACAAACCCTTCACCAGCAAGGTGAGCAGGATGATCGCAACGCCCCAGTTGCCAGCGCCATCGCCAAGCGTCGTCACGCTACCGAAGGCGTGAAGTTCGCCCGTCGCGAAGAAATGCAACAAGGCAAAGAGCGGTTGCGCGATCCACCAGAGCCACCCGTAGTCGACCGTGAGATCGAGGCCCGGAGACATACCGGAGAGCTTGTACTGGTCTTTCGGGCCCGCGTAGAACCGTGCAGAGAGGACACCAGAATCACCAGGCGCGATGGTGATGGTGGGGCTGGTGAAGCGGGCAATGTTGAACCCTGTGTCGCTGCGCAGCATATCGACGCGGTGTGTTTCTGAGGCGACGGGTATCCATGCACTGATGAAGTAATGCTGTACGAGCGCGATCCATCCACCGGGTGTCTGAGCGGTGTACGGTTCTTCCGTCACGTCGCTGAAGGTTTGTTTGACGTAGGGTTCTTCCACTGTGCGGGTCGCGAAGCCGACAAATGGCTGTATACCGAGTGCGCCACCTGCGGCGCTGGGGTCAGGGCTGTCGTCGCGGCGGAGTTGGCCGAAGAGCCCTGCTTGCCAGGGTTTTTCGGTGCGGTTATCGATGCCGTATTCAAGCTCCGCGAGGTAAGAGCCACGCGTGAAGCGATAACGCTTGCTGATAGCCACGCCGGTGCTGGTGGTGTGTTCGAGCGTCACGACCAGTTCGTTTTGACCCTCCGGAAGTTCCCAGTGCTGTTTTGCACTGCTGAACGTCGGTCTGCCCGCGGCAGTGTCGGTGCCGTCAGGGCCCACCAGACCGCTCTGGGCGGTGTAGTCACGGTTCGCGTTCTGCTGCAGCAGCTTGAAGGGCATGTCCGGTCGGCCGAGCTCGGCGTGGAACTTCCGCAGCGCGGCGCCGACGATGTCCCCACCCGTCAGTGATATTTCGAGCGACAGCGTATCGGTCAGCACTGTGATGGTCTTGGCGACGGCAGCGGCCACGGGGGGCGGCGGCGTCGCGCTGCTGGCCGCGTGCTGCGCCACTGGCAGTTCGGACGCCGGTGCTGTTGCAGCGGATGCAGCGATATCAGCGGGGGCCGGCAGGCTTGTAGCGTCGGGCGCCGTCTGAGTGGGCGTATCCGTGTTGGTTTTGGCGAGATGTTCTTGTCGGAAATTGGTCCATTCGACCAGCGTCATCCAGCCGACGAGCGCCAGAGCGATCATGAGAGCGTAGCGCTGGATGTCCATCAGTCAGGCGTGTCCGTGGTGCAGGTTTCGGGGTGTCGTG
>Ga0068876_10003208_pt1 | contig 11812 bp, 22 predicted proteins | sample NOAtaG_6_FD_66442 | JGI IMG/M metagenome (GOLD analysis project Ga0068876, IMG submission 66442) | Freshwater lake microbial communities from Lake Erie, under a cyanobacterial bloom - NOAA_Erie_Diel5S_2200h metaG | ecosystem: Environmental > Aquatic > Freshwater > Lake | place: USA: Ohio, Lake... | reverse complement strand
ATCCTCGCCAACCCGCAGGAGAGTCCCGTCCAGTACCTCACCGAAGAGGGGGCATTCATCCCTGGAGTCCTCGACAAGCTCCCGATCCAGGACTTCAACGAGGACTACTACGAGATGTGGAAGGATCTCGGATGGAAGAGGGCGGTGGAAGTCTCACAGCAGACCTCCAAGGCGTACTACGGGGCCATCATGCAGATCAGCCCCAAGCTGCGTTGGTTCCTGTCCAGCATGAAGCTGGCGAACAGGATTGCCCTTGAGCGGGGCGAGTTCCTGTCGTGGGAACCGATCCCAGGCGAGATCAAGAAGAATGTCCGCTACACGGCGGACTGGAAGGCCAAGCCCCGCAAGGTGCAGTTCTTCGACAAGAACGGGAAGGAGTTCTATGTGAACATCCACCCGTTTGAGAAGGATGCGGCGGCAAGTGCGGCCCCGCCGTGCTATGTGCACTCCTTTGATGGTGCGACCATCATGCTGGTGGTGGAGATGTGCAAGGAGCTCGGTATCCCCGTGTTCCCGATCCACGACTCCATCGGCACCACGGTGGACAACTTCAAAGGTGTGAAGGAGATGTGGCTCAATGCCACACGGCACATCTTCTGCTACGGTCCCTCTCCCTTCTGGGATGTCGTCAAGAAGTACAACCTCCCAGTTCCCGCGTCACTGTTCCCCAACGGGCACCCAGAGCCCATCGATGTCTGGGGCGAGCACTTCATGGGTTGATTGAATCAACCAGAAAGGACAGAACAATGCAAGTCAAGATCAAGTCCATCGGCAAGCGCGTGGCAGACCTCAACGCCGAGGTCGGCCACATCCCAGGTACCCAATCGGGTACCACCCAGGTCTTCGTCCGCGAGGGGGACAAGATCAAGGTTCTCATCGACCTCAAGGACAAGAGCACCAAGTCTGCCTTCTGGCAGAAGAAACTGGTGCAGAATGAGAACGGGTTGTTCGTTCTCATGAGCAGCGAGACCCCATCTCAGGTCTTCGGCCATGAGTTGGTCATGGAGAAGAAGGACACCCAGTACCGTCTGGGTGTCAAGGTGACCGACAAGGAGGGCACCAAGCTCGGTGTCTTCTACGGTCCCGTTACCGACAGCCCCGAAGAGGCCAAGAGGCTGTTCTGGGCCACATGGAACATGAAGGAACTGAATCCCTTCATTCCCACAGACCGCAAGACGGTGCATCTCCGTCTCGCTGTGATGGGTTATCGTACCCAGGAGGTGGCCTCCTTCTGACAGAATAGATAGAGCAGCATAACCCCTTCGGGGTTTCTTGTGCCCCCTTCGGGGTACAATGCTGTCCCTTCGGGACCTACGCCCTTACGGTAATGTCCCCTTCGGGGCCTTCGCTACCCCTTCGGGACCTTCGCTGCCCCTTCGGGGGGGTGGGTCACTATCATCAGTGGGTAGTCCCCTACGGGATGTTCTCATTATTGCGTATACGCCCCTAGGGGGCCTTAGGCCCTTCGGGACCCCTACGGGTACCCTTCGCGCGTTAGAACGCCGTATAGGCGATCCTAGGGGCATTAGAATGCATGTGGTAACCTTTACAAGGGAGTGTTTCCTTTTGGGGTTACCTGTTTTTCCCCTTGGGACTGCCATAACATGTCATTGGACTGCCATTTTATGCCATAATGGCACACCTACGCCCCAACGCACGCGAGACCCCAACACCAACGCGCCTTCGGCGTGCGGGCAACTCTAAGTTGCCCTTGGTGAGAAAATGTCAGGGTGATTGTCCACAGCGCGTATACTGTGACAATGACCCCCATTGCGAAAGGACAGAGAATGGCAGACATCAATGAGGCAGCCGCCAAGCTGGCGGCATTCGGAGTGACCGTGACCACCCAGCCCGTGAAGCGGGAGACGCGGGTGGTCGATCCGCTCAACCGAGCCATCGGTCTCTTGGCTGCGGCCAAGAACCCCAACCTAAGCGAGGAGAGCCGAGCAGCCGCCATGGCCCGCCTTGGCACTCTGCTCGACAGCCAGCCTGAGCTGGCATCCAGCGTGTCGGCTGTGGCTGCGAAGCAAGCCAACAGCGGTCGCTAAACTCCACTAGGGGAGTATAAAGTAGTTAAGCCTAGTGCGTCCCCGTGGCAACACGGGGGGTCCTCACCTGTCAGGTCGTGGCGATATGAATGGACTTGAGACACCCATTCTTTGCCGTCTCAGCGACCATTGACTAACAATGCGTGGTGAACTGACCCACTATCCCGTATTGGAAGGTCTATAGGGTTACATGGGGCCATCTAGTGGAAACGCTAGGTGGTCTTTTGCCGACAGGTTGTGTAGTGTGGAATGTTACTTGACTTATGGTGAGTCAAGTATCCATATCCACCATGTATGCCACACTATTGGGAGGTTCGAATCCTCCCACGGTAATTCTCCCCGTTAGCAGGGGAAGGCCCACATAGGATTGGCAACCCTGGGCACCGCAAGCAACCGTCCCTAGGCGGAATATAAATCGGGGACACCTTTCATTTGTGGGTTTGGGGTATACTAGTTCCCCAAGCCAACCGAGCCTGAATATGCTCAGGTTATCAAAACTATTCTGGACTTAGGGCAATAGTGGATGTCCCTAGCGTATCAATGAATACGCGCAACCATAAAACCTTGGGAATACCAATGCATGGGTCTGCTGATAACCCCGTAAGTTTCCCTAGAGGTGAGAAGAACCTCACAATGCCATGTCAGATCAGGAATCTTGGCACGAACTTAACGCAGCCGTCCATATCCGTAGGGTATGGTAGGTGGGGCTGAATTGGACTCCATGATGGGTGGTACCCTTGATTGGATACGCCGCCTAATTAGCGGTACACTCTAGTTCTGCACTAGAGGGTGATATTCTCCTGAGTGCAGCAGGAGCGGATATGGTTGCTGGCAAGCCATGTCTGTATGAAAGCCACCGTGTTACTCCGAGCGGGCAATTCGGAGTTCCTTATAAGACATGCTCTCTCGTTGAGAGCATTTCTTTACAGGAGCCATAAAATGGCGACTTTACAGGAGACCACAGTGAGCAAGCCACGACAGATCATGAAGCGTAAGAAGAAGACCCCTCGCCGTCCAGATGGAACGGCCTACATCAACCTGTGCAAGCCGTCTTCGTTCAGGCACACTTTCGCAACCTTCGCTGCGTTTGCAGCAAGGGGGTCTTGATGTTTACCAAGGTTGCCTCCAAGAACGAACGCCAGTCGGTCTGGCACGCCAAGACGGAAGTTCTAGATTGTCATTTCCTGTGTTCGACCTCAATTGACCACAGCGAAGTGATGATCTTTGAATGTAACAAAGACGGAACCGTTGAGGATTGGATTGAGGTGTACTGTGATTACACCCAAGTTTTCAACCATCACGACCACATGGAAAGGTACTACAAGGAAATCTCATGACCTATTACATCGCAATCGACGGGACCGTGCATGCCACAGTCGAGGAAGCACGCAACACCAACAAGAATCGGTATGATCGCTGAGTTCAACGCAAAGCGTACCAAGGTACGCGAGGAATGGATTGCCAAGGAAATGGAATCCAAGGGCTGCGTTCGCATGATCGCGGCAATGAGGTATGACTTTGAGGTGGCACCTAGAACAACCAATCGTGCCCAGCTCAAGGAGATGGGTATTGATATCGGGGTTGCACCATCCCATGACCTTACCCAACAGGCAATCGATGCCCTAGCTAAGATCGGGGTGTTCTTTGTCGGCACTGAGAATGTCCCCAAGGATGTTTTTATCAGGGTGTTTCAGAAGATCATCAACGATGAGGTTGTTGATCTCCCGTTTAATCCAGACTGTACCGAATTCATCGATGTGTCTGAAAACCAGGGACAAGAATCGGTGGAAACCTTCGTGTTCCCCGTGTTTGAACGTAATTTCATGTGATCAAAACCTGGCCGCCTCTACCTGATTAGGTCGGCCCATAATAGAAAGGTGTCTGTAATGGATGAGAACAATATTCGTATTGCCCTTTGGGAGGTCAATTCTGACAATCCCAAGTCGCCAAAGTTCAATGGCATCGTGACCATTGATGGCAAGGAAATCAAGGTCAGTGTTTGGGACAACAAGGATGCCATGCATCCCAAGGCTCCCAAGCTCAAGGGCAAGACCTCTCGGCCTTCGCCCAAGGTTACCGCAGGTGATGAGATCCCTGCGGAATCCTTGGATTCCGTCAAGGCAGTTCCTCTGCCCTTCTAAGAACCATGTATATAGGGGAGTACCTAGGTTGACCTAGGTTACCTTAGGATTATTATTACTTAAGTAGTAATAATACCTAGGTAACCTAGGTCACTAGGTGCTCCCCTTTTTTTACCTAAGTATGAAAAGTTACTCAATAGAACTAGAAGTAGAACACGCAGGGGATACCCACACGGTGTCCCTGGAGGTATGCGGAGAGGTCGTAAAGGACCTCCTGATGTACCCCAATGAGAACGTGGAGATAACCAAGGTTGTCATCCATGAATACGAGGTGGTTGCGTGTGAGCCACCGTTGACCAACCCAAGGCAGGTCATCAATCGTTCCTACATGGATGAGATCGAAGACCTGTTCTTCCAGGAGTTCTGCAATGACGACAACGTATGAACTTATCAACCTGACCGAGAACAACCGAGTGGTTTGCCAGGGTACCTATGAACAATGCATGGGTGTCCTTCCCTATCCACGCCTGTACGACGACAATAACGACATCTATGTCTATAGAGGACATCGGTTTGTCGTCAGGGAAATGATGGAGAACGAGCCATGAAGACAATTATCGTGCTGCCAGATGGAGAAACCTGGTCAACCTTGGGTGGTTGCAGGATCATCTCAATTTCCGATGAGGAATTTACGGGTGTGTGTGAAGACAAGCTTTCCCTGTGTCGTATCGACCCAACCGTAGACATTGACCTCAATAAGTTTGTTGCTTATAACCTAAACAGAAAGTAATTAATGAACAAGGAAGTAAAAGACAAGTGGGTTGCCGCACTCAAGTCTGGCAAGTACAAGCAAGGCCGTGGTCAGTTGAATGGTGAAAGTGGTTATTGCTGCCTTGGTGTTCTCACTGAGGTTTACATCGAACAGATGAAGAAGAATCGCAAGAAGTCTAAGGTTAGCAAAGCCAGTATTTCTACCACTGATTGTGAGCAGTATTTAGTGAATGGTGAAACCAAAGCCACACATCTATTGCCTAAGGTTGTAGCAAAATGGGCTGGTCTTAACCAAAAGCAAGTCAGTTGGGCAATGTGCATGAACGACTCATGCAAGCTTGATTTCAACAACATTGCCAAATGTATCGCAACGATCTACTGATAGACTTTAGCTGCCCCGTTAACTCAGTTGGTAGAGTATCGGACTTTTAATCCGTTAGTCGCGGGTTCGAGTCCCGCACGGGGTATTCAACACATGGTACTCAGTACCAAAGGATTAAGACAATGCAATACGTTATTAGGTGTAACATGGGTTCTTATTACATTGGACCAAACACGAATTATGTTTTTCGGACGGGTTACTGGAATTTTTCCCTTAACAAGGCCACTGTCTTCGATTGTCTGGAACAAGCAAAGGACATTCACAAAAACCTTAAGAACATTTATCCAGATTCTCGATTTCTCATTCTTGAATACATCCCAGCAACAACTGGCAAGGTTATTCTCAGTGAGAAGGACATGTTGATTGAGGATCTTCAGGAAGTAGTGGATCGTATTGACAACACGCCCTATAATTATCCCAATGTAAAGGTTTTCAAGCTTTCAATTGAAAAGGCACTCAAGTTCATCAAGGAGAACACCTAATGCCAAACTATTACATCAAGTATGATTCCACCATCGACGGTGGTCGTGTATTTTGGTTGGGATCAAACGATCGGTGGATTGAGCAGCAGTGCAATGCCTTTGCGTATGACACAATTGACTCGGCCAAGGCTGCTCTTGCGTCTGTTGCTGACTTGACCATCAGTAGTCAATACAAGATTGTCCAGGAAAAGACAACGTTCGATGTTGTCTTCAGCGGACACCAGCTTATCTCTGTCAGGTTGAACAAGCTGGCTAATATGGTTCTTGAGAACTTTACCCCTTATACTATCGCAGAAGAAATCCGTAAGATCGCAAAGGAGATCAAGCAGTGAACAAGGAAGCAAAAGAAAAGTGGATTACAGCCCTCCGTAGTGGAAGGTACATGCAGGGTAAGTATTGTCTTAAGGGTGCCGACAACACCTACTGTTGTCTTGGTGTTCTTGTTGAGGTGTTTGAAAAGCATCATGGTCTTAAGTTTGACCAGAAGATTAACGTCTCTTATAATGCTGTAGAGTTTGGCGCTTATTGCAGTAAGTCAGTTCCTCCTGAGATTGTCATTAATTGGCTTGATATTACGCCAAGGCATCAGACCCTGCTCATGAATCTCAACGACAATCATGGCTGTAGCTTTGCTGGGATTGCTGATGTGCTTGAGCATCTTGACTAAGGAGAAACAATGAAGAAGGAACTCAAGGAACGTTGGATCACCGCCCTTCGCAGCGGTAACTATAAACAATCTCAAGGTTGTCTTCAGGATCAGTATGGCTGGTGCTGCCTTGGTGTGCTGTGCAATATCGTGGATGGCACCAAGTGGAGTGAGCCAGATGAAGACGGAAGAGAAGAGCATGAGTATGACTTTGGTAATGAAATCGTACTCAAAGACATGCCACCGCCTTACTGGCTGGAGGACCACGGTCTGCCACTTGGATTGGCTAAGGAACTTGCTGGTATGAACGACGATGGTGTTAAATTTGTGGAAATTGCGGAATACATTAAGGAGAACGTAAATGAGAATGACTAAGGCAGAGAAGCGTGTTGAGATTGCCAAGGATGTCCTGAAGCAGATCAAGGCAAACAAATACAATCCCACCAGTGGAGTCTGGGTGATTGATACCGATGGTAAAGAGGTATGCGATCTTGTTTATGCTGCCAGACGAGAAGACCCAATCAGTGCAGTTGACCTGAAGAAAAACGTGGTCTGCAAGTTGCGTGGAAAGTGTGATGTGTGCGCCCTTGGTTCTCTGTTCGTCAGCGCAATCGACAAGTTCAACCACACCAAGCTTAACGCTGGTTGTCATGTAAGTTTTACCGAACACAAGGATTCAAAGGAGAATCCACTGCTCAAGTGGTTCAGTGCAAAGCAGTTGCTGCTTATTGAAAGCACCTTTGAAAATAGTCACGGTGCTTGGTCGATAGACGTAAAGGAGGATGTGCTGTCAATTAACGAAATCCTTTATTGGGACGACGTTGTTGAACCAGCAATCTACGCCTACTGTAACAAGTACTCAGACGCAACTAGCCGACTCAAGGCAATCATGAACAACATCGTTCGTAACAATGGAACCTTTGTCCTTCCAGGAGTAAAGCTTTGACTAGAGAAGAATTCATCGCCAAGTATGGAGATGTGAAGGTAACCTTTGACTGTTACTACAAGTATACCTTTTCTTTCTCAGGTACTTGTGATAATGGAAATGATGTTTTTGTGGACGTTGGTGGAGACAGTGACGATTAAAACTTTCAGTAGAAACGCCGTAATCGACGGAGATATTCTTCCTCTTCAGGCTGGACTTATCTACGAGCTTTCAATGAAAGCATATCAAGAAGGAAATCTTGATGGATACAACTACCTTCAGGGTGTAGCAGCCATGCTGTACCACCTTCAGAGTGGATACTATAGGATTGTAGTCGAGGAAGAGTTTGACAACACAAGGAAATACTAGATGAAAATGAATAAAGAAACCAAGGAAAAATGGGTTGCCGCCCTCCGTAGTGGTGACTATGCACAAGGTGAGGGAAGTCTTTGCTGCCAGGATTACAACCCAAAAGAATATCATTTCTGTTGCTTGGGTGTTCTTTGTGACATTTCCAACCCAAATAGGTGGCATCACGAAGAAACCAGTGATTCACAATACTGGTTTGAAAACGATATCTATAAAGACGATATGCCAACTGAAGACTTCCTTGAATCCCTAGGTATTTCTTGGGACACAGCGGAAACCCTTGCTTCCATGAACGATGGTGGACTACCCTTTTCTGAGATTGCCACCTACATTGAGGAGAACCTGTGAACCCCGACGACCTTGGAGAAGACTGGGATGAACACCCATGTGAACCAAATGAATTTGAGACTGATCCGCAATACGGATCCATCGACCGCCTACCACATTAGGCTGTTGCATGAAGACAACATCATCGAAGATTATTCGGATGATGGGTGGGTTCTCAAAAACCGTGAATGGATCCCTTATACAACCTTTTGCAGGAAACTGAATAATGAAGAAGCTAACAATCGCACGTGAGATCAATCCCGCCAATGCACTCCAGGACTCTGGTCTTGATTGGCGTGTCGAGAAGCGACCCGTAATGGTGTGGTCGCAGAAGTCAGATCATCGGGACTATGTTGTCTCGGATCAGTACATGGCCACCGTTCGCACCGATACCGAGGACATCCTTGGCATCGTGTCGGATCGATACGAGCCCATCCAGAACCAGGATCTACTCTGGTGTGCGGAGAAAATCAGCAAGGGCAGCCTGTCCTTTGTAGGTGCAGGGTACACGGGTAACGGAGAGCGAGTGTTTGCACAGCTCAACGGAAACCCATGGGGCATCGGCCCAAAGAAGGACGAGGTGTATCCCACCTTTATCCTCAGCAACGGGCATGACGGCAATCATCCAGTCAGCGCATGGCCTACGTCCATTCGTGCGATCTGCGAGAACAGCCTCAACATGTCCGCATCACAGGCCAATCGTCGTGGTCACATGATGATCTCTCTTCGCCATCGGGGCACCGCATCCGATCTCCTTGAGTCCATCATGAATTCGGTCGGTGAGTTCCAGAACCGTAGCGAGGCATTCCATTCCCGTGCCCAGATCCTCGCAGGTTGCGATCTCAACACTGAACAGATCCAGGCATTCTGGACAAGCGTCTACACCAAGATGTTCGGCAAGATCTACACCAACCCAGAGACAAAGGAACAGGTTAGTGCAAACAATTCCGCAGCCAGCACCATGATCAAGTGGTCCAATGTGTTCGATGCGGAGAAGAACAGCAGCGGAACTAACCTCTGGACTGCCATGAACTCGGTCACCTATTGGCTTGACCATGGTCAGGTCTACCGTGGTGCCAACAAGGCAGACAATCGGTTCAACGACACTGTCTTTGGCAGCGGTGCATCCGAGAAGGTCAAGGTCATGGACCTTGCTCTTCAGCACATCTAATAACTGGGGAGTACCATGGTAAGTCCATGGTACTCCCTTTTTTTATTAACAATATGAAAGTATACCTAACGCTGTACAAACCCGTGGATGTTGCATTTCCCGTGGCCAATACCATCATCTCAATGTTCCTGAAGGCAGGGCATTGTGGACTAAGGTTGGACACCAAGAACCAAACGGTGTACATCCATTTCTTCGATGATCAGACAACCATTACCCATCACGATCCTTTGTATGGCCTTGATTGCGACTCGCTGTACATCGGCAAGACTCCATTTACCCTGGACTACATCAAGGGATATGTCAAGGGTCTTCAAAATCCTGGTCGAATCACGGCTGTATGGGAAAGGTTGTTGTGGTTGTTGTCCTTTGGTCGTTACAAACCAAGGCACAACTGTGTCTACAACACATCGTTGGTGTTGAATCATCTGTTTGGTCTGCCAGTCAGCCACGGAACCCCTAATCAAACAAAGGAAATGTATGACTTTTATCTCAGCAAAACTAATCGACAACATGGGGTCTGACCTTACCGTGGTCAACTCGGCCCGTGTTTCTTTCAACAAGGAAAGCAACTGGGGAGAAGAAGGACTTCTTCTGGACAAGGATGAAAAGCTCATCAAGTACCTGGCAAAGCACGAACATTGGACGCCATTCGCACACTGCATGATTACCATGCACGTAACCGCCCCTGTGTTTGTACGCACTCAGTGCTTCAAACACAAGGTTGGTTTTACCGAAAACGAGATCAGCCGTAGGTATGTCAACGATCCTCCTCGGTTCTGGGAACCAGACGAATTCAGAAGCAACGCAGAGTCCGTCAAGCAGGGATCTTCGGACAAGGCCAACTGGAACTCCAAGTACTGGACCATGCGCATGAAGGGGCTGCACCACAACATTGCTTTTCTGTACAAGCAGATGCTGGATGACGGCGTATGTCCTGAGCAAGCCCGTGCAATCCTGCCTCAGTCGATGATCACCGAATGGTACTGGACGGGATCCCTGGCTGCGTATGCCCGCTTCTACAAGCAGCGCACCAGCCCCCATGCACAGAGAGAGACAAAGGAACTTGCCCTCCAAATCGGAGGAATCATCAAAGAACTATACCCTGTGTCGTGGTCTGCATTGGTCGAATGACCTTGTATGTAGCTATGCTACAACCACCCATTGGAGATCAACATGCTAGAGATGTGGAAACAACTGTCTAGAGAGCAACAAGAGCAGAGAATCAGCATTCAAAAAACAAATGAAGAAGAGTTGTTGACCAACTCTGTAAGCAAGTATTGGAGAGAGTACGACAGGGCTCCTGATGAAGCCAAGCCAGAGCAGTTGTTGCTGGAGAGCGCGGTCGATCATCTTGAACCACTGTATCAAGAGTGGATTGACAAGGTGTGCGCTGGTCGCAAGTCTCCAGATTGGCTGTCACCCTTGCTCATCATCGGGCCAAGGAAGATGGCCGACATCACGATCAGAAACGTACTTAAGTCCTTCCTTAGTCGTACCAGTCTTCAGAACTTTGACGATACGGTCGGCATTCCTGAGAATGCACCCGTGGCACAACAGGTGGCCAAGTCTATCTCGGAAGACATCATCAACATCGTCTCCTACCAGATGGCAAAGAAGTCATTCAAGGACGACTGGATGCGTCAAAGCAAGTTCATCAAGTCGTGGACTCCCAAGCGTTGCCTTGGTTTCACCAAGAAGATGACTGGTATTCCAAAGTACAAGGCCAAGGACAAGGAAGATCTGGGGCACAACATGCTCAGGATCGCCTTGATGTCCGACATCCTGATCAAACGGGTGCATTGGAACGGCAGGAACAAGAAGACATTGCTTGTGTCCTTTGCTCCCTGGATCCTCAAAGAATTGTCTGACAGGCATGAGATGCTGGAGAGCGCATGCATGGTGTACCGTCCAATGATCTGCCCCCCAGTCGAGAACACCAAGTCTGAGAATGGCGGGTTCTTGTCACCTTGGATCAGAAAGAAGATGATCAAAAGATATCATCCCGTCAATGCGGATCCAAAGGACTGGGACAGCAAGCCAAGCGAGCTTGTGCTGCGTGGTCTCAATGCACTGGGTAATACAGAATGGTGCGTCAATACCAAAGTCTATGAAGTCATGAAGACAATGTTCATGAACGACTACAGGCTTGCCAACGTACCTGCGTACACCTTCAAGGACTTTGCGTTTACCAAGATGTATCCAGAGCATGGCACCAAGGAACAGAAGGCCATCTGGATGCGGGAAAGCAACGAGGCATGGGGTGAATGGTACAAGGAAGAGCAAGCCCGAAGCAGGATGCTGGTTCGTCTTGAGCTTGCAAAGAAGATGATCGGGTCTGGTTTCTTCTACATGCCCTATACCCTGGACTTCAGGGGTCGTGCATATTCCGTATGTGAACTCCTGTCTCCACAGGGCGTTGACTTTGACCGAGGTCTCGTTCAGTTTGCATTGCCACGCAAGCAGACGCCCCTTGGCCTGTGGTGGATGAAGATCCACATCGCCAACCTATTTGACCAGGACAAGATAGAATTCTCCGAGCGTGTGAGATGGGTTGATGACAACTGGGCCATGCTGTCCAGGATTGCTGAAGACCCATTGTCCAACCGTGAG
>Ga0068876_10003203_pt1 | contig 11814 bp, 7 predicted proteins | sample NOAtaG_6_FD_66442 | JGI IMG/M metagenome (GOLD analysis project Ga0068876, IMG submission 66442) | Freshwater lake microbial communities from Lake Erie, under a cyanobacterial bloom - NOAA_Erie_Diel5S_2200h metaG | ecosystem: Environmental > Aquatic > Freshwater > Lake | place: USA: Ohio, Lake... | reverse complement strand
TACGAATCGTGCATACTACAGCGTATATAAAGCGAAAACAACATATCAAAAAGAAGATTCTGTTCGATTCGGTAAGACCGGAAAACTTCCAAGAACCATCAATCAAGATTATCACAACGGACCTGTTTCCTTTTCGGGAGATGGTAACGTGATTGCATTTACGCGCGTTAACCGAACGTTGAAACTTAAGGCGAACAAGAAATTTGCTAATCGTCCAAAAATTTATTTCGCGACACGTAAAGGAAAATCGTGGGGCAGCGTGAAGCCATTTCCGTTTAATAGTGATGGTTATTCAGTTGCACATCCATCATTAAGTGCGGATGGCAAGTCGTTGTTTTTTACTTCGGATATGCCGGGCGGTTCGGGTGGAAATGACATTTGGATGAGTACGTTTGACGGAGCGAATTGGACACAGCCTGTCAATCTCGGACCAACTATCAACACTCCCGGAAATGAAGTATTTCCTTACATGCGTAAAGATGGTGTTTTGTATTTCAGTTCTGACGGACATCCCGGACTTGGAGCGTTGGATATTTTCACTACAATGAAAGATGCCAAAGGTTGGAGTGATCCGGTTAATCAGGGGATGCCGTTAAATGGACCTACCGATGATTTTGCACCAACCTTTAACGAGGATTTGAGTCGTGGATATTTTGCTTCTGATCGCAGTGGCGGTGCAGGAAGTGATGATATTTATGCGTTCAAGGTAACTTCTAAATTCGTTCGCATTTCCGGTAAAGTATTGGCAAGTAAGAATTCGGGAGACGTCATGAAAAATACCACCGTCGAACTCTTAAGTGCAGATGGAAAGTTATTGAAGACAACTACCACAGATGCCAACGGTAATTTCAAGTTCGAAAATCTTTCCTCCGATCAGTCGTACATCGTTCGTATGAATGAATCGGATCCTTCAATAGCTTCTAAGCCGAAGTATTTCATGACTGACGAAAAGAACAATTTGGTTCGTGTAACGGTGATGAACGAATTTGGCGGGAAATATACTTTCCAGAATTTGCCTGTTGATCCTGCTGCTCCTCCGCAATTGTTATCCGATGATGATTACCTCACAATTGCGGGTAATCTGATCTCTGATGGTCAGCCGCCGCAACCTATTGCCAACGCTAATGTGTATTTAAAGGACGATCAGGGCAATCTGGTTCAACAAACAACCACTAATGAATTCGGCGCATTTGCATTTACGCGTATCCCGCCCGACAAAACTTATGTGGTCGGCATGGATGATGGATTGGATCCTAAGCTGGCTGCGTCTTCTAAGATTTCGATCACGAATAAAAGTGGTAAGGAGTTAATGAGTACGCGTCCAGATGCCAACGGTAAGTTCTCATTCCGCATTATTCCGGAAGACAAAACAACACTCAGCGCAATGTCGGTAGATGATACGGAATTGCGAATGGATATGCGCGGTAAACTTGTTGGTGCCGATGAAAAAGGAACAGCGTTAGCAAATACAAAAGTGAATATCCTAGATGAAAAAGGACAGGTATTGCAAACTGCAGTAACTGATAACAATGGGGATTTTAGTTTCATCAATTTGCCAGCAGATAAAGCGTATTTGATGAGTGTGGATGAAGTTGCGGATCCTTCTCTAGCGGGTCTTGGGAAAATTTATATTAAAGATGCGGCAGGTAAAATCATTCGAACATTAAAAATGAGCGGCGGTAAGTTCGAGTTCCGTATTATTCCTCTTGACCGTACAACATTAGGGACAGTGTATGTAGAAGACCCATGGTTGCAAGTGTTACAGATGAAACACAAACAACAGCAGGACACGTTGCTGATCATTGAAAATATCTATTATGATTACGGTGATTTCAAAATTCTTCCCGCTGCAGAAATTACGCTCGAAAAAGTGGTTAAAGTAATGCAGATGGATCCGTCGATTACCATTGAAGTTTCGGCACATACCGATTCGCGTTCTACAAATGATTACAACCAGAAGTTATCACAAAAACGTGCACAAGCTGCAGTTGATTATTTGGTGAAGCGGGGCATTGATAAGAAGCGATTGATTGCGATCGGTTACGGTGAAACCAAACTACTCAACCAGTGTAAGGATGGAGTAGAATGTCCGGAAGAAGAGCATGCCAAGAATCGTAGAACGGAGTTTAAGATTAATCGTGCAAAACTGTGAGTGAAAGTGAACCGATAACGGTTTTATTAGAAGACAATCATCTTATTGTAATCAATAAAAAAGCATCTCAAATAGTTCAGGGAGATAAAACCGGAGATGTTCCCTTAAGTGAACACCTCAAGAACTATCTGAAGGTAAAATACAACAAGCCTGGAAAAGTATTTCTGGGTGTAGTTCATCGCTTGGATCGCCCGGTAAGTGGAGTAGTTGTATTTGCCCGCACGGATAAAGCATTGTCTCGCATGAATGAAATATTTCGTTCCCGTGATGTCAAAAAAGTATATTGGGCAATTGTAGAGCGACGACCTGCGCAAAATGAAGGGAAGTTGATTAATTGGCTGAACAAAAACGAAAAGCAAAATAAGTCATACGTAGTAAAAGAAGGCTCAGCCGGCGCGTTACGTGCAGAACTCGATTATAAGTTGCTGGCATCTTCGGACAAATATCATTTGCTGGAAGTACATCTTCATACCGGTCGTCATCATCAGATTCGATGTCAGTTGGCCAATATGGGATGTATTATTAAAGGCGATTTAAAGTACGGCGCTAAACGAAGTAATCCTGACGCGTCTATTTCTTTGCACGCAAGAAGTATTTCCTTTACACATCCCGTGAAAGGAGAACATATAGAAATTGTAGCGCCCGTCCCTGAAGACAAACTTTGGCAGTACTTTCAGCAAGCGGCTGCAACAAATCCGGCGTAAAAACGTTCTATGGTTGTGCGAGTGATCCTTTGCATTTCTTGTTTGATTTCCTTGCGAATGTTTTCGCAGGTAAATGTGCTGTTTATGGAAGCGGAACAACTGGGCAATGAAGTTCGGATAACGTGGACAATGGGGCCCGGAAATACCTGCGATGATCTGGAAATAATGGTAAGTACGGATAACGTTAATTTCTCAACGTTTTACACCCATCTCGGCATTTGTGGCAATACGAATTCTGCTCAAACGTATCAAATTTCCCACATTGATCCTGCTTGCTATCGTACCAACTATTACAGAATTATTTCACGCGGGCAGGGTACATTAAACTCCGATTCCCTTGCGATAGTTTGTTACAACAATTCCGGAATTAAGTTGCAACAAGCGGGTTTACGATTGACTATTCTAGCTGATTCTGATGTCTGGCAAGATCCGGAGGTACGAATAGTTGATGCTAACGGAAAGTTGGTTTTCAATGCCGTAACAGGACATCAGTGGGATGTTATTTTACCTTCATGGGGATTATACATTATTAGCATTAATTCCGGTTCAGGAAAGACGTATACGTCCAAGATTATTTCCACTCAATAACTTTTTGATAACACTTGTTAAACTCTTGCTTGGTGCTGGGTAAAGTGTAATACCTTTAAATATTGCTATGTTCAGAAAGTTGTCCTATTGGTCGCATTTTACAGTTCTTCGCCGGACCGTGGCCATTGCACTTATGGGTGTATGGGCAGGATACAACATCATCGGACAATTTTATCGCGATGAGGATTCACTACACTGGCGTGTTATGCAATTGTGGTTTCCGATTATTGCGTGGAGCGTTCTTGGTATCACAATGGTCGGCATACTTTTCTCTTTGATCTATTGGATTTACGTGTGGAGCAAAGTCAAGAAACATCAAATTAAGGTTGACATAAAAATAATTCCGGCTGCAAATCATTACAACATGCGAGTAGTTGTTACGGGCTTGCTTCCTCCTGTACTAGGAAGTATTCGTATGCGTTCAGTTTATGCGAATAAGCTCTCAGAAACACCGGTAGTGCTTTACGCGGATAAAGAAAAATTCTTTTCGAGTAAAAGAGAATTATCGGGCGAATCGCAAATTCATTTACACGATCGTGGCTCTCATGATATTTGGGAAGTACAATTATTGTGCAGTGACATGTTCCGTTTTATTGAACTTCCTGTCATTATGGATTGGCAGGGACAACTGATTACATTAGCTCAACCTGTCGGAACGAATGCGATCAATGCCGCTTCGCAAACAACTGAAGAACAATTGCATCGAATTGAAATGCCAAGAAAAGTCGAAGGAGAATATTTGAATTATAAGGACTTTGAATCGGGTGATGACGTGAGAAGAATCGTTTGGAAAGTGTATGCTAGAACCGGTCAATTAGTGGTACGCATTCCGGAAATTATGGATCCTTATGCTTCGCATGTATATTTCTATACTTCGTTTTATAATGGATTTGAAATTCCGGGTAGCGCTAATTTTCTGAAGGAGTTGTTAAACGCTTATAAGGATCGATTGCGTAGTTCCTATGAAGGCTTGTTAAGCAAGGAATATGAAGTGCGCTTAATTCCTGATCAGATGATTGAAGACGAACAATTATTTCAAGCACCTGCAGCTGTTGTTAAAGCCATAAGCCTTGCATGTTGGCAAAAAGATATAGTTCCATCAGAATTTGTGAATCCTAAAAAAGCCGGGGCAGTTTGCGTTTCATCGTGTGTACCTGTGCAGGAGCTGGAGCACTTGTTAAACCAGTTGCATGAGTCGGTGCCTGTTGTGGTCGTTGCCTTATCCGGCAGCATTCCATCCCCGTTACATGTGAACCTGAAATCGTTGTTTTTTATACCGGAGCCAACACCTGTTGATGGACTTAAACGTTCCTGGTTGTTGCATCCTTTACGTAAACAACTTCAGGATAATGAAACCAAAATTATACAACTGCTGAAAGTCAGAGGCAATACAACTGTAATTCGATGAGTTTAGCTCCGGCAAATATTAAGGCGCGTTTCAAGTCATTGGCTGTTCATTGGATAGCAGTGGTGTTGCCGACAGCTGCCTTATTGTATGCTATCCTGCAATGGCTGAATTTTTCGTTAACTGAATTTGATACTCGTGTTATACAACAGTTTTTATACGCTGCACTTGGTTTATGGTGCGGGTACACCTTGTATTTTTTCCGAGCTCGTGTAGTAACCACGTTGCTGTTGTTGTGGATTGTTTATCAGGTGGCCGATAGTCTTATTTCATCCATGGACGGGGAGTTCGATGTGTTTTACGCACTGGTGCGTTTCAGACTTTATGGTACGCTATATCTGATAGGTTGGTCCATCGGTTTGCTCATTCAACGTTGGAAATGGGGGTATCTTTTGTTTGCTATAAGTATCGCAGTTGTTTCGCTCGTTGTCGTTTCAGATACCTACGATCTGAGTTTTGGCTATATCGTTCAGCATTTATTACCTGTGCTCATTTATGTGTTGTACATGTTGATGATTATGCCACGTTTGAAAGATGCAGGAGCGGGCGATTTCAGAAAGGTAATGCGAAGTCTGCTTAAAGTTGTTGTCGTGATTGCGCTGATGTTGGGCATTTTCTATCTGGTTACACAAACGTTTTCGGACGAAATTAAAGCAGTGGAGCGAGAAATAACAGAACGAGGTAAAAGCGACGACAAGGGCAATCAAGGACCTAAAGGTTATAATGAGAAGAATGGTTTAATGGAGCGCGGAATTAAGCCTCATCAAGGTAGTGATGGTCATAACAATAACGATGGTGAAAATGGTTATCGTATGAAGGATTCCATGAAGATGGATGATCGAATGAGCCAGCACGATCAGTTAATGTTTTGCGCAAGAATCAATAATTTCTTTCCGGATGGAACGCCGAAACCGTTGTATTTTGTTTATCACTACTTAACGCAATACGACACGCAAAAGGAGCAGTTTACGCGTGATCCGAATATGCCGTACTTCGATGAATTTAATGTTGATCCGTCAACGATACCGATGTACAGAACACGTGTTGATAGTACACCTATCAAAAATGGTTTAGGCGATAAGATGCGCAGTGTTGTTGATGCGGAAGTGTATTTCACATCAACAACTTGGAAACACGCTTTGCTGGGACCTGCGGGGTCTTTCTTCTGTCAAACTATTCCGGTAGATACGAGCTATGGGAAAATGTTTACTTCCGGATATCGGGTTAAAGCATGGGCATCAGATTTAAATAACGCTTACTTCGTTTATAATCCAACTGCAAATGAAGCGCTGGACGAGTTTCAACAAGAACGTTTTGACGAGCTGCGCTCCGTGGAGTCATATGCCGGATTAGACACTCACTTTTACAATTACTACACGCGATATCCTCAAGGAACGTTGTTCGATTCCATAAAGAATTTAGCGAATAGAATTGCAGCGGGAGCGAAAACGCCTGCGGACAAGGTCCTCGCTGTTCGAAATTATTTCATGGCAAAAGATGATGCGGGTAATCCAATTTTCAAGTACACATTGAATCCCGGAAAAGAAGACAAGCAGAATATTCCGAATGCTACTATGCTTGGACGATTCTTGTTCAAGACGAAGGCCGGTTACTGCACCTATTATGCGGGTGCGTCGGTTTTTATGTTGCGAGCATTGGGTATTCCGGTGCGTTTTACAACAGGTTTCGCAACGGTTGACCGAAGCGACAAAAACAAAGGTTGGTATTGGTTTTACGGAAGTCAGGCCCATGCCTGGACACAGGTTTATTTTCCGGAATACGGCTGGTTGGACTTTGACATGACAGTTACTAACAGTGATCGTCAAGATGCACCGCGTCCGGATGGAACTCCTCCAATTCCTCCTCCTCAACCTTGGCTGGTTGCGCGTGGCGTAATAAGTTCTGATCCTGACACAAAAGCGAAATCATTCGAGTTTACATTTGATGATTTGAATTTTTATAATGAAGCGTTTCGCACCAGTCAGGCGTACTCATTTGGTGTTGATGCCAGTGTATGTCGCATTATTTACGGTAAAACAGATACCACATTTGCCGCTCTTCACAAAGGCGATACAGTAACAGTTGTGTCGTACATCGATGCAGCGAAACAAGTGCCTGATTTCATCAAAGGAAAGCATATCGATTTGCAAGTGCGTGAATTTCCAAATCCGTTAATTATTGATGAGGTGCATATTGATGCGGTGGAAAAGGAAGATATCAAGAAGGAAGATCAGGTAAAATCGAAAAATGAAAAAGCTGTAATTGATTGGATGTTATGGATTAATCGGGTGGTGTGGGTATGCATTGGATTAATTATCGTTGTTTGGTTAATGCCGTTACTGATCTTCGGATTCATGATCATTCGCGTTAAGCGTTCTGCAACCGCTAATCAGCTATTGGAACGTGCATATCGTGTTGTGTTGTATGTATACCATATGCAGGGTTACGTCAGAAAAGATGAAACGGTGTTGCAGTATGCACAGACATCGATGAAACCTGTTGTCGGAGAACAATTTGAAAAATTTGTACGGTTATATCTGGCTGTGAAATATTCTTCGCATCAATTAAGTATTGAAGAAACACAGCACGTTAATCACTTTGTAACAGGGTATGCTGTTCCTATTAAGCAACAACATGGCGGGTTTAAATATTTTATAAATTTCCTCCAACCGATTTCAGCACTACGGTATTTCCGATCTAAAAAAAGTAATCCAAATGATGAATCCTGAAACAGCAATGAACGATACATTCGCAAACAGTACCGAGAAAATTAATGTTTTAACCAAAAACATTGGTCAGATTATTCGCGGCAAAGAATACGAAGTGAAGCTTGTGCTGACATGTCTGTTTGCACGCGGGCACATTTTGCTCGAGGATAACCCGGGTTCCGGGAAGACACAATTGGCTAAAGCGTTGGCGCAATCAATTTCCGGCGGACTTAATGAGGCTCCGCTCGAAGCTAGCGGCACGGTTGCATTTCGCCGTATTCAGTTTACTCCGGATTTGTTACCGATGGACTTGATCGGCTCACATATTTTTGATGAAGTCAAAAAGGAATTTATTTTCAAGAAAGGACCGTTGTTTACTAATGTGCTTCTTGCCGACGAAATTAATCGTGCATCCCCGAAAGTGCAAAGTGCGTTGTTGGAATGTATGGCGGAGAATCAAATTTCTGTAAGCGATAAAACCTGGCATTTGGACAAATTCTTTTTTGCAATCGCAACGCAAAATCCCATAGAGATGGAAGGAACATATCCTTTACCTGCTGCACAGCTGGATCGTTTTTTTATGAAAACAAGCTTTGGTTATGTTACCGAAGATGTCGAATTACAGATTTATAAGGAATATCAAAGTATCAGCGATGTGCGCGGACAAATCAAACAAGTGCTGGCTTATCATGATGTGATAGAATTACAGCAACAGGCAGAACAAGTTTTTGTGCACGAGGAAATTCTAAAAGCAGTAGTCAACATTGTACAAGGCAGCAGGAGGCATCCTGAAATCAGCATGGGATGTTCAACGCGAGGCGGTATTACGTTCATCAAATGTTTAAAAGCATGGGCGATGGTGAACGGAAGGAATTATGTAATTGATGATGATATCCGAGCATTGGTGTATCCGGTGTTGCAGCATCGAGTTATTTTCAGAAATCGTGAAGCGTATCGTACTGCGTTGAAGTCTATCACTGATCCTGAATTGGATCGTTTAAATAAATTGGCAATTAATCGTTAATGGGAAGTCGCGTTTTCTTAATACTGTTTCTTCTTTTTTCTTGCTCCGTTTGGAGTAGGAACGATGAAGTTCGTCGGAAGATTGATATCGACCGAAGAAGTTTGTCGTGGTCTGACGAAACAGCTTATGAAAAGTCGCGTGAGTTTAAACGGTTGGACAGTACGTACTACATAGGTTCCATGTATGAAGGAGCCTACTTGTATTCACGTGCCAATGATGCTATTGGATTTCGTAATGCCATCATCCCTTTAAAGAAGGCATTTCAACTGATTCAGGCAGATTATGACGCAGAGTTACGGACGCGAACTGCAGATGTGTTTAAGTTCTTTCAGGTGAATGCGGTGCAGAATGATTTTTGTCTCATAGGTTATTGGTTGCAGCATTGTTATCAAAACATAGAACGGCCGCAAGAAGCTGTTGAAGTTATTCGCGCCATTGTAGATCGGGATATCCAGATGGAATATGGTATTGAATCATACAATGCCTTAGCGTGGATTTATCATCGTAATCGAATGTTTACGAATTCTGATTTCCCATTTTTAAAAAATACCGTTGAAGAAAATAATAAGATGGCCTACACCATGTTAGATTCTGCCATTCTGAAGTATCAGCGAGACGCCGCATTGAATATCGGATTTTATGATTCGTATTATTTGAAGCGTCAATATTATTATACGTATCACTATAAAGTGATTTTGTTTACGTATGATATGCAAATTGATTCCGCAGAATTTTATTACGATATCTTATTACGTGCAGGGTATTATAGCAGCAACAACTACGGGAATTTCCGTTATATGAATGGAGACTTTGTCACCGCTAACGAATTCTATCAGGAAGCTGAGGAGCGAGACCGCAGTTCAGAAAAACATACGAAGGAATATTTTTACATGCGCGGTTTATTGGGTTGTTATGCCGGCAAGCCGGATTCTGCCGCATCATTACTGAGTGCGGTTATCGAGCAGCAAGGTGTTACTCCCGGATTCGGTTGGCACAACATTGGTTTGGCGAGGGCGTATTATTATCAAGGATTAACAAGTAAAGCTCAGGAGCTTACTGATAAAGCGGCGCGATTTGATGAATTGCATATTGGCACAACATGGGGCCCTGAGCAATATGGCATGTGCGTAGCTGCGTTCAACTACCTCAATAAAGAACGTGAACGTCTGGAGCATGAGTTTGAAAATGATCAGTGGTGGTATTGGTTAAATCCCATGAATTGGGTGCGTCAAATACGTTATTCCATTCAGGTCAATCAATACCGATTGTTATTGACAGCACTTCTCAGTGCAAATCCCGAAAGAAATCAGATTGTATATACACTGTTTTCTTCGGAGAGTTTGTTGGGTTTTGATGAAGTTCTGGGGATAATAAATGGATTTAGCGACAAGTATTTCATTCAAGTGTATGAAGATCAATTGGCGAAAGAACCGCGTGAGCGCGTGAAGAAATACATCCGCTTGTTTCTGGCGCGATTGTATCTGAATGAAGATCGTGAGACGGACGCCTTGGAGCAGTTAGACAAAGCTTATGAAGAAATTACTGCCGGAGATTTAAGTTCTGATTATGACATTTTGTTTTTTGCGCGTGTGTGTGAAACGTATGCGATGGTTTATGAGGAGCAAGGAAATGAATTATTGGCTAACGAATGGGCATTAAAAATGTACAGGGCTTATCCGCAACTGATGCCGTTCAGTTCGGTAAAGGTTAAGATGCAGTTGCAAATGAGTGGAGCAGGGAAGGAGCGAGAGCATATTGAAGATGCATTGGAGGATTGCGATTTGAATTGGAGTGATGATCCGGATGCGGCTGCTGTTCAGGTTGATGTTGTTGATGTAGAAGGAGGCACGATGATCACTTATACGGTGCATGAGCCGGGTTCGACAACGTCTATGATGAACGGTACCGTAAAGTTGGATGCAGAGACCAATGGCAATGAAGGAAAGTTAATCGCTTATCGTTTGTTCGGTGTTTTGAAAGAGCAAATCAAGGAAGATGATGCAAAAGATGCAGAAGAGGAGAAATGATCTTATTTCATCTCGCGCAACATACTGTCTAATTGCGCGACGGCAATGTTTGCTTTAGTAGTCCAAATCGCTGCACTATCCTTCATTGTCTTATCACCTTTGGCAACACCGTAATGATTGTACCACGCAGCCTTATACTTTTCGTTTGACACGCGACTAACTACTAGAAGTAATGGTTTCCCTTTTTCGTTTAACCGTTCTTGTGGAATTTCTCCGATCATCTCCAACGAAGTTTTCCATTGATCAACAATCTTCGTTTTATACGCTTCTGTACCCGGTTTCAATGTAGAATCTTGTTCCGCTTGCATGGTTTGATCAACAAGGGCAAAATAATCCTGAATTATTTTATCAGGGTCAACAGGCATGCGAACATTGAAGTACAATAATGTTGTAAGCCCGACTATTACCACTGCGCTGGCATAAGTACCCCACAATCGTTGACTTCCGGTTAGTACAAAATGCTTCAAATCGAAATACGACAAGTAACCACCGATAGCACCTGCCAACAATCCTCCAATGTGCGCAGCATTGTCAATTCCCGGAGTTAAACCGAAGAGTAAGTTGTATCCGATGAACATACCAATGCTACTCAATAATTCTTTTCGTACACGACGATCAATCAGGTTGGTAGTTAACAACGAACCGAAAATTCCGTACACACCAAACACTGCTCCCGAAGCACCTGCTCCAACTGCAGGATCAGTATGATACCATAGGGACGCAGCACTACCGCCAAGTCCGGCAAGTATATATAATATTGAAAATCGTGTGGTGCCAATTAGTGGCTCTAAGGCGCGACCAATACTCCACAAAGCGTACATGTTAAATGCAAGATGTATAACTCCGTAGTGCAACCACATGGACGTTAACAACCGCCACTGTTCTCCTTCCATGATCAGCGGCTTGAACATAGCACCCCAAGTGATCATATCCGCAGGTTGAGGAAAGATCGGACTGATGCCGGTGCTGATCATGATGACATAAACGAGAATGTTTAATGCGATAATGATTGGTGTAGCACGATAACCGGGAAATGGTAAAAGATGGCGAAGTACTCCCCATTTGTTACTTTTCGGTTGTTGTGTGTCAGGCATCTGCTCCATAGTACAGCAAAGGTCGCATTAATTCGTTTACGCTACTTCTTTGTCTTATTCACTACAAGGAGCGGAACTTTTATTTTATGACGAACCGATTCTACTGTTGTTC
>Ga0068876_10003199_pt1 | contig 11837 bp, 12 predicted proteins | sample NOAtaG_6_FD_66442 | JGI IMG/M metagenome (GOLD analysis project Ga0068876, IMG submission 66442) | Freshwater lake microbial communities from Lake Erie, under a cyanobacterial bloom - NOAA_Erie_Diel5S_2200h metaG | ecosystem: Environmental > Aquatic > Freshwater > Lake | place: USA: Ohio, Lake... | reverse complement strand
CGCTATTAACCTTGCTGCAAGTTTAGCAGTTTTAGAACACAAAACCTTATTAATTGATGCCGATCCTCAGGCCAATGCCTCTTCAGGTGTCGGTTTTGACCCTAAAAATGTAAAAACAGGTATATACGAGTGTATTGTAGGTGAAGCAAATGCCAAAGACATTATATTAAATACCGCCACCCCTAATCTAGATTTACTTCCTGCTCATATTGATTTGGTTGGCGCCGAAATCGAATTGGTGGATTTGCCAAATCGCGAACGCTTGATGCGCTTAGCAATCGAAAGTATTAAAGATGATTATGAGTTTATTATTATTGACTGTTCTCCTTCATTGGGGTTAGTTACCATGAATTCGCTTACTGCTAGCGACAGTGTTTTAGTTCCTGTTCAATGCGAATATTTTGCCTTAGAGGGTTTAGGCAAACTATTAAACACTATTAAAATTGTTCAAGGACATTTTAATCCCGATTTGGAAATAGAAGGAATTCTTTTAACCATGTACGATAGTCGTTTAAGGCTAAGCAATCAAGTTGTTGAAGAGGTTAAAACACATTTTCAACAAATGGTTTTCGATACTATTATATCTCGAAATACTAAGTTGGGCGAGGCACCTAGTTTTGGAGAAACTATTATTATGCACGATGCAGCTTCTAAGGGTGCTATTAATTACTTAAATTTGGCTCGCGAGATTTTGCAAAAAAATAACAAAACCCGCCTTAAAGAATCCGATAAAATTATTGATGTAGATTTCGACAATGAGTAATAAAAAAAGTGGTTTAGGTAGAGGCCTTAGTGCATTATTAGACAGCAATAAAACCATAACACCCGACAGTAGTGCCTTAGGTTCCGATGCCAATCCTGTTGCTGGCAGTATAGGCGATATTCCGGTTTCTGCTATTGAGGCCAATCCTTTTCAACCGCGCGACCAGTTTGATCAGCAAGCTTTAGAAGAATTATCAGAATCCATAAAATCCCTTGGATTAATCCAACCGGTTACTGTTCGAAAATTAGGTTATGGAAAATACCAACTAATTTCTGGCGAAAGAAGATTCAGGGCCTCTCAGTTGGCTGGACTTAAAAATATACCGGCCTACATTCGTATCGCAAACGATCAGCAAATGCTGGAAATGGCTCTTGTTGAAAATATTCAACGCGAAAATTTAGACCCTATTGAAATCGCTATCTCTTATCAACGATTAATTGAAGAATGCAAATTAACGCAAGATGAAATGGCAGATCGGGTTGGAAAACAACGATCAACAATTGCTAATTATTTAAGATTATTAAAATTACCCGAACAAGTTCAAATAGCGTTAAAAAAAGGAACCCTTAATATGGGCCAAGCCCGAACAATAATTAATATAGAAAATAAGGAAACTCAGTTTAAAGTTTTTGAAGAAATTGTAAAAGGAAATCTTTCTGTTCGTGAAGTTGAAAGTTTAGTTAAAGATATCCAACAAAAATCAGGGAAAGTAAAAAAGAAAAAAGAGATTACTCCTCAGGCATTTACAATTCAAAAAATAAGTAATGATCTTACCGGTAGATTTGGATCCAGAATCGAAATTAAGCAACAGAAAAATGGAAAAGGCAAACTAAGCATCCCCTTTAATTCTGACGCAGATTTGGAACGTATTTATAATCTTCTGAAATAAAAATAAGCATGAAATATCGTCTTGCTTTTTTTTCACGAATATTTTATGCCCTAATATTTAGCTTGTTTTATAACTCTATTCAAGCCCAAATTAATTTAGCCAATGATAGTACTAAAATAAAAGATAGTACTATAGTAAAAAACGATCGTCCACGCAATGCAGCCTTGCTTTCTACACTTATTCCCGGAGCTGGACAAATATACAATCGCAAATACTGGAAAACACCTTTAATTTATGGTGGCTTTAGCGGATTGGGATTTATGATCTATAGAAATAATAATGAATATCAAGATTATCGAAATATATATCGATCCTTAATTGACACAATCATAGGCAATGAAATTGAATCTCCCTATTCGGCAGAACAATTGAAGGTTCTAAAAGATGGGGCCAGACGAAATCGCGATTTTTTTATCATAATCGCAGTGGCCTGGTATGCCGCCAATATAGTTGATGCTATTGTTGATGCACATTTATACGACTTTGATGTAAGTGATAACCTTACTTTACGTGTTTCACCATTCTTTAATTACAATACAAACATGGCCTTGGGGAGATCAGGAATGCAAAGCGGTCTGACTTTAAATTTTAAATTAAAAAAATAAAATTTGAATGCATGACAAAAAAATTTAGGAAAGGGTTAAATGAAATGTTGAACATCAAACTACAGTTTTTACACTTAATTATTGAAAAACATTCAACTTTTTAAAGTGAAATATAATAACTATCTAATACTATTTAAATGAAAATCGCATTGATTGGGTATGGTAAAATGGGCAAGATGATAGAAGAACAAGCTATTGCCCGCAATCATGAAATTGCTTTAAAAATTGATATGGATAACCGCTCTAATATAACTCCCGAGCAACTAAAGCAATGCGATGTAGCTATTGAGTTTACAACTCCATCATCTGTAATAGATAATATATCTTGGTGTTTTAACAATAAAATACCTGTAATTGTTGGAACAACAGGCTGGTACTATAACTTGGAAAACGTTAAGAAGGAATGTGAAGTTAAAAACGGGACATTTCTATATGCCTCCAACTTTAGTGTAGGTGTAAATATTTTTTTTGCACTAAATGAATTTCTCGCAAAAATAATGAATAACTACCCCGGATATGAAAGTCAGATTGAGGAAATACATCACATCCATAAATTAGATTCACCCAGTGGTACCGGAATTTCAATAGCAGAAGGTATTATTAAAAATATAGATTCGAAAACAAGTTGGTCTGAAGAAAATATTAAAAACAAAACAGTTTTACCTATCATCTCTCGCAGAGAAGGTGAAGTTCCTGGAACCCACATAGTGAAGTACCAATCAGATATTGATGATATTGAAATAAAACATATCGCCCACAACCGCAAAGGCTTTGCTTTAGGAGCCGTTATTGCGGCAGAATGGTTAAAAGACAAAAAAGGATTTCATACAATAAATGAAATGTATACATTTTAAATGTTAATTTATTGCAAGCAAAAGCTACTTAACCAAATTAATTTGCATTTTTAAAGAAAATAGAATTTTAATTACATGAACAACATAAAATATCCATCGGTTTTTAAACGTTTCGAATCTAACTTTTACGACAGTATTATAACCATAGGAGGTGGTTTTACACTAATGGCTATTCTGGGCATGAGTGAAGAAACGCCGAGTGCAGTCCGCCTAGTTATTGTAGGAGTTATATGGAGTTTATACGAGGCAGCGTGTATAGCTAAATTTGGTGCAACATTAGGTCAGAAGATAACCAAACTTCAAGTTGTTGACTATAGCCATCAAGAAAATAAAATAAGTTTTGTAAAAGCATTTAGTCGTTTTTGGCTTAAAGTGGCTACGGGGATTTATTCTCTTTTTGCATTAAATTTTAATAAAGAAAAAAGAGCATTACACGACTTACTGTCTAATGCTATTGTTTTAGATTATTCAGAATCTATGAAAAAAAATAAGGGTCCGATCCGAGAATGGTTTGATGCTGTAATATTTGCTGTAATAGCTGCAACAATTATTCGAACATTCTTAATTGAAGCATTTACAATACCTACAGCCTCCATGGAGAAAACGTTATTAGTAGGCGATTTTCTTTTTGTAAGTAAAATTAATTACGGCGCACGTGTGCCTATGACACCTGTTGCGTTTCCTTTTGCGCATCATACACTTCCCTTTACAGAAAACACAAAATCTTATATTGAATCTATAAAGTTACCGTATTATCGATTTCCGGGTTTTAACAAAATTAAAAATAATGATATAGTGGTGTTCAATTATCCTATGGAAGATTTTAGACCAATTGATAAGAAAGAAAACTATATAAAGCGTTGTGTTGGTATTCCGGGCGATACATTAAAGGTGGTGCAGCGCGACTTATACATTAATAATAAGGTTGCATTTAAACCCGAGAAAATGCAATTTAATCACCTGGTTATTACTACCGAGAATACTCAGTCGTTTAATCCAAAGATTTTAAAAGAAATGGGAATAGATGAAAGTGCTTGGACTGCCACTACTAAAAGAGACACTTTTGTGTTTAATTTGAGTCAGGATAAAGTTGATTTACTTAAAACATTGCCATTAGTTAAAAAGGTAGAGCCCCTTATTGAATATGCTAATCGCTTCTATGAATATATATATCCGTTTAACCCACAATTACCATGGAATGTAGATAATTTTGGACCGATAATAATACCTAAACGCGGTATGAAGATTAAATTAGATGAGATCAACTATTCAATTTACAAAAGAGTAATAGAGGCCTATGAACTTCATCAAACCGGTAAAACTGCAGATGGTAAAATTTTAATTGATGGTAAAGAAACCAATGAATATACTTTTGAAATGGATTATTACTTTATGATGGGTGATAATCGACATAACTCTGCAGATTCGCGGTTTTGGGGTTTTGTACCCGAAAATCATATTGTAGGTAAAGCAGTTTTCATTTGGTTATCACTAGACAATAACGAAACAAATCTTTTTAAGAAAATAAGGTGGGGCAGACTTTTTACGATAATACACAAAGATTAACCTTAAAAAGTTGTCTTATCATAATAGAATATAAATAAAATAAAGATGGTTTAAAATAAAAACCAATCATTTAAAAATCAAAATGTTACAAATATTTCATCCTTGAAATTCCACCATCAAAAAGTGGATTTTCAAGGATGATTTTTTTTTATAATATCCTGAGAATAAAATATCATAATCATTAAAAACCTTTTTTTAACTTGTTAAATTAGTCTATAAGAAACAATTAAAGATATTTTAACATTACTTAGATATAATGGATAGTTTGATGTATTGAAAAACTACATGATATTTAAAACCTTGAAATTCCACCACAAAAAAGTGATATTTCAAGGTTAAATTTTTAAATTTGAATCATGATAGATCGTAAAATACAGGGCCTTATAATAAAATATCTTCGGGAATTTCCAGTAATTGTTTTATTAGGTCCCAGACAAGTAGGTAAAACAACACTTGTAAAGCAAATAAGCAAAACGTTAAGAAAAAAAACTCATTATTTCGATTTAGAAAAAACAAGCGACTTTCATATAATTTCTCGCGATCCTGAGTCGGCATTAGAAAAATTACATAAAGATTGTGTATTAATTGATGAGGTTCAGCGCTTACCACAGTTGTTCGAATTACTGAGAGCACTGGTAGATGAACACAGAAAACCAGCTCGATTTATTCTTACCGGATCTGCATCCCCCGAATTAATGAAAGGTACATCCGAAACTTTGGCCGGAAGAGTTTATTATTTTAGATTGCATCCAATCGGACTGAACGAATTGCCTCCTAATATAAGTATAAGTAAACACTGGTTTAGAGGCGGTTTTCCTAAAGCCTTAACCCTTCGAAGTAACGAACTGGCTATAGCCTGGCTGGATGCCTTTATTACTACTTACATTGAAAGAGACTTACCTTTTTTATTCGATTCTAAGATATCAGCACTAAGCATGCGTAAATTATGGGGAATGCTAGCTCATTTACACGGAAGCATATTAAATATTGAACAATTATCTAACTCTCTTGGAATAGGCGCTACAACCGTTAGAAGATATTTAGATTATTTAGAAGGTGCTTTTTTAATATACCGATTACAACCCTATTATGTAAACTTGGGAAAACGCTTAGTAAAAGCACCAAAAGTATATTTAGTTGACAGCGGCATTTTACATTTCTTATTAGATCTGGAAAGTGAAAACGACTTGCATTATCATCCTCAAGTTGGTGCATCTTGGGAAGGATATGTAATTGCTCAAATAAAACAAGCTGCCCCCAACAGAATAGACACCTATTTTTACAGAACACATGCCGGAGCAGAGTGCGATTTAGTTCTGGTAAGAGGCAACACCGTAAAGGCCTGCATAGAAATTAAACTTAGTAAAACACCAGTACCCTCCAAAGGATTTTATCAATCTACAGAGGATTTAAAATGCAATAACAACTTTTTAATTGTACCGGATACCTGTGATTATAAGAATAATAACGGGGTGATAATTACAGATATTAAAACATTTATAATTAAATACTTGTCAAAAATATAACATTGAAATTCCACCATTTAAAAGTGGAATTTCAATGTTTTTTAATACTGAATTTTTCTGAAAAATAATCTTTTTAAAAAGTGTTGATATGATTTTTTATTACGAACACGCTATAATTAGGTTGATCCTTTAAAAATCAAAATACAATCCGGTAAAGGTATTTGGAATACGATGAGAATAGAAAGAATAAAATATAGTTATGGTCAGTAACGGTAATTTAATTTGAACTATTTGTTCGAAAACAAATTAATGTCTACGATATAATATTTTCTCACAGAGATTAAGTGGCTTCAACACTACCGCCTTTTCAAGTATAAAATAACCACATCATCAGTCTAATCAACTTATTTACAATTAAATAAGTGTTTAAATGAACGCTTTATTTCTGCCCAAAAAAACGTAAAAATCCTTCTAAATTCCGTATATTCGCAGCTATTCAAAAAAAATTAAAATTAAGCTCATGGCTAACATTTCAAAAATTACAGAATTATTAGGAAATCAGGCAGACAGCCTTTTAAATCATCAATGTAAAACCATTAGTAAAGAAAGCATTCATTTACCGGGTGCAGATTTTGTAGATCGTTTATTTACTTCAACCAACCGAAACAATCAAACATTAGGAAGTTTGCAGTCTTTATATGGAACAGGCCGATTAGCTAACACAGGCTATATGTCTATACTTCCGGTTGACCAAGGCATAGAACATTCAGCAGGGGCCTCTTTTGCTCCTAATCCAATCTATTTTGATCCAGAGAACATCGTAAAACTTGCTATTGAGGGTGGATGCAATGCAGTTGCTTCTACATATGGAGTTCTGGCATCTGTTTCGCGTAAATATGCTCATAAGATTCCTTTTGTTGTGAAGATTAATCATAACGAATTTTTAACCTACCCCAATAAATACGACCAAATTATGTTTGGATCGGTAAAAAATGCCTGGGAAATGGGAGCCAAAGCCGTAGGTGCTACCATTTATTTTGGTTCGGCTGAATCTAGCCGTCAAATACAAGAGGTAGCCGAAGCATTTGAATATGCTCATGAACTTGGCATGGCTACAATTTTGTGGTGTTATATCCGCAATAATGGCTTTAAGAAAGACGGAATTGATTATCATACTGCAACCGATTTAACTTCACAAGCTAACCATCTGGGGGTTACTATACAATCGGATATAATTAAACAAAAATTACCTACAAACAACGGAGGTTATACGGCTGTAAATTTTGGTAAAACACATGCAAAAGTTTATTCAGAATTAACAACCGATCATCCAATTGATTTATGTCGTTACCAAGTTGCTAATTGTTACATGGGTCGAAATGGATTAATAAATTCGGGTGGAGAAAGCAAAGGCGCCAGCGATTTGGCAGAGGCAGTAGCAACAGCGGTAATAAATAAACGTGCTGGTGGACAAGGTTTAATATCTGGACGTAAAGCGTTTCAGAAACCAATTAAAGAAGGTGTTGAATTATTAAACACCATTCAGGATGTTTATTTAGCAAAAGACATAACAATTGCTTAAAGTATATTTTTAATTAAAGAATGAAAAGATGAGTTGGTTTAAACGTATTAAAGAAGGAATAACAACTACTACGCGAGAAAAAAGAGAAGCTCCAGATGGATTATGGTATAAATGCCCTTCTTGCAAACACATCATGACCACCGACGATCATGCCAAAAACGTTTATGTATGCAGTAAGTGTAATTTCCATGAACGAATAGGATCGGATGAATATTTTGAAATCTTATTTGATAATAAAGAATATACAGAAGTATTTGAAAACTTATCGGCAGGAGACCCTTTAAATTTTGTGGATACTAAAAAATATGTGGATAGACTGAAAGACTCTCAAAACAAAACAGGACTAAAAGATGCTATAAAAACTGCATATGGAAAAGTGGATGGTAACGATTTAATGATTGCCTGTATGGACTTTGGTTTTATTGGAGGATCTATGGGTTCGGTGGTCGGAGAAAAAATAGCTAGAGCTATTGATGTTTGCATAGAAAAGAAAATGCCTTTGATGATTATCTCTAAAACCGGAGGTGCTCGTATGATGGAGGCGGCTTTCTCTTTAATGCAAATGGCTAAAACTTCTGCAAAATTAACGTTGTTAGCCGACGCAGGTTTACCTTATATCTCCTTTTTAACCGATCCTACAACCGGTGGTGTAACCGCCTCTTATGCGATGTTAGGAGATCTTAATATTTCCGAACCGGGCGCATTAATAGGCTTTGCCGGACCTCGTGTAGTAAAAGAAACCATCGGTAAAGATTTACCTAAAGGATTTCAAACAGCAGAATTTGTATTGGAAAAAGGTTTCCTTGATAAAATAATTGAGCGAAAAGATTTAAAAGATACTTTGAGCAAATTTTTAGTGTTCTTTAAAAAATAAATTAGTTAAAGTAATTACTGTTTTAAAATCCACCCTCCAGGTGGATTTTTTATTTAAATACACATCTTATCTATCTCGAGATTATAGAAATGCCCTATTGTTTATAAGGTAAAAATTTAGCATATTTGATAAGACTTCTTATCATGGATAAATTTTCGGGTATTATTGGAATTGTGTTAATCTTAGGACTAGCATTTCTTTTTTCCAATAACAGGAAAGCTATAAACTACAAGCTTGTTGCTTCTGGTTTATTAATCCAATTGGGTTTAGCCTTTTTTATTCTTAAAATTCCCATTGGTCAAGAAATATTTGCAAAACTAGGAACGATTGTAACCAAAATTTTAGACTTTTCAGATAAAGGTGCTGAATTTGTTTTTGGAATTTTAGTGGAAAAGAAAACACTTGAAGAAGTTTTTGGCATAGGCAAAAGTTTCATCTTTTTTTTTAAAATTATACCCACCATTATTTTTGTTTCGGTATTAGTGAGTATTGCTTATCAATTAGGATTAATGCAGCGTATAGTAGCTGTAATAGCCCGTATAGTTCACTTTTTAATGGGTGTAAGTGGCAGCGAAGCATTATCGAATGTAGCCAGTGCTTTTGTTGGACAGGTAGAGGCTCAAATTATGATTAAACCCTATTTAGATGGTATGACCAGAAGTGAATTACTTGCCTCAATGGCCGGAAGCATGGCTTGTATTGCCGGCGGTGTTATGGCAGTATATATTTCGTTAGGGGTTCCGGCGCCATACCTAATTGCAGCCAGCCTTATGGCGGCCCCGGCTGCACTCGTTATTTCAAAAATTGTTTTTCCAGAAACGGAAAATTCAGAAACAAAAGGGGTTGTTAAATTAGAAATTAAAAAGGCTCATACTAATTTAATGGATTCTATATCTCACGGTGCTTCGGATGGAATGAAAGTTTCTATAAATGTAATTGCGATGTTGCTGGGATTTATAGCTTTAATTGCTATGCTCGATTACATTTTAGGTTTTGTTGGGCACGGATTAGCGAGCATCCATTTTTTATCTCCAGAAACTTTGCCTTTTAATCTGAATAACTTAAGCTTAAAGATGATTTTAGGGAGTTTATTTTCTGTATTTGCATGGGCCATGGGAGTTCCATTTGCCGAAGCCAATACAGTTGGCAGCTTAATGGGAACTAAAATGGTAGTAAACGAATTTGTAGCTTATTTAGATTTAACCAAACTGATGGAAGGTGGAGGATTATCTAAAAAAGCTTTAATAATAGCAAGTTTTGCCTTGTGTGGCTTTGCTAATTTTAGTTCAATAGCTATACAAGTGGGAGGAATTGGTGAACTAGCGCCAAATCGCAGACAGGATTTAGCAAAATTAGGTTTAAAAGCTTTAGTATGCGGAACTCTCGCATCCTATTTAAGCGCAACTATTGCCGGAATATTACTTGGATAATTTATTATGAAAACATACTATTTACTTTATTTATCAGTAATTACTTTTCTTTTTATATCATGCAAAAAAGAAGGCATAAAACCATCCGGTGACACTTCTTTTTTAGAGGGAAACTGGAAATGTGTATACGTATTCGGAAATAATTGGGGAAGCCCTTACTTTAATGACTCAACCTCTTATGTTGGCCAAACGCTAACTATTAATAATAAAGGACAATATGTTACTAATTTCATTTACGATGGATATGAAAATAATCAAAGTGGAATTTTGAAGAACGTAGAATTAGTTGACAGTTCAAAAGGAATGGCTGATTTTTATCCCACTCTTACTAATGCCTATAAAATAAATTTTGAAATGATTAAGCCCAAAAACGGAACCACTATATTTTACGATAACGTTCTGGTTTTTAAAACAGGTAAAAGTTCGAATGCGTTTACAAACCCCAAGGAAACTGAGGGAGAAAAACTAATAATACGATTTTGGGGAAACTCGTTAAGTCAGAATTACCTTGCTTTTGTAAAAAACTAAACTAACTTCGGAATAAAAATAATTATTCCGCATATTGCAGCAATTAAAGCTGTTATTAGAACTGCAGCAGCTGCCAAATCTTTTATTAAACCTGCCTTTTGGTGAAAATTGGGTGAAATAAAATTTACCATTTCCTCAATAGCGGAATTAAATATCTCGGCTGAAATAACCATACCAACACAAACAAGAACAACCAGCCATTCATTAGTTGAAATTTTAAAATAGACACCTGACAATAAAACTGCTATCAAGGCAAACAAATGAAATTGAAGATTTCCCTGCGATTTAACCGCCCATAGCAAACCGTTTATAGCGTATTTAAAACTACCGATCCGTTTTGCTAAAAATCTAATCATTACCAGCTGGCTAGAACAGTCTCGCCACCTCTAACCACCTGATTTAACTCAACATTAATCTTAGTGCCCAAAGGAAAAAACATATCTACCCGCGAACCAAATTTTATGAATCCGAATTCTCCGCCTTGTTCAGCCTTATCCCCTTCTTTACAATAATAAACTATTCTTCTTGCCAGTGCTCCGGCAATTTGACGGAATAATACTTGTTGTCCTTTTTCTGTTTCCACCACTATAGAAGTTCTTTCATTTTCGGTACTGGATTTAGGATGCCACGCTACTAAATATAATCCAGGATGATATTTAGCATATTTTACTGTACCAGCAACCGGAAAACGGTTAACATGCACATTAATTGGGGACATAAACACCGATACCTGGATACGTTTGTCTTTAAAATACTCTGGCTCTTCAACTTCTTCAATTACTACCACTTTTCCATCGGCAGGGCATATAACATGATTTGGATTTACCTGAGTATTGCGTTTAGGATTTCTAAAAAATTGTAAAACGGTAACAATTAAGAAACCATTTAAAGCCCATACAAAATACATACCCCACCCCAATGAACCATCTTCTTTTGTAAAAAGAAATCCACCTATACCGGTAAGCAAAAGCGTTAATAGAAACGTAATTATAATAGTGGGTATACCTTCGCGATGTATCATAAAAAATTTTTAACGAAAATAATTAAAAAGCAGGAGACTAAAAAGATAAATTAAGGGGCTTTAAAGCAATCGCTGGCAATTTTATCAGCAAATAGCTTCCCCTTTAAGGTTAAAGAGTAGGTGTTACTTTCCTGAATAACATTTCCAAAAGCAACATGAGGTTGTATATTTTTTTCGAAAAAATTTCTAAAATCCCATCCAAATTCAGCCTCCATAAATTCGGCATTTACCCCTTCGATGGTTCTTAAACCAATCAGGA
>Ga0068876_10003195_pt1 | contig 11845 bp, 7 predicted proteins | sample NOAtaG_6_FD_66442 | JGI IMG/M metagenome (GOLD analysis project Ga0068876, IMG submission 66442) | Freshwater lake microbial communities from Lake Erie, under a cyanobacterial bloom - NOAA_Erie_Diel5S_2200h metaG | ecosystem: Environmental > Aquatic > Freshwater > Lake | place: USA: Ohio, Lake... | reverse complement strand
TTGCGTAACTCCGTCCACATAATCCGTGAAGGTGAAGTGAATGGTAGCTCCAATCCGTGCATCCCATTTCTCACTAATATGCATATTGAAGCCAACTCCAACAGGAACTGCCCACGAACGTTCAGCGTATTTGCCGAAACCGTCAGCATTTAATTCACGTACATCAGATTCGTAAACGTAGTCACGCTGCAAGAATGATGCTTGCCAAGCAAACGGATCATTTTCGGGCATACTGCGAATGGAGCCATCAGACCAATAATGATACATCAATCCATTGCGATCATACAGGTCAGCTTTACTTAAAAATTCAAACGATTCAAATCCAACAGAAATCCAGGGTGATATATTTCTATTGGGTTTAAGCAGTTGATCGAAGTTGTATTCCAAGTGGCCGCCACCAACACGAATCTGGCTTCTGAAATTTACATTACGAGTCAGCAATCGCTCGTTAGCTTCCATATTGCCAAATAAAGTGTAAAATCCGAAGCGCAATCCGGGAGCAATTTTTTGGGAGATTGAAAGTTCGTATCCCATATTAGCGACCTGAAAATTCGCCAGATTCTTTGAATACACATCCCCGAAAAATGAGAAGGTACCAACGCCTAAGCCTACTGTGGGTTTAAATACGAATGGTTTTGGAGCAGGTTTAGCGGTAGTGTCTGTTGGATATGATAAAGCAGGAGCTTGGTCTGTTGTATCGGTTTGAGCCGACAGCATCGCTCCAATAAACGTTAAGCACAACGTTAAAATACTTCTTCTCATACCTAACAAATTTAATATAATTCATCATTTATGACTAGCGAACCCACTTTTGGCTGCTGATCATAAGTGCTTCCTGCACTGTAATTCGCTTTCCATTGCTGTATGCGGCAACAAACGGACCCTGAACACCTTTATTTTTAACCGTTTCACGATGATCGCGTGCACTTTGATATTCATTGAAATTACCTACGGTGTACTTGTGCAATCCATCAATTTGTTCCAGGTTAATAGTTTCGGAAATGCTATATGAGCTTTGGTAATAGGATACAGGCACACGACGCGACATTGCAGCAATCTGAACTCGATAAACTACTCCGGAGGAGGAGGTTTTATTTCCGGCGCTTAAAGAACCGTTACCGGAATTATTCGAGTTTGAATTACCAGTATTAGTGGTAGTTGACGGAGTGGTTGTCGTGACCGGATTGTTTTGTGTTGTTGTAGGTGTAGTTGTTGTAGTTGTTCCTGTGCCGGAATTCGTTGGAGTTGTAACAACAGGATTCGTTGCCGGTTGCGTATTCGAATTACTTGTAGTAGTGTTGGTGGTCTTGTTACCTGCATCATTACCGTTACCGGTATTTTCATTGCCGGATGTTGTTTTGTTATTCGAAGTAGTATTTTCGGGCGTGGTGTTTTGCGTTAATGCAGGATTGGCTACGACTGTAAATTTCGTTGGTTCGATATTTAATAAACGACCTTTGTCTTGTTCAACATAAGAGAAGAAACCATTGATCGTTTGTACGCCATCGACATCGGGGTCAACAACAATAACGTACTGCACATTAATCATGTTCGCTGTCGGAATTTGGAACCATGTAAATTTTACCACACCGTTTTTAAATTCAAAATCACTTCCTGTTTTCTTTTCTGCACGTGCCGTAATACCTGCGGGCAAGGAATCCTGGATTTTAGCGAAGTTTTTAATCTCACCTTTTGTAAGTGTAATACCAACCAAGTATTCACCTTTTTGAATTTCGGTAATTGAACGATACGCTGTTACTTGTGTTGGGGCAGGTTCCAACGTGTCTGTTGGAGATGTTGTTGGAACTGTGGATGGAGTATTGTTAGCTGCAGTTCCGGAGCCAACTTTAATTTTTATCGGAGTTAACGGTACATGGCTCGGTAAGTTATCTACCGCATGTGAAATTTTATGCGTCAATTCAACTTCTCCGGAAGCATTCGCCGGAACATTGACTTTAAATGAAATATTAAGTTCCTTACGACCTTCTACACGCGACCAAACAAAACGAGCACTTTGTTGCTGAAACAAGAATGTAGCACCATCATTTTTAATTTCTTCAGCAGACCAGCCTTCCGGTAACGTCATGGCATAACGCATGAAATCCTCCACGCCATTCGGATTAATTTTCACTTCAACGGTGAAAGATGTTCCCGGTTCTGCACTTGATGGAGCTTTAACTTCAGCTGTTGGTGCATTAGAGAACCATGCTGCTAAAAAGCCGAACAATACTTGTGCAATTAGAATTAATGGTCGAATCATATACTTTATCTATTCCGGTTTATTGTTCAAAGAAGTAATCTATCAGTCTGTTGATTTTATCTACAGTCCAATCGGTTTCGCCATCGAAGAATGAATCGATCACACGATTAATTTCATCTGCGGTTATTTTGCAATTCTTGTTGTAGTCGGCACTTACAAATTCTGCAGGCATGCAATTCGTAGACGTAGAATCAGTTTTGCCGGTTTTATTCTTCTCTTGGTCCTTGCGCGCTTGTTCTTCACGCTTAGCTTGTTCTTCTTCCTCTTTCCAAAGCGCTTCTTCTTCTTTTGCTTTTTGCTTTTCCTTCTGCTTGTCAACTTTATAGTACAAGCCGAATCCGAAATTCATCCAGCTGTCGTTGCCGCCACCGGTATAATGATCGATGCGATCGGTAAATGCTAAGTTGTACGTAATCGAGACTTCGGCACCGAAACTTCTGGTTATTGCGAAACGCCCGCCAACAGTTAATGGTAGTGCAAAAGAGTATCGCACGTAATTATCGGAAGAGTCGGTGAGACGTGTTTCGTAAACATAGTCGCGAGTAAGTTGCGGGGTAAGGAAATTACCGAGAGCTTCATCCGTATCGCGGATGGTGCCATCTGACCAATAGTGATAAATTGAATTATTCTTGTCACGCAAATCAGAATAAGGATCGAACTGAAAATAGGAGAAACCTAAGGCAACGTATGGTTGAAACGGAGCCTTTCTGCTCATCCATTGGTCATTGGCGAAGTAAACAACGCCGTACAATGATCCATTCAGTAAATTGGTTTGAAAGTTTCTGTTCAAACCAATGGTACGATCTTGTCCGGAAAGCTTACCGAATGATCCCGTTAAACCCGCACCAAACCAATCGTTGATGCGATGCTCAAATTTTGCATGGTAACCAATTCTGAAATTACCGCCTCCGAATAATTGAGGATTCACATCGGTTAATCCGCTGAATGTTGAAATGCCTGCACTGAAAAACGGACCGTCAATTTTGTCCTGAGCGCGCAAGTCGGTATAGCCAATAATTCCAACAACCGTAATGGAGGTAATTAAAGTCTGATAGCGCGTTTTGATCATAGGGTTCAGGGTATGCTCCTTGAACAAAACTATCAGAAGGCCTATGTATTAAGGGTTGTGCGTTGTTGCAGTTGTAAACAGTGTAATGTTGACAGGGCATAATTAAAAACGCTGAAATGCTTATAAATAAAGAGTTTCAGCGTCTATGGGGATGTTGCTTCCTTACGTTAGCTACAAGTTGACTTCTTAACAATGTATTGTTAGTTGTCTAGAAGTTCGGCTTTAGATTGTATTTCGAATAGAAATCAGTGATGATGCGAACGGCTTCGTCTGCCGTATCAACAACATGAAATAAATCGAGATCTCCGGGGCTGATATTTTTTTCTTTCTCCAGCAATGTTTCTTTAATCCAGTCTAATAAACCACCCCAATATGAACTGCCAACTAAGACTACCGGGAAGTGTGCAATTTTTGAAGTCTGCACTAAGGTCAATGCTTCAAACAATTCATCCAGTGTTCCAAATCCTCCGGGCATTGCAACAAATCCCTGCGAATACTTCAGGAAGATAGTTTTACGTACAAAGAAATAATCGAACACCAAGGATTTATCAGGGTCGATGTAGATGTTTCCTGATTGTTCGAAAGGCAAGCGTATATTGAGCCCCACGGATTTCCCCCCTCCGGATTTTGCTCCTTTGTTGGCAGCTTCCATAATTCCCGGACCACCGCCGGAAATAATCCCGTAACCTTCTTTGGTTAACTTCAATGCGATCTCTTCTGCCAATAAGTAGTACGGATTGTCCGGTTTCGTACGCGCAGAACCGAATATTGAAACACACGGTCCGATTTTGGCCATCTTTTCAAATCCTTCTACAAACTCAGACATGATTTTGAAAATCTGCCAGGAATCGCCGGCCTTTATTTCATTCCAGTCTTTATTTTCAAATGCTCTTCTAATCTTATCCTCGTTAGTCATATCCTAATTTTAATCTAGTGTTGCAATATACGTTCCAAAATTACGCCTTAAGTTCTTCTCGCAAGAAGTGTGCAGTGAAACTGCTTGGATGTTTGGCTACTTGCTCGGGTGTTCCTGCTGCCAGAATTTGTCCGCCGCCTTTGCCTCCTTCAGGTCCGAGATCGATGATGTGATCAGCGACTTTTATGATATCCATGTTGTGTTCAATTACAATAACTGTATTGCCCTGATCAACCAATCGTTGTAACACTTCCAACAATATGCGAATATCTTCGAAGTGTAAACCGGTTGTTGGTTCATCCAGAATGTATAATGTTTTACCGGTTTGTTTACGAGCCAACTCGGTTGCTAATTTTACGCGCTGAGCTTCTCCTCCTGAAAGTGTTGTGCTTTGCTGACCTAGCGTGATATATCCAAGTCCTACTTCAAACAAAGCTTGCACACGTTGTAATATTGACGGCTGGTTTTCGAAAAATTCAACAGCTTGTTCAATGGTCATGTTCAGAACATCACTAATCGATTTCCCTTTGTAACGAATGTCCAATGTTTCACGATTGTAACGTTTGCCATTGCAGGCTTCGCAATGCACGTATACATCCGGCAGGAAGTTCATTTCAATAGTTTTCAAACCTGCACCCTGACAAGTTTCGCAGCGACCGCCTTTAACGTTAAAGGAAAAGCGGCCGGGCTTATAACCACGAATTTTTGCTTCGGGCAATTCCGCAAACAAACTGCGTATATCGCTGAACATGTTCGTGTACGTCGCAGGATTGGATCGTGGTGTTCTACCTATTGGTGATTGGTCAATATCAATAATCTTATCGATGTGTTCAAGTCCATGAATACGTTTGTACGGCAACGGTTTCTTCTCTGCACGATAGAAATGCTTATTCAGAATCGGAAACAATGTTTCATTAATCAACGATGATTTTCCGCTTCCGCTTACGCCCGTAACACAAATCAATTTGCCTAAAGGAAATTCAGCTGTTACATTTTTCAAATTATGTCCGGTACATTGATCCAATACAATTGATTTGCCGTTTCCTTTACGTCGTTCTGTCGGTACAGGAATAGATTTTTTTCCTGTGATGTAGTCTGCGGTAAGTGTGTTAAACTTCAGTAATTGTTTTGGAGTGCCTTCTGCAACAATTTCACCACCGTGCACACCTGCTTTGGGTCCAATATCTAAAACATAATCTGCCGCGAGAATCATTTCTTTGTCGTGTTCTACAACAACAACAGAATTACCGATATCACGCAGATTTTTGAGTGAATCGATCAAACGAACATTATCGCGTTGATGCAATCCGATACTGGGCTCATCGAGGATATACAATACTCCAACCAACTGAGATCCGATTTGTGTTGCGAGTCGAATTCGCTGTGCTTCTCCACCGGATAGTGATCGTGAACTGCGATCAATACTGAGGTAATCCAAACCAACGTCCAGTAAGAATCCTAATCGTGAATTAATTTCTTTCAAAACATCAGCACCAATTTTAAGCTGGCGCTCGCTGATGCGTTGTTCAATGCCTTCTAACCAGTTCTTCAATTCGCTTAAACTCATAGCAGAGAGTTCAGCGATATTCTTTTCGTCGATGCGAAAGTAAGTAGCTTCCTTTTTCAAACGCGTGCCGCTGCATTTTGGACACACTGCTTCATTCATAAATTCTTGCGCCCACTTTTGAAGCCCTGCAGTGCCTTCCTGTTCTTGTCGTGCAAGGAAATTTACAATTCCTTCAAAAGCCATGGCATACGAAGTACCGCTACTGTACTGATCGTTTTTAACTTTCAACATTTCTTCCGTGCCAAATAACACGGCATTGAGTGCTTCTTCTGTTAGTGAGCTGACAGGATCAGTGAGTTTGAATCCGAATTTATCTCCTAATGCTTCCAGTTGACGAAATATCCACGAGGGTTTGAAATCACCAATAGGAATAATGGCACCGGATTTTATACTTCTCGTTTTATTCGGAATGATTTTGTTGATATCAATTTCCAAAATACTTCCCAATCCGTTGCATTTAGGACAAGCTCCGTACGGGGAGTTAAACGAGAAAAGATTTGGTGCAGGATCGTCGTATGCAATGCCTGAAGTCGGACACATCAAATGTCTGCTGAAATGGCGCACTTCGTTGTTGGAGTCGGCGATCATCATGGTTCCTTTGCCATGCTTTAATGCGGTTTTCACGGCATCAACAACACGTTGACGATCCTCGGTGTTAACCTGAATACGATCAATAACAATTTCGATATCGTGAACTTTGTAACGATCAAGTTGAACGCGAGCAGTTAGTTCTATGATTTCGCCATCTACACGTGCACGTAAAAAACCTTGTTTACGAATCTGATCAAACAATTCCCGGTAATGACCTTTTCGCCCTTTAACAACAGGAGCAAGGATAACAGCCTTTTGATCAGCATAAACGGATAAGATCAAGTCAATAATCTGATCGTCGCTGTATCGCACCATGCGTTCACCTGTAACATAAGAATATGCATCTGATGCACGAGCAAATAACAATCGCAGAAAATCATATATCTCTGTTATTGTACCAACAGTAGAACGAGGATTTTTACTGACGGTTTTTTGTTCGATTGATACTACCGGACTTAAACCGGTTATTTTGTCTACATCAGGGCGCTCCAAATCTCCGAGAAACTGGCGAGCGTATGCAGAAAAGGTTTCAATGTAACGGCGTTGACCTTCAGCATAAATGGTATCAAAAGCGAGTGATGATTTTCCACTGCCGCTCAATCCTGTAATCACCACAAGTTGATTGCGCGGTATTCTGGTGCTCACATTTTTTAAGTTGTGCATGCGGGCACCAATCACTTCTAAATATTCATTTTCGCTTTCCGCTATTGGAGGAAGTTCTTTACTTGCTTTCATTACTTTACTTATTGGCCGGCAACAGCACTTTGTCTCCGGGATTCAACACATCACTTGCCTTTTTGTTGTTGGCCTTTAACAGTTCCGTTTCATTGATATGATATTTTTCTGCAATGGTTGTCCACGTTTCACCGCTATTAACTATATGCACATTCGTGCGCGCTGAATCGCGCAGAACATCTGCTTTCGTTAAGTATTTTGCGGTATCAGGTTTAGATGTTGTTGCTACCGCAGGTTCATCTTCAAGTCCGGGAATGGTGGTGCCTTTTAACGGAAATGCAATGCGGTAAACTTTTTTTTGCGGATTATTAAGCGAGGAACGTAACAGCCAAGGATTAAGATACTTCAATACTTTGTAGGAAGATCCTTGTTGTATGGAGAAGTTCACCAAATCAGTAATAGTGCTGTCCACTTCAACATAACGAACCGGGATAGGAGCGTAGAGATCCTTTTTACGAATAGCGTACCCGTACATTTTCGGGCGGGAAATAATTTCCTTGAATGCAAGAACACGAAATACGTAACGAGCGGTTTCGTCGTTAAGGTACAAATCGTAGTACGACTTGGTTTTTTGTTTCTCCAACTGTTTGTCTACAGCACCCATTCCTAAATTGTAAGATGCAGCGACTAGCGTCCAGTTACCGTAATGCTGATAAGCTTCCTTAAAATAGCGGCATGCAGCTTCTGTTGCTTTCTCGACGTGATAACGCTCATCAACATCTTCTGAAATTTCGAGACCGTAATGCTTGCCTGTGTAATCGAGAAACTGCCAGAAGCCCGAAGCTGATTTTGGTGAAACTACTTGCTGCAATCCACTTTCCGCTATTGCAATGTATTTCAAATCGTCAGGAAGGTTATGTTTCTTGATAATGGGTTCGATAATTGGTAACCATCGTGATGCACGCTTATGAATCATTAGCGACTGAGACTGCCAATAAGTGTTGATGGATAGTTCTTTTTCTGCTGCTTCATAAACCGTAAAATCCCCTAGCGGCACCTGTTCTCCGCAAAAATTTAAATCCTTCGGAACGGTGATGGAAAATACTTTGTAATTAGCCACAAAGTAGTCGTGATAATCTTCGTCGGAAAGAGGATCGTTGGCGGAATAATTGAACATCTTGACGAGCAATACCAGCAACATCAATGAAGGTAAAGCCAGCAAGTGCTTATACCAACGCTTAATAAAATCGGACGTTTTAGTTATTGCTTTTCTCATCTTTTTTCGGAGGACGCGTTAACCGCGTTACTGTATACAAAGTTCCGAAAACCAAGAGAAAGTATAGCGCGAAAATGATAATATGTTTCCATCCCCAATTCTGAATTCCGGTTTGAATGACAAGAACTAATAACATGGAAACCACGGAAATACCGCAAAATGCCAACGCCACCTGACTGTCTGACAACCCTAGATATGATAAATGATGCGTGGTATGATCGCGTCCGCCGATGAATGGAGACTTTTTCTTTAATAATCGATTAATGACCACGGAGGTCGTGTCAGATAGTGGCAGAATAAACGCTAACGCTACAATTATGAATTGTTTGGAGGCAACAAACTGACCGCTCATATCACTGCTGTTCCACATGTATTTGATTCCAAAAATGGCGAGTACAATTCCTAAGAACTGACTGCCGGTGTCACCCATGTACATTTTGGACGGATGCCAGTTGTAGAATAGAAACCCAACCAATGCACCGGTAATTCCCAAAATGACCAAAACATCCTGATTGAAGTAATCCTGATGAATAACAATGATCATCAGACTTGTCATTAACACGAAGATTGACACGGTCGCCGTAATGGCATCCATGTTGTCCAGCATATTAATGGAATTCATCATGCCCACAACCCAAAGTATGGTAAAAGCATAGTTCAACTCCGGAATATCGAAAAACTTGATGTATAAGTCGGTCATGATGAGAATTACACCACACAATACCTGAACTCCGAATTTGAGAATAGGGCGTGTGTTGTATGAATCGTCTGCAAGTCCCATCATAAACGCAAGTGTCACGGCTGCTATCATTCCTAATAACTGCGTATCCAAAGGCATGAACCGATAAGGAAAGAAAACAGCATAACATGCAATTGAAAGAAGAAACACCAGAAAAAAAGCAATACCGCCCAAAGCAGGCTTTTGTGCAGCACTCCAACGAACTACTTCGGAAGCATTACGAATACCTAACGATTGCGCAAAGCGAAGCAAAAGCCCATTTAATAAAAATGAGATTAATAAAGTAACGATAAAAAATCCTGCATAAATGAGGATGTGATTGCTGGTCATGTGTTACTTTTTCTTCAGGTATGTTTTCTACCCTTGTGTATTGCCGATATTAAAGTTGCACTGAATAATTCAGAACAGCAAGTGTTATAGATCTACTATTCAGAATGGTGACTTAAAATTAATGAATGCTTCACCGGCAAGATCTTTTTCCGATAGTTGGGGTTGTTCAAAATTCCAACTGATATTCAATTTCGGATCATTCCATAACAAGCATCCTTCAGAGGCTTTGTTATAGAATCCCGTGCATTTATAGGCAAAAATTGTTTGATCTTCCAACGTTAAAAACCCATGAGCGAAACCCGGAGGAATATAGAACTGAGTTTTATTTTCGCCACTAAGCAACACGGTACGGTGTTGTCCATACGTGGGAGAATCTTTGCGAATATCAACTGCTACGTCAAGCACTGCGCCTTGAATTACGCGCACCAATTTACCTTGCGCAAATGGTGGGGCCTGAAAGTGCAATCCTCGTAATACACCTTTTTGCGACAAGGACTGATTATCCTGCACAAATTCTTCGGTAATACCTGCATTAACAAATGCAGTTTTATTATATGTTTCGTAAAAGTATCCGCGAGCGTCGGCAAATACTTTAGGTTCGATGATCACTAAACCTTTAATGCCGGTTTCAACTACATTCATCGTTTTTTTCTTGAAATGATTTTTCTCCAACCTTTGTAACGATTCGATTCCTTGGCATCGTCATAATAGCCGTATCCGTAACCGTAACCGTATCCATAACCGTAACCGTAACCGTAGTTGTAGCCGTATCCGCGTCTATCTACATCGATACCGTTAAGTACAATAGATAATTTCTTGATATCATTTTCATTATACAAACGATCCACAATCTGGATGAAGTTCCGTTTCGAATAATCTGTACGGAAAACATAAACCGGATAATCTGCAAGATGTAACATGGCGATACCGTCTGTTACGAGACCTACCGGTGGATTATCGATGATGATCATATCATACGAAAGTTTCAACTCTTCAATAATTTGCTTCATGCGATCGGAAATGATTAATTCCGATGGATTAGGCGGAATAGGACCGGCAGTAATAAAATGAAGGTTTTCGAGATTCGATTTCTTAATACAATCTGAAATTTGCTCTCTGCCTATGAGTAAAGTGCTCATGCCTTTATCGTTAGTTACGTTAAAACCTAAGTGGATTTTAGGTTTACGCATATCCAAATCGAGGATAATTACTTTTTTACCAGAGTATGCGATGATTCCTGCCAGGTTAATGGCAACAAAAGTTTTTCCCTCGCCGGAAATAGTCGATGTAATTGCCATCACCTTCGGACCCGGTGTGCTGGAAATAAATTGCAGATTAGTGCGCAATGAACGGAATGCTTCGGCTATCAATGATTTTGGATTCTTGTCTACCAGCAACTGAGAAACAGGAACAATGTTTTTGTACTTGGGTATAATACCGAGCGCGCTGATAGAAGCTTGTGTATGCTTCATGATTTCATTCAGTGAGTTGATCGTATCATGCAGCAGGTAGCGCACAATGATTACAACTAAACTGAGCAGGAATGCAACTGAAAGAGCACTGAATAATGTTGTTTTTTTATTGGGACTAATCGGTGTTTGCGGTACACGCGCCTTTTCTAAAATCAAATGTTTGGCAGTGAAGCCGGCATCTGCAATAGCTAATTCAGTTTTGCGTTCTAATAAAATGTTGTAGAACTTTTCATTCACCGCATATAAGCGTTTAAGCCCTTGGAATTCGACAAGTTTTTGATCTTCTGCGGGAATTTTACCTCCATATTCCGTCAATTTATCCTCAAGTGCCTTTTTGCGAATCATCGACTGATCCAACAAAGAATTGACACTGGCAATAATAATGCTCTTCTGTGTTTCTATCTGGAAATTCAACGCGCGAACAACTTCGCTATTAGGAGTTACTGAATACAACGCAACATCACGCTCAGAAATTAAATTGTATAAATTGTTTAATGGAATGGCTAAGCTTGATGCACTTTGCGTTCCCGATACAAGGGATAAAATAGACTTCACATCTACATTCTTATCTGCAAGTCGGTTTTTAATTTCGGCCAGAACGGTGGTTTCCAATTCAACGGCAGTCAACTGATCTTCAATAGAACCAAAACGGTTAAGATTGAAAAGATTCAGCTGATCATTATCCATGATGTTATGCTGTTCTTTAAAGCGATTCATGGAATCTTCAGACAAGTGCAACTGGTTCGTTACTGAAGCAAGTTGCTCATTGATGAACGCCAGCGACTTCTTTGAACTTTCACTTCGTTTTTCGATGTCGTACTCAATAAATTCCTGAGCGGCAATACTTACAATATCGTAAGCCTTCAACGCATTCTGATCAGTAAATGAAAGCTTCAAGGTTTTCGCGGCATCATTCAGTAATACAACACTCATCAATGGTGTATAACGTG
>Ga0068876_10003190_pt1 | contig 11856 bp, 10 predicted proteins | sample NOAtaG_6_FD_66442 | JGI IMG/M metagenome (GOLD analysis project Ga0068876, IMG submission 66442) | Freshwater lake microbial communities from Lake Erie, under a cyanobacterial bloom - NOAA_Erie_Diel5S_2200h metaG | ecosystem: Environmental > Aquatic > Freshwater > Lake | place: USA: Ohio, Lake... | reverse complement strand
TCAATCGGCCCTCCACAGAGCCATTCGACAAACCGGACACTTCACGAGCTACAAAGCCCGGTCAGATCACGAGCTAGCCACAGCCCCGTCCCGCAGGTGTTGCCCCCGCCCCGCCCCGTCGCTAGAAGGCCTGTCTTTCCCGTCTGGAGTGCAGGTTCCGAGCCATGTCGCGGCTGGTCATGAAATTCGGCGGAACTTCCGTCGCCGACCTCGAGCGCATCCGGCGCGTGGGTCGGCTTGTGGCCGCCGAGGTGGCCGCGGGGCACAGGGTGGCCGTCGTCGTATCGGCTATGGCGGGCAAGACCAACGAGCTGGTGGCATGGACCGACGCTGCAGGCCCGGCGGCGGAGGGCCTGCCCGCCTCGGACGACGAATACGATGTCGTGGTGGCCTCGGGCGAGCAGGTGACGGCGGGCCTCCTGGCCATGACCCTGCGCAACATGGGCCTTTCCGCCCGGTCCTGGATGGGCTGGCAGGTGCCGATCATCGCCGACGACGCCCACGGACGCTCGCGCATCGACGACATCCCCCCTGAGAAGCTTTCGGCCGCCCTCGATGGGGGCGAGGTGGCGGTGATCGCCGGCTTCCAGGGCGTCACCACCTCCGGACGCATCGCCACCCTGGGTCGAGGCGGATCCGACACCAGCGCCGTCGCCTTGGCGGCGGCCGTCAGGGCCGAGCGGTGCGACATCTACACCGATGTGGACGGGGTCTACACCACCGACCCGCGCATAGAGGCCCGGGCGCGGAAGCTGGCGCGCATCTCCTACGAGGAGATGCTGGAAATGGCTTCCCTGGGCGCCAAGGTCCTGCAGACGCGGTCCGTCGAGCTCGCCATGGCTCAGAAAGTGCCGGTGCGGGTCCTGTCGAGTTTTGTCGAGCCCGGCGAGGCCCCGGGCCAGGGCACAATAGTGTGCGACGAGGAAGAGATCATGGAAAAGCGGATCGTCAGCGGAGTCGCCTACAGCCGGGACGAGGCCAAGATCAGCCTGTTCGGCCTGCCCGATCATCCGGGCGTCTCCTCGGTCATCTTTGGCGCCCTGGCCGACGCCAATGTGAACGTGGACATGATTGTCCAGAGCCACGCCAGGGTCGCCGATACGGCCAACATGGAGTTCACCGTCGGCAAACGCGACGCTGGCCGCGCCGTTGAGATCGTCCGCGGCCTCAAGGGCCAGATCGGCTTCGAGGACGTCAAGGTCAACGAGGACGTGGCCAAGGTATCCGTGATCGGGGTCGGCATGCGCAGCCATGCGGGCGTGGCCAAGACCATGTTCGGCGCCCTCGCCGAGAAGGGCGTCAACATCCAGGTCATCTCGACCTCGGAGATCAAGATCTCAGTCCTGATAGACGCCGCCTACACCGAACTGGCGGTGCGCGCCCTTCACGCCGCCTACGGCCTCGACAAGCTCTGAGCCGTCCTAGCGGTCCCGCGCCGTGGGCGGGAAGGTCATCGGATACTCGGCCGACCAGTGGTTGGCGGTGCCGCTTGTCACGTACCAGGACAGGAATAGCGCGCAGATCAGGGCGCCCGGCAGGTAGCTGTTGGTCCGCCGCCAGGTGAAGACGGCGATGATCCCCACCAGAGCGAGAAGGGGGATGAACTGGAGCGCCACGATCACATTCAGCGGCTCGGTCGGGGTCAGCAGGAGACCGGTTGCGAACAGGGTCGCGTACTGCAGAGCCGCCAGCACGAAGAAACCCCCGCCCATGACGCCTGCGGCGGTCAGGTAGGTCAGCCGCCGGCTCGCCCCGTCCACTGCGAGGAGGGCGCAGAGGCCCCGCACGACGATCACGCAGTGCAGAGTCCAGAGCGGCAGATAGGCCAGGAAGATCGGCCAGCGCGCTTCCGTCAGGGGCCGGAAGCCGATCACCCAGAAGCGGAAGTCTACGTGCAGCAGCCGGTCAACGGCGGCCAGGGCCAGGGCGACGGCCCCGACTGACAGGACGGCTGCGACCAGGGAACGCGGGATATCGACGCTGAACACCGGACGGCCCCGCCTCAGGAAAAGGGCGATGACAATAGCCAGGACGGTGTTGGCGAGGGCCCAGGCCAGGAGCTGGTTCTGAACCCATTGGGGAAACAGGGCCGAGGGAAACCAGAGGGCGCCCAGTTTCATGAAGGGCAGGTAGGTCAGGGCCGGCAACACCGCCGTCAGGCCGAGGGCCAGCCAGCCGCCAACACCGCGGACCGCCGCCGCCGGCTCCGGGCTGCGCCTGAGGCGCGCGAGCCAGGGCAGGCCGAGGGCCAGCTCGAAGGCCCCGAGCAGAAGGAGGCCGGCGCCGACCAGCGCCAACAGGGTTCCCGCTTCCTTCCAGACCCAGACCTGGTCTCCGGCCGGAAGGGGCCGGGGCTCCCCCTCCAGGCGCGCCTGCATCCAGTCGACCGCTGGCGCGACCCCGCCCGAGGAAAAGTGCTCCCAGGGATGGGTGATCCGGGGCAGGTCCAGGCGTCGGGCGGTCCCAAGCGTAGGGTCCCCGTAGATGCGGCCAGGCTCCACCGGCGAAGCGACCCCGAAGACGGCCTTCAGCTTCTCAGACCCGGGCAGGTCGGTCCCCTTTGGCGTCCGCCACATCAGGGCGGAAAACTCGTCCAGGCCGCCAAAGACGACGTTCAGATTCCGTGGGAAGTCCGGGCGGACCTCATCCGGCGGTCCGAACAGGCCGGGGGCGGACCCGACCAGGACCACGGCGCGGTAGCCTTCCGGCTCGGCGCGGGCGGCCGCGAGGACCGGTCCACCGCCCATGCTGTGGCCAGCAAGGCCGATCTGGTCCGAATCGACAATGGGCTGGCTGCGCAGGAAGGTCAGGGCGGAAGGCCCGCCAAAGCCGGCGGCTCCGACATTGCCCCCGGAGCCGCCATGCCCCGTCATGTCCATCGCGAGGACCACGAAGCCCCGCCGCGCCAGCTCGATGGCGAACGGGCTCTGCATTTCACGGGTGTTGATGTAGCCATGGCTGAGGAGGACGGCAGGCGCCCGGCGCCCAGCCTCAAGCCCAGGGGGGCGGTAGAGCAGGCCGGACATGACGGCGCCCTCGGGGGTCCGCCAACGGGCCTCCCGAACCTCGACACCGCCCGAGCCTTGTACGAGAAACGCCAGGACCGACCCAGCGATGATAAGGATCGCGCCCAGGGCGGCCAGCCGATAGCGCATGCATTTCCCCCACATTCCCACAACCGGCGCATCGGCCGCCGTGTGAAGAGATTATGACGGCGTGGCGGCGTGGGGACAATGTGCTTACCCTGACCTCAGACCCCTGCCGTCCGACGGAGCTTCGACATGCGCCTTGCCCTCGCCTTCGCCTTCCTGGTCGTCGCCGCTGCGCCAGCGACTCTGGGGACCGCACAGACTCGTGGAGGCTACCTTGCGGGACAACCACCTATCGACGCGGTGCGTCTGCTGCCCCCTCCGCCCGAGGCGGGCTCCAGCCAGGAGGCCTTCGACCGGACCGCTGCGGCGGCCGCGAGGGCGGGAGTCAACGGCCCCGCCTGGGAAGGCGCGATCCGGGAGGCCCGCATTCCTGACGCCGCCTTCATGCGGTCGCTGTCCTGCGCCGTCGGCGTCCAGGTCTCCGCGGAGAAAACCCCCGCAGTCCAGAAGCTGATGATGACCCTGATGGCGGACTTCGTGGTTCCGATGGACCAGGCCAAGACCACCTACAAGCGCGCCCGACCCTTCACAGCAGATGGCGGCCCGGCCTGCGATCCCTTGGTCGCCGCGGGTCAGGGAGAGAAACTCGGCTTTTCCTATCCGAGCGGCCACGCGGGAATTGGCTGGCTCCTGGCCCTCGCCCTCTCCGACGCAGCGCCTGCGCGCTCCGATGCGATCCGCGCCTGGGGGGCGAATGTGGGACAGCACCGGGTCGACTGCCGAGTGCACTGGCCGAGCGACGTCGCCGCCGGCCGCATGCTGGGGCTCGCGGTCTACGAAAGGGCCTCGAAGATCCCCGCCTACCAGGCTGACGTGAAGGCTGCAGCTTCGGAGATCGCAAAGGCTGAGCCCCTGGCCTGCCCATAGCGAATGGTCGCGCCCACAAAGCAGGCGCCGGACGGTCGAGCGCCCGCCGCACGGGCATTTGTTTTCCGTTCTGTCACCCCTTCCTGCTAGAAAGCGGGCGGGAAAGAGGTTTTCCCCGTGTCGCGAGGAGCCATTGCCGACGTCGACCGCCAGTTTCGCCGTGCGGGGGCAGCGCAGTCTGCTCCGGCAAATCCGCGAGGCCCTCGCCTCCGGCGGACCTGTTCAGGCGCGCCTGGACATGGTGGTGCGCATCATCGCCCGTTCGATGGTGGCGGAGGTCTGCTCGCTCTATATGCGCCAGGCGGACGGCGACATGGAGCTGTTCGCCACAGAGGGCCTCTCTCCTGACGCGGTGCACCTGACCCGCATGAAGCCCGGAGAGGGCCTTGTGGGCGAGATCATGCGGCTGGGCAGGCCGCTGAACCTTTCGGATGCGCCCAATCATCCGGCCTTCTCCTACCGCCCCGAGACCGGCGAGGATCCCTTCCACGCCTTCATGGGGGTGCCCCTGCTGCGGGGTGGCAGGGCCATCGGGGTCCTCGTGGTGCAGAACCGGACCGAGCGGGTCTACTCCGAGGACGAGGTCGAGGACCTGCAGATCATCGCCATGGTCCTGGCCGAGATGGTGGCGGGTGGCGAACTGGCTACAGAAGGGTCGCTCCAGAACATCGACCTGGTGCCCAAGAAGCCGGAGCGGCTGAAGGGCGCGCGGTTCGCGGAGGGCCTCGCCCTGGGCGTCGCGGTCCTGCACGAGCCGCCGGTGGCCCCCTCAGACCTTCTCGCCGAGGACGTCGCCGCCGAGGAGAGTCGACTGAGGGAGTCCATCACGACTCTGCAGGCTCAGATCGACAGCATGCTGGAGGGTCAGCATGGCCTGGTTGAGGCCTCCTACGAGGTCCTCGAGACCTACCGGATGTTCGCCCACGACCGCGGATGGCGGCGCTCGCTGGAGGACGCCGTCCGCAACGGGCTCACCGCCGAAGCGGCGGTGGAGCGCGTCCGGTCCGAGCACCGCGCCCGGCTGGGCCAGGCCAGGGACCCCTACCTCCGGGAAAGACTCCATGACTTCGAGGACCTGGCGGACCGTCTGCTAAGGCACCTTGCCGGCGACGCTGGCCTGGCGCGCGACCTGCCCGAGAACGCGATCCTGATCGCACGGAACCTGGGGCCGGCGGATCTGCTCGAGTATGACCGCACGCGGCTGAAGGGCCTGCTCCTCGAAGAGGGATCGACCGCCAGCCATGCGGCCATCGTGGCCCGGGCCCTGGACATTCCTTGCGTCGGACGCCTGGCGGGACTGAGGGACAAGGTCTCGGAAGGCGACACCGTCATCGTCGACGCTGAAACGGCGGAGGCGTACCTGCGGCCGCGCCCGGATGTCGTGAAGGCCCTCCAGGCCCGGCTCGACGTCCGCCTTCAGAGGCGCGCCGAGTTCGCCCGGCTCCGGGACCGGTCCGCCGTCACCCAGGACGGGGCGAAGATCCAGCTCCTGATGAACGCCGGCCTCGATGTCGACCTGGACATGCTGGGCGAAGCGGGTGCCGAGGGGATCGGCCTCTTCCGCACCGAGTTCCAGTTCATGGTCGCCGAGGAAATGCCGCGCCTGACGGCCCAGACCGCCCTCTACAGCCGGGTCATGGATGCGGCCGGCGGCCTACCCGTCACCTTCCGGACCCTGGACCTCGGGGGCGACAAGGTCCTGCCCTACATGGAGGCCGAGCGGGAGGACAACCCGGCCCTCGGCTGGCGAGCCGTGCGCATGGGCCTGGATCGCCCCGCCCTCCTGCGCCTCCAGCTGCGGGCGCTGATCGCCGCCGCCCGGGGCCGGCCGCTGAAGATCATGTTCCCCCTGGTCGCCAGCGTGGATGAATTCCGGGCGGCGCGCGCCCTGGTGGACCAGGAGGTGGCCTGGGCGCACCGCAGGGGGCGGCCGGAGCCCGCCCGGCTGGATGTCGGCGCCATGATCGAGGCGCCCTCGGTGATCTGGCACCTGGACGCCCTTCTGCCTATGACCGACTTCGTCAGTGTCGGTACGAATGACTTGATGCAGTACCTCTTCGCCGCAGATCGTGGGAATCCCCGCGTTTCCGAAAGGTACGACTTCCTCTCTCCGCCGGCCCTTCGGGCGTTGGAGATGATTCAGAAGGCCTGCGCCGAAACCGGGACGCCGGTCTCGGTCTGCGGGGAAATGGCCGGCCGTCCCCTCGAAGCCTTCGTCCTTGTGGCCCTGGGCTTTGAGGCCCTCTCCATGCCCCCGGCAGGCATCGGGCCGGTGAAGCAGATGGTCCTCTCCTGCGACCGAGCGGCCGCCCGACGCGGAGTCCAGAGCCTGATCCGGAGCGCCGCCGGCTCGATCCGCAACGAGGTGGAGACCCTGGCCCGCAAGCTCTACCTGGCGGTCTGAGACCGGGTCCAGGGGTGCAATTGGCCTGACTCCTCCGCCATGCTATCGGCGACACGCGCTCGGAGGATCGTCGCCATCATGGCTGAGGAAGGTGAGAGGGACGCCGGGACGGCCGCGCCCGCGCCGGACCTGCAGGATGGCGAGCACGTCGGCGACGCCCTGCGCGCCATCCGGGTGGCCCGTGGGCTCAGCGTCGCCGACATCGCCTCCCTGACGCGAATCCGGCCCGCCTACCTTGAGGCTATCGAGGCGCTCCACCTGCAGGATCTTCCAAGCCGTCCCTTCACCATCGGCTATATCCGAGCCTACGCCCAGGCTCTGGGTTTGCCCGGCGACGTGGCCATCGCCCGGTTCAAGGCTGATGATCCTGATCGCAATGACGCCCTTCGCCCGCCCGTCGGGGTGCGGCGCATGGCTGATCCCAGGCTGCGGTTGATGATGCTCGCTGGCCTGATGATCCTGTCGGCCATCCTCGTCTGGAACCTGGTCCGGCGGGGAACGCTGAACGAGGAGGGACGCCGGCCCGCCAGCATCGTCGCCACGGCGCCGGTCGAGGCCGCTCCCACCGGCGCGATGGTCCTTGGCGCGCCCTTGCCCGCACCGGTGGAGTCCAACGCCCCACCGCCCTACCTGACCCCCGGCCTGGAGGCGGAGCTGTCCGCCGCGCTTCCCGGGGGCCTGATCGCGACGGAGGATCCCACGCTTCTTGACCTGGGCGAGACCTTCGCGCCCCGGGGGCGCGTGCATGGCGCCGCTGGCCGGGTGGTCCTCCAGGCGCGGCGGCCCACCACCCTCATCGTCTGGGGCCCGGACCGGTCGGCCTGGTTTGCGCGGCAACTGGCCGCCGGGGAAGCCTACCGGACCGACCCTGTCCCGGGCCTGTCCTTTGAGACCGTGGAGGCCGGGGTCATCGCGGTCTACCTGGACGGCAGGGCCCGGGGCGTGCTTCCGGCGGGAATAACTCGCGGATCGGCCCTGACGCGCCCGCCGCCCGCCTGAGCCGCCTTGGGAATCCCGCCTGGCCGCCCTATTCTGTCACCATGTCCGAGACCCATGCCCTGCGCCCCTGGCGCACCATCGTCCGCCGGAAGAGCCGAAAGATCCGGGTCGGAAACGTTGAGGTCGGCGGTGACGCCCCGATCAGCGTCCAGTCCATGACCAACACACTGACGGCGGATGCGGGCGCGACCATCGACCAGGTCCGGCAGCTGGAGGAGGCCGGGGCCGACATCGTGCGGGTCTCCTGCCCGGACGAGGCCTCCACCGCCGCCCTGCCAAAGATCGTCAAGGCGTCGAAGGTCCCCATCGTCGCCGACATCCACTTCCACTATCGCCGCGGCATCGAGGCGGCGAAGGCCGGGGCCGCCTGCCTGCGGATCAATCCCGGCAACATCGGGAGCCCGGATCGCGTGCGTGAAGTTATCCAGGCCGCGCGGGACCACGGCTGCTCCATCCGGATCGGTGTCAACGCCGGCAGCCTTGAGAACCATCTCCTGGAGAAGTATGGCGAGCCCTGCCCCGACGCCATGGTCGAGAGCGCCCTCGACCACGCCCGCATCCTGCAGGATCACGACTTCCACGAGTTCAAGATCAGCGTGAAGGCCTCGGACCTCTTCATGACCGTGGCCGCCTACCAGATGCTGGCCGAGGCCATCGACTGCCCCCTGCACATCGGCGTCACCGAGGCGGGTGGCCAGCGGATCGGCACCGTGAAATCCGCCATCGGCATGGGCGCCCTGCTCTGGGCCGGCATTGGAGACACCCTGCGGGTCTCCCTGGCCGCGGACCCTGTCGAGGAGGTGAAGGTCGGCTTCGACATGCTCAAGTCCCTCGGCCTGCGCCACCGGGGGGTGAACATCATCGCCTGCCCGTCCTGCGCCCGGCAGGGGTTCGACGTCATCCGGACAGTCGAGACCCTCGAGGCCCGGCTGGCCCACATCGCCACGCCCATGAGCCTGTCCATCATCGGCTGTGTGGTGAACGGGCCGGGCGAGGCTCTGATGACCGACGTCGGTTTCACCGGCGGCGGCAAGGGCTCGGGCATGGTCTATCTGGCTGGCAAGGCCGATCACAAGATGGACAACGACCGGATGGTCGACCATATCGTGGAGTTGGTGGAGCGCCGCGCCGCGGAACTTGAAAGCGCGTCCCTGAGTCCCACCTAAGCTGGCTGCCGCGGCGAGTCCGTCGATGGCTAACGGAAGCGCCGCTTGCAAGGCCTCGCATGGCCCGATGAGGCGCCGCTTCGCAAAGAGGAGAGAGCCATGTCTGCGGACGGCAACTGGAAGATCACGATCAACACCCCGATGGGCGCTCAGGAAGTGAACGCCTCCATCACCACCAACGGCGACACCTTCACCGGCAAGACGACCGGCCGCATGGGCGACCAGGAGATCTCCGGCAAGGTCGACGGCGACAAGCTGATCTGGTCGTCGGCCATCACCAGCCCCATGCCCATGACGCTGGAGTTCGAAGCCACCGTCAGCGGCGACAGCCTGTCGGGCAACGTCAAGCTCGGCGCCTTCGGCAACGCCAGCATGACCGGCGTTCGCGTCTGATCCCGACCGGATCCGGGGCGGCCCGCTCGTAGCCGCCCCAACTTCCGCCGGAGCGCCTCCTGGGATTTGGCAAGCCGGATGCCGCGGGCTAAAAGCCTGGGCTCCGCTCCTCCCTGAGACTCCCGCCCCGTGCGACTTCCCCAAGCCCGACTCGACCAGGTTCTCGGCCGTTTTCACGAGATCGAGGCCCGGATGTCCGCCGCCTCCGATGGGGCGGAGATCGTGCGCCTGTCACGGGAGCACGCCGAACTGAAGCCTGTGGTCGAAGCGGTCCGCTCCCTGGAGAAGACACGGGCGGAGGCGCCGGAACTGGAGGAAATGGCTGTCTCGGGCGACCCGGACATGTCCGCCCTCGCCCGGGACGAACTGGAGGCCTTGAAGGCCCGCCTGCCGGCGCTTGAACGCGAGGTCGCGCTCCTGCTTGCGCCCCGGGACCGGGACGAGAACGCCTCGGCCATCCTCGAGGTCCGGGCCGGGACCGGCGGCGACGAGGCGGCGCTCTTCGCCGGCGACCTGTTCCGCATGTACCAGCGCTACGCCGCCCTCCACGGCTGGCGGGTGGAGATTGACTCCGTCTCCGAGGGCGAGGTCGGCGGCTACAAGGAGATCATCGCCTCGATCACCGGCGAGGGCGTCTTCGGCCGACTGAAGTTCGAGAGCGGCGTCCATAGGGTCCAGCGGGTGCCCGAGACCGAGGCCGGGGGCCGCATCCACACCTCCGCGGCCACCGTCGCCGTCCTGCCGGAGGTGGAGGATGTGGACATCGAGATCCGCGAGACGGACCTGCGCATCGATACCTACCGGTCGTCGGGAGCTGGCGGCCAGCACGTCAACAAGACCGATTCCGCCGTGCGCATCACCCATATTCCCACCGGGATCGTCGTGACCTCCTCGGAGAAGTCCCAGCACCAGAATCGGGCGCGGGCGATGAAGGTCCTGCAGGCCCGTCTCTACGACATGAAGCGCGAGGCCCTCGACGCCGCCCGGGCGGACTCCCGCCGCAGCCAGGTGGGGTCCGGAGACCGCTCCGAGCGTATCCGCACCTACAACTTCCCTCAAGGGAGGGTCACGGACCACCGGATCAACCTGACCCTCTACAACCTGGCCAAGGTGCTGGAGGGCGAGGCCCTCGACGACGTCATCAATCCGCTGATCGCCGAGGACCAGGCGGCACGGCTGGCCAGCCTGGAAGCGGAGTTCGCCTGATGGAAGCCCTGATTACCGGCCTGTTCCGCTATCCCATAAAGGGCTTCTCGCCTGAGCCCATGGCCCAGGCGGACCTGGTTCCGGGGCGCGCCATTGCGCAGGACCGCCGATGGGTGGTGGAGAACGGGCCCTCCGGCTTCGATCCCGCCGCCCCCCGCTATGTCCCTAAGATGAAGTTCGCCGTCCTGGCCGCCCACCCGGTGGTCGCCTCGGCCCGAACCCATGTCCGCGGGACGCACCTGGCGGCCTCGGCGCCGGGCCATTCGGACTTCCACGGCGACCTCGCCGAAGAGGCGGGACGCGAAGGCTTCGCCGACTGGGTCCGTGGAGTTCTGGGCGAGGACGCCCGGGACGGCGTCCGAGTCCTTGAGGCGCCGGACTACCAGTTCCTCGACCATCCCGCAGGCCACATTTCCATCGTCAACCTCGCCAGTGTCCGCGACCTGGAGGCCCGGATCGGCAAGCCCGTGGATCCCCTGCGGTTCCGCGCCAATCTCTATGTCGAGGGCTGGCCGCCCTGGGTGGAGAACGACTGGAAGGGAAAGAACCTCCTGCTCGGCCTTGCCCGCGCTACGGTCTTCGCCCCGATCGTCCGCTGCGCCGCCACCGAGGTGGACCCGCAGACCGCGAAGAAGGACCTGCCCCTGGTCGAGCACCTCTTCGAACAGTACGGCCACCGGGACTGCGGCATCTATGTCCAGGTCACCCACGGGGGCACGGTGCGGGTGGGCGACGCCTGCAGCACCCCAGGCGAGCCGGAGTGAGCCGGAACCTGCTCCAGGCCTGGCAGAGCGCCCGAGCCCGTCTGGAGGCGGCGGGCGTACCTGGACCGGTCATCGACGCCCGGGTCCTCGTGGAGGCCGCCTGCGGCGTGACCCGCGCCGACATCGTGAGCGATCCCTATCGAGAACTCGACCTCGAACAGACCGCACGACTGGACGAGTACCTCGCGCGACGCATCCAACGGGAGCCGGTCAGCCACATCCTGGGCCGCCGGGGCTTCTGGAACATCATGCTCGGCGTGACGGCTCACGTCCTGACCCCGCGACCCGAGACGGAAGTCATCGTCGATCACGCCCTGCGACTGTTTCCCGAGGGCCCGCCCTTCCGGATCCTGGACCTGGGCGTCGGGTCGGGCGCCATTCTGCTCGCCATACTCGCGGAGCGGCCGGCGGCGCGGGGACTTGGCGTCGACGTCTCGGAAGAGGCCCTTGCCGTCGCCCGCGACAACGCCGCCAGCCTGGGCCTGTCAGGCCAGGTCGCTCTGCTGCGCGGGGACTGGACGGCTGGTCTTGCGGAAGCCGACTTCGACCTCGTGGTCTCCAATCCCCCCTACATCGCCACGCCGGTGATCGAGACCCTGGACCCCGAGGTCCGGGTCTACGAGCCCCGCCTGGCCCTTGACGGGGGACCGGACGGACTGGACGCCTATCGCCGCCTGGCGCCCGAGATCCTGCGCGTGCTCAGGCCAGGGGGCCGATTCCTCGTGGAAATCGGGTATGACCAGAAAGCGGCGGTGGAGGACCTGTTCAGGCAGGCCGGCGCTGTGGAAGTGGAGACCCTCCCGGACCTGTCGACCCATGACCGGGTCGTCGCGGGCATGAAAAACCCCTTGGAAACTGCCGGCTGAGCCGCTAGACGGAGTCTCGGTCTCCACCCAAACCGTCGA
>Ga0068876_10003186_pt1 | contig 11865 bp, 8 predicted proteins | sample NOAtaG_6_FD_66442 | JGI IMG/M metagenome (GOLD analysis project Ga0068876, IMG submission 66442) | Freshwater lake microbial communities from Lake Erie, under a cyanobacterial bloom - NOAA_Erie_Diel5S_2200h metaG | ecosystem: Environmental > Aquatic > Freshwater > Lake | place: USA: Ohio, Lake... | reverse complement strand
GCACGCCGACCCCGAGCGCACCGTAGCCCTGCGACATGCGGAGCGAGCGGTAGCGATCGCCCTCCGCGCCGGCGTCGACGAGGACGCCGATGCCGAGGCGGCCCGCGCCCTGTCGGCTGGTGCGGGAGAGCGACGAGGGCCGCGCGCTCGCGGAGGCCCGCACCCGGCCGTCGGCGTCGGAGGGAAGGCGCGTGTGGCCCTCGGGCCCGAGATCGCCGGCGTTCGGCAACTCGTCGTAGCCGTAGTCGTCGGCGCCGCCGAGGTCGAGCAGGAGCGAGACGCCGTTCGACACGCTCGCCGTCGCGCCGACCGGGCCGCGGTAGACATCGTCGCCGCCCGGTTCGAGGAGGAGGAGGTACGCGCTCTCGGTGTGGAGGTCGTCGCCGGGTGAGCCGATCACGATCGCTCCGGCGGGTGTGGCGATCGTGAGCGCGCCGAGCGTGCCCGCGCCGCCGGCGAAGGCGACCCGCAGCGCGTCGATCGCCTCGAGCAGGGTCGCGGCCGCGCCCGCCATGCGCCCGACTTCGACGTCGCCGCGCATCGCGCCGACGAGATCGCGCGAGGGCGAGAGGGGCATGATGCCGGCGAGGAAGAGCGCGCTCGGCGCATCGAAGAAGAACCGGCGCTCGATCTCGCCGAAGCCGCGGAGGGCCGCCTCCCGCTCGGCAAGCGCTCGCTCGAGCGCGGTGAAGAGGGCGCCGAGCGCTTCGGCCTGCGGGGCGGGGAGTGAGGCGAGCGCGGCGCGGGCGCGGGGCTCGTCGGGCAGCCCGCCCGCGGCCTCGACGAGCGCGACGAGGGCCTCGATCGGCTCGGCGGCACGCGGCGCCGCGGGCAGGAAGGGCTGATCCGCGAGCCCCGCGAGGAGCTCGATCGCCGCGCTGGCCGCGGCATCGTCGAGCTCCGCTCCCACCGCCCCGGCAAAGCGCGGCGGCGTGAGCCAGTCGGAGTGCACACGGTCGGTCCACGAGAGGCGCAGCTCGTCGTGGCTGAGCTCGGCAGGGAAGCGGTCGAGGAGCGCGTGGGGAAAGCCGAGCCCGCAGCGGCTTCGGCCGGCGAGCGCCGCGAGCTCGTCGAAGAGGCCGTCGTCCTCGGCGAGGCAGGCGCAGTCGGGCAGCAGCGCGCCGAGCGGAGCAGCGCCCGGCAACAGGGCGCTCGGCACGCACAGGCCACCCGGTGTGAGGGGAACGAACCCGTCGCGGCACACCTCGCCGGACGCCTCCGGCAGGCACCGGGGCGCCTCCGCGCCGACGCAGCGGGCGCCAGCCGGGCAGGTTCGCCCAGCCTCGCAGGGGAGCAGCGTCGCCGCGAGCGCCTCGCAGCGCTCGGCCGGCGAGGCCTCGTCGCGCACGCAGAGCCGGCCCGCCTCGGTGTCGGCGCAGCGGCGCAGGCCGCGGGGACAGTCCGCGTCGCGCTCGCAGCGGGTGGTGCAGTACGCGCCGAGGCCGGGCTCGGGCTGGGCGCAGACGTCGTAGGTGCCGGCGCAGCCGTCTCCGCAGGGGCTGCCGGCAGGGGAGACCGCGCAGGTGCCCGCGCTCGGCCGGCAGCCGAGGGGCAGCCCCTCGGCCTCGACGCCGCAGGTGGTCGGCAGCGGGGTGCCGGAGCAGTCGTCATCGCCCGCGCAGGCGGGCACGCAGGCCCAGGTGCCATCCGGGAAGACCGAGCAGAACGCGCCCGCTCCGCAGTCCGCGTCGCGGCGGCAGGGGCGGCAGAATGGGTCGGCCGGGGCGGCAGAGTCGGGTTCCGAAGGCGCGTCCGAGGGGTCGGGTGCATCGGGGAGGGCTGCGTCGGGCGGGGACGGCACGGCGCAGGCGGCGAGCAGCAATACGATCGGGAAGGAACGCATCGAGCCGCCGAGGAGGCCCGAGTTCGGGCCGGGGCGCAACGGGTGTCGCAGGTGATACCCGCGGCGCTCAGGGGTCGGCCGGTGCAGGCGCCACCAGCGGGCCGAGGCCCGCCTCGAGGGCGGTGTCGGCGAGGACCTCGTCGTCGTCGGTCGCGCGACCGAGCAGGTGGACCGGGCGCTCCAGGTACTCGCTGAGGATGCGGGCGTTCGTGGACGTGGAGTCGTCGGGCGGCGCGGGCGTCAGCACGATCCGCGGGATGGACAGGCCGAGCTGCTCGCCGGCCCGGACGGTTGCGATGGTCTCGGAGAGCACGCCCAGACGGTTTGGCGCCGCGAGCAGCACCGGAAGCCCGAGCGTCCGAACCAGCTCCGCGGTGGTGGTGCGCCGGTCGAGCGGGACGAAGAGGCCGCCCGCGCCTTCGACGAGCTGGACTTCCGCCGGCGCGATCGTGCGGAGGATGGTGTCGGCCAAGGCCGGCAGGTCGAACGCCGGCTCGCCTGCCAGCACCGCAGCGTAGGGGCTCGCCGCCAGCCGGCGTCGCACCAGGCCGGGGAGGGTGCCCAGCTCGGGCTGGCCGGCCGCACGCCCGAGGGCCAGCCCGTCCTCCGGGCTGCCGAGGACGCCCGTCTCGATGGGCTTGAGGGCCACGACGCTCCGGCCTGCCCGCCGGGCCAGCCGGGCCATGCCGCGGGTCAACCAGGTCTTGCCGATCCCCGTTCCCGTTCCGCTCACGAAGAACCGCGTCATGAAGCCACCTCGGCAAAGGCCACGAGCGCGCGCTCGACGAGCTCCGGGCGGGTGAGCGCCGAGGGCACGACGCGCAGCCGGGAGGTGCCGGCTGGCACCGTCGGTGGGCGGATGCCCCGCACGAGGACATCGCGCTCGCGCAGCCGCTCGGCGAGACCGGTCGCTGCGTCCGGCGCGCCGAGCCACACCGGCAGGATCGGCCCAAGGCCGGGCCGGACGTCGTAGCCGAGCGTGGCGAGGCCCTGCGCAAGGCGGCTCGTCGCCAGCGCGAGGTCGGCCCGCCGGGTCTCGGCGGCGGTCGCCAGCGCGATCGCCGTGGGCACCGCGCCGGCGATCGCGGGGGAGAGGCCGGTGGAGAAGACGAAGGAGCGCCCGCGGTTGAGGACCAGGTCGATGGTCTCGGCGCGGCCCGCGACGAAGGCACCCATGAGGCCCATCGCCTTGCCCAGTGTCCCGATCAGGACGTCTGCTTCGATCCCTGCGTCCCGGCTGAGCCCGCGGCCCTCTGGCCCGAGCACGCCGAGCGCGTGGGCCTCGTCGACCAGCAAGCCGGCGCGGTATTCGTCACAGAGCGCGCGCAGGGCCCGAAGCGGCGCCTCGGTGGCGTCCATCGAGAACAGGGCTTCGGTGACGACGAGCGCGGCGCGGTGGGCGGCCCGGTGCTCGTGCAGGGCCGCCCGGACGGCTTCGGCGTCCCGGTGCGGGGTCACGACGACCCGGGCCCCCGAGAGCCGGCAGCCGTCGATCAGCGAGGCGTGGTTGAGGGCGTCGGACACGATGAGGTCACCAGGGCCCACGAGCGCGGGGAGGGCGCCGAGGTTGGCGAGGTAGCCGGACGAGAAGAGGAGGGCGGCCTCGGCGCCGACGAAGGCCGCCGCGGCCGCCTCGGCCTGGCGGTGGGAGGGCCCGGTGCCGGTGATCAGGCGGGCAGCGCCCGCGCCCGCGCCGTGGACGGTGGCGGCCTCGGCGATGGCACGGGCCAGGTCGGGGTGCCTGGCGAGCCCGAGGTAGTCGTTGCTGGCGAGGAGGATGCGGACGCGGCCGCTCTCTTCGGCGAGGCCGTCGCCCCGGTCGCGCACCACCCAAGCGGCGCGGCGGAGGAGGGCGGCGTCGAGGTCCGCGAGGCGGGCGCGGACGTGGTCATCGAACATGACCGGACCGTAGCAGAGCCGCGCGGAGCGGGCGGGGAGGGCGGAGCGGCCGGGCCCGCGCCGTCGCCCCGGCGGCGGCGCGTTTCACGTGAAACAGCCCGCCCGAAGATCATTGAGAAATCTGCCGCGCCCGCCCGGGGCCGGGGCGCGGCCTCGTTTCACGTGAAACGCTCCCGGATCTTGTCCCCGAGCCGCCGATTTGCTCGAATCCCCCCATGCGCTGGTCGCCGCTCCTCCTCCTCGGCCTCGCCCACTGCGGCGCCGACGCACCCCCTCCCGCGCCCGCCGCGCCCGCCGCGCCCGCCGCGCCCGCCCCGGTCGCGGCTCCGGGCCTGTCCGCGTCCGCCGCCTGGGCGGCCGCCGACGCCCGCAACGCCGCTCCCCTCCTGGCTGCCCTGAGCGCGCCTCACCCCGAGGAGCGCGCGCATGCGACCCTCGGGCTTGCCCGGCTCCACGACCCAGCCCACCGCCCCGCCCTGCTCCTCCGCCTTCGCGACCCCGACCCCGAGGTCCGCCGAGCCGCCGGCCTGGGCCTCGGCGCCCTCGGACCCGACCCCGAGGTGGAGACCCTCCTGCTCGGAGCCATCGCCGCCGAGCCCGACCCCGCCCTCCGCGCCGACCTGCTCTTCGACCTCGGCCGCGCGGGCTCGCCCACCATCGTGCCCACCCTCGAGGGCTCCCTCGACGCCGAGCGTCCCGAGGAGCGGGCGGCGGCGTGCTCCGCCGCCACGCAGCTCGCCCTCGCCTCGGCGGCACTGCCCCCCGCGTTCTTGCTTCGGCTCGCCCGTGAGGCCGCGAGCGCGCTCGACCCCACCGTCGCAATCGCCTGCGCCCACACCATCGTCCGCGCCCCGCCCACCGAGGGACTCACCGCGGCCCTCGCCGCCGGGCTGCGCTCGCCCGAGCCCGAGGTGCGCGGCATGACGGTGCGGGCCCTCGGCCGCTGTCCCGACCTCCACCTGTCCGACCTCGAGCCCGCGCTCGCCGATCCCGATCCGGACGTGCAGCTGCTCGCCATGCGTGCCCTCTGCAGCCACCCGCAGCTGCCCGGCGCGGAGGACGCGACACTCCGCCTGCTCCGCGCGCTGCTCGGCCGGGTCCTCGCCGATCCGGATGGCCCCCGCGTCACCCCCGCGCTCCTCGGGGCGCTCGAGGCCATCCCGGCCTCCCTTGCCCGCGGCCATGACGCCCTCGACGCCATCGAAGCGGCGCGGGCCGAGGCGCGCTCCCGCCTCGCGGGCGCCCGCACCTTCTCTGCGGTCGATTGCGGCTTCGCCCGCCTGATCGACCTCGGCCGGGGCTGGCCGGGTCGGGTCGAGTCCTGCGGCGCCGACGACGCCGATCCCACGCGCGCCGCTGCGGTCGCCGCCGAGCGCTCCCGGCTCGCGGCCGAGCTCCTCGGGGTCCTCGACGGGGCGGAGCCCGCGCGCGCCGGATACCTCCAGCGGCTCGCAGACGACCCGGCGCCTCGGGTCCGCGAGGCGGCGGCGACTTCCCTCGGCGCGATGGACGAGCCGCTCGGTCGCGCGCTGCTCGCCCGCCTCGTCGCCGATCCCGACCTCGGCGTCGTCGTCGCCGCCACGGACGCGCTCGCCCAGCGCTTCGCGCGGGCCGCCGCGGCCCACGAGGCGGCGGTGCTCTCGGCGGTTCTCGCGGGCGCGCCGCCCCCGCCTGCGACCTGGCCCGACGCCGCCGCCTTCGCCGCCCTGCGGGCAGCCTCCGAGCGATTTCGCGAGGCGGAAGATCTCGAGGGCCTCGTCACCGCGCTCGGCGCCGTTCGCGCTGCCCGCGAGCCGACCCTCGCCGACCTCGCCACCGGGCTCGCCCACCACTCCAGCCTGGCGGTCCGGGAGGCGGCGGCCGCTGCGCTCGAGCCGCTCGACCTCCCGCTCCCCGACGGAACGCCACCCCCGCCGAGCAACCCCCTCGCCGCCGAGGACCTGCGCCTCGACGTCCCGGTGCAGGTCGAGATCGAGACGGAGACGGGCCGCTTCGTGATCGAGCTCCGGCCCGACTGGGCGCCTTCCACCGTCGCCCGGTTCCTCGGACTCGTCGACGCCGGCTTCTACGACGGCCTCACATTCCACCGAGTGGTGCCTGCGTTCGTCGTGCAGGGCGGCGATCCCCGGGGCGACGGCTACGGCGGCCCGGGCTGGTCCCAGCGCTGCGAGGACAACCGCGTGCCCTATGAGCGCGGTACCGTTGGCATGGCCCTCGCCGGCCGCGACACCGGCGGCAGCCAGTTCTTCATCACCCTCGCCCCGCAGCCGCACCTCGACGGGCGCTACACCGCGTTCGGTCGGGTCGTCGAGGGCATGGAGGTCGTCGAGCGCGTGCTCCGCGGCGAGGCCATGCGCCGGGTGCACCGGAGATAGTATCACATGAGATTCCGGCCCGGGCCGGCTCAGCGCTGGCCAAGCCTCCCCGCGGGCCCCACGAACTTGCGGCTCGCCCCGGAAAATGGGATGCCTGAGCAAGTTTCAGAGTTTCCTGAAACTTCGTCGTCCGCCGCCCTGGAGGTTCCGATGGCCGAACTGGCCCTGTCCCCCACCGCTCCGAGCGCGAAGCCTGTCCCTGTGCTGGCCCGCCTCGAGGCCCTCTGCAGCGGACAAAAGCTCGACACGCTCGGAGAGCGGCTCGCCGAGCTCGCCCGCTTCGTCGACGCCGACATGGCGAAGCTCGAGCGCGGCCTCGACCCGAGCTTCGGCCTGAGCGAGCCGCGCGCGATCCACCGCGGCGCCGGCCACCTCGTCGCGCTCGGCGGCAAGCGCCTGCGGCCGATGTGCGTGGTCCTCGCGTCGCGGCTCGGCAACGCTGCCGAGGCGAGCGCCCACGAGCTCGCGATCGCCGTGGAGCTCGTGCACTCCGCGACCCTGCTCCACGACGACGTCGTCGACCTCGGCGACGTGCGCCGCGGCGCGCCGGCGACCCGCGCGATCTGGGGCAACGCGATCTCGATCTTCGCTGGTGACTGGCTCCTCATCGAGGCCCTGCGCCGGGTCCGGCGCGCCGAGGTCCCGGGCGTGCTGGAGCGCCTCCTCGATGCGATCGACGAGATGATCTGCGCCGAGTCGCTGCAGCTCGAGCGCCGCGGCGATCTCTCGCTCGGCCTCGACACCTGGTGGCGGGTCGCCGAGGGCAAGACCGCTGCGCTCTTCCGCTGGGCGATGCTCGCCGGCGGGCGTGCGGGCGGGCTCGACGAGCGCGCGACCGCGGCCCTCGAGCGCTACGGCGTGCACCTCGGGGTCGCCTTTCAGGCCATCGACGACGTGCTCGATCTCGCCGGCGAGGCCGAGGACACCGGCAAGGCCCTCTTCGCCGATCTGCGCGAGGGCAAGGTCACCTACCCCGCGATGATCGCCCGCGAGCGCGACCCGAAGGTCGGCGAGCTGCTCGCCGAGGCGGCGCGCAGCGATGCGCACGCGGTCGGTCTCTTCTCCGAGATCCGCGCGCGCATGGAGGCGACCGGGGCCATCGACGCGGGCAAGGAGCTCGCGGCCGAGCGCGGGCTCGCCGCCTCCCGCGCGCTCGACGAGCTGCCCGCCGGGCCGGCCCGCGATGCGCTCGCGACGGTCGTGCACGCGGTCGTGGCGCGGAAGGCCTGAGCGATGAGCGACGCCCTCACCCCCAGCCCCTCTGCCGGCCTCGGCCCGCTCGGCACCGGCGCGATGTTCGACCGCATCGCCCACCGCTACGACCTGCTCAACCGCGTGCTCTCCCTCGGCCTCGACCACGGCTGGCGCCGGCGCGCGAGCGCGGCGCTCGGCCTCTCGCCGGACGAGCGCGGTGAGATCCTCGACCTCGCGACCGGCACCGGCGACCTCGCCATCGCCATCGCCCGCATGCACCCCGCGGCGCGGGTGCTCGGGACCGATCCGTCCGCGAACATGCTCGCGATCGGCCAGACCAAGATCGAGGCGCTCGGGGGCCGGGTGCGGCTCACGACCGGCGACGCGCAGGCGATCGAGGCCGCGGACGGCAGCTACGCCGGCGTCACCATCGCCTTCGGCATCCGCAACGTCCCCGACCGCGATCGCGCCCTCCGGGAGATGGCGCGGGTCTGCCGCTCCGGCGGCCGGGTCGTGGTGCTCGAGCTCGGCGAGCCGAACGTCGGCGTGCTCGGACCGCTCGCGCGCTTCCACGTTCGCCACCTCGTGCCGCGGATCGGCGCGCTCCTCTCCGGGGCGCGGGAGTACCGGTACCTGCAGACCTCCATCGCGGCGTTTCCGTCGGCGCCCGAGTTCGCCCGGAAGATGGAGGCCGCGGGCCTCGCGTCGGTCTCCTTCTCGCCGCTCACGTTCGGCGCCTGCACGCTCTACGTGGGGACCAAGCCGTGAGCTCCGGCCTCGACGTCGCGCGGCCCCGCGGCGGCCGAGCCCGGGCGGCGCAGGACCTCGCGGGTTTCGTCACCGACGCGCTCGCCCGCCCAGGCCGGGAAGGCCGCCTCCGCGCGCTGGTCTTGCCCCTGCCGGGTCCGCTCTCGAGCGGGGCGCTGCTCCGGGCGCTGCGGGGCGTCGATGCATGGCACCTGAGGAGCCGCGCGGCCCGACTCGAGCTGCTCGGTCTCGGTGCGACGGCGAGGATCGCGCCCGCGGGCGAGGACCGCTTCGCGGTGGTGCAGCGCGAGAGCGCGCGCTGGCTCGAGGAGCTCTCCGTCGCGCACCACCCCGATGCGCCGCGGCTGCCGCTGCGGGCCTTCGTGGGCTTCGCCTTCGCGCCGGGCGCGAGCGGCGCCGAGCCGTGGGAGCCCTTCGGCGATGCGCTCGCCGTGCTGCCCCGCTGGACCCTGATCCAGCCCGAGGCCGAGCGCGGAGCGCTGGTGCTCGCCGTCGCGGGGCGGCAGTCCGCGGAGCTGGCACTCGCCGAGCTGCACGAACTGCTCGCTGCCCAGCGCCCGGCCGAAGCGCCGAGCGGGCCGCGGCTTGCGCTCGAGCACGAGGCCAAGGGCCGCTACGAGGCCCGCGTGCACGATGCCCTGGCCGCGATCGCGCGCGGCCGGCTCGAGAAGGTGGTCGTGTCGCGGCGGGCGACCGTGTCGGGCGACACCGACCTCGATCCGGTGGCCGTCCTCGATCGCCTCGAAGGGAACGCCGGGCCGGAGAGCACCACGTACTTCGTGCGCCGTGCGGGCTCGGTGCTCCTCGGCGTCACGCCCGAGCGCCTCCTCGCCGTGCGCGGCACCTCGCTCGAGACCGAGGCGCTCGCGGGCACCGCGCGCGAGCCGAGCGCGCTCTCCCGCAGCGACAAGGATCGGGCCGAGCACGGCTTCGTGATCGACTCGATCCGCGGCGCGCTCGCGCCCTTCACGCAGGGCCTCTCGGTTGCGTCGAGCCCGGAGATCACCCCCGCGGGCGCGGTGCACCACCTGCGGACCCGGATCTCCGCGTCGCTGCGCCCCGGCACGCACCCGCTCGAGGTCGCGGCAGCCCTGCACCCGACGAGCGCCGTCGCCGGCACGCCGCGTCGCCCCGCGAGCGACTGGATCGCCCGTCACGAGCCGGCCCGGGGCTGGTACGCCGGGCTCGTCGGCTCCGTCGATCAGCACGCTGGCGCGGAGCTCGCGGTGGCGCTGCGCGGCGGGGTCATCCGCGGCGCGCGCGCGTGGGCGTTCTCCGGCGGAGGCATCGTGAAGGCCTCCGAGCCGGCCGCCGAGCACGAAGAGACGGCGCTCAAGATGAGCGGCTTTCTCCGCGCGCTCGGGGTGCCAGCGTGAGCCCGGCCAGGCGGCGCCTCGTCGTCGTCTCGCCGGGCAGTCGCTCGACGCCGCTCGTGCTCGCCTTCGCCGCCGAGCCCTCGTTCGAGCTCGTCGACGTGATCGACGAGCGGGCCGCCGCGTTCTTCGCCCTCGGCCACGCCCGCGCGACCGGCGAGGCGGCGATCGTGCTCGCCACCTCGGGGACGGCGCCGGCGCATTGGTATCCGGCGATCCTCGAGGCCGAGGCCGCGGGCCTGCCGCTCGTCTGCGTCTCGGCGAACCGGCCCACCTCGCTGATGGGGTGCGGTGCGCCGCAGACCCTCGATCAGCACGGGCTCTTCGGCCAGCACGTCCGCTTCTTCGCCGACCTCGGCGATCCGCGCGCCGACGCGGGCTGGCTGCGGCACGCCGAGCGCACCGTGCGGCGCGCGCTCGCCGCCAGCGCCGAGGGCCCCGTGCACCTCGACGTGCGCTTCGAGAAGCCGCTCGAGCCGAGCGAGCCCGCCGACGCGACCGACCTCGCGGCGCAGTCCGTCGCGGCCGCGCTCGCCGAGCGGGCTGGGCCGGCGATCTCGCTCGGCCCCCCCGCGCTGCCCGCGCTCGGTCGGCTTGCCCGAAGGATCGCCGAGGCCGAGGCGCCGATCGTGCTCGCCGGGCCGCTGCCGGTCTGGCGCGACCCCACGCCGATCGCCGCGCTCGCCGAGGCCCTCGGCGCGCCGCTCGCGGCGGAGTGGGCGAGCCAGCTGCGCGGCCCCGCGGCCCTGCACACCCTCGATCTGCTCCTCGGCACCGGCACCCTGCCGCCCTTCGACCTCGTCCTTCAGTTCGGCGCCACGCCCACCCCGAGCGCCTACGAGCGCTGGGTGCAGGCGGGCGGCCGGCCGCTGCCGCGCATCGCGATCGGCCGCGCCATCGCCGACGCCGCGGGCACCGCCGAGGAGATCGTGCTCGCGGACCCGTCGGAGGTCGCTGCCGCGCTCGGGGACATGCTGCCTGCGCGGCCCGCCCGCGCGCCGGGTGCGCTCTCGGCGCTCGAGCAGCGGGCCCGCGCCGCGATCGCCGCGGCCACCGACGCCGCGCCCTTCTCCGAGGGCGCCGCGGCGCGCGCGGCCTTCGCGAGCGTGCCTGCAGGCGGACAGATCCTCCTCGGCAACAGCCTGCCCATCCGCCTCGCCGATCGGCACGCGCACGCGGCCGCCAAGGGGATCGCGATCCTCGTGCAGCGGGGCGCCAACGGGATCGACGGACTCGTCGCCGGGGCGCTCGGCGCCGCGCACCGCGGCCGGCCCACGCTCGCCATCCTCGGTGACGTGACGACGCTGCACGACGTCGGCAGCTTCGCCCTCGCCCGTCGTCTCGACGCGCCGCTCGTGCTGCTCGTGCTCGACAACGGAGGCGGGCGGATCTTCGAGCAGCTCCCGCTCGGCGCGCGGGCCGATCTCGCCTCGGCGCTGCCGCACTTCACCACCGAGCACGGCGTCGCGCTCGCCGAGGTCGCGCGGGCCTTCGGGCTCCGTGCCGCGGTCCACGAGCGCCTCGACACGCTCGTCCCGGCGCTCGCCGAGGCCTTCGCGGGCGGCGGCACCACGGTCCTCGTCGCGCGCACGCCGCCCCACGACGCGGTGCTCCGCGAGCGGCGGATCCGCGAGCTCGTCCACGCCCTCCGATGAGCGGGCTCTGGCTGCACGGCTTCACCGGTTCGCCCGCGGCCTTCGACGCGGTGCTCGCCGCGCGCCCCGGACCGGTGCCGCCCTGCCGCCCGGCGCTGGCGGGCCACGGCCTCGCGCCGGCGCCGGTCGCGTCGTTCGAGGCCGAGGTCGACCGCCTGGCCGGGATCGCCGAGGAGGCCGGCCCCGGGCCGCTGCATCTGCTCGGCTACTCGCTCGGCGCCCGCTTCGCCCTCGCGCTCGCGCTCGCCTACCCGCGCCGCGTCCGGGCCCTCACGCTGATCGGTGCGAGCCCGGGGATCGACGATCCCGCCGAGCGCCGGATGCGCGCCGAGGCCGACGATCGGCTCGCCGCGCTCCTCGAGCACGAGGGGCTGCCTGCCTTCGTCGAGCGCTGGCAGGCGCAGCCGCTCTTCGCCTCGCAGGCCGCCCTGCCGGAGGCGCTGCGCCGCGCCCGCGAGGCCGAGCGGCTCGCGCACGTCCCGCACGCCCTCGCCGCCGCCCTCCGCGCTTTCTCGAAGGGCCGGATGCCCTCGCTCTGGCCGCGCCTGCCCGCGCTCGAGCTCCCGGTCACGCTCGTCGTCGGCGCCCTCGACGGGAAGTTCCTCGTCGAGGCCGAGCGCACGGCCGCACGGCTGCCGCACGCCCGCGTCGTGGTGGTGCCCGCAGCGGGGCACGACGTCGGCCTCGAGCAGCCCGCCGCGCTCGCCGCGCTCCTCGCCGAGGTCGGGGCGTGAGGACCCTCGTTTCCGCCGCCCGCC
>Ga0068876_10003180_pt1 | contig 11881 bp, 17 predicted proteins | sample NOAtaG_6_FD_66442 | JGI IMG/M metagenome (GOLD analysis project Ga0068876, IMG submission 66442) | Freshwater lake microbial communities from Lake Erie, under a cyanobacterial bloom - NOAA_Erie_Diel5S_2200h metaG | ecosystem: Environmental > Aquatic > Freshwater > Lake | place: USA: Ohio, Lake... | reverse complement strand
AGCAGGCTAACCCCTTAGAATTGGAAGGCAAAAAAGTCGGGCTTGATGAAAAGAAGTTTGGACTTGAGCAAAATAAACAGATAGCCCCTTTAAACCTCCAGGCAAAACAGCAAGAGCTGGCTTCTGGTAAACTGGACTTTTCCAACAAACAAGCACTTCAAGACTCGAATTCTGTGGAAACTAAAGCTCTCTCCCTTGCAGTGGAGAGTCAGATTGACCAGGACGCCAACGCTCTGGAATCCACTGGAAACACGGTAGGAGCGACAAAACTCCGACAAAACTGGCAGGCATTGAAAGGGCAAAATCCTTCAGCCACCCAGATATCTCTGTTTGCCAAAAGTACTGGAATCGACTCAGGCAAGCTGTTGACCAAAGTTCAAGGGAAAGGGCTGGGTGAAAAAGACTTGTTCGAAATGGAGAACAAAATCAGAGACGAGCACAGTAAAGACCCCGTGACAAAAAATACCGCCCAAGTTCGACAGGCATACAGCCTGATGAGTAATTATGCCGCTAACCCTAGCCCTGCTAACGACATTGCTTTGGTTTACGCGTTCATGAAAGCTCAAGACCCTGGCTCAACCGTCCGAGAAGGTGAGTTTGCAACCGCACAAAATTCTGGTGGAATCTCAGCTGGATTGGTGGCACGCTACAACGCTCTCATTGGTGGAGGCAGACTGGCGGACTCTCAACGAAATGACTTACTTAAAGCTGCAAAAAGTGCTTACGACCAACAAACCAAACTTCAAAATCAAGTCGACGACAAGTACAAGAAACTTTCGGTAAATTATGGCCTTAACCCTAACCGCACAGTCTCCACATTTGAGGCTGCTCCCGAAGGCGTAGCGACGACACCGGCGGTTCCGGCGGAGGAGATTAAAGTCTATAAGGGCGTAAAAATGCGAAAAGTTCCAGGTGGGTGGGAGTCAATTGAATGAAAAAGAAACTATTCGTTTCCGACGAAGACATGGCAAAAGAAGAGGCTGTTTCCACTAAGAAAAAGGTATTTGTTTCCGACGCTGAAATGGAGGCTTCCCAAAAACCAACTACCGAGGAATCCTCGGTATCTCTGTGGCAAAAGGCCAAAGCCCTTCCCGGCGCGATGTTGGACACAGGTAAAGCTGCCGCCGAGTATCTGGGCAAATCCATCCAAGGAGAGATTCCGCTTTCAGAACAATTGGACAGAGCTGCAACCGCGGCTCGTGGCGCAGGCGACATTATCCAAAGCACTGTCGGACTCGTGACCGACCCTCTCGTGAATGCAATCACAGGACGTGAGCAAGCGCCGGCCAAACCTACCGCGGAGCTCCTTTCGAGTTTGGGCGTGGCAGATAAGGAATCTATGCAACGCTCCGACGAAATGTATCCTGGAGCCCGTGAGCTAGGTAAAATGGTGCCTATGGCTGGAATGCCCGCAACCGTACCTGCAACAGCGGCAAGTTCCGCCTTGTACTCTGCAGCCGGACAGAAAGCAGACAAAGGCGTGGTGGATTTAAAAGACGTGTTAGACGACACGGCCCTTTCAACAGGGATGATGGGCGCGGCAAAGGGTGTCTCTAAGGCGGTAAGTGCTGCCGCTCCAAAGGTCGGCGAAGTGCTCTCAGGAGCGCCCGCGGACACTCTTCGGGATTACGCAGATGTTAGAAAAAGCGGAAGGGCAGTCCAGCCTATCACTGACACGGCAGTTCAAGCAGTCGGTGCGGCTGAAGCTGCAGGTAAAAGAGTTAGTGAAGGTTCTGGACTTGCGTTCGACATTCTAAATACAGAGAGCGTGATGGTCCCAAAAGCGGACGCGGCCAATATTTTCTTTAAGAAGGCATACGACCTTCGCAAAAACAGCGTCCTAACTCCCGATATGAAAAAGGACATTCTCTATTTCGAAACGTTGGGCAAGAGTCTAGCTTCAGAGCCTGGTGGGTCAATACCTGGTGCTAAGATAAAATCCATGATTCAGGGCATCGACAAAAACGCTTACGGCTCCGCGATGAAGGCCGGAGAGATAACTCCTGCAAACGAAAGGGCCTTAAGAGCCGCCAGGAGTGAGTTGTCGGGTGAGTTGAAGTCTCGAAGTCCTGCGTATGCGGAGCAGATGAAACAGGTCTCTAGTGATGTCAAAGCACAAAAGTCTCTCACCGAGCTTTTCCCCGACCGTGAAAAAGCGTTGGCCAATCTGAGGTCTATGGGTAGAGAGCGTGCCCCATTTAAAGCGGAGACCCTCAAGGAGCTTGAATCTTCTATGGGTGCGGACTTCCTTCAAAAGACCAAAGACTCCATGGCCGTGGATGCGATGAAAGGGAAAAGCGTCCAAGGTTCGCGAAATGTGAATCTCTACTCTAATATTCCCGTCATTGGGCCTGTGTTGGGGTATGCTGCAGATTATGTTTCCAAACCTGCGGTAGCAAAGTCAATCGATTGGAGTTCTGCCGTCTCTAAGGCCATAGACCAATCTCCGGGTATGGCTCCATTTAAGGGAGCGCTGATTGAAGCCGCCCGCCGAGGGCCACAATATCTACTACTCACTCATCAAATGCTGATGTCTAAAGACCCAAAGTATCAACAGGCCGTAGGAGGTCAATAATATGGAATCCTTCAATTCTATTTTACTTGCGCTAGTTTCTAAGTTCGATGTGCCTCACCTGTTCACACTCATCATCATGTATGGAGGCTGGAAGTTCGTGAATCGCATCCTTGTCGTGTTTCAGGAGCACGGCTCCAAAATGACTGAGAGTGTCGGAAGCATATCTGAGGACATTCGTGGCATCCGTTCCGACCTCTCTCACGTCTCTCACAAGCTTCTTGCCCATGAGGAGCGTATTGGCAGTCTAGAAAACAAGTTGGAGAAGTAATCAATCTCTCGTCCTACCTAGCGAAGCTCAAAGTAAAAGTCCATCGTCCTGTCCCGTAGGGCTGTTGTTTCGTCATTTAGTTGGCGGACTTAAGCGGGTCGCCATATAGTGTCTCCGTGACCTCCTTTCGGTTTCTGAAATAGAAAACTCTCCTAGACCTACCTTCAAATACCACTCTCACCAACTCTGAAGCTTCGGTGGCTTCGCAGATGGTGCCGTATATTTCGTACTTCAGTGTTTCAGGTATGGACTCGAAGTTGAGTTGAAAGATGAGGTTCATTGCGTTCTCCTTACTTGCTTACCAAGCCTATCGGATGAACTTTCTTTTCACTTGAGCTTTTGGGTGTCTTTTGTTGTGAGGGTCACTTGAGGTCTACCACTTCGTTAACGACCTGGGTACTGGGGAAGTCTATTTTTATTATGTTTTGGACACGAGCCCCCTTACCCCCAGAGGTACCCTATCAAGAGATTAGGTATTCCCTGTGCTGTGTTAACATTACCCCCTACTCAACCCCTGTCCCTATACTTCGTTTATTTTCGCGAAGGAAGCCCTATCGACTTCAGACTATGTTTGGTCTCTCGGAAGTACGCCCTTAACTTTCCTCTTCGTTCGGGTCTCGTGTCAGCTCGAGTTGCAGAGCCATACAATCTGGTTGAAGAGGTAGCACAAGTTCCAGCCTGAACCCCGCATATTAGTACGGATACCGGTCACTCTCGGAAACACAAGGCAAACGTAATTGCCCCCAAGGTTAGGATTTGCACCGCCCTGGTCGCCCACCTCCCTACGATAACACCGGGAGACGCACTAGAATCCTCTGAATACTAGGTTTCTCTCTCCGCGTCAAGATGGATTTTAGATTTTTAAGGATTTAGCCGATGAGAGATTGACAGGAGAGGGGTCTCTTGTTAAAAACGGCTTTCCACTTTTAAGGAGAAAGAATGGATTTAGAGAAGTGCGATATACCCTACCGCCAAGCAATCTTTAGGGCTTTTTATCTACAGCACGCATGTGTGAGAAAGTACGGAGAGGTCACCTACGCCTGGATAGCTGGCATACTCTCAAAAGAGAAGAGAGAAAGTATAAAGACAAAACAGGTAGTTCGTTGGCTTAAAAAGTATGGGCGGCAGTACGGAACAATCAAAAGTAGGCTTTTGGGGCAGGAAGGTCTTTCCCCTAATTGAAAGGAGATTTAAATGTTTAAGGCAGGCGATAAAGTGTTTTCCTTTAGGCACGGTATTGTAACTCTTGTAGAAACAAAAGAAGCGCTCACATCCGGTTTCTCTATAGGGATAAAGACCGAGATAGGAATTGAAGGACATACGGCCGAGGGGAGATGTCTAATAAAAGACAAATACCCCTCCGTTATCTCCCTAGAAAAAGCGGAGAAAATGGGGTTAATTAGGAAAAAGGTGAAGCTTCATAAAGGGTTGCGGGTTAAGTATTATGACAAATCCACCGATGCATATTACATAGCGCATAACCTCATCTACAAAAGTGAAGAGGAGTTTGAGTTTGAATGTCCTGAAGTTCTACTCATCTCATTCGTAGACGAGAAACTAAACGAGTGCCCGCCTCCCCAAGAAACAATCGAATGGGAGGAGATTGTATGAGAGAGGTAATTGAGTATTGTCTTTTAGCCGAATTCGGTGCACGTGATATAAACCGTGAGGTTAACAAGAAATTACACGAAGGATGGGAGCTTTATGGCTCACCGACCTTTACGCTCGTTGAGGACGCGATAAGATGGGCCGAAGATGGTAGCCGCTATGAAAGTCGCTGTGCGTACTCCCAAGCAATGATTAGGTATAAAAAGGAGGATGCTAAATGAGTAAACGGTTTACCGAAGGAATAGGCGAAGCAGTCGCTAAACGTACGATTCTACGAGAGAAAACCCCTGGCTTCTGGGAAACTTGGGACGACGTGGCCAATAGAGTGGCTCAAGGAAACTCGTTACTTAGCCGAGGTGATTTAGACGAGTACAGAGACCTTTACAAAGAGCTGAAAGAAGGCCGCATCTTGATGAGCGGGCGTCACCTTCAGCACGGCGACGACGACCAGATTTACAAGACTATCGAAGTGTTCACAAATTGCTCAACTGCTGATTTTTCGGCGCTGAGTTTTTATCTGAAGCTGAATGGCTCAGGTGTAGGCAGACTTTACAATAGAGATTGCCTGTATGTGGATTGGGGGTCTCGTCCAAGAGTCTTTGTTCATCTTGACGCAAACCATTCAGACACTTTTGCCGAAGAGTGCACAAAATCTAAAGAGTTTCAAGATAAGTGTGTTGTTTTTAAAGTGAAAGACAGCCGTGAAGGCTGGGCGGAAGCCGTAGACTTTTGGGAGAGAGGTATGGACTCTTGTCTCGACCTTTGTTTAGACTTTTCAGGCGTGCGCCCAAAAGGTGCTCCAATTAAGGGAATGCAAAATAGGCCTTCCAGTGGGCCCGTCCCGCTTATGATGGCGCTCCTCCGCGCAAGTGAAATCGCCAGAGGTAAAGACTCTAACTGGCTTAAAACTCTAAAGATTGACCACGAACTGGCAGCGTGCGTCGAAATGGGTGGAGTGAGACGCTCCGCCGGTATGGCAGGAATGCACTGGCAAGAGCCTGGAATCTTTGAATTCATCTGGTCAAAATCCAAAGGAGGTCTATGGTCTGCAAACCACTCCATTTGTGTGGACGCAGAATTCTGGAAACAAGAGAGCCCCTTGGCCCAAGAAGTGTTTAGACAAGCAACCGAAGCTTCATACAGAGGTGGCCCAGAAGGCTTAGGAAAAGGTGAGCCAGGTTTTATAAATTATGACAAGCTGAAAGGGAACGTGAATGCGTAAACAGGAAAAAATCGAATGGTTTAATCAATTTAATCAAGGGCGCGACAGCATACGCCGAACCAAGATGCATAAACGAATCCACTATTTTGTAAACCCCTGCTCTGAGATTACCTTATCCGTTCAAGGCGGATACTGTGTCATCGGGAATTTCAATCTTGCTGAATGCTCTACTCAGCGCCAGGCAAAAGGAGCTGTAAAGGCGCTCACCAAAGCGTTAATTAGAGTTAACACTATGCCCGCGCTCTACCAAAATGAGGTCAAAATCTCCAACCGAATTGGAGTAGGCCCAACAGGAATTCATGAGTGGATTTATAAAAAGTTCGGGGGTGCAAACCTTTTGAATGTGCTCTATGGAGGTATTGGTTCAGTGGTTGCGGATTGTCTGAGAGAGCTTTCTACGGTCGCCAAAGAAACTGCGTTTGAGTACTCAAAAGAGCTCGGCGTAAACCCTCCGGAAACGGTCACCATGATTGCACCTACTGGAACGGTGTCCAAGCTGTTCTCTGTGACTGAAGGCGCTCATCCGCCTGCCTACCTGTTTTACCTCCGCTGGGTTCAGTTCTCAAAAGATGACCCACGGCTGTACGAGTTAATTGCCGCCGGGTACCCCGCCAGGGAGTTGTCTCAAGCGGATAGATGGATTGTAGGATTCCCCACTGAAACGGAACTAGCTAAAATATCAGGCGGAAAGAATGTCGTATGTGCAGGAGAGCTTTCCGTAAAAGACCATTTCGAATGGCTTAGATTCTTGGAAAAGCACTGGTTGGGGCCAACACACGCTAATCAAATCTCGTACACGTTGAAGTATGACCCTAAGAATGTGTCGCTTGACGAGTACCGCGCGATGATGTTAGAGCACATGCCTACCGTGAAGTGCTGTTCCATCATGCAGGAAGCGGACATGAGCGCGTATGAATACCTCCCAGAGGAGAAGATTACCAGAGAAGAGTTTGACGCTATCTCTGCAAAAATCAAAGAGAAAAAGGAGGAGAAAGTTGACCGAGCTCATGTGGACTGCGGCGCTGGCGGCTGTCCTGTCGATTTTAAGTAAAGTTTTGCGAAAGTTTACCGATAGGTAAAATAGGCGATGATGCCTCTAGTCTCGAAAGGACTAAAATGAAAAAATTACTAGCCTTAGCACTATTGTTTCCTGTAACCGCAATTGCCATCGTAACAACCTCCACACCAGAAAAACCGACTGTGCCTAAGATGGCTAATTGCTTAGACCTATTAAAAGAGTACCCACAATGCTTCGAAAAACCGGCAGCTATCTACTGCGTGAATTCTGCAGACACCGAGCTGGTCTTTGTCACACCTGGAGATATAACCTTTATGCTGGAAGCCCGTATCGCCGGTGAAGGTCTGTACCCTCTGAAACCAAAAACACAGTGTCAGTTTAAAATATTAGGCCCAGTGCTGGATGTAACCTATTGGACAGTTAGGAAGCCGGCATGAAATTATTTTTACTACTACTTCTGTCTGCTTGTGGGAAGGAAGTTTACCGCGAAACGAAGACTTCTCCCGCACCTGCGCAGCCTGGAACCACGGAGATTAATGTGTTTATCAGCTCTCCGAATGAGACGAACACAGTGAAGCCCGTAAACACTCCAGCACCATGCGTCGTGTGTCAGCCTGTTCCGACAAAACAACCGACACCGAAGCCGGCCCAGACACCAAAACCAGTGCCGACAGTGAAGCCGACTCCTGTCTGTACTCCAACACCTAAACCAACGGAGAAGCCTCATGCATGCGGACAGAGCCCTAAGGAATCTTGTAAACCTTGCCAGTCTGGGAAGTCGAATTGCAACCAGAAACCATGAGGTTGACCGAATACACCCCGCCATCCCTTTAGCAGAGACGTTCCACGACTTGCCTTTGGTGACCATTCGAAAGGTTCCGTGGAAAAAAGCGTTGCGGGAGTTGGAGTGGTTCCTATCGGGAGATAACAAGTGCCCTGATGAGTTAAAAGACTGGTGGGACGGACAGTTGAGTAGCTACATTTTAAATCCAGATAGGTACCTGAGAGGGTATAGCGACCAACTTTCTCGGTTTACAAGCGCAAGAGAATGGTACACGGCCTATACCGGCTTCAATCAAATAAAATCTCTTATTGAGGGGATTGCGACATACCCAAACTCTCGACGTCACTGCTTAACCGCGTGGCACCCAGAGGAGATGGCTAATATTACACGCACGAATGCGAACCCCAATACTCCCGCGACTTGCCACCTTTCGTTTGTTCAATTTTTTGTCCATGGCGGCTCTCTGTTCATGAAGCAATACCAACGCTCTTGCGACATTCTTTTAGGACTCCCATGTAACTGGGTACAGCACTGGGCGCTGTTAACGTTTATTGCATATAAAACAGGGTACCAAGTGGGCGGGTACACCTGGCTGGGAGGGGATGCGCACGTCTACGCCCATGAGTCTCATCAGAAAGTGGCAAAAGCGATTCTGGAGGTTTCGAACTCGACTTTGACAGGAAGAGGTCTGACCCCTTCTTTGGTGTACACGCCCACAAGCGAAGAGTTCAAAGCTTCTGACTTTACATTGTCTTTTGAGCCTCAGGCGCCACTAGTTACCGGCAGACCTCAACTTTTGTAGAAAGGAATAAAATGATTAAAAAAGAGATTCTTAAAAAAGTAGAAAACAAACTAACTGCTTCCATATTAAAAGCTCGCGAACCAGAGCCTCGTGGGAGGGGGTATCATTTTGAGGCAACGTCCGCAAAGTGGAAAGTATTTGTGAGATTTAACAAACAGGTGTTTTATGGTGGAATGTATGAAACAGCAGAAGATGCTGCAGTAGCTGTTGCTGAGCTTCGGGAGTTTCTGCATGAAGTTGAACGAAAAAGTTATCAGCTCGGACGAGATTAAAGGTTTTCCAGAAAGTTCCGATGAGTATTATGAAAGGAGAATGAGATGAGACAGATACTTTTTATGTTACTTTTCGGAGCCACATTGTTTGCAGCGGTCAAAGTACAATTACCGGAGGTAGAATGTGTACAGGATTAGAAAGAGCTCTATTGACACATGGATTTTAGGGCAGACGAAAGACAAGCCTTCCGTTAATCTTAAGGCATTAGTTACGCTGATAAAAGACATAGACGAAATTTTACCTCTATTAGGAGAAACCAATGAAAAAGCTAATCTCTCTGCTGCTATTGACCAATTGCGGAAGTCTTCATCAAACTGCGGAAAAGCCTGCGGAACAAGTTCTCGATGCCTCGGAAGTCGTGGACGAGCAGAAACAACAGATTATGTTGAAAGTATGCGAACTTGTGGTGGGCGGGATTGAAGATGCCTTTGACCAAGTTGATGAGATTGAAAAAGCCGCAAGAGGCAGAATTCAGAACGTTTTTAAAAACAACTTAGCTGCAGCGGAAAAGTCTGACTGCAAGAAGTAGGAGGTGTTATGCTAGGCGTGTCGAGTAAACAAAAGCTGACTCTAGTGAACAAGAAACTAGAAGACGCTGTCAAAAGGCTGCATGAGGTAGCTTTAAAGGAAGGACTGGATGTGCAGGTGGCAACGGGATTCCGTCCACAGGCAATTCAAGATGACCTTTGGAAGCAGGGACGAACTAGACCTGGCCCAATTGTTACATGGACGCGACATTCCAAACACTCTTTGGGCCTTGCCGTAGACCTATTCTTTATGGTAAACGGAAAAGCCGATTGGGGTATCGGAAAATTTGTCGCTCTCGGTAAAATTGCCGCAAAAGAGTGCCCAGAGCTCGAATGGTCGGGCAACTGGAAAATAGCAAGAGAATTTTGCCACTTTCAACTTAAGGAGTAAATATGCCTGCGTTCGTTGTACAGATAATCGTCTCTATGTGTATGAAGTTTTTGACTCAAGGAATAATCGAAAAGACTGTTCTTGTCATGCTTAAGCAGCTCGCAAAATCCACGGATAACCAGGTGGATGATGAGCTTGTCGGCATTGTGGAGGAGGCTTTTCAACCATCCCCCAAGTCAGGACAGGAAAATGGCCCATTTTGAGATTGCTAAGGAGCTTGAAAGAGCTTGGGCGGCTGAAGATGACTTAAAAAAGGCCTTTGAGAGTCCGCACATGGGCCCTAGAGGTGGAATGAGTGGTCGTCTGCTGGAAGACGGAACGCCTGTTGGAAGCTCGGAGCAATCCTGTCCAAGGCGGGCACTGTTACGAAGCCGTGAGGTGGAGCCCAAAATTGACCTTAGAGCTAGGTTGACGTTCATGGTGGGGTTTTCTTGGGAAAAGGCGTTTGAGTCAATTGCCAAAAGTCCGAGAATAACTGAAGCTCAAGTCGATGCAAAAGTGTCTAAAGGCTCCTTTGCGGGCTCGATTGACCTTTTGGCAAAAGTTGATGGCGTGCCCACAGTATTCGAGTTGAAATCCATAAGTTCTTTAGGCTCGTACGAAAAGACACTCAGCTTGTTCACGGTGCCGGATTCCTATATCTCTCAGTGTGTTTCATACATGCTGGCTGTAGGCGCACCGCAAGGGTACATCGTGTTTTACTGTGCGTTATCGGCGTCTTCAAGTTTCATGACAGCTGGCGCACAGCGGAGACTGGGGACTGTCAAACCCACGATTCGGCAAGTGTTTATTCAAGTTGACAAAGAGAGCATCTGGGTTGACGGGAATTGGTATGCGGCACTTGAGGGGATTAAGGAACATCAAAGAGTTGTTTACGAAAGTATTCAATCTGGAAAGCCTTATCCCATTAGACCTCGTGACCGTGACCGAGGTTCGTTATGTTCCTGGTGCCCATTCCAGAAAGCCTGCGCGGCTTGGGAACTGGACAACAGTCTTGATTTTATAGAACTTTCTAAACAGTGTCTAAAGGAGACATCAAATGATTAATGGTGATTTTGAAGTAAAAGATGACGATTTCGGAACAGAACAAGACGACTTAGGCAGCGGCTCTCAAGAGCACCTCAAAAAATACAGTGGGGAAGCCATCATCGTGTCTGTGGCCTTAACTGACAAACCCACTGCCGACCCTACCTTTATTGGCTGGAAAGTAGTGTTTCAAGCTCCGAATGGAGAGGTTGGCACCAAACGTTTTCAAGTCCCGACAGTCAGGCCAAAGTATTATAAAGATGGCGCTACCACTGGAACTCTGTTTTCAGCTATACAGGTGAATGAGCTCCTTAAAGCATTGGGGTACGCTGCTAGCACCAAAAAGGAGTGTTGGTCTGTGACACTGCAGAACATTAACAAGGTGTTTTGCGCAGACAGCCCAATACTTGGCAAGAAAGTCCACATCTCCACCACCTTTCCTAAAAACAAGCTCATGCTTTCTCAAGAAGGCCCAATTTTCCGCCTGTTGACTGCAGAGGGAGTCCCATGGGTTCTTTCAGAAGGAAAATGTTACGATGTGGAGTTAAAGCGTGAAAAAGTGGACAAAAATATTACTTTCATGGCTGCTAGCTCAACCGAAATCAAAACCAAACTAGCAACTTATGGATTCGATGCTAAAATGGTGATTGGATATTACGAGGTTAATGTTATTTCACCTTGGGAGCCCTCAGTGGTTCCGGTTGGCTCAAAGGATGCGCATTCTGCTCTTGATGATTTTTTAAGCTAGGAGAAACCCAATGGAAAGGTCGGAAGTTGTCTTTGAGTTTCGGCCTTTTGTCGGGAGGGAGGGGAGTCTGATTTTTGTGCCGTTCCATACTCTTTTAGGATTGGAGGGGTTCCAGAGCGTGTTTGGAGTTTCTCTAGACACCGCAAGGGAGCTTTATAGGCTTGGAAGCAGAGCTGGATTTTGCGGTGAAGCCTATTGTGATACTTTACTGGTTGATTTTGATGACGTTCCTGAGCAAGCTAAAGCAGCTGAAGCATTTTTCGAGAATGCTGGAATTGCATTTTTAAAATACGACAGTGGGAACCGGAGTATTCATTTTCATGTTCCAGTCGTCCCCATGACAGGTGAAGGTGTTCCTTTTTCAGTTCGCTCTTGGGTTGCGTCAAATCTCCCAGGAGCCGACTTAAGCTTCTACCACCATCAGGGAATGTTTCGGCTGCCGGGAACAAGGCATCTAAAGACGGGTAGACGCAAAACCCTTTTACGGAGGTTTGTCGGAACTCGCTTAAGGATTCCATCGGTTTTGCCGAAGAGTATAGAGAATGGCGTTTGTGACGTGGCAGACGGAATTGAGGAGATTCTAATGAAAGCAGTTCAGCTAATCCTTGACCCACCAACAAAAGGCAACCGACACACTAA
>Ga0068876_10003177_pt1 | contig 11890 bp, 9 predicted proteins | sample NOAtaG_6_FD_66442 | JGI IMG/M metagenome (GOLD analysis project Ga0068876, IMG submission 66442) | Freshwater lake microbial communities from Lake Erie, under a cyanobacterial bloom - NOAA_Erie_Diel5S_2200h metaG | ecosystem: Environmental > Aquatic > Freshwater > Lake | place: USA: Ohio, Lake... | reverse complement strand
AGATCGTCGAATCGGACGCGACGATATTTGCCCACCGTTCGTCCTGGGATTTTTCCCTCGTCCAGAAGTTTCGCCATGTATGGTCGTGAAACATTGAGGAGGTCGGCTGCTTGTTGGGTGGTCAGTTCAGCGTGCGTGGGAATCAGCGTCACGGCGTTGCCCTGAGACATCTCAGTCAACAAATGCAGGAAAAGTCGAACCGCCGACGTTGGCACGGACAGCGTTTCGGCATCGTCACCGTCGTCTACAAGCCGGATGCGAACACTTGTCCGACGCCCCAGTTTGTGAACGGCGAGCAGGCGGCTTGATTCACGAGCCAGCAAGGCATCGGCCGCGCTCGGCGAAACGGTTTCAAAGTTATCGGGAATCAGCGTTGCCATTGAGTCGTTCCTCCTGTTTTCCAGACGCCCAAGCATACCAGAATGTCGAACCGCACGCAACAGTCGAAATACTCGAAACGAGCATTGAGAGTCGGTTTTGGGGGCAAAACAATGATTTAACCAGAAAAGCCATGCCTTAACCCCATACGATCTCGGCCGCGAGATACTCCGCGATGACAAACCGTACCATCGTGGGCGCGGTGGCCACGAGATCGCGATACCATTGGGGGCTTCACTGGGAACGCCGGGTTCTCTACCCGCAATTTCACCGGTCCTGATGTCAGCAATGGGTGTATCTTCCGTTGGGTACTCAAGTGTCCGAACTCAACGCAACTGGTTGATACGTGCGGATGGAAACAGCACATTCATTGCTGCCGCAATCAGCAGGTTCGAGGTCACCACAAAGAAAAAGCCGTTCGACTTTTTCGTCCAACGGCTTCCTTTGAAGAAAAGTCGGGGTGACAGGACGCCAATAGAACTTTTTCGACCGTTGATTTCCGTGATCAAAGGCGATGTCGCCGGATTGATACGCGACGCAACCCCTTATTTCATATCAGTTTATGAGCCAAAAGCAGCAACATGAGTTTCGACATTGCCGCTGACTCGCACTCGACCTAAGCAATCGCGGTTCGAGAAGTGACCCCGGTAGAAACGATGGCAGGATGGTCGCTCTTAAAGCACTCAATGTCACACTTTCCATCGCGTCTTCATAAACGACTCAATCGTCCCGCGGTGGAAATCTCTTCTCGCCACGTGCGATCGACACATAGCCATCGAGGTAACCGACCAAGTGGTTCACGCCGACGTGAAAGAGGTCACGCGCTGTCACGCCGGGGGGCGGCTCCATGTATGTCTCACGATGCCACCGCAATGAATTGCACCAGGAACGGATCGGATCTTCCGCAAACGACACTGTCAGGTCGTGAGCAAACTTATTCCTGATCTTGCCGACGAGCTTTAGATCGTCACGGACGGCCTTGCGCAGCAGCCCCAGGCAATAAGCCGCCCTGGTCCGCCCGCTGTATGTTCCCATCGGGCCATCGTACCGAAGCAACTCGCCCACCTCCTTCTCGTCATCGACAAGGAATTCGATCAGGATGCTCTCTAACAGGGTGCCAGGAAGGCCCCGCCGACGATTGCCAGAGCGCGGTCGTTCTCCTCGTCTCGGAACAATCGGGAGAACTCGAACAAGGCTGCTTGCATGGAGAAATGACGCTCCAGCGCCTTGCCGGTGATGCAGCTTGGGTCGTATTCGTCGCAATCTACCGGCGGAATTTGGTTCATGATCTGCTATCTCGACAACTGGCGGGCGTAAGCGTTCCAGTCAATTGCCGGCACGGTGCCGAGCGTTTGAAGCTGGTTCAGAAACCGGAACAAGAAATAGACCAAGGCGTTCGCGGATTTGCAGTAAGTGTAGTTTCCTCCCGGCTCAAACGTATCAAACGCATGTCCATCCACAGCAAGGCCGCAGTCCAGCCGTCTCTGCCCGGTTAATCCCGCATGGCAAGTCTCAAACGAGCCTGACAATCCATCCCTCCAATCGACGTCGATCGCCAAGATACCGGCGATGATTTCAAAATGTGCCTTCGGGGGATACGGCGAGCCGCCTGCATTCGGAATCGGCACCGAAGTGCGCTTCAGGCGTCGCACCGACTCGGCTTTCTTACCCGCGTATTCGAGGTAAGCCTTATCGATTTTGGGTTTGCACTCGAATACGGCGTAGACCGCTTCTGCCGGGACGTAGCGATGCGCTTCATTGTCCAGCAGCGTTGGAGTGTATTGTCGGTCATGTACGACCACATCGATGGAGTCGGATACCTCTCCGTTGCTGTCGAGTATCGTTGCCTTGTGAACGGTGTAGCGATTTGGCAGGTAGTTCCTTAGCACTTCGATAAAAAAATGCTCGTTGACTTCGCCCCGGTCGCCATCATGCACAATGCGATCCGACGACCGCAGCTTGGCCACAAGACACGATTGCTCGCTGGCGAACGCCCGCTGGAGAAACTCCATGCCGCGGGTTTTGCTCAAATGCGAATCCGTCACGCTGACACTCCTGTTTACGATAACGGGAACATCGGACCAAAGACTTCATTCCGCCATACCTTCAGCGCTTCACCGTTTTTTCCCTGCCGTTCAAGCTGGATTGCCCGCGCAGCCGCGTCGGAACCAGCACTCAACTTCGACTTTGCGGTATTCCTAGCCGCCTGGTCCATGCCGTCGCTGACCGGTGGTCCGAGCCTGGCCGGGTCCGCCCAGGTTTCATCGAGACGATCAGCCAGGCTTGCCAAGAATGCCTTGATCTCAAAACGGTAATCATTGCCGAAGGGTGGATGCAGTAGCTCAAGGGCCATGACTTCGATCAAGAAGGACGGCTTGACTGGTTTGCCCTCGTTGGCATTCCACTTTTTCGTCATCCGCACGATACCCTTCCACGCGCCGTCATAAGCATCTTGGGCTTTCACCGCGAGGTCGTAATGCACTTTCGGATTCGTTTCCGTCCATCCCGATGACGTGGCGGTGTCGGGGATTTCATAGTGCTTACTCTTTGAGAACGCCGGCACCACATCGATGCTCATGACTTTTCCGCCCGTGTCTTCATCGTTGTCCGCCTTGACGCCAAACTCCACCGTCACCGAACGTCGCTGGCGAGACACCTTGTCACGACCGTACTTCTCGACCAAAGCGTCTTCAAACGCCTTCAAGAGATCGGCAGGTGGCTTGTCGCGGCGGTGCTTTTCCTCATTGCCGAGGACACAAAAAACGTCCACGTCTTTCAGCGGTTTCGTCTTGGTCCAACGTTTGTATGACCCGGTGAGGAAGTCGTCCTCGATGTCAAACATTGTTTTCAGGTAATCCCGGATCTCATTGTGCCGCCGCGAAGCATCTTCTTGCTCGCGATCCGTCAATTCGAGTCGGCTGCGGAACTTCTTGAACGCATCACTCACGGTAATCACTTGCAAGCCCTCCAATAGGCAGTCCCCGATTTCAACCCATTGCCGTCGATGGTGGTGCCAAGACTCTGCCGAACGAATCCATCCGTGGAGCGAAGCGTGGCGGAACTCCACCCTTCGACGTTCGGCCTACCGGCCTTCGTGGTCAACACGACGCGGTAGTCGCAGGCCGAGGGCCATTGTCCGGCCTTGAGAATGTGGTACTCAATGTCGTCGGTATTGACCCACATGCCGCCGTCGCCCGACGAACCGTAGAGAATGTCGAAATCCCAGCGGCCGATCAGGGTGTCGGTCTTGGGGTTGTAGACTTCCAAGATGACGGTTTCCAAATCGCGGGAATTCAACCAAGCGTTGATTCCCCGTTGCAATACCTTCCAATCGGCAACGAACTTTTCGGGGCTGAGGCCGCTGCATCGGATGATTTCTTTCAGCGACATCAACATCTTGTCCGTGACATAAGTCACGGAGTGCGTATAAGTGTTGACAACAACGAATGTGCTCATGGCCGTAGGAAAGCCTCCATGTTGATTGTCGCGTCGGCCGTGGCCGCCTGCTTGGCTTGCTCTTCACCATCCTCAAAGGCTTCACTCTTCTCCCGCACCTTCACCCGCGTCGATTTCTTGGCGAGGGCATCCTTGACCCAGGCGACATCATCCGCGTCCGCCGGGAGACTCATCACCCAGTCACCATCGGTGGGGCATTCCGCTAAGGCTGCTTCATTGGCGTCGTCACCCGACACCGCTTCATCGTCGTAAAGGCAGTAAATCCGCACACGCGGCCCCTTGCCACGAACAACGATCGCTGCATCCCTCGGGGATTCCGTCGAAATGATCGACGATGCAATTCCCTCCACACCCAGCAACTCACGTCGGGCCGCATCATCTTTCGGTGCGATCAGATCAACGATCGCTTGCCAGGCGTCCGACGCGCCGCGCTCGGGCGTCGCCCGGATTCGTCGTGCCACCGCACTCATGATTGCTCCTCCCGAACGGACTTTGCTTCTTCTTGAGCCTGCTTTGCGGCGTGTAACAGATCGACTGCGGTCAGTTTGCTAGGGTCAATTGCCGTCTGCTTATTGAGCGCACAGGCAGAAACCACCAACTTTCGGATGCGACGGCCATCCAGTCCGACACTATGCTGGGCAGCGCGATCGAAATTCGCATCCTGCGAAATACGGCCCGTTGCCGGAAAAGCCCTGGCCAACTCGTCAATGGCTGACTGAAGGATGGCCCGGCACGCTTCCGGCCCGGGCATACCGATGTGCTCGATGAGATCGGCGCGAGAGAGGAATGCCCCGTCCACGGCGCGAGTAAAGTTGCTCGTCGCGATGAACAACAGGTGAGGGTATTTCGCCGCGAGTTGGTCCAACTGTGCCAGCACAGCGTCCGTTGCCCGATGCACATCAATCGGATTAGCGTCCATGCTCATGCGACTACGATCTGCCGCTAATGTCTCCACCTCGTCGAGGAGAACGATCAGTGGGCCTCGCTCCGCCTGCTCGGCCACAGTCTGGCCGAGTAGATCACGAACCGCTCGTTGGCTTTTGCCCAACGCAGCTCCAGTCAGTGCGTGTGGCTCGACTTCGATGAACCGAAAATGTCCGAGTTTTCCGATTGCCTCGGCAGTTCGGGACGCCAACCCGCGCGCCAGCGATGTCTTGCCCGTTCCAGGCGGGCCGTGCATAACAATCAAACCGTGCAGCGGAAGGTTCGACCGATCAACCTTATCCCGGAGCGTGAAGTTCAAAATCGCTTGGGATAGCAGCCTGTCTTTCTGAGCCGCATCCAAAATGACGGCGTCCCACTGGCGAATGAACTCCCGATCAGGCAGCATGCGGCTGTCGAGCACGCCCGCCGCCTCGACCCCACCCGAGCCGGCTCCGCTTGCCGTCGCCGGGAATCGGTCTACCTGGCCTCTGCCGTTGTCACTTTCGTCATTAAGCGACGATCTTCGCATTCTCTCTCCTTCCCAAATCGGACATTGAGCCTGCACAAACCAATTGTTCAACTGGAGAACACAAGAGTCAGGGTGTTTTCGCCATGGCAGCCGGTCGCGATAGAGGTTTCAAAAGGGAATCCGCTTGAGCGACTCCGTGTTACTTGTCTCTCGATGGAATGCGAATCAACCGTCAATTTGTGTCGCTAAAGCCGGAGCTAAGTTCAACTGTAGCGAATATACCGACCGGGCAAAAACGTTCAACCCCAGCGAACGTGATTCTTGTGTGGGCGAACGCGTTCCGGTAAACTGTCAAGAGTATCGAAGCACGAAACCAGCAACACTTACTGCGGCCAAGAGCCAAACATGTCGCTTGCCGAACGACTGAGAGACGCCCGGAAACAAGCTGAGCTAACGCTGGAGCAGCTTGCCGCCGAGGCCGGAATTTCCAAAACGTACCTGTGGGAGTTGGAACACGACAACGATGGGGAGAAACGTCCATCAGCCGATGTGCTGCTGCGAATCGCCAATGCCTTGAAGACCACTATCGCCGAACTCCTCAATCAACAAGTGGTGAGGGTGAATAAGGGGACGGTCGACGCAAGCAAGTCACTGCGGGAATTTCACGACTGGATGAAAGACATTAAGGAACCGCTCACGGATGAAGAGTTTCAGGATCTGGCCGCAATGCGATTTCGCGGTGGTCAGCCGAAGTCGAAGGACGATTGGTATGACCTTTACCGCACCCTGAAACGCACGACGCGGAGATGAACGGTGGCCCCGAGACATCGATTGACATCCTTGCATCCGCACATCCGAGCCGTCGTGGACGAAACCGGGGAGGATGATCCGTTCGATGCCATACGCGTTAAAGCACCCCGCGTGGCCGAAGAGTTTTTCGACCTCTTTCAGGAAGAGCCGCCGTTCAACCTAAAGGCACTGGCCAGCCTGCGCGGGCTCCATTGGTCCGATGATGATCCTCGATTCAGTCTCGATTCCGAGATCTCGCCTGAAGGTGATGGCCGAGTTGTGTTGCGCGTCAACAAGTCTCGGCCAGAAACGAGGCAACGATTCAGCATCGGACACGAAATTGGACATACGCTCTTTCCCGACTATCAGCTCGTGGTTCGATGCCGGAAGGCCGTTGAACGCAACTGGGCGGACTCCGACGACCTGCTAGAAACGCTCTGCGATGTGGCCGCTTCGGAGCTGATGTTCCCTAATCCGTGGTTCGGCGACCGCATCTCGTGCATGATGATTTCCGCCGTAAACGTCGCACAGCTCTCCGGCGACTATCAGGCATCGCGCGACGCGACTGTTCGGAGGCTGGTTGAATCTCATGCAGAACCACTTGCGGCCGTCTTCTTCAGTTGGAAGCTCAATTCGACCGAGCACAGGCTTGCCAGTCGCAATCGCCGGCAGAAACCGCTGTTCGATGATCCCCTACCCATGCCTTCGCCCATGCTCCGAGTCGATTACGCAATACTCAATGCAGCATTTGACCGAGAGTGCGTCGGACATATCCCCAAAGACAAGTCCATCCCTGCTGACGGTCCGATCTACGAAGCCTCGATTACACAGTCCCTTCAGGACGGGCGATGTGATCTCGATCTCGGTACGCTTCACGGACGTTTTTCAGTGCACGTATTGCCCATCTTTACCAGCGAACAAGCCACCGGTCCGAACGGTGGTTGCAGCGTCGTAGCGATTCTCCGCCCATAGTGATTGACTTCAGAAACAATCCATTCGTCCCATCCACATATTTCCCGGCAACTCCGATTCATGAGCAACAAGAACTTCGGAGAACCGTGGGAAGGGAAGATCGAACGGATTCGTGAGAATCTGCGCGAAGGCCGCTATGCGCTGCGCGACGGAATCTTCCCGATCGTCAAAGAGCTAATTCAGAATGCGGAAGACGCATCAGCTGAGCGTTTACTCGTTGCATGGGAACCAGGCCTCCCACACGCTGAACATCCCCTGCTGCGCGGGCCAGGTCTGTTAGCGATTAACGACGGCAAGTTCGATTCCGCCAATGGTCGCGCTATTCGGGAAATGGGACTTAGCAGCAAGGCTGCTGACACATCGACGATCGGCAAGTTTGGCTTGGGGATGAAGAGTGTGTTTCACCTCGCCGAGGTGTTCTTCTTTATCGCCGTGGATGGCCTGGGCCGCCAAATTGATGCCGACATCCGTAGTCCATGGTCAACCGACGAAGGCGGGCTACATGCAGATTGGGACGACTTCTCGGCAGCAGATCAGGCTGCCATCATGGCACGGGTTCAATCTTTGTTCGGCGACGGGCCGTGGTTTTGTTTATGGCTTCCGCTACGAACCTCCACCAATTGCGGCAACGTTGATCCGATCGAGTCGAACTATCCTGGCGACCAACACCCGAGCAAGCTTATCAGCCTAAGACAATTTGAGTTGGTCGCCACTATTGTTCCATTGCTGGCCCGTTTGAAGCTGGTCCAGTTCCGCATCCCCGACGCAGGCGGCCTTACCACTTATGAAAGTCGACTTGCCGATCACTCCACGCGACGAGCCGTGCTTTCCAATTTGCGCACGGCAGGCGAAATTCCGCCCACAACGTTTGCCGGCCAGATCGCATCCACGGGAGGAGGCTCAGGTGCACAATTGGTTTACTCTGGTGCTGAGCACTACCTCAACGACTCTCAGCTGAACGACCTCGAAAGAGACGAAAACAAGAAGTGGCCTAAACGATTCGCGACCGATAGGAGCACGGGGCAGAGCCAGCAGGTTCCGGAGAAGGCGCGCCAGCATGCGGCCGTTTGCTTTACCGCTGCTCGTTGTCCCCAGTCCAGCGGACAACTCCGAATTCACTGGGCCGTGTTTCTGCCTTTGGGCCAACCCGAGACCATTGCTGTTGCCACTGGATGGGGCATCGATCTCGCGCTCCACGGTTGGTTCTTTCCCAACTCGGGCCGCACTGAGGTCGAAGGGTTGCGCCAAGATGCACCGGCACCAGATACGATCAACGATTCGGCTACCGTCCGCCTCGCGTGGAACCATCGCCTGGCACGATCCGGAACGCTGCCGCTCTTACCGGCTGCTTGTGCTGACATCGCGAGTCGCTGCGATTGGAAGGAATCCACGAGAGTTGCCGTTACGCATGCCATTCAACATTCCGAGTTGTTTGCCCGTTTTCGCGAAGATATCTGTCGGCGAGATGCCTTTGTTCGCCGTCTGAACAAAGGCGGGACGTTCGAGTGGCGCGTCGTGCCGGCGGGGCTGCCGGTTGTATCGTTACCCAGTACGCCGGACGAATCCCTCGCAGTGGCAGTCTTTCCAGCTCTACGGAGATTTGCTGAGGCCCATGTCGTCGTGCTTCAGGGATTGCCACGACTGACCGCCCTTCCGGCAGAACAGCGGTTTCCGATCGAGGTCGTCCGCGCTCTCTTGGCAACTGTGCCGGCGGCTGACTTGATGCGATCCAGTTTGGCCCGAGAGTTTTTCTTTCAGTTCCTCGACACGGCCACTACGCAGCCCGCATCGTCGCTCTTCGCAGACGAGTTGGTCACATTGGCTCGGTCTGCCTTGATCACGCTACGTAATACAGATTCCAATGACGCGCGTCTGGCCGCTCAGCAATTCCTTAGCCATATTCCGAGCCAAAGGTGCATTCGGCTCTCGCTCGATATTGAAGACGACCAGTCAGCCGACCTCTATTTGACGCTGTGCAACTCCACCGAATCGGCTGTTTGGGTTCCGGCCGTTATTGCGCAGCATCCGTGTGCAGGAGCTCTGCAAGTGGCGGAGGCTTTGAAAGTTCTCAAAACACTATCGCAGTGGACCAAACGAAAACTCACGCCGCAGCAAGCCGAACGAGTCGCAGTGGTGGGGGCGCAGGTCTTTCGGGCGACTCGTGAGCTTGCATCCTTAGTCGACGACGCCGGAGATTTCACGCTCTTCGCCGCCACCAATTGCCGTGAACGGCAAGAGGTCCGCCTTTCTTGGGCAGACCTGATCGATCATCACCGTCGCTGCACTTTGTTTGTTAAGCCGTCGCCGATGGCCTATCAACTCCAAGACGCACTTGCCAATGACGACATCGTGCTCATTTCCAAGGAGCTGGCAGAGGCAGTATTTGGCAGTCAAGACAATGCCCCCGCGCAGTGCCGCGAAGGGCAAATGCTCGACGCACTCACCGTCACTGACAAGCCAGATTTGGCCGCTCCAGGGCAACGCCGCAAGCTCTTCAAGACCATGCGCAAATTCACCGAAGGGCGCCGCGAGACTGATTTTTGCAGCGGTGTGCGATACCTGCTGCATGCCAAGCCCGCGCACTTCTCCGCAAAGGAGCCCCTCCTGGTTCAAGGCGACGGAGCTAACGATGTCTGGTGGCGGATCGCAAAGCTCAGCCTCTCCACTCTCGACCAGCAATGGCGAATTGTCGACCCCGTGTTCTCGGTCCTCATGTCGGCAGAAGATCGACGTGAGTTCACGATCGAAGTCATCGGCCCCGACGTAGCCTGTCGACTGGCAGATGGGATTCCAACGGAAGCCTTCGCTGGATTACGACCGAGTGACACAGACTACAGCGATCTTCTGCGGCACATCGCAGATGATGAACTTCTCCGCCGCCTCCCCATTCATCGTGCCGCTGACGACAGTTTCGTCAGTCTCACGAGCAAGACCTTCTGGGAAGGTAAATGGTCGCTACCCTCTGAACTTCAGCAGGCAGCCAGTATCCTCCGACGCTCCACCGACGAGCAGACTTGGAAGCGCCAGCAACAGTTGATTCCGACCTTGGATGCCCGGGCGGTCATCGACATCGTCCTTAACGCACCTCACCCGGACCGACACTGGCAATTGATCATGGATTGCCTGATCGAGGCCCATCCACTCCCCAAGGCCACGCTTGATCGGCTCAAGGCTACCATTTGGGTTCCTCTGCCAAGCGCCACCGCCGTCAAGCCGGAGGACATTCTGCACTTGCCGAGACTCTGCGACGAGGTCGCACGGCTCGTCGCACAGTTTCCCGGTGTCTTTGTCGATGCCAATGCCCTGCATCCGGATCTGTGTGCCCGCCCCGCATTTACTATTCTGCTAACTCAGGTTGTTCCGGCACAATCTGATGCACTGGGCATGCTCGGAATACTGCTGTTAGAAGACGAACTGAACGCGGTCGGTATCGCCGACATTGCCTTCGACGATTGGCTCGCCGCCTTTCAATCTGACGATGGTGTGCTATTTCCGCAAATCACGTTGCTACGTGCGGTAAAGGAAAAGCTCCCCAATGCCGCCGACAGCACCTTTGGCGTTCTGAAGAAGGCTTTTTCTGAGTCGCGAACGCGACAGCTCTTGGCATTCTTGCGCGCCGCACACATCAAGGACCGATCCAGCGGACGCCGTAAAACCATCGTGCGCGTGTTCAGCCAGTACTTGCGGCAGCTCATGACGGTCACTGGTTACGAGGCGGGTATTCAAGACACCGAATTGCCCACGTCCGACGGCCACTGGAAGACGCCTCACGAATTGTGCCTCACCAATGATGGGGTCGCACCAGCCTTCGTCATCGATCGACAAGTCGAAGCGGAAATCGCCGGATTGCTACCCGTTGTTCTCCAGACAGAAGCTCTAGCGGCCGCTGACAACTTGCCGGGCGGAACACTAAAGATCCGAGAACCAGATTGGAACGTGCCCGCGGCCACGGAACGTCTCCGCGCCTATTTCGATCCCTGGCGGGATTTGCTCCCGAACGAACAAATCGGCGGGTTCCTGGCGCTGTTGGGGGACGACCCTGCGATGCGGCTGTTGGCAGAAGAGTTTTTGGGCCGCAATCGCACGCTAGATGAGACACGAGACAAGTTTGGTCTCCTGGCGATGCAGTGTGGCCGTGATCCATCTGGAAATCCCATCATGGAAGATGCTCAGACCATGATTCGCAAACAGCGAGTTGTCGTCGAAATCGCGGCCGAACCGCTGATTCACGTCCTAAATCTCTTGGGAGATGAGATTGCGGTGCCGCGCAATGAGCGTCCGATGACCTTGTTTGTCGGCTTCGGTAATCGGAATAGTCCTTTTCCGCATCGCATCGATCAAGGACTGCGACTTCGTTGCTTTCGCCTCAATGCCATTGACCCCACAGAGTTCACTGAAATCGAGCTCAGCCGCCTGCTGCGCGACTCAGCCGCCAAGTTCATTGCGGAGGCGTACAACAACCGGGAGAGCCAAACACAATTTGCAACCACCTGGGATGAGCTTGCGGCGAGCGACCAGTTGGATATTCGCATCACCCAATCGCGCATCATCGAGAGCGGATTCTTGATACTCGCCCTTTATGGCTTGCGCAGTGACCCTGACTTGGCTCGAGTGTTGGATTGTTGGGATGCGGCCGTTCGACTTAAACATGAACGTGAGTCGCTGTCGCCCAACGCCCAACGGCACCTCGCCCGCGACCCGGACCGAGAGATGCAGGATGCTCGCCAGGAATTGCGCCGGCTTTTCGAGCAACCTCCCACAACGCCGACCCAGGCGAACATTCTCGCGGCCGTGCAACACCGGATTGCTGACCACAATCAGTACAAACTCAGCTCGATCCCATTCGAGCTTTTTCAGAATGCCGACGATGCCTACGCGGAGTTGCAGCACTACTTTTCGGGA
>Ga0068876_10003171_pt1 | contig 11902 bp, 10 predicted proteins | sample NOAtaG_6_FD_66442 | JGI IMG/M metagenome (GOLD analysis project Ga0068876, IMG submission 66442) | Freshwater lake microbial communities from Lake Erie, under a cyanobacterial bloom - NOAA_Erie_Diel5S_2200h metaG | ecosystem: Environmental > Aquatic > Freshwater > Lake | place: USA: Ohio, Lake... | reverse complement strand
TTTTTTTTTATTGAAGCGCGTTTTTAATGTCCCGCCAGTGGTCGCCGGTCCTTCTTCATGTAAGGGTTGAGAGGTTGCGTGAAAGGGTTCTTGTGGAAGGGAGCCAGGATGGCGCTGTCCGTATCCATGCGCACCTCGGGCGTCTTCCTTCTGTCGCCGTAGTAAGGGAACTGCTGGTTGTACTGCAGGGCGTAGGTGACGGTGGGCACCTTGAAGCGGTTGTACTCGTAATCGATGTTCTCCTCGCGCAAGGTGTGCTTCGGTGTGGCGGGCAGGTTGCGCACGGGTTGGTTGACATCCGCCACGAAGTCCATCCCTCCGATGAAACCTGGGTTGGGAGGTCTGCTCGCGAACTGCGTGAACTCTGCTTTCGCGAGACGTGTGTCGAGGGCTTCGTTTTGCGACCAATCTCCCCACGGTTTGCCCCCCATGTGCATGTTGTACCCGGTGTGCACGCTCTGCTTGGTGTCCAGCCTGTTGTGTTGCTGGTTGCGCAGGAATTGCTGCCCACCTACCGTGCTGCCACCGGGCGGCATGTACACCCCACCGTAAGAGGTGTCATCGCCACGTCGCATCTCCTTGATCAGAATGTTCTCAGGCCCCGCGGGGAAAGAAGCCGAGCCACTGGATGTGGGCATCATGGTTCGCCATGGGATTTCGTAGAGGTCGGCATTCTTGGGAGCCTGCAACAATCCCAGCTGCGACCGTTCCTGCGCCGCCATCGAACCGGGCTTGGCGTAGGCCTTGTCACCCAACCTCGTGCGGTTGTCAATCACCTCCTTGCGGTAGTTGGGCGCGGTCGGCATGGCGCGCACTCGACCAGCGTTACCCACGCCCTTGAATGTGAACCCGTACACGTTTTCACCGGGAGCACCGCCCCCTCCGCCGGTCGCGATGGCGTTGGGGAACAGATTGTAGTAGTCCAGCGCACCTCGTCCGCTGTTCACCTTTGCGTTCTCTCTCGCGTAGTCGCGTACCCTTTGTGTCATCCAGACCTGGTTGCCGTACGGTCCCGACTCCGTGATCACCGGAGGGCCGATCAGATCCTGGAAGTCTGTGTTGAGCATGCAGTTGGGCCTCTTTTCGAGGTACGGAGGAAGAGGCCGACGAACGTCGGCGAGGTTCCATCCCGTGTTGCGCCCCACCTGAGGCACCACGTGATCGAACAAGTTGCCACCCTGTCTGTTTGCCAATTGAGGTCCGTACGCGGGATCCGTCTGATGCCTGGCGTACTCGGTACCGAGCGGCTTTTCGGCTCCCAAAAAGTTTTGAGAACTGAAGTTGAAGCTGTCGTGAGGGTTCATCAACATCCTTTTTTTTTTCGGTTTCGTTCACGCTCTCTCTTATTTATGAGTGACTTATAATATAACAATTCACACAAAGGCGAACGCACAAAATGTCGGAAGTGAATTGGACTGTCCTGTTTGCGGTGGGGGTTATAGCCACCATATGCTTCCTGATCGCATTCTTCATGAACTCGGTAGGAGAAGGCCACAAGAGCATCAGCTTCGACACACGAGTCAACTACGGCCCCACAAATGCTTACGGAACATTCCCGGCACCCACTCCAGAGCGCAGTCGCGACACGGACCCTTGGATTTGGCCATGAGTTTTCTGGTTCGTCGCCGCGATATGAAACGGTAGTGGTTTTCGGCACAGAAATAAATAAAACAAAAGCAAAAAAAAAAGGTTGCCTATTTGCGATCAAACCTAACCATATTACCGCTCGCACATGGAAGGCGTCCCCGAGAAAGAAGAGAATGTTCCCGTCGTCACAACCACGTGTGCAGATTGCAACCTGCCGCCAAACCAGTGTAAGCAGATGCCGCGCTGTCGCGAAACGAGCGAGTGCATACGGTCTTTGTACGATGCGTTCGTCAAACGATACCCGGATGTAAAAGAGTTTAGCGTTCACATGCCCGACGCAGGGCGAGGTAAATGGTTTTTTGATTTGATGAAACATACGCACATCGAAGAGCACCGCTCGGACGCGAGCGTGTTGACGCTTGCGGTGACTGCCCGTAAACCGAACGAAGTCGACGTCGAGAGCTGGATGGGTCACGGCTCCAAGGACACGAATCTCGTCACCCGACCGTACAACGAGAAGGATGTACTCTTTGGATTGCCCGAAATAGGCGGATCGGTCTTGTTGCTTTGGAATGTGTTGGAGTGCAGGTCACTGGAAGCCGTGTGCAAGATCTTAAACGCAGCGATCGAGAGGTACAGGTGGGTGGTGTTGGTTGGCAACGGCGGCAAACAGTTCCTCGCCCATCCGGGGTTTGAAGACGAGGATGGTTTGGCACGCGAATTCAGGCAGCGATCAACACAACCAGGTAGTGTTGCGTGGGTGGCTTATACGAACCTCAGCTGGGATGCCTACCCGCTGTGCGCATACGACACGCAACCTTTTCGGGGCTCCAAATACGTCAGCGTCATCAAGAGCCCCGTTCCCCTTCACTTTCGCGGGTTCCATTGTGCCAAAGGTTACACAGACGCATCCTACGCGGACACCGATTTCCCAACTGTAACGATTGCGATCATCGCCAAGAATGCTGCCAGATATCTTCCGACTTTCCTCGCCAAGCACATCAATCAGCTAGACTACCCTCACTCCCGAATTCACGTATGGATCCGCACCAACAACAACAACGACAAGACCACCACAATCCTGAGCGACTGGGCGTGCAGCAAACACGATTGCTTCGCCAGCGTCACATTCGATGCCACGGACATTCCCGATGTGCAATTCCCCGACGACAATCACGACTGGACTGTCGAGCGCTTCAAGGTCCTGGGGCGGATCAGGCAGGAATCCATCGAAGCCGCCATCAAGAACGGCTCGGATTTCTATTACTGCATCGACGTGGACAACTTCGTGGACCCGCGTTGGTTGAAACAGGCCGTGGAGCTGAACATCGACGGCGTGATCGCCCCTTACCTGCGCGTGGTGGAAGAACCTGGGCGCTTCTATTCCAACTTCCACGCGGACATCGATCAAAACGGCTATTACAAACATTGCGCGACGTACGAATCCATCGTTAAAGGAGAATTGAAGGGGTTGGTCCAGGTGCCGGTCGTCCATTGCAGCTACCTTATTCCAAAGAAGTACCTACCGCTTGTAAGTTACCTGGACCGAACACCCAGACACGAGTATGTCGTGTTCAGCGAGAGCTGTCGCAAGCAGGGCATCTCCCAGTACCTCGACTGCAGGCGCTGCTTCGGCTTCCTGACTTTTATCGACGACGCAAAGGTGAAGTCGGATCCTTCGTGGGAGAAGAAATGGGAGAAGGCGTCAGCGTTTTTGAACGGTTTGCCTTATTTATAAATCCGCATTTGACAACTTCAACACATTCACGAGCACGCCTGCAAATATGGCCACGAAGAAAACGCCGTTGAACAAGGCGTAACATGAAGCAAAGTTTTTTCCTAGCGTCGTTTTCGGTACGTTGGGCAAGCCCATCCCTCCCACCGTCATGGATGCGTTCAGAAATGCGTCCTCGAACGATAGGTCGCTGGTGTACATGAAACCCAATATCCCCACCAGCAAGTCCACAACGCCTATCACCAACAGCAAGTGCAGAGTCCAATGCATCACGCGGAAGCAAGTTTAAGAGAGGGTGTAGATAAGAAGAATACACGGGGCGGAGGCTTCGTTTGCGATCCCGAACATGTCGATTGCGATATGCCAGAACCGTGTTTGATCTTGCAGTCTGTGCCGGTGGAGATCGTATACCTCCTGTGCGACCAACTATCTACCTATAAAGATTTCTTTCATTTTCGCATCACATGCACCACCATGTACGACACGTTAGCCAGCTATCACGATAGCGCGTGGAAAAAGACCCTGGCAGCCACTCGCGTGCAGAGATGTTGGCGTCGCAATAGGCACTACCACTTTGAACAAAACGAATCTGGGTTTAGTTTCTGGTTGAGACGACAAGAAGAACTTGGCCTAGCGCCCGATCGGGTAGTCATGCGACGTCTGTGGCTCTTGCGCAACACACCGCTGATGGTAAATACTACAACGGCACTTCAACTGGGCGGAGGAATTCTGAAATTCGAGGTCGCGCGGTTTTTCGATTTTATGCTGGACTTCTCGGTGGAAAGTTCTACGCCGGATAAAATGGACTACCGTGCGATAGAGGAAGTGACGTTTGTTGTGGGAGGAAGCACCCTCTGCAAATGGTCAGGCAAAAATGCGAGACGCAAAAATTATGTCATGCCTTGGCCCTTTCCCGGGTTTTCCGCCCCGTATCATTACCTCGACATCTACGTTAAACTGAACAGTCGCATCGAATCGACGCCAAAACTACACATCCGTGGATGCTTTCATAACGATCTCCGTAGAGTGCTTTGTGAGCAACCTACATACATACCATACATACCTTCACTCTACCCCGCCGTGCAATTGTATGCCGCGAATGAAGCCGGCATTGATGTTTCCTGCAAAGCGCATATGGTGATGTTCCAGAATGGACTCTGCGTGCCTTCGCTTGAACTGCCATACCGTTTCGAAGGGGTAAAACACGGGGGTTTTTTGAATTGTCGCAAGATCAACTTTGTCTCCCTAGCCGAATTATCTGATTCGGATGCGTCATTTCATTTGCGCACTTAGCCTACATATTATGGCGCAGTCTAATAAAAAACTGTAGATGTTCAATGGTTAATTTTTTTATTGTCGATAAAGACATGTCTCGCTTGTTCTGTCTCAGTTATGATGCACGCGGTTCACGAATTTGCAAACAGGACAATCGTATTCCACCACCTTGTGCACAGACGATGCCGGGAAAGGAACGTTCACCATTGCCTTGCAGCTCTTGCAATGTTCGGGGTGAGGGGCGATCAAGCCGGCTTCGACTTTGACGACGGCGGGCTTGCACTTGGGCGAAGATGAGAATCCGCACTTTAGAGACATCTTGTGTGGTTAATTGTTATTACTTCGCCCAGAATATAGTTTTCTTTCTTCCATTGCATGAAGGGGTAACAATGCATCGCTTGTCACAGTCGCGGTTGCTCAATTGTGTTTGACATCAAAGTGGTAGCTGTTGCCGTAGCTCACCAAGAGCTCATGCCCGTTGCGGATGTTGTTGGTGGCCTTGACGTTGATGATGTAGGTGTTGGGAAGCGCTTTATCCTTTCTGACACCGTTGGCGAATTTGCAATTGTTATTTCCTCCCTGCGGGTTCTTGTTTGCGCTCTTCCGGAAGGTGTTGATGAGACCCCCGACCGCTCTCGTGCAAGCGGCGTCGACGATCAGTTTGGTCTTCGCCTTTCCTGGCTGCGTGACGGGTATGGTGAGCGCGTAAGGGGCGGTGGTCCGGTTGCCGTACCGTTGACTGGTTTGCGCTTTGGTGAGCACCTCGCCAAAGTAGATGGCCACCACGTCGTCCTTCCGGAAAACGATCTCCTCTGGTGTTGCACCCGGTTTGTCCACGAACACCCCTTCGAACGGCAGAGTGTGTCCTGCGTTGTCCTTCAACTGCGTCCTCTTCACTTTCAACCACATGTACGTTCTCAGATGCTGCCAGCAATAGGGGAGCATCTTGCAAGTCGTCCGTCCGCATTGCTGGCCATCCCCTTTGTACGCCATGCATCTCATGCACTTCAGCTTACATGCAAACTCGTAAGCGGCGTGTGCCGGCATGTTCCCATATGCAGGTTCCTGTGGAATCTTGGCGACGAATTTGCGGCCATACTTTTTCGGTCTCTGCAACGATGCCACGTAGCCGAGTATCTGTTGTGCGTCGTACTTGGAGTATAGTGTCGATTCTTTCTTTCTTGCTTGCGTTCGTCCGCGCTTGCGCTTTTGACCAACTTTCTCTTTACCCTTGTTGCGACTACCGGCAGCTGTTATAGCGCCAGACAGCATGGCAATTAAACCGCAGCAGTCTAACAACAAACGTAGATAAGAATAACAATAGACATTAAAGATAATAAACAAACAGTAAACATTGCTGTCGAGCGTATTTTTTCATAGGATACGAGCCTTTTTATTTATTTATTTATTTATTACGAGCCCTAAGCCCACTCGTACCCCATCAACTTCATGTAAGCTTTGCTGTATTGCCTATCGGCCTTTGTCCGACGCCCGCGCATGTGCCCACTCGCGGCAAGTCCTTTCCTCTTCAACTTGCTCTTGCTGCTGCTCTTGCGCACTGTGCCGCCTGAACTCTTTCTGGGTGCTGTACTGGAGTACTTGTACGCGGAACGGGCGGCGATCTTCATGCCGATCCTTCCGTTGCGCAGGACCCATCGCCCGGTTGCCCGATTAAAGATATAACCGGCGCGCTCTTTGCGCACGGCCACGGCTTTGCTTATTTTTCTTTTCTTGGTGGCAACAACTTTGGTTGGTGTTTTCTTCCTTGCGGGCATTCGATCAGAATTGTGGTGGTCAGTAGTGTTCTATATGGTCGCGGCATTTTATATTTTTTGTTTTAACGTAGCTAGGTAAATCCAAGGATTTGGGTCATGGAATGCGGCGAGCAATTGCGCCTCGCCAAGGATGCCATTCTATGGGCTTTCCTGGAAGAATATAGCTCTAAGCAGAAAGCGGAATTGATGAATTACGCAAGTCGTCCGTGCATCGAGCCGTACAAGCTAAGAGGATTGAACAAAGGAATGAAGGAATATGTTTGTAGCACGTGCGGACGGGATAAATGGCGATGTTTGAGACTGAAGCGAGTTAAGTGGTGTGATGAGAGAAGTAAATGGTTGTAAAATTTTCTAAGCAAACATCTTTGTTTTGTTTTGTTCTTACACCCCTGCGTCAAACATGGACACCCACTCTTCGTCAGGGATCTGGGTTACGAGGTCTTCAATTTCTGCTATCTGCGCTTCCATTTGTTTTTTCTCGTGGTTGGCGATAGCTAACTCCTGCAGTGCACCCATCGACCTCTCGAACTCCACCTTCAGCTGATGCCTCTCCGACCACATGTCGCAGTCGTATGCGCTACAGGACTGATAAGTCTGCTTGGAGGAACATTTGACGCATGCATCCACTGCGCTGCGGTAGGATTCCCCGCGGTCGTTGACCTCGTCTGCGTACTTGATCTGCAGTGTATCCGAGTTGGTGATGCACTCCTTGCAAAGCTCGCGTACACTCGACCTATCGAGTCCCTTCCCGCAGACGTTGCATGCCCTGCCGAAGATGCGCTTGATGGCTGCAGCCCTGACGTGGGGGATGTAAGGCTTGGTGGTACTGATGGAACGCCGGAATCGGTCCCAACCCTCATCTCCGACCACCGGGAGCAGCAACCGTTCGAGTGGCTTCATGATCTGGTTGTGCAGGTACCATTGGATGTTGATGGGGTAGTCGTTGTTGATGATCGATTTGGGATGCTCAGCGACCTCGGCCACCCTCTCCACCCCACGCACACCCCCTCCGCAAGTTATGATGTAGGGTATGCGCACCCCAATGCTTCCCTCCGGAAAGTTGATGGGGTCCTCCTTTGTCATCTTCTTGTACACCTCCTGAGCGGTGTTGATGGTGGCGTACTCGGCCTTGTTAATGGCCTGCGTGATCATCAACTCCGACAGCTTGAAGTTTCCCTCCGCGAAGGAGATGAGACGCGTGCGCAAACTGGAGAGGACGCGTTCCAATCTACCCTGATGGGTTTCGCCGGGGGCCGGTGGACTCAGCAGCTGCTCCAGCACGGACGTCATGATCTTTCCCACGAGGGGGGCGTTATCTCGGCGAACGGTCTCCATGCCCTTGGAGGTAAGCTTGGCGACATACTGCTTGGTCTTGGGATCGACCTCCGTGCGCATGTAGGCATACTTCTTCTTCTTATTGCCGAAGATACTCGGATGGACGATGGCCTCGCACTCCAGCTCCATCTCCGGGGGCAAGAAGTTTTTGTTGAAGTACTCGGCCATCTTCGCCCCGACAGCGAAAGCGGTGGTCATGTCGGGAGGCTGTGGATGCGGTTCCACGAAGACCGAGTCCGTGTCCCCGTAGATGATATCCGCACCCACCCATTCCTTCAGGATCTCCTGAGCGGCTGATCTCAGGTACTCTCTCCCAAAGGCCGTGACTGAAGCCCCCACCGGAAGGACGCAGAGGCGAGAGTCTGCGAACGTGGTGAACCCGTACATGGCGTTGGTGGCCGTCTTCAAGGCCAGTTGTCGAGCGTTCAGGCATTCCTTGTTGATGGGATCCTTCTCGTCCTCCATGAGGCGCTTGGCTTTTTGGCGCGCGTCTATCATGTCCCCTACCACGTTGTACAGGACGCCCTTGACGGCGCCAGATTTGACAAAGTAGTTCTTCGTCCCGTCCGGGTTCACGTAGGGGGATTCCCAGTAGGGGACCCCTTCCGGCGGCCGTCCTATGCACAGGGTATCGAAGCTGATATTGTGGGCCAACATTATGGTGGGGTACAGTGATCTGAAATCGAGCAGGATGATGTACGAGTCGTAAAACCCCTTCTTCGGGTCCAACACCAAACCCCCTTCGTACGGACCGGAGATGCAGACGGAACGGTCGGGGAACCTGTGTGGTTTGCCGTGCAGTTCGTGCAACATCTTCGTGACGGTCATTATCTGCTGCCCCTTCGTGATGAGGTCGTTGATGTCCACCCCCGTCAGGCGAGCCAGCTCGACTGTGGCGTAGAGGCACTTCTTGGATTCCATGATCTTCACCGGCAGCTCGGCATCCTTCTCGCAATACTTGATAAGCACTCGCCGTTTTTCGTCCCCTTCCTCACCCTCGGTCTTCCAGTAGGGGTAGATGAACGAGTAGTGCAAATCAATCTTGGTCTCCTTCAGCACCACGGTCGACACGGAATTCAGTGTGTAACTTCGCAACTTCATGTTGGCGCTGGCCCACAAATACATGTCGTACCAGATGCGACCTGGGGCGACGGGGATGGTGGCATCCCTCCCTCGGTTGTTCTTGGTCTGGCTGGTCTTGCAGTACGCGTTGTAGTGATACCTGAACCTGCCCAGCCGATTCACGTCCTTGTCGATACCCAGGGCCTCGGCTCTGCGAAACAGGTAAGGGACGTCGAAGTTGTTGATGTTCCAGCCGGTGATGATGTCGGGGTCGTAGGCGCGAAAGAAAGCCGCCCAGGCCTCAAACATGTCCTTTTCCGTCTCGAAGCGCAGGATGGCATCGTCGTCCCTGCTGTGCGAGGAACCGTAGGAGAAGGTGACAATCCCGTCGGGTTCAAAGTCGGTGCTCTCGTTCATAGCTATGGTCTTAATCCTGGCGCTGATGCACACCACCGGATGCTTGCTGGGCTCGGGGAATGTCATGCTGGGCGCTGCCGCTTCGATATCGAAAGACAGCAACCGCATGGGCGCCATGCACACGTTCTCCTTTGACGTGTGGTCGAGAATGCGGATGGCTTTAGGAGGGATGTAAAGTATGTACTGACACAACCCGGAAGTGTTCTGGAGCTGCGCGGGGGTGGTGTCCACCTCGAACCAGCACATGTGCCTGAGACCCAACTCGACGCAGAGCTGCGTCTTGGCGTCGAAATCGGTGTCGAAAAGCTCGGCCGGCCCACTGTAGTTGCCGTGGTTCCAGTGCAAGAGAGGGTCTTCCCTTAGTTGGGAGGCCACGGTGTTCAGGAGGTACGAATCGCGATGGTAAATGTCTACCATAAGCCGATCGGGGAGGACGTACGCCTCATCGTAATAGAGCAGCGATTTCCCTCTGCTGTACTTCAACTTGAATTGCTTGCGGGCATTGAAATAACCAGCAGCCATCAACAGTTCGTAAACGTCCGCGAACAAGGACTTTTTGTCGATGTCCCCATTCTCCGAGTAATACGAGATTTCGGCAGGTCGGGGGACGGCGATGGTTATGTGGGGCATGAGATTGTCGACATGAATCTCGTACGTCACGCCCTCGTAGGACATGGCACACATCACAAAATCTATATGCCTTTGCTGGTTGTTCATATCTGGCTTGAACACCTCCGCGGATAGAAGCATGAGACGTTTGTTGGGCTGGCAGCAGATATCCTTCCTTTGTTCTCGACCATCTCGACGTCCATGCTTTTGGCAGAATGACCGTACCTCGTTGAGACTAGAGATGTTGGCTGTGAATTGGGGGGCTTGCATTTTTTCCTTCAACTCCGTCCTCGGTCGAACGGCTCTGGGGCCTGGTTTAGCATGGGTGGCAAATTCGTTAGCTTTGCGCTTCTTCATCTTCTTCGGGTCTGCTGTGCGAAGTGATTTGATTATTCCCCCTACCGAGTCAGCAAAAGCAACATGTCATCTTGTCCGCAAATAATGTGTTTTCCTATTAAAGTCATTTGTTGCAACTAAACACCAATGGTAGTGGTCCGCAAAAGGATTCCTCGCGTTCACAAACGTCGACGAAACTATATTGTCGACAGTGCAAGACGCGAACGCCCCAGAACCACCAAGGCAAGTGGCAAGCGCGTCCGCGAGTACATCAAATTGAAGTATGGCATGAGGACGTGTCCGGATCTGTACAAGAAGGGGGTGAAGATGGGGCGTGCTCGAAGACCATGGCATGAGTTGAAACGTATCGCAGACAAAGCTGCACGCACGGCATGCAAAGCACGGCATCGCACGGCGTGCAATTCGCCGCCAGATCGTAAGTAGTTGGGGGATGTTTGTTGTGAAAACAAAACGGACGCGCGCGTAGCACTTGCTGCAAAAGAATTTATGTAGGCATTTGTGAAGAAAGTTTGGGTCGAGTAAAATAAACAAACCCTTCTCACACCAGATGAGCCACAGCGCCAAGTCAATTTCCGTCAACGGCCAACTAGCCAGGCGCTATGCAAAGGAAACACACGACATGGGTCTGAGCCAAGAGATATACGCGAAAGCCGTCTCCGCTGGAAAGCGCCGCGAATCTTGGACAAAATGGCAAGCGATGTTGGATAAGATGGCGGCCTACTGCAAGGAGCATGGCCTCAAAGTCATTTGCGACCCAAAAGCTGCGCGAACCGCACGAGCCATCAAAAAACGTCAACGGGAAAGCATCGCCATGGCCAAACGAACAGAGAGCAGCGGACCCAATTCTCTGGCTCATATCGAATGGTGGCAGGCGGTGCGGAAATTCGCCACCACCAAGTCGCATCAAGACGCGCGACATGGTAAGACGGTCCGCTCCGAGCGCCTCATCACGCCACAACCCCCACATCTCACAAACGTGCCATACACCTTTCATGAAGCTACCGCGCAACCTCAAGTCCCAGCGCCGGCACCAACCTTTGAACAACAAGGTGGTCAATTGCCACAGCCTCAAGCAATACCGGTACCGCCTCTCATCTCAGCACCACCATATGCTCGCCAGCCTAGATGGGACATAAATGCTTTGCTGGATCCCGATATACCCGTGGGTACGACCGTACAGCCGGCGGAATGGAGAAATCGCAATTGCGCGGACACACTCGCAACCTACATCGGCGAGAGCGCACGCCACAACCAGAACGTGAACCTGGCCATGGCCGGCATCCCTGCCAGGAATGTGCGCGCTGGGACCGGTGCGACTTCGGTCAACTATGCCCATTTTTTGGACGCATATTGGACAGCCGTCGGACGCCTGCCTTACGACGACCCGTTGTACGATGTCGGACAGGAGCGATTGCGCGCTGCTTACGACCAACTGTTGGGATATGACTACAAATACCAATACGAAGGGACGGACGACGATCGCATTAAGGGTTCGGCCACACAGTATGCCGATGTTTGGGGGATACGTGTGGGCGAGGCCTTGGGCAATCTCCTCAGTACGTACGTAGGCATAGAGGGAGACTGGGGACCCATTGAAGATATCAACCTTGAGGTAAAAGAATGGTTTGGGGTGGGATATGCTTCCGTACCAATGAAGACCGTCAACCCCAAATCGATCGACATCCCGCTATTGTGCTGGGGCTCGAAGAAATATGCGGAGGATGTTCGATTCCCAGTTCCAGTGGGGCCT
>Ga0068876_10003170_pt1 | contig 11908 bp, 12 predicted proteins | sample NOAtaG_6_FD_66442 | JGI IMG/M metagenome (GOLD analysis project Ga0068876, IMG submission 66442) | Freshwater lake microbial communities from Lake Erie, under a cyanobacterial bloom - NOAA_Erie_Diel5S_2200h metaG | ecosystem: Environmental > Aquatic > Freshwater > Lake | place: USA: Ohio, Lake... | reverse complement strand
CGTATTTGGAGGCTGTCAAGCCGGTCTCTTCCAACAACTCCCGTTTGGCTGAATCCAAAGGATCGATGTCCAATTTCCCACCTCCCTCAGGAATTTCCCACGAATAGGAACCCAACGGAAACCTGTATTGCCCCACCATCCAAATGCGCCCTGCGGCATACGGGACAACACCCACCGCCAAGTTTTTGAAATGCACAACCCCATAAATCCCCGGATTGCCGGCAGCGTTCAAAACTTGATGCTCCGTGACCTGGATCCATGGGTTGTCGTACACCTCCCTGGAGGAAAGGACCTTCCAAGGATTGCCAAAGGGGTCAATGGGTTGCTGAGAAGTCATGCGTTGGATGTTTGAACGCAATTTTAGTACCTTTCGGCCCCAACAACAAGCGGAAACGATGCTGCCTGCACAACATACACAAGGAATGCTGGAAGCCGGATTGGACGAAGCCGGTCGGGGCTGCCTTGCAGGCCCGGTTGTGGCAGCTGCTGTGATCTTGCCGGAAAAGTTCACACACCCCCAACTCAATGACAGCAAGAAACTCAGCGAGGTCCAACGATTCCAATTGAGGGAGGTGATATTGGAAATTGCCATCTCGTGGGCCGTGGCGGAAGTGCCGCATGACAGGATTGATCAAATCAATATCTTGAATGCATCTTTCGAAGCCATGCATTTGGCGGTTGGCAAACTACACGTGAAACCTGATTTTCTCTTGGTGGACGGGAATAGATTTCGCCCTTTCCCTGATATTCCGCACCAATGCATGGTGAAAGGGGACGGTAGATTTTTAAACATCGCAGCCGCATCCGTTTTGGCCAAAACCTTCAGGGATGAACTCATGGAATCCTTGGACCAACAGCATCCTGAATATGGTTGGAAACAAAACAAAGGTTACCCCACCGGTTTTCACAGAAAGGCCATCGAACACTGCGGTTTGAGCCCCTACCACAGAAGGACCTTCAACCACCTTCCGCCTCCAAGTCTATTTCAAGACATGCATTGATTACGTGGACCCATCAAGGGGCCTCGAAGGGCGGATCTTCGGGAGCAGGCTCACTCTTTTTGCCCGACAACAACTTGCTCATGTCAAACCAATAGCTGGCACGGATGGAAAGTGTGCTGCCACGGAGTCCCCACTCAAAGAAATGCTCAGGAAACTCTTCCGGCAGGGGGCGGTTGGGATCGTTTGGATCCAAATCTTGGTCCAAAACATTCCATTCCTGGATGGTTCCATCGAAGACCTTGCCTGTTCCGATGCCCCAAACTGCCATGATGTTGAGGATGTTTCCGTTGGCGAATTTGATGTCTGAACCGACACCCAACAACACGGTGGGAATGGTGAGCTTGTTATTATTGTAACGGTGTTGGAAGAAGTTGCTCCCGCTGTCTACTGGCTCGATGCTGGAAACCAAAATGGTGGAATCCTCGCGGGTGAATTCCAAACTATGCCCTGCCATGAAATTCAAATAGAACTTTTGGTCCTGCCCCAAGGGAATCCGATAATGAAGGGTCATCGGCAAGGAAATGGAGGTGGCCTTACGCTTGATTTGATCAAAACTCAGACCTTCCCTGCCTTCGGGCGCTTGGAGCACAAACTGCTTGTATGAATATCCAACTCCCATTTGTACCCGGATATTGTCGTCGAATTGGTAGGCCATGTCCAGACCTCCCGAAAAGTACAAACTGGGTGAATTGGAAATGTAATATTGACTCGTATCAGGAGTTAGGAAGTTTTTGCCATAAGTCAGACCCGTCTGAAGGGATGGACCGACGAAGAGTTGCGCATTTACGTTGTGACTGGCGCAGAGCAGCAGGATGCCCCAAAAGGCCGATTGAATTTTGTTCATTTCAAGCTGATGGAATGGCTTCGAATATACGTAAAAACTACGGAAGCAGCTTGTTTGGCGTTATTGCTTGCGAGCTGGCACCCCTACCACGGTAACTCCGGGATCAACGTCGTGTGTAACCACTGCCCCGGCTCCGACTACCGCGCCTGCACCCACATTGATTCCCGGCAAAACCACCGCTCCGGAACCGATTTCAACGCCGTCCCCGATTTTACAGCGGCCATTCAAATGAGCCCCCGGATGGAGTGTCACAAAGTTTCCAATCTCGCAATCATGACCGATGGTGACATTCAGGTTCACCAAAGTAAAATTGCCGATTTTGACCTGTGAGGTTACAATAGCACCCGCACACAGAACAGAACCTTGTCCAATAATGAGGTCGTCGCATACTGCGGCTCCGGGCCACCTCAGGTTGACACTCAAAAAGCCATGGTGAAGGTATTTTTCTGCTACTGCCTGCCTGAGTTTGGAATCTCCTATTGCAGCGAAAAATCGTACTTGGTTTTGGTCCAATTCATCAAAAACCCATTGATCATTGCCCAATACCGGGAGCCCTGCAATCCTGCCCTCCGCTGTATTGTCAGCAAAACCCAACACATGCCATTGGGGCATATCCTCCACGCCGCGGTGGGCTTGGTGGTTGACTTGACTCAGGAGCCACTGGATTTCCCTGCCGAACCCACCGGCACCGACGATAATTAATGGTTTCATGTGTGAAATTTAGGAAATCGCTTCGAGAAGAGTATTGCCCTCCCCACTTTTAGCATATAAGGATGGACCAAACAGTCCGCATCGGGAGTCATTTCCGCTCGTAAATCCTTACCTCCGCCTGATCCGGTTCAATCCGTTTACTCCAAAGCAACCCAAATCTGTCTGGTAAGAGCCTCCAATAGTCCGGGGACACACCATCCTCCATCGGGGAAAACCAACCATCCCAAATCATGATTGAACCAGGCGTAACAACGCCATTCACGTGGGTCAGATTCCGAAAAGAAGTGGTGTCGAATGGATCCACATCCAGATAAAATGCCGCACTGGGATGCGAAGCGTAGACCGGCCGATTGCTTGATATGCCTTTGGATTGAAGGAATTGACCTGCCTCAGCCAAGAGCAGTTGGTCCGAAGAAGGCTGTAAATCCTCAGGAAGATGAAGCGAAGCCGGATTGGGCAGAAAAGGGAAAGCCATAACATACGTCACGACAAACGAAATCCATGCAATCTGAAGGTAACGCCAACGACTCGCCCAAACCAACACCCCATGGGTGCCTTGAAGAGCAAGGAGTGCCCCGAGAGGCAGGATGGCAATCAGCACACGGGTCATGCCGAAAGAGTGCCCCTTCCCAGTGGCCCAAAGGAAAGAATGGAGCCCAAAATAGACCATAAAGGGCAGCAAAATGGTCCAATTCCAATCCTTTGCAACTTCATGCTGCTGGAGACCGGAAATGGTGATCCTGTTTCGAAAAACCAAAGCCAAGATGGTCCATAAAATACCCAACCAAGTCAAAATAGCGATGGGAAGACCTGCAGCGTATGTGTATTGGATGAAATAATGGCTCCAACTTCCCTGCCCGTAATTGTCCAATTCAGCCCCTCCATAAGGGTTCTCAGTGAAAATCCACAACGGATTGACTCCATGTACCCACATCCCGAACAAGCTATACACAACGGACCCCAAGCAAAGCCAAGGAAGCAGCCTCCATTTACCCTGAACGGCAAAAAACACCCCGTACAGTAACATGATGACAAATCCTTCCGTCCTCACAAAGGGCAAAAAAGATACAATCCAAGCTGCGGTCATTTCCTTTTTACTTTGGACGCGTTCGGCTGCCATCAAAAGCATCAACCCAAATAGGGGCTCTGTGAGGCCCGAAAACTGCGCCAAGAAATATTCGGTTGAAGCCAACAACAACGGCAAAAACAAAACTGGGTACCGATAACCCGCTGATTTTGCCCATCGAAATCCCATCCAAGCCGAGAGCAAAGCGATTGCGCATTGCATGAATTTGATTCCTTGAAACCCGAACTGCGCGAAAGGGGAAGCCATCAAGGTGAAAAAAGGCTTCGCCCAATGATTGAACAGATTTTCGGGGTGCTGCGGGACGTATCGGGCAAACTGAAAATGCATGACACTGTCGCCAGCGTCGTAGGTTCCCGGAAAGGACAGGACCAAACACACCTGCAGGACTCCAAATAAAACGAGGAACAACCAAGCCATTCTATCTTGCCATGCAAGTGAAACAGGAGCAGCCTGGGTATCCATTTACCTACCGTCCATGGGATCGTGGCCGGATTGATGGCGAGAAATGGTTTGGTCCATTTTGCCATAAATCATGGAACAAGGCACAAAAAATGGCTTTTGGCTTACCTTGACATGAAGCACCCGGTCCGTTTCATGGTATTCAAATTCAGCCTCGACCCCAAATGCGTCATAATTCACTTTCCCGACATAACTCTCGCACATTGTCATGCCCATCTTGAGGAGATCCATGCGGATGGCCTCCATCATGGGTGGTGTCAAACCGTGATAGGATTTGGCTTCACAAGCCATCTGTCGCTGTTGATTGAATGGATGATTTGGGATTATGGCCCGATCAAACCGTCATGATGTCGACTTCCTTTTTCTTCAGGATTTCGTCCACTTTGGCCACGGAGCTGTCGGTCAACTCTTGAATTTTGGTTTCCCCACGTTTGATTTGGTCCTCGGAATACCCTTCGTCCTTGAGTTTCTTCAATTGCTCATTGTGGTCACGTCGGATGTTACGAATGGCAATCTTGGCGGATTCACCTTCATCCTTGGACTGTTTTACCAATTGTCTACGGCGTTCTTCGTTCAGTGGAGGAATCGGAATGCGGATGACCACACCGTCATTTTGGGGATTGAGTCCCAAGTTGGCTTCAACAATGGCCCTTTCCACCGCATGAAGTGATTTCTTGTCGAAAGGCTTCACCACCAAGGTCCTCGCATCCATGGCCGACACGCTTGCCACTTGGTTGATGGGCGTGGGCATTCCATAAAAGTCGACACGCAGCCCATCTAGCATGACGGGATTGGCCTTTCCTGCGCGGATTTTGAGCAATTCGGCCTCGAGGTGATCGATGGATTTCTTCATCGTCTCGGAGGCAAGATCAATCACGAACTTGATTTCTTCTTCCATGGTCGGTTCAAATGCTGCTAGTCGAGCTCTTGTATCAGTGCACGAGGGTTCCCACTGCTTCGCCCTGGATGATCCTTTTCAGGTTGCCGGGCGCGTTGATGTTGAAAACAATAATAGGTAATTTATTTTCCTGGCACAAGGTGAAGGCGGTCATGTCCATCACGCTCAAACGCCGACTCAAAACATCGTGGAAAGACACTTCATCGAATTTGAGTGCGCTTGGATCCTTTTCGGGATCTGCCGTGTAAACTCCATCCACCTTGGTTCCTTTCAGGACCACATCGGCCTCGATTTCAACCGATCTCAGGGCTGCGGCCGTGTCGGTGGTGAAGAAAGGATTTCCCGTTCCTGCACCCAAAATCACGATTCTACCCTTTTCCAAGTGGCGGATGGCCCTGCGTCGGATATAGGGCTCACACACTTGCCGAATCTCGATTGCGGACATCACCCGGGTTTTGCATCCATACTTCTCCAAAGCGTCCTGAAGTGCCATGGCATTGATCACCGTGGCCAACATGCCCATGTAGTCGCCTTGAGCCCTGTCCATGCCGCCCTCTTCCAATTGAATGCCACGGAAGATGTTGCCCCCACCGATTACCACGGCAACCTCAACACCCATTTCTACCACATCCTTGATTTCCTTGGCGTATGCCATGAGCGTTTCGGTTTCAATCCCGAATGACTGCTTGCCCATCAGGGCTTCACCGCTCAATTTGAGCAAGATTCTTTTGTATTTCACGTACTGGAACGCTGATGATATGGACACAAAAAAGGGAGAGCTTTCGCCCTCCCTCAGAATTTTCATTGATCAAGCCTCACCCAATTGCAGGCGGCTGAAAGCCTTCACTTTGAGGTTTGGATTCTTCTCCTTGAGGTATTGAGCCACCGTCTTGGAGGAGTCCTTCACAAACTCTTGGGAAAGGAGCGTGTTGGTCTGATAGAATTTCTTCAAAGTGCCTTCCGCGATGCGGTCCACGATGTTGGCAGGCTTGCCTTCCGCGATGGCGCGCTCCCGTGCAATGGCCAATTCACGCTCCTTGATTTCTTCGGAAACACCGGTTTCGTCGATGGAAACAGGACGCATGGCCGCAATCTGCATGGCGATGTCTTTTCCAATGGACTCGATGTCTTCGCCGCCCACACCCACAAAAGCTACCGAAACACCTACGCGGGCTCCGGGGTGGATGTAGGTAATTACACGGTCACCTTCCACATGGCTGAACTTGCGGACGGCAATTTTTTCACCGATACGACCCATGGCATCCGTCAAGTGGTCGGCCACGGCGCGGCTGTCCAAAGGAAGGGCCACCAGGGCATCTAGATTGGCAGGCTTGGCATTGAATGCCTTTTCGGTGATGGAGCGACCCAAACCTTGGAAATCATCGTTACGTGCCACGAAGTCGGTCTCACAGTTCAATTCCACCAAAGTGGCCGAAGTTGCATTGCCGTGTGCGAAAATCGCACCTTCATTGGCGTCGCGGTCTTGACGCTTCTCGGAGATTTTTTGTCCTTTTTTGCGGAGGATGTCGATGGCTTTCTCACGGTCGCCGGCAGCTTCTTCCAGTGCCTTTTTGCAATCCATCATTCCAGCACCTGTGATCTGGCGCAGGTCATTTACATCTTTCGCGGTAATCGTTGCCATATACTTATTTAATTGCTTTTAATTCCCTTGGAAGCACCGGCCCATACTGGAGCCACGCAAAAATCCGCGCAAAGATAAGGAAACATCCGCTTGGAGCAAACATTAATCGAAGAAGCTCCAGTTGACACCCAACATGATGGTACGGTCCAACATCGGATACAGGGTGGTGCTGAAATATCCTGGTGCAAACAAACCCTCATTGGCGTGCACTGCCTTCAAAAACACATGTGCCCTTTTGATGGTGGCAGCCAACACCACATCAAAACGGTGGTAGGCCGTCTGTTCGAATTGTGATTGGGGATAAAAAACCTGACTGGCCGGGTCGAACAAGGGGGTATGGAAAGCAGCACTGTAATGGTAATCTACCCCAAACCGAATGGCAGTGGCCAATTTGGTGGTGCGGGATTCGTAATAAAGACTTGCTTTCCCATACCATTTGGGCTGCATGGTACCTAGCAACGTATCCAATCCTGCATTGGAATTTGCCAATTGATAAGTAGATGTGTTTTCCAAAAACAGTTTTTTCCAGCCCACCCTAAACCGGGCCTCCAATCCATAAAAGCGTAGAAATTCATCCGCTTGCGATTGATTCAAAACCATTTTCTCATCCCAAAACACGACGCTGGACAGCCGCGAAACGAAGGCATTGATTCCGAACGAAGAAGCTGGGATGTCTTCGCCCCGCACGTATTTGGACTTTCCGGTCCAGTTGAGGCCCACCCTCGCATGTTGAAATTGGACATTCTCTAGGTTGGGATTGCTTTGAAATTCATTGCCGGGCCAACCCTGCCCAAATGCTTGCTGTAGGGTAGGGTTTTGGGCATGCACAATGGAGCGAAAGGAAATCCTCAAGGGCCTGTGCGAAACAACAATTCGAACGGAATCCTGTTCCTTGAAAATCGGACCTGCGTCCTTGACTTCATAGTCCCGCACTTCGGCTGGCAACCCAATGCTCCCCCCCACCTCGGCAAACGTCTCCGGATTGAACAAATTGCTGATTGTATTGTGCAGTTTCGCATCCGCCTGAATTTCGAACAAGCCGGTACGCAAGGCAACATCCCCATCCCAAGAAGTCTTGAACTTCCGCAGGGCGGTGGTTTGGAGGTTCTTTTCGAATTGGATTTCCTCCCATCCCAACTCAACACGATGCCCTGTTTCGAAGGGTTGGGTGGTGAACCTGTAAGTCAACCCGAGGTCTGCCCTCCATCTTGATTGCTTGAATCTTTCGTAAAAAAAGGAGCTGTCGCCCAAGGTGGGGTACACGGCAAACTGATACTGATTGAGGCTGCTGTCCACTCCACTGTCATTGAATTCTTGGTCAAATCCATCCAATGTGAACCCATTGGAAACCAGCAATGTGTGTGGACTGCTCCATGTTTTGATTCGAGCTGAATCCGAACGGGAAGAGGTGTCTCGCTCCCACCCTTGGCTTAGAAGGATCGAATACATGTGTTTGTAATTCACAGCCCTTACAAATTTCCTCAATGAGGCACCTTGCAGCGCTACAGGCTGCCGGGACTTGAAAAACAATTCCTCGAACTCATACCCTTGTCTGACGCCGCCATTCAGGAAGTCATTCGCACCTTGAAAATAGCCCGACAAAAATCCTTGATACCGTTCGCGAGGGCTTTGCACCCTGGCTGTGAATCCAAGGTTGTCATGACTTGTCTCGAATTCTTGGTACACCCCTGAACTGTTCCGTCGGTAGTACAAAAGTCCAACATTCACCAAGGGGTGTACGTTTTGGGATATGTCGACTTTCAATTGACTCAAATCCTCTTTCCCTTGCGCGTAGTAAAGATTCACATACGGTGTCCTCGTGTCGAAAAAGGTAAGTCCCTGAGACGGATCAACAGTGTATACATCTTCTGCGCCTGTGTAGGGATTGAAAAAAACACCTTCCGGCCGAAAGAGTCCTGCCTCCACCCCCATCCAAGTACGTCGATATGGTTTCCCGATTTGACCCAATGAATTCACAAACCCGGGTTGCCTGCCCAAGAGATCGGTCTCTAGGACTTCGGGAAGGGAGTATTCCAACCTTTTCCTGTGATTTTTACCCTCCAAAAGTGCATTCGGATCAACTTTCAGCGTCCGGATTTTGACTTGTTTGGGCTTGCGTTTCAAGCTGTCCGTCGTGGTGCTGTCAGGACCGGATGAAGGCAAGGATTGCGCAGGCAAGGTAGATAACAATCCACCTAGGAAAATCCAAGGCAAGACCCCGAACAGGAGGCGATTGAGCCCGAAAAGGTGGTTGTTCCGCAACATGTGGGACAATCAGGCTTCCCGGATAAGACGACTCAGGATTCGAGTGAGTTTGGGCTCGGCTTTCTTGGCTGTTTCGATGATGTCTGCCACATTGGCGGGCTCCAAATGGTTGGGGTCACACATGTCGGTGACCACGGAAATGGCGAAGGTTTTCAATCCCATGTGGTTGGCCACGATGACTTCGGGCACTGTGCTCATCCCAACAACATCCGCACCGATCATCCTCAGGAAACGGTATTCGGCACGGGTCTCCAAATTGGGGCCTGTCACCGAAACATACACGCCCACATGAGCAGAGATTTTCTCCTCGTCTGCGATTTGGATTGCCCTTTGGATGAGTTCTTGGTCATAGGGACGGCTCATGTCGGGGAAACGTGGCCCGAAATCTTCCTCATTTGGACCAATCAAAGGGTTGTCGGGTTGAAGGTTGATGTGGTCGTCGATGATCATCAAATCACCCTTTTGGTAGCCCAGATTCATTCCTCCTGCTGCGTTTGAGATGTAGAGCGTATGAATGCCCAACATCTTCATGACTCGGATTGGGAAGGTGATTTTGGCCATGCTGTACCCTTCATAGAAGTGGAACCTTCCCTGCATGGCTACAACCCGCTTGTCACCGATCTTACCGAAAATCAGTTTTCCAAAATGGCTTTCGACCGTGGAAACGGGAAAGTGCGGGATGAAGTTGTAGGCTATCTCCTTTTCTACCTGGATTTCGTTGACCAGCCCACCAAGACCCGTACCCAAAACAATGCCCACTTCGGGGGTTTCTTTGTAGAGATTGCGAATGTAGCTGACCGCGTCGGAGATATTTTCCATTTTAGAGCTTGATTAGGCTATCGATTTTTGACTGTAATCCCTCCCAACCCCAAACAGGGCGCAACTCGATTTTGAGATACAAAACCTGCAATCCGTGGGTTGGAGAAAACCATTCTTGGGACCTGAGGCGTTGAAAATCCTTTTCGGTGGTGAGAACGGCAGAGGGTCCAAATTTACCGTTAATTTCTGTTTGCTTGCGTGCCATCTCCAAAATTTTGGACCAATCCGAAACATGGTATTGGTGGTGGTCGGGAAACGAAACAAATCCGCCCAAAACAATGCCCGAGGCCTCCAATTGGCTCTTGAAGAAATCGTTGTGACCCAGACCGGAAAATGCGACACATTCCTTTCCTACCCACGCATCGGCAGGCATCTCCTCACCCGTATGGGCATTTACCCATCCCACTTGCTTGAACTCCATCACGCAGATGGGCTTTCCTGGAAAATGCCGAGAGACAAGATGCTTGATATCGGTTGGCGATTGTCCATCAAGGAACTTTGCAACCACCAAAAAATCAGCCCTCCCAGCACCTGAAGCAAACTCGCGGAGATAACCCGACGGGAAAGGGTGGTCTTCCCAAGGAGGGCGGGTCATGTCGATCATCAAAATGTCAAAGTCACGACGTATCCTCATGTGTTGAAATGCATCGTCGAGCAGCAAAAAACCGACTTTATCATCTTGAATCAATCTCTTCGCTCCACCAACACGGTCTGCACAAACCGAAACAGGAACGTTTGGGAATGCCTTGGAAATCATCAAGGCTTCGTCTCCCACCACCCGACTTGTGCTTTCAGCCATGACCTTTTGATACCCTTTTGTGTACCGCCCATAGCCTCGGCTCAGATAAGCCACTTTGACTCCTTTGCCCGCCAAATACTTCAATAAATACATCGACATGGGTGTTTTCCCGGTACCGCCCACCGTGATGTTGCCAACCGAAACCACAGGAATTCCAGTTGAAAAGGACTTCTTGACCCCCGAACGATATAGATGAGTCCGAAGCGCCATGACACATCCATATAGCCAGGCAACAGGTAAAAGAAGCAACTTTAGCCAATTCACCTTGTCAAGATAAGACTCCACGACCGATTTGAAAAACCTCCACAACCTTTGCCCCCAGTGACACGTTCCTAAAACGACCCATATCGTGATTTCTGACTAACTTTCACCCATGCATCGCTTTTCAATCCTTGTCTGCGTTGTTTTGCTTCTGCCCTTTGGCTTGAAAGGCCAATTGCGTGACCAAAGAATCTATCAACTTTCGGGCTTGGTGGTGAGCAAGGGAAGCAACGAACCCATACCCTTTGTGAAAATTCAAATCAACAAGAGCCGACGGGGTACGGTATGCAACCAAGACGGATTCTACTCAATCCCAGTGGTAGACAGCGACACTTTATATTTCTCCTCCATTGGTTTCCAAACCTCAGTTTTTGCGGTCGGTGAATACCTCAAAGCCTACAAAGGAGATGCAAACTCAGCTTACATCTACGCCATACACTACATGCGGGAGGACAGCATTGTGTTGCCATCCGTCATGATATTCCCATACAACACCGCCCACGAACTACGAACAGCCTTGATCGAGACCAAGGTGCCAGAAATGATCGAATCTGTGAACGCCCGCGACAACCTCAACCCTGAAGTCATGGATCGAGTAATGTCCACATTGACGGTAGATGAGGGTGAGCGAATCATGACAGCCAGGCAATTGTATTATAACCAATACCTGCGCAAGAACGTGATGCCAACGATGCCATTGTTCGACCCAATCGCTGCTTACCAATTGCTGCGTCATATCAACCAAAAAGCCAAGGAGCGCAAACAAGACAATCTGGATTATTGGACAGATTGATTCCTGAGAATCCTCGGGACACTACTTTTTCCGCTCGGTTTCGAACCATTCCGCTTCAGGAAAGGATGACTTCATTTCCCCTAAAGGATATTTCATTGCCTCTAAGACCTGCAGTTGGGGCAAACAAAAATGGCAGGCTTTTCAGGGCCTGCCATTGAAGGATTCATCAAAAGGTTATGCTTAGCGAAGGAGTGTGACCGTTCCGGAGCGTGTGATTTTCTCACCTTCCCATTCGGTCGCGCGGATGAGGTAGGTGTACACACCTTCGGGCAAAGGCTGTCCACCGTGCGAACCATCCCAACGGAAACTAAGGTCGTCGCTGGCATACA
>Ga0068876_10003166_pt1 | contig 11915 bp, 12 predicted proteins | sample NOAtaG_6_FD_66442 | JGI IMG/M metagenome (GOLD analysis project Ga0068876, IMG submission 66442) | Freshwater lake microbial communities from Lake Erie, under a cyanobacterial bloom - NOAA_Erie_Diel5S_2200h metaG | ecosystem: Environmental > Aquatic > Freshwater > Lake | place: USA: Ohio, Lake... | reverse complement strand
CCGTCCTGATATTTACGGTAAAATTGGCAACTCCGGTGTTTCCATTTGTTGTCTGGATGATGCTAAAAAGTTATACAGCGGTTTCAATTTAGCTAGCCCTAAGACTTCGGTGTCCATGACCATTAATGGACCTGCGCCTACTATTGCTGCCTTTTTCATGAATGCAGCAATTGACCAACAATGCGAGCTATACATTAAGTCACATGGTTTAGAAGCAGAAGTTGAGAAAAAAATTCAGGCTTTGTGGGACGGAAAAGGAGTGCAACGACCGAAGTATAATGCGGCGCAGCTTCCTGAAGGGAACGACGGTTTAGGTTTAATGTTGTTAGGTGTTACAGGTGATCAAGTATTGCCGGCTGAAATTTACCAAAAGATCAAGGCGGAAACATTATCGCAAGTGCGTGGCACAGTTCAGGCCGATATCTTGAAAGAAGATCAGGCGCAGAACACGTGCATCTTCTCTACTGAATTCTCGTTGCGTTTGATGGGAGATGTGCAGCAATATTTCATTGACAAGAAAGTTCGCAATTTCTATTCGGTTTCCATTTCGGGATATCACATTGCAGAAGCGGGCGCGAATCCTATTACGCAATTGGCGCTGACTTTGTCAAACGGATTTACGTTCGTGGAGTATTATCTCTCCCGCGGAATGCACATTGATGATTTTGCGCCGAATCTATCCTTCTTCTTCAGTAACGGAATGGACCCGGAATATTCAGTACTGGGTCGTGTTGCTCGCCGAATTTGGGCTAAGGCGATGAAGTTGAAGTACGGTGGGAATGAACGTTCTCAGATGTTGAAGTATCATATTCAAACATCCGGTCGTTCTTTGCATGCTCAAGAAATTGATTTTAACGATATCAGAACAACACTTCAAGCTTTGTACGCGTTATACGACAATTGCAATTCACTTCATACTAATGCGTATGATGAAGCAATCACCACACCTACAGAAGAAAGTGTTCGTCGGGCAATGGCCATCCAACTTATTATCAATCGTGAGTTGGGGTTAGCGAAGAATGAAAATCCACTTCAGGGTTCATTTGTCATTGAGGAATTAACAGAGTTGGTAGAAGAAGCTGTGCTCGGAGAGTTTGATAAGATTAGCGAGCGCGGCGGTGTGTTAGGAGCGATGGAAACCATGTATCAGAGAGGCAAGATTCAGGAGGAGTCGCTTTATTACGAGACGCTGAAGCATACCGGAGAATACCCAATTATTGGAGTAAATACATTTTTATCATCGAAGGGTTCACCGACGATAGTACCTGCTGAAGTAATTAGAGCTACTGCTGAGGAGAAAGAATATCAGATAAGCATGTTAAAGAATCTACATGCATCAAGAGAAGAGCAATCGAAAGTTGTTTTGTCGAGACTTCAGGAGACAGCAATTCGTAATGGAAATGTATTTGCGGAATTGATGGAGGCGGTGAAAGTATGCTCTTTGGGACAGATAACGGAAGCGTTGTTTGAGGTTGGTGGGCAGTATAGGAGGAATATGTAGTAATGCTTATACATTAAAGGTCTTAAAGACCTTTAATGTATAAAGTTGTAAATTAACATCAGGAATTTGTTTGGATTTAAAAATTAAACATTCAATGTCTTTAAGACATTGAATGTTTTTTTATTGTGGCAAACCGAAGTTATCAACATCACTTGCTTCTCCCCTCATCCCCACAATACCTTCGCCGTCCCAAATTTTTACCATGATACCCAAAGATCCCTTTAAAACCGGTTGCACTTATCACGTCTACAGCAAAGCCATTGCTTTCGAAAATATTTTTAAAAACAAAGGCAACTACACATACTTTCTGAAAATGCTACATCTACGTCTTAACGGCTTTGTTGTTCTTAAAGATCACTACTTTTTGCCCAACGAATTCCACTTACTTGTTGAGGTAACATATGAGCATGTCGACTCAAGTGTCTTGCATGATGTCGTTCTTCAGAAATTCGCGAACTTTCTCAATGGATATGTTAAGGCTTTGAATAAACAATATCGTAGATGCGGAAGATTGTTCGCACATACTTTAGGGCGAGTTCAATGCGATAGGCTCCCGGTGCAAGAGTACTTAACGCCAGATGAACCTCAGAAGGAAATGACACACCAGACTTGGCTTAAGCCAATAAAAAATGAGACGAACTTCACCACATTCTTCACTAACTTAGTCGGCATGAAACATATACGACTTGCAATAATTCTTGTGCTCGCATTGAACTTCGGGCTTCATGGTCAAACTAGCAAAGACTTGTTAAAAACAGCTTTGATTAATTCGACAGCTCCCGATACATTCCTGTTGCGCGATTCAGCGTTGTGTATGATTTCCGGAGATTTTGACACTGACTCGATAATCTTGAATGATTTAAATAAGAAGGGAATAATCACAACTGCAGATGTAGCGTATATGAAAAAGCAATTGTCGTCAAGTGCTAAATTCGTGTGGAATGGCGATAGTATCAGGAACGCGACTGTCGTAAATAGCAAGGTGACCCCGAGTAAGGGATTGTCTTCCAAGAAAGCTGCCAAAGCCTGGGGGAAGTATTTCGGCGTTCACAAGAAAGGCTATTATGAGGTTTCAAAACCAATTTATTCTACAGACGGTAATATGGCAATAGTTTATGTCGCGTTTCATTGCGGCGTGCAATGCGGTAACGGTGGTGCAACTCTGTACAAGAAAGAGAATGGAGTATGGAAGCCTGTTCGAAATTTAAATTCTTGGACTAAACAGTAGTCGGCGTAGCGAAGTCGGAACTGTTTTTTCGCATTTCACATGCAGGCAGTTGTTGAATTTTGCGAATGAAATAACACACTGAAATAATTCAGCTTCTTCTTCGGTTGTCAGTTTTCGTTTTCGTTCGAAATCAAATGATTTCATAATAAGCGTTTTCGACCGCGCATCTGCCTTCATGTCGCTTCGTGCAATTAGACTATCGTTGGATAAAATCGGTAAACTGAAGTAGCCGAATTTTCTTTTTGATTCAGGAAGGTAACACTCCAATTGATAGTCAAAATCAAAAAGCACTTTTGTTCTGTCTCGTTTGATGATCAGGTTGTCAAATGGAGATAAAATTCGAATACCGGTGAAGTTGTTATCCGATTTCGTTACAGGTAGAGAAAACCATTGTTGTGTGGAATGCTCCACTTTAATCATGATCACTTTCTTTTCTTCAACAAGCCGATGTAGTTGTTTTGCACCTTCTGTTTTATAGCTTGTTTGTAAATGGCAGATGTCGTTAATAGTTCCAATGCCTTGTGCTGTGAGGTAACGTGTTATTAAATGTTCTGCATGCTCTTCCGGAGTGGGGCATTCTGTTGAAATATTGGAAGGTAAAACACGTTCTGTCAGGTCATATACTTTTCGAAAGCTATTACGTTTTAATACCATCAACGAACCTTCCATGTACAGTTGCTCCAATGCAATTTTTGCCGGCTTCCAGTCGAACCATGAGCCGCGCTTTCCTTCGTGCTCAAAATCTTTCGATTCCATAGGGCCTTCTGTGCGAATCCGGTCCAGAACATATTTCATTAGACGCGAATTTTTCTCGAACCAGTGATGATGTCCTTCAATGTAACGTTGTTTCTTGATGAGACTGAATCGAAAGTCGCGCATGGGTAAATAAGCAGCAGCATGACTCCAGTATTCAAATATTTTTTTCTCGGATAATAATTGAGCGATATGATCACAGTGGTATTGCGGGTTGCGCGTATAGAGCACGTGATGGTGAGCCCGCTGAACAACGCTAAGCGTGTCGATTTGTGCATAACCGATATGCTCCAGCTGGTTTAGGGTATTGTGTTGTGAGCTTGTACTTTCAAATGAACGAAATTGCGCCTGCACAACACGTTTACGGGCTTCAGATATTGATATGGATATTTCGGCTTTAATAACTTTTATGAATTGTAGGTGAAATTCGCGGAATGATATGACTAAATTCGATAAGTGAAATTACAGGTTATTAAATATCTGACAATTTTGTTGGTCATGTTTTCAGCACCAAAACTGTTACATGCACAATGTGTTGATTCATCAATGATTCAATATGGAGCATACTGCGATCCACGTTGGGAGCCGGTGTGTGGGTGTGATGGTATTACTTACCGCAATGATTGTTTCTCTCGTAACGCCGGTGTTCAAACCTTCGTGTATGGAATATGCGACCCGTTAGACTTCGATTTCTTGCCTAATCCGCCTATTGATTACATCAACGTAAATGTGTTGTTGTGGTATCCGGAGCCCATCTATGTTCAAATAATTGATCGCTACGGCAAATTATATTACAACAATTCATTCGTTGGTTTTAATCAGTATCTGTTTCAGGTTGATTGTACTAACTATCCTATTGGTATTTACTACATATATATCTATTCTTCTGCCGGATACAAGGTCAGAAAACTGGCCATTACAGATCCTAATTAATTTTTTTTCGCTTGGCTTATGGAATCGCCCTGATTCCTGCATCCTATGGGTATAAATCTCAATACCATGGATGCAACAGCACTTTCGCCTCGTTCAGGAATACTAAATAGCATTCGGTCTATTTATACTTGGTTTTCCTCGGATCCCAGACACTATCAGATTCTTTTTCAAATTACTTTTTTGCTTTACGGATATACATTGCTCAACTGGGATGTTTCCTTGATGAAGTTGAACATTACGTTGCTTACGACCATGATGGTTCAAGGCGCATGGATTCATTTAAAAGGTCTGCCTTGGTCGGGGTTAAAAAGTGCATTGATCTCGGGATTGAGTTTGTGTCTGATGTTTCAGGCCAATAGCATGTGGACCCTGGTGCTGGCCGGTACTCTTGCAATCGTGAGCAAATTTGTTTTCAGAATTAATGGTAAACATGTCTTTAATCCTACCAATTTTGGAATGGTCGTCGCCATATTAATTACGGGCGATGCGTGGATTTCACCCGGACAATGGGGAAGTGAAGGCATGATATTATTTCTCGTTGGTATCACCGGACTTGTGGTGTTGTTGCGTGTGAAGCGATTGGAAACAGCCTTCGGATTCCTGCTAACATTTCTTGCACTAAGTTTTATCAGACATGTTGTTTATCAGGGGTGGCCCATAGATTTTTTCTTTCACCAACTTAATGCAGGATCCTTACTCTTGTTCTCGTTTTTCATGATCACAGATCCGATGGCAACACCTTCATCACAAAAAGTGCGTCTCATTTGGTCAATTGTTACAGGTGTGTTGGCGTTTCTTATTGCAACAAAACTCTTCGTACACACCGCACCAATCTGGGCACTTTTCTTTATGTCTATGATAGTGCCGGTACTCGATAGATATTTTCCCGGCAACAAATTTCAATGGATTAAATAACCTTCTAAACTTAACTACTATGAAACGTATATTATTTTCAATCGCATTAATCACGGGTGTTGCATCCTTCTATGCATTCTGTGGATTTTATGTCGCTAAGGCGGATACGAAGTTGTTCAACAAAACCTCACAGGTTATTATTGTTCGTAACGGCGATAAAAACACGATTACTATGTCGTCCGACTTTCAAGGTGATGTGAAGGATTTTGCAATGGTTGTTCCTGTTCCTGTTGTTTTGCAGGAGAAGGATATTAAAGTTGTGGATCGTTTGTTGTTTGATAAGCTGGATGCGTATTCTGCGCCGCGTTTAGTGGAATATTACGATCAAAATCCCTGTTGGAATTACGCATACGATGATGTTGCAATTGCAGCGGTACCGACTAGCAGACAAGAAAGCGCCGGTATGAAAACCATGGATGTAGAGGAGAAAGAGGATTATAAAGTGACAATTGAAGCGAAATACAACGTGGGCGAATACGATATACTAGTGTTGTCGGCGAAAGAATCGAACGGTTTGGAAATGTGGCTGACTGACAACGGTTACAAAATACCGGAAGGGGCTAAGGAAGTATTGGATCCATACATCAAAAACAACATGAAGTTTTTTGTGGTGAAGGTAAATATGGATCAACACAAAGCGGGAGGCTCCGTGCCTTTGCGTCCTTTGCAAATTTCCTTTGAATCACCACGATTCATGTTGCCGATTCGTTTGGGTATGGCAAATGCAAATGGTCCTCAGGATATGATTGTGCACGCTTTTTCAAAATCTGGTCGTATTGAAACAACGAACTATCGAACAGCATTAGTCCCTACTAATTACAATGTGCCATTGTTCGTCCGTGAAGAATTTGGCGAGTTCTATCGCGACCTGTATAACCGTGCTTGGAAACGTGAAGGAAAAAATGTTGTTTTCCTGGAATACGCATGGGATGTGAGTTTAAATGCGGGAATGAAATGTGATCCATGTGTAGGTCCTCCACCAATGTTTGCAGAATTCCAACAGGCAGGAGTAGATTGGTTAGTGGCTAATCAGTGGGGTGGTGTTACCGGACAAGCATATTACACGCGCTTACACGTTACATACGATCGTGTAAATTTTCCTCAGGATTTAATGTTTCAGGAAACACCGAATAAACAAAACTACCAGGCTCGCTATGTGTTGACCAATCCTGCAACCGGAGAATTCGACTGTGAGGAAGGACAAAAGTATGTGCGTGATTTAGGCCAGCGTCGTTGGAATGAAATGTGGACGTACCAATGGCTCACCGGACGCGATATTGAGAAACATCGCTCATATCCTGCGGAATATAATCGCTATTTGAAAGGGAAAAAGGCAGACCAAGGTTCTATCGCTCCACCGGTTAATTTCTCGCCGGAACAATCAGACTCACAGCAAACCCCGTTCTCTGCTTATTTAATGACGATTGCAACCACGGCTTTAATTGTATTTGCACTTACGAGAAAAAAATAAAAACGAAAGGGCGGACATCACAGTCCGCCCTTTTTTATTGCTATGACAACGAAATCAGCAATCAGCAATCAACAATCGTCAATCAACAATCGTCAATCAACAATCTCTTTTCTCCCACCACGAACATTTCTGCATGCCGGAAATAAATTTTTCTCGTTCTTCCGGAGACATATTCTCCATCTTCTGCTCCCAACGTTGCTTCCAGTAACCTCCGCGCCCGGTGCCGGAATGGCCACACTTGCATCGCCCGCCTCCTTTAAATCCACCTACAAGCAATCTTCCTAAAACCATCAATCCGACAGCTTCCCAATAACGAATTGTTGGTCCGTTAAATAACCCCGGAACTAACTCGTTCCATAACCACATCGTTACCCAGCCTAATGCGAAGGCAAATGCAGTAAACAAAATAATTCCTCCAATAATTTTTAAAATCCACTTCATGGCTTAGGAGTTTAAATCTTGATACAATTCTTTTAAGCGTTCCCGTAAAAACAAAACTGCATAACGCTTACGCGACAGCAATGTATTCATTGGCACCCCGGATTCTTCCGATAATTCTTTGAATATCCGCCCTTCAACTTCATTTTCCCAGAATACATAACGTTGTTCTTCCGGAAGTTCATCCAATGCACTCATCAGTTCATTCATAATAATCCTGCGTGCATAAGCTGCATCTGCTCCGGCATTGGGATCCGGCAATAAATCATTCAAGGTTAATCCTTCATCGCCGTCTTCATTCACTCCTTCGTAACGTGCCTCAAGCGATTCCGTTCTTCTTTTTCGGAACAAGTCGGCGATTTTGTTTCTAGCCACTCGATAAAGCCACCCCGAAACACGATCAACCACTTTCTCCATTCTCAGATATTCAGTGAAATCGTGAAACACGTCCTGAAGAACATCCTCCGGGTCTTCATCAGTAGGAATACGGCGTTTAATAAATTCCAGCAGCTTGCCACGCTCCTTGAGAAGCGTCTGTTCTAACAATCTGTTTTGCTCATTCGCCATTAATGCGGTCATCTTCCGTTTAATTTGCTAACACCCATATGGTCGCAGACGGAAGCAGTTTATTGTACAAAGTTCATCTTTTTGCAGGGAATGTTTCTTAATAAATGGTAAATCCCCGCGTTATTGACAAGGTTAATTCTCTAATTTTGCAGCGTAAACTACTAAAAATGAAAAAGCTACTTCTTTCTTTGCTCGTTCTTCCGTTTTGGATGGCGTGCAGTAACGAACCGGTAAAAGATCCTGTTAAAGACAGTTTAACAGAAGAAAATGAAAAATTAAGTGGTCAGGTGCTTACGCAAGATGCAGCACTCGACTCCTTCTTCCGGGCCTTCAATGACATTCAGGCAAATCTGGATGAGATCAAACAGAAAGAGAAAATCATCAACTCGACTACTGCAGGCGGTGATGTTGCGGGTCGCGAACAACAGATCAAAGGCGATATTCAGGCTATTTATGATTTGATGATCATCAATAAGCAACGCTTAGCTGCTGCAAAAAAGAATCTGAAAAAATCAGAAACTAAAATTGCTTCATTAAACGAAACCATTGCGAATCTTGAGAAAACATTGGCTGAGCGTGAAGCAGAAATTGTAGTCTTGAAAGAGCAGTTGGAGAAAATGAATTTGGAGTTGAGTAACTTAACCATGAATTATCAGGAGTTGCAGCAAGAAGTTGATGTGAAAACTGAAAAGCTGAATACAGCATTCTATGCTTACGGAAGTAAAGAAGAATTAATTAAGAATGGCGTGCTGAATAAAGAAGGTGGATTTATCGGCATTGGTAAACAAACTAAGGTAAGCGACGACATGAACAAAGAGTACTTTACTCGTGTTGATGTTACCCAGTTCACAGAATTGGTGCTAAGTGCGAAGAAAGCTACGGTTGCTACCACACATCCTGCAGATTCGTACAAAATTGAAGGCACAGATGGACGCGCAGATAAGCTGGTGATAATTGATGCCGAAAAATTCTGGAGCGTTTCCAAATATTTAGTGATCATTGTTAAATAGTTTTTAAAACATACGCTCACGTAATCGAAAATCCTCTGCAATTTGCAGGGGATTTTTTATGCGCGCATTTTTCATTTTCATAACGCTGTTGTCTGCTGCATTTTTCACGGCATGTTCAGATGATGCGCCTGTAGCAGCCCCTGCGCCTGCAGTTGATAGTACTTCTTTTATTCGTAAGCAGATTGATGCTGATCGAAAGGAGCTTATGCTGGATACTTTTATTAAAGCGCGTTTCGATAACGATCAGTTTAGCGGATCTATTTTGATTGCACAGCGAGGAATTATCTTATACAAGAAGAATATCGGCTGGGAAGATAAATTACATCGCCGGAAATTATCTGATAGTAGCGCTATTCAACTGGCTTCTGTGTCCAAACAATTTACTGCTGCTGCTATCATGTTATTGCAACAACGTGGTGTTATACGTTATCATGATCCGGTTAAAAAATATCTGCCATCATTCCCTTACGACGGCGTGACGGTTCATCATTTGCTCACGCATCGTGGCGGACTTGATCGTTATACGAACGTTTGCGATAACTATTACCGTCAAGTTGGTGAAGAGCCTGAGCGCTTCAGTACTGATAGTGCATTGGAAATTCTTCAGTTAAATTGTCCGCGTCCTGCCCGCCAACCGGATACAAAGTTCGACTATAGTAATACCGGATACGCCTATTTAGCAAAAATTGTAGAAACAATTACGGATACTGCATTCGCAGAGTTTATGCGGATCAATTTCTTTATTCCCTTGGAAATGCATCACACGTATGTCGGAACTGACGGTAAGCAGCATCAACATCAAGCTAAAGGTTACTACAAAAACTGGAATGGATGGCAAGATAATTTTTTGGATAGTGTGAACGGAGATAAAGGCGTGTATTCTACTGTTGATGATATGTTCAAGTGGGATCGTGCATTACGCAAGGGAACGATACTTTCTAAGAAAACACTGGAACAAGCATACACGCCTTACAGTGCAGATCTTCAAGGTAAGCGGTATTGGAACTACGGCTACGGTTGGAGAATTATCAATTTCGATAACGGTAAGAAGGCTGTTTTTCATAACGGCTGGTGGCACGGATTTACTTCGGCTTTCTATCGTGATCTGTCGGATGATATAACAGTAATCATTTTATGTAATAAATATAACAAAGGGATATACAACACCAGAGCGATCCTAAAGTTGCTAGGCGGTACGGTTGTCGATTTGCCCGAAGAGGCTGAAGAGGGAGGTGAGGATAGCACACCAGCAACACGAAAAAAGAAATGATGCAATCGTTTTCAATTCCGGTACAGAAAACAGCGCGGTACTTTTCTCTGGAGCCGAAATCGCCTGAGCAAGTGAAATCAGTTGTCTACGTGCTGCACGGATATGCGCAAGCAGCAGCTGAATTTCTAACACAATTCGAATCGGTTTCCGGTGAAGCAGTTGCAATAATTGCTCCGGAGGGTTTGCATCGTTTTTATGCTCGCGGTGGCGCGGGAAATGTTGTCGCTTCCTGGATGACTAAGGAAGATCGTGAAAATGATATCCGCGATTATGTTTCTTTTTTCAACGAGATGAGACGAAACTGTATCGCGAAATATCCGAATTTGGAGAAAGAAACGGTGTTGGGATTTTCTCAAGGAGGAGCAACAGCTGCGCGGTGGGTGAGTAGTGGCAATTTCAATCCGGATAGATTAATACTGTGGTGTGCGTTTTTCCCACCTGATGTCAAAATACAGTCGGATGAAAAAGTGGCGCTAACCGTTGTTACCGCAAGCAATGATAGATTTATCTACAACGATGAAGCAGCGTCACAATTGAAGCTTATGCGTGCAACTCATCCAACACTGCTTCATGTTCATTTTGAAGGCGAACACGAAATTCATACTGCAACGCTGCAGGATATTTTTGCGAAATTTATCGTTCTATGAGATTCTTAGTAACCTTGATTTTTGCTTTAAGTATTCGTTGCTCTATCGCACAGGATGTTCTTGACATCGGAGTGTACGGTGAACATTTTCAATTAGGTGATCGCGCCCAGCAATCGTACGGATTGATGATTCATTTTCCGTTTGCGGAACGATTTACCTTGAATTATCAGGCAGGCATTGGGCCGCGTCAACCGAAAGGTTTATTCGTTCATGCTCCTGCAGGTGCGATTGGTGGAGGCTGGTTGCTGGCCAATTCCAACGGTGGACGCTGGTTATCTGCATTCGGTTTGTTAATGACAGTGTTGCCGGAAGGTGTCGGTTATTACACCACCACCGGAAAAATTCCTACGCATGTTTCAATTAACCCACTTGGTGTTTCGTATTGGTACAGACGTGATCCATATTACGAAAAGGCTAAAATGTCCTGCAATTTTATGGTGCGTGGAAAAATGCGAAAAACAGTGGGCACGTGGGATATTTATTTGGCACCATTCGCCGCAGCTACTTGGATCTATGCGCCATCTCCGGGAATGGAAAAATGGGGCGTTAGAGCCGGTGTGGCACTGGGGCTGGAAAACGATATGTAAGCGCGCTTATGAAATGCGGCAGATAATTTTTCGATTTGCTTGTATTTGGCTTGCAACTAACGAGTTAGTAATTTGAGCTGAATGAATAAAATATATCTTTGCCCATTCATTAACCCCTTAATCGAACTATGGCGAAGTCTAAGAAGAACAACGGTCCTGCTTATTTAGGTTTTAAAATTTGGCAAGCCAGCAATACGTGGCAACGTAACATGAAAGCGGCTTTAGATCCTTTGGGAGTTACGCACGTGCAATATTTATTGTTGGAGCATTTGTCCACGGCTCCTGATGCTGCCGCGGGAATTTCTCAATCGAAATTATCGGAATACGCTCAAACGGATCACATGATGACCTCCAAAGTATTGCGTCACTTGGCAACCAGAAAATTGATTCAGCGTAAACCGAGCAAAATGGATTCTCGCGCTATACTCGTGAATATCACACCTGCAGGAAACAAAGTTCTCGCGCAGGCGCGCAAGGCTGTAATGAGTGTAGAGAAAGAAACTTTTGCTAAAGTGGAGAAGCAGGCAAAAATGATGTTGCAACTCGACAACGTTAAAGGCTAATTAGTAGAACAAGCGAAATTTATTGTTATCGG
>Ga0068876_10003161_pt1 | contig 11923 bp, 7 predicted proteins | sample NOAtaG_6_FD_66442 | JGI IMG/M metagenome (GOLD analysis project Ga0068876, IMG submission 66442) | Freshwater lake microbial communities from Lake Erie, under a cyanobacterial bloom - NOAA_Erie_Diel5S_2200h metaG | ecosystem: Environmental > Aquatic > Freshwater > Lake | place: USA: Ohio, Lake... | reverse complement strand
GGTGACCACCACGACCTGTGGATCGATCCGGAAGACGGCAAAAGAATGATCGTAGCGGATGATGGCGGTGCACAGGTAAGTTTTGATGAAGGAAATACCTGGAGTACCTACATGAATCAGCCTACCGCCCAACTATATCGCGTAAGCACCGATAATGCGTTTCCCTATCGCGTGTTGGTAGCTCAGCAAGACAATTCAACACTTCGTATTCGCTCCTCTACCTATGGCGCTTACATTAGTGAGCAAGATTGGGAAGCCACTGCCGGGTCGGAGAGTGGTTATGTCGTTGCCGATCCCACCAATCCTAACATCGTGTATGGAGGAAACTACGGGGGCTATCTTTCTCGTTACGATCATACCACAGGAGAAAACCGGGCTATCACCGTATGGCCCGATAATCCCATGGGCGCAGGTGCCGATGGTCTTAGATATCGTTTTCAGTGGAACTTTCCCATCTTTTTCTCTCCGCACAACCCCAAGAAGTTATACTGTGCAGGAAACGCATTATTTGTTACCGAAAACGAAGGCGCTAGCTGGACTCAACTTTCACCCGATCTAACTACCAACGATAAGGCAAAGCAAATTTCTAGCGGCGGCCCTATTACCAAAGACAACACCTCGGTAGAATATTATTGCACCATCTTTACGGCAACCGAAAGCCCCTTCGAAAAAGATCATATCTGGACAGGCAGCGATGATGGGCTTGTCTACCTGAGCCGAGATGGCGGAAAAAACTGGAACAATGTAACCCCCGCCAACGCCCCCACGTTGATGATGTGGAACGCCATCGAAATGGACCCCTTTAAAAAAGGAGCCGCCTACATTACCGGAACGCGATATAAGCTGGACGATTACACGCCTTACATCTACAAGACCGAAGATTATGGTAAGACGTGGAAGCTTATCACCAGCGGCATCGATAAAATGCATTTTACCCGCGTAGCGCGTGCCGATCAAAAAAGGCAGGGCTTGTTGTACGCCGGTACCGAATACGGCATGTATATCAGTTATGATGATGGTGCCAACTGGCAACGGTTTCAACAGAACCTTCCCATTACCCCCATCACGGATCTTACTATTAAAAATAACGATCTGGTCGTGGCCACACAGGGTCGCTCTGTTTGGATCATCGATGACCTCTCCATGGTACAGCAGTACGACAACAAGATCCCCAATAAAAAACTACACGTTTATCAACCCAATCCAACCTACCGGGTAGCACCTATCCAAAACCGATGGGGGGGCTCCCTTTCAATGCCGGCGACCGCTGCCGCCAACCCACCCAAAGGGGCTGTGATAAATTTTTTCAGTAATAGCATTACCGATTCTAGCAAAGCTGCTGTGGCCATTTATGATGCTGCCGGAAAAGAGATCACTCGCGTTACACCCGAATCAAAAGCCAATCCTTTAAAACTCGACAACGGCCATAATCGCTTTACCTGGGATTTACAGTATCCGGCCGCCGAGAAAATAGACGATTTGATATTATGGAATGGCGTGCCCGGAACAATCACAGCCCCTCCCGGAAACTATTTTGCCGTCGTCTCTATCGATAATGATTCGGTTCGTGTTCCCATCCAATTGTTAGCAGACCCCAACTATCACTGTACACAGGCAGATTACGATGCACAATTCGCTTTCTTGCAACAAGTACAAGGCACCTTTAACGAGACCATGAAGGCCATCAAACAAATCCGTCAGGCACGCACCCAGCTAAAAGAATTCGTACAGCGCCAGGGAAAAGATTGCCCCAAAGAACTCAGCAAGCTGTCCGATAGTTTGGTAAAAGCTATTACCCTGATCGAAGAGCGACTGCACCAGACCAAGGCAAAAAGCGGACAAGACGTTCTCAATTACCCCATTCGTTTAGATGACAAACTAAGTGGTGTATTCGATATGGCCAGCAGTGGAAATATGGCACCGCCTAAGCAAGCCCGTGACGTATATGCGGTGCTTGCCGAGCAAACCGAAATGGCTACGCGCCAACTAAAACAACTGCTTGAAGATGGAATAATGTCGTTTAACGCAATGGTAAAAGAAAAAGGATTACCAGTTATCGTGTTGCAGTAATGTATACAACCGACCAGCCACTTGCTGGTGAGCGAACCAACGGCTTATTGTACCAATAAGTAGTACAAAGGAAAACCGATCGTAATATTGAGCGGAAAGGTAACGCCTAGTGCCATTGGTATATAGAGGCCCGGATCGGAGTCGGGAGCTGCAAGACGCATGGCTGCCGGCACAGCAATATAAGAAGCACTGGCTGCGAGAATGGCGAAGATGAACCGGGTTCCCGTTACGTCGCTGATGTAATGGCTTAACATCGCCACCATACAGCCATTAAACAAGGGAATTAGTATCGCAAAGAAGAACACAAAGAGACCGTGTTTTTTGAAACTTGAAAAGCGCCTGACGGTGATCATTCCCATTTCAAGTAAGAAGATGGCCAAAAACCCCTTAAAGATGTCCGTGGTAAACGGTTTAATACCCTCGGCCTGCTTCGAATCGGCTACGATTCCTATTATCAAGCTGCCCACGATCATCAGCACGCTGCCATTTGATATGGCGTGCTTCAATATGGCACCCAGATTTACCGATCGATCTCGCGTCTTATCGTACTTGTTGATCAGCACAAAACCCATGATGATGGCCGGAAACTCCATCAAGGCCATCACGGCGATCATATGTCCGCCAAAGGGTTGCCCTTGAATTTCCAAGAAACTCACCGCCGAGACAAATGTCACCGCGCTGACCGAGCCATATGAAGCGGCAATGGCACCAGCATTGCTTATGCCTACTTTGTTTTTTAGAATATAAAAAGAATAAACAGGAATTAGCATGGCGATCATGGTTCCAAAAAGAATCGAATTCCAGATCTCTGCAGTTGCCTCGCTGTGTTCGAGTTCTTGCCCCCCCTTAAACCCGATAGAAAAAAGCAGATAAAGAGAAATAAACCGAATGGAGGTGGCGGGTATTTCCAGATCGCTTTTTAGCAGTGCGGCCACAATGCCTAACACAAAAAACAACAAGGTGGGGTTGGTCAGGTTAGAGACCAGTATCTGAAAGCTGTTAGTATCCATCGCAAGAAGTTTATCGAATTTTACTAAACGTCATTCTCATTCCTCTTGAATCGTCCCTACTATCGGCTCCGTCAAAAACAACCACCCCATTAACCAACGTGTTTTTAATCTTGCTTCTTACCCGGTTGCCAACCAACGGAGACCAACCGCATTTATAGCGAAGATTCTCTGCTGTAATTTGCCAAGGGTTATCCAGCTCAACCAGCACCAGGTCCGCAAAATACCCTTCTTTGATATAACCCCGCTCTTTTATTTTATATACATCGGCCACACGGTGACTGGTTTTGGCTACAATCTGCTGAAGGGTCAGTTTTTTATCATGAAAAAACTCCAGCAGCATGACCAGCGAGTGTTGGATCATCGGCCCACCGGGTTTTACGTGATCGTACAGTCCCTGCTTCTCTTCCCAGCTATGTGGGGCGTGGTCGGTGGCTACCATGTCAAGATGATCATCTACCAGTGCTTTCAACAAAACCGATGGATTATTGTGTGGTTTTACAGATGGATTCCATTTGATCTTATTACCAAGCCGTTCGTAGTCATCGGTAGAGAATACGAGGTGGTGTACACAAACCTCAGAGGTGATTCTTTTTTCGGCAGCAGCGCGTGATTCAAATAGAAGCGCCTCAGCTCCGGTAGATACGTGTAAAACGTGTAAACGATTATTAAAGCGACCAGCCAGCTCCACCAGCTTTTGGGTGGATGATAAACAAGCGCGCTCGTCGCGGATAATACTATGGTAGTGTGGGGGTATAGCCCCTCCATGGGCTTCTTGAGCCTTCTTGTAGTTTTCGGCCATGATGGCTTCATCTTCCGAGTGTAAAGCAACCAGGTGCCCTGTTCTGGAAAAAAGCTTTTCGAGATAGGGATGATTGTTACAAAGCAGCGAATGATTTTCGTCGAAGTATAATCCATCGTCGGTCAGGCCACACACATCCTCGGTTCCTACTTTGAGCGCTTCTTCTAGATTATCGCGAGTAAGTCCCATAAAAAAAGAATAGTTCGCTACCGATGTCTGTGCCGCCCGCTTATACTTCTCTTCTAGCGCTTCTACGGTTACTGTGTTTGGGATGGTATTCGGCATATCCATAAAAGAGGTAACGCCGCCCGCGACGGCCGCCCTTGATTCAGAAGCGATATCACCCTTATAGGTTAAGCCCGGATCTCGAAAGTGTACATGGGCGTCAATGACCCCCGGCATCAGTACAGCCCCCTCCGCATCAATTTCTTGATAGCGCAACTGAGAAGACAGACCAATCTGTCGATCTATCTTATGGATACGCTGATCTTGTATGTGCACATCGCCGAAGAAATCCTGTTCTTCGTTAATGATGCGCGCGTTCTTTATAAGTATATGGCTCATAGTTATGGATTACAAATATCGCAGTACATAGGATCTTCCGTTTGTTTACCTTTTGGAAACACTTCTTTTTTTTCAAACCCGCAGCGTTGACATTGATAAAGATGGCTTAGCGTAGACCGGGTGGGCGACCCGCATAATTGACAGGGGAGGCCGGGATCGGCCTTAGTAACCGAAAAGCCCGGGCAGCCACATGCCGGGCAGCAAGAGGCGACCTTTTCGATCAGCCTATTAGCTGCTTGTTCGATCACTTTCATCCGCGATGGGTTGTACAGGGCCCTCATATCCGTTTCAACAAAGGCGGTTCCTTGTTTTTCAATGAGATCGCTTACACAACGTTCAAGTTGTGGCCAACTTGTTATAGCTTTTGTAATGTTCGAATTATCTTTTTCTGCCGCACGAACGATCAGCGCATGCGACGGAAATTGCACCCTTCTTGCAAACTCCTTCAACTCATCGATAGTTGAAACCACCGTACCGCCAAAGTTTGTTTCGGTGCTTATGGCTCGCCCGATGATCTCGATGTTGTTTTTTTTATCGACCAGTAGAATGATTTCGTCATTTCCGGGTACGAAAACTAGCGAGGGATGCGCACCAAAAGAACCTTCGGAGGCCACCACCAAATCGCATCCGGTTAACGCCATTCCCCATTCGCATTTTTTTCGAGCGGTTGTCAGTGGGTCATCTATTCGTTCCTTTTCTCCGGAAAAAGTGCCTAAAAGGTCGGTATCAAGTCGGTCATCTATAAAACAACGAACCCCAAGTGCTGTTTCTAGGAGTGGAGACAGCACCATCTCTTTTTTGTGTTTGGTAGCGATCAGGAGTCTGCGACCCGTAAACAAGGTGACATAAAATTTTATAGCGGAAAGATCGAAGTACTCCTGTAAAGGTACAAAATTCCTTAGCGCCTATGCCGCCTCAGTTTTTGATAATCTAGAAAATAGATCAGCCGCGCCGTCAACTCTTTCCCTTGTGGGATTCGAAAGACCTCCAACAGGTTTTGACCGTATTTATTAAAACGAAGACCTTCAATGGTTCGATCCAGCGGCATCCAGTTTTTCCAGCCAACGATCAGGCGGCTGCCATACATGAAGTCCCAGGTATAGAAAAGATCGAGATTGTAGGCGTTGTAGTTGTTGTCATTTCCGGCAATAAAGGCCCGATCGATCCAATAACCCTTGGCATCTACGTTAAAATATTTTTCGTAGCGAACACTACTCCAATAGTGTCTGGCCCTGAGTGTCAGGAACATGCGAGGTGTAAAATTATATAGGCCCGATACCAGCGTTGTAAACTGCTTTACGTCTCGCCATCCTACGATCGGATCTCCGTTGGCTTCTCTTCGAAAGGCATATCCTACGTTACCGTTATCGTTGCTTCCCGACCCGGACCATTCGATGCTTAACCTATCATTAAAGCGAAAACGTAACGAGAGTTCATAATTGATGTACTCCGCATCTTTGAATGAAGGGGTTTGTCCAAGACCCGCCTCAACACTCACATACAACCTTTTTCTGCTATCCGTACTCCCGTTGAGGCCCACGTAGTGCCAAGGCATCATTCTTATCATGCGTCCAGGCGTGCGCAATTCAAAATAATCATGTTGCCACACCGGTTTAGATTCGTAGTTGATCGATAGATCCCAGAAGTTCTTAAAGAAATGAAAAACAGAAGCCCCCATTTGTACCTCTTGCCATACGTTGGGTTTATAGAGTTGACGGTTGGTGAACCGAAGTGAATACCGGTAGCTGAGAAAGTTCTTCGTAGGGGTAAATTGATTATAGCTTATCTGCGCTGCCGTCGTAACCTCGTTAGGCGCTTGTAAAAAACCCAGGTCATTGGGATCGTAGCGATCCGATTCGATATTGTTGCTAACGTTAAACTGTACCTTACCACTTACTTTTCGAAGACTCAGTGTTGTATTGAAGCCATTGTATGGGTTTGTTCCCATGATCTGGCTGTACCGACCGGTACCTACTATGCCATAATTATTTTTCTTATCATACAGGGCAAAATCGAGCGCCGAAACATTAGCATCACGGGCACGACCGCTTCTTGTAACGTTCGTATTCGTAAAGGTAACCGACGATCTTCCCTTCAGCGCCTGGTCAACGACCAGTAAACTATAATTAGTAAGCGGCTCTGTTTCTACGGACTCTGTTATGCCTGTGGTCTTGTTTAAGATAGAGGCCGTCATAGGAGCGCTCACGGCGTTAAAAACACCGATGCCTAGATTTTTTTTATTTCTTCCCGAGAATTTAGAGGCATTGATCAGCTGTGTAACGCCCGGATTTTTGATGATCTCTAAATTCGGATCATTGGCCACCCGATTTTTTACCTGCCAATATCCGGCAGGCGTCAGGCCGATCCTTCTGCTATAAAAAAGCCCCGCTTTATTAAACAGCTCGGTTCCTTCTGTAAAAAACGGCCGGTTCTCCTGAAAACGCACTTCGAAGGGAGAGAGATTCAGAATTACATTATCAGAGATTACTTGACCAAAGTCTGGCACCAGGGTAGCGTCGAACGTAAAGCTTTCGTTGACGCCCCATTTAACATCCATGCCTCCGTTGCGAAGCCATTCTTTTACTACTCCGCGGTTGGTGGGGGTATTTCTGAATCCGGTTGTAACATAGGGCAAAAACGAAAGGCGTAGAGCAGGCTCTATATTATTAACGCCCAATAAGTCTCCAAACTGATTGACGAATCCGGCCACATTGGGATCCACGGCATTCCAAAAACTACTCTCATTTAATTTTCTGCTAAAGCGTTGAAAGTTGATCCCCCATTGTTGTTGCTCGCTTTTAGAGAAACGAAGCGAGATATAGGGTATTCGCATTTCCAGTGTCCAACCATCGGCGGTAAAAGCTACATTACTCTCCCAGACCGCATCCCAACTATAATCGCTCGGTAATCCAAACATCGATTGAATGGCTGGCGAGATTCTGGCGTCGGATTGCACATTACGGCTGGTGACCACGAACTGAAATCCATTCTGGTCATCATTATAAGTATCCAGAAAAATTGAAAAATAATCTACGTCTTGTCGCTGTTCCCCATCGCGAGCCGTCAGCTGTTTACGAATCGTCTTAGGATCATCATAGTTTTTAGCGGCCACATATAGGGCTTCGTCGTCGTACAACAGCCAAACCTCTGTCCGCAACGTGGCTGGCTTTCCAAAGTCGGGCGAATTGATAATAAATCCCGAAACAGGGGTTGCTTGTAGCCAAACACTGTCTTTAAGTAGCCCGTCTATTTTGGGAGCCAGAGTAGTACGAACAGCCGACACGGTTTTAAGGGAAGACGCAGCAGGGGCTTGCGCACGGGCGCAACACGAAATCACCAGTAAAAGAACACACAGTAAACGCTTCATGGCAGGCGCAAAATTCAGCTAATCTGTCGTAACTAGCTAATGTTTCTATCAATTCTATAGTAATGGCCTGGTAAGCGGTTCAGTGGTGAGCGCAAGATTACCAACCAATCCCATAATCTTCTCCATGATTGCTGGATCCGCCCCATAGCGTTCCATTCTTCCAATCAAAAAAGATCGCATTGATGGGCCCCGAAGTACGGTCATCAAAACTGAGCGTATAGCCCATTTTGATAAGTGCGTTTCGCACAGACTCGGGCGTTTTGTCGTGCAGTAAAATATTGCCGGGCTTAGGTTTTCTGTCTTTTATCTTGTTGCCCCCCAGCGACAACCAGAGTTGATTACTGTTAATATTGGCCGCTTCGCAGGCTTGTTGAACCGTCATATTGAATTCGACCATATTCAAAAAAAACTGCAGCAGGTTTTGATCTTGTGTATCGCCACCTTGTACAGCAAACGAAAGAAAGGGCTTTCCGTCTTTAAGCGCGAGCGAAGGGGTAAGTGTAACACGCGGTCTTTTTCCGGGCGCAATCACATTGAAAGGGTTGATCGTAGAGTCTAAAACAAAGCTTTGTAGTCGCTGACTCATTCCAACCCCGGTATTCCCCGCAATGGCTGCCGGAATCCAACCACCACTGGGGGTAATAGACACGATCCAACCCTCTTTATCGGCTGCTTCTACCGTAGTTGTGCCACGCCATAGCCGATCTTGATAATCGACATTTGCCATGGCAATAGCTCCGCTATCGTGAGCGGGAACGAAATTGCGTCCGGTGCTATCGCTACGATCAAAAGCTCGTTTCTTCAACAATTCCGTAAATGGATTTTGTTCTTGTTGAAAAGGATAGGGGTCTCCGGGCTCGATTGATCTATCATTTCCGGCGCTACTCAGTTGTGCAGCTCGCAGCTTTGCGTAGTCTTTACTCAATAACCCCCGCATGGGCTCGGCCGGGGCTACTAATGGATCGCCGTAATAAAAATCACGATCGGCAAAGGCCATGCTCATAGCTTGATAAACCGTATGGATATATGCTGTACTGTTATATCCCATCTTTTTAAGATCGAAATTTTCTAAGATGTTGAGCGCTTGCAGTAGAGCGGGGCCCTGTGTCCATTGTTGTAATTTATATACCTCTACTCCCTTGTAATTGACCATGAGCGGTTCTTCCCAGCGGGGTTTCCAATTGGCCAGATCACTTTTGGTAATCAACCCACCTTGCTCTTGGCATCCTCTTACAAATTCATCGGCAATATCTCCTTTATAAAACCGATCGTAAGCGGCCATGATCGCTTCTTTTCTTGAGGCCCCTTTCTTTAATGCCGTTTGTTCACTTTCTATCATTTTGGTGAGCGTCTTAAGCAGATCCTGCTGAATAAAGATCTCTCCTGCTTGCGGAGCTTCTCTAGACTCACCCAAATGTGGAAGCAATACCTTTTTACTGTAGGGCCATTCTTTAATTCGCTGTTTATTTCTTTCGATACTGTTGGCTGTTTGAGCATCGATAGGGTAGCCAGCTGCTAAGTCCAAGGCCGGAGCAAGTACCTCTTTTAAACTTTTAGTACCATACTCGGCCAGCATATAGCAGATGCCGCCGGGCGTTCCGGGCGTTGTTGCCGCCAAGGGTCCGTACTCGGGAGGAAACTCATACCCCTTTGCTTTAAAAAACTCAACAGTCGCCCCCGAAGGTGCAATGCCCATCGCGTTTAATGCAATTACTTTTTTTGTTTTGGGATTATAAAGCAACGCCTGTGTTTCACCGCCCCAACTAAGTACATCCCACATGGTACAGGTAGCCGCCAACATAGCGCAGGCTGCATCTACCGCATTTCCACCTTGCTGAAAAAGCGTCGCCCCTGCAGTAGCCGCTAACGGTTTTCCGGTAATGGCCATCCAGTTTTTGGCATGCAGCGGCGGTTTTTGTGTTTGTTGTGCTAGTGCAGTACAGGCTGTTGCACAAAGCGTACAGAGGATTAAAAATTTTTTCATCGTCTTTATCTTATCTATATTCAAATGTAATATCTATTATGCGTATAATATAGTATGGTCAAAGCTGGCATTGATATTGTTTTACAGAAACTTCCTGAGTGGAAGCGGCAGCGTATTGGGTTGATAACGAACGATGCAGCACTTACGTGTCAGGGACATTTTTCGCGTACCGCGCTTTTGAATAATGGGTTTAATCTGGTCAAGATCTTTTCTCCCGAACACGGTATTTCGGCTGCCGGTGCCGACGGAGCCCCTATGCAAGATCAACTTGATCCACTTACCAGGTTGCCCGTTGTTAGTTTGTATGGCGAAAAGTTGGCTCCCTCTGCTAATGATCTTTTAGATGTTGATCTTCTTCTATTTGACGTTCCCGATGCCGGAACTCGTTTCTATACGTATTTGTGGACACTTTCGTATTGCCTGGAGGTCTGCGCAAAGAGCCGTACACCGCTCATCGTCCTGGACCGTCCCAATCCCATATCAGGTTTATTATCCTTGGCAAGCGGTCCTTTTTTAGACGAAAGTAGCTGTAGTTCGTTCATTGGCAGATGGAGTATTCCTATTCGGCATAGCTGTACATTGGGAGAATTGGCCTTGTATTTTAATAGCGAAAAAAAACTCAATTGCTCTCTTCAGATAATTTCTTGTGAGGGCTGGGAGCGTCATTGGTTTTATTTCGATACACAATGGAAGTTTGTGGCTCCTTCTCCTGCCTTACAGCAGTTCGAAAATATGCTACTTTATCCCGGTACTTGTTTGCTAGAAGCCACCAATCTTCACGAAGGGCGGGGTACTGATCTGGCCTTTGCTTTGGTAGCTGCTCCGTGGTTAGATGCGGTACTATTGCAGAAATATTTAGCGTTGTACGGTGTTGTCGGTGTAGACTATAAGGTCTCTCAATTCGTATCTACCTCGGTTCGCTATACTGGTCAGGTGTGTAATGCACTTACTTTTTTCGTACGCGACCCGAAAGCCTTTGATGCGGTTTTGTTTGGCTTTTTGCTGATAAAGTGCGTTAAAGACTTTTTTCCCCTCTTTACTTGGGATACCTATCCTACGGCTGTGAATCCGACCGGGCAACACCATCTCGATCGCTTATCCGGTGTTACCAATAGTCAAGACTGGTTCGATCTTTCTATCGATGAATTTAAAATACTGATACGCGATCGGTGCGCTACTTCAACTGCTTGGAGCGGCAAAATAAACCCATACCTTCTATATAAGTAATTACCAGCGCAGCATAGATGTACTACCTATCTGCCAATTTCGGTTAACCACGAAAACACCCACTCTCCAGCTTTATACGAGGTGCCAAGCAGCATCGGATAAGCAAAAAATAGCCACACATAATCTATGATCCGTAATGTACTGAGCGCATCTGAGCCCTTATGAATAAGCAGATTGATAAAGTCATACCAGCCGATTATTCCCCATTTGGAGATAATCCCATTTAGCAAAATTGCGGCCAGTAAGATGATCCATCCAATTAAAAAGAGTTTTATCATGGCTAGTAAGGTTATTCAGGTATTTATGATCTGGACTAAGACTCAGCCTTTTTATTCTTATTCATTCTACAGCGGTCGCTACAATATCGAACCTCGTCCCAGTTCTTCTCCCATTTTTTTCGCCAGGTAAAGGGGCGCTTGCATACCGCACAAATCTTTTGGGGCAAGTTTTCTTTTTTGACCGATTTTTTCACGCAGTGATCTTTTTTAGGTCTGTATTTTTCGAACGCCAGGCCGTATCGAAAAGATACCGATCGAGAGCAGTACTAGCACGCCCATGCCTAGCGCTGTATAGGCAATTTCCGACACATCTGCCATTCGCTTTACATATATACCATAAAAAGCCCAGACAACAGCAATTGCCAGAAACGGATTGGCTAGCATCTTCATAATCCAGGCGACAATAATGGCAGCGACGATTAAAATGGCCAGCGTAATAAAGACTTGTATCGAGAAGGGTATAGTAAGTTTGAAGGAGACGAGCCAGGTGGTTATGTTAGCAATTGTTGCAATACAGATCCATCCAAGATAAACGCCAAAGACGATTTTTGGCAGTAGTAGCTTTTCTGCATCGGCTTGTTGATTGATGATCGCAAGCGTTGCCAATAGTGCAAACATAATGAG